>ERZ773181.519-NODE-519-length-41375-cov-7.967377_pt1 | contig 41375 bp, 49 predicted proteins | sample MGYA00581001_ERZ773181 | MGnify/ENA primary metagenome ERZ773181 (study PRJEB29015, sample SAMEA2737780) | human gut metagenome | biome: human gut; feature: human-associated habitat; material: faeces | place: China | collected 2012 ...
GAAGCCTCTATTCCGAAGCCTCTATTCCGAAGCCTCTATTCCGAAGCCTCTATTCCGAAGCCTCTATTCTATAAAAATTTTACCATTTATTTTTTTGCTTTGCAATACTTTTTTGTTAATTTTTTTAATTATCTTCTTATTATTAGAAAGTTAAATATAAACATGGAATATATACTTAATTGAAGTGGTAATTTATATCTAGTACATTCTTTTATAGCCACTATTTTATCTGATAAAGATACTATCCATGTTTCTTTATATTTTGGTAATTTTAGTGTAGCTGGAAACATGTGACATGCTATTATATCTTCTTGCATCTTATTTATGTTAAATACTCTTTTTGCATTTTTAGCTGCAACTAAAGGATGATGCGTAAAACTAGAATCTTCAAAACTACGATAAAAATCATGTAAAAGTGCTGCTCTTGTTGTTTCTTTAATTGTATCTATATTAAAAGTCTTACATATATTAAATGTTAATTTTGCTACATTTAATGAATGATCTAATCTAGATATTCCATGATGATATTCATATCTTAAATCAATTATTTCTTGATTTTTTAAAATATCACTAATTATATTATTAAATTCTATTTGTTTTTTTATTTTCATAATTTATCACTACTTCATTATATCACATATTTTAATCTTTGTTACTATTTTCTTCGAGTAACTTAATTATTTTCTTTTGATTAGTTTGAAGTTCTTTAATTTGTTCATGTAAAACTTCTAGAATTAGTTCACTTTTTAAATCTGTTTTATAATCATTTAAGCTTCTTAGGCTATCTTTTTTAGCTGCTCTATTTTGACTCATCATAATAACTGGTGCTTGTAGTGCTGCAATACATGATAATATTAAATTAAGTAATATAAATGGATATGGATCTATAGTTATAATCATTATATAGTTAATAACTATCCATACCACTAAAAATATACAAAAACCAAAGATAAAACCCCATGAACCTGCTACTTCTGTTACTTTATCAGCTAGTCTATCTCCCAGTGATCTTTTTTCATCTTCTTCTTTATCTGAATCAATTGCTGTTGGGCTATCTAAAAGCATTTCAATTAATTCATCTTCATCTTCAACATTAAAATCTCTATTTATTAATAATTTAACTAATTTATCTTTTCTTTTATTTGATTCCATTATTTAACCTCCATCTATAATGACCAATTATTTCTTTTCTAAATAAACCATTATCTAAATATGCATGTACTCCATCATGATGTATTATATAGTTTTCTTTATCTTTATTTTTTATATCACTAATTATTGCTATGTGATTATCATAAACTACGATATCCCCGGGATTAAATTCATCATTATTTGGTAAAACCAATGAATTTCTTTCCAAGAATACTTTAATATTTCTAACCCTTCTAAAGTCAATATTAGCGTCCCCTACATCTTTATCATACGCATCTTTATTTGTTTTTATATCTTCATCTATTAATGATTTAAAATCATATCCAGCATTATCTAGGGCATACCAAATTAAATCTGTACATACTCTATATTCATCTGTTGGATAACCTTTGCTATAATACTTGCTTTTATATCTTGGTTTTATATCGATAAATTTTTTAGCACCCTCTAATATATCGGTATAATCATCTATTCCATCTTGATCTTTATCTATATCACTTTTAATAATTTCTGCAGTTGTACTTTTATCAAACCATTTATCAAACATACCTGTATTTTTAAAAGCAATGAAACCTAGTAGTATAATTAAACCTAGTACTAATAAATGACCAAACTGTAAAAAGTTCTTCAATATCATCACCACCATTATAATTTTACCACATATGTAATTACTTGCAAAGAAAAACTTCCCGAAGGAAGTGTTTTTTTTAACCAGCTGTTGGAAATTTTTCGGTTTTTCCACATGTTGCATAAGTCCAATCAGAAATATTTCCAGCATCATTATCTTCAACATCTGAAGCAGCAATATCAGCATTAAATGCTTTTTGAGCATCTAACCCTTTTCCGGTAACCATTAATTTTCCATTTGTATACCAAATTGCATAAAGGTATACATCTGAATCCTTACTCTTTTTCTTTACTAAAACTTTACCAGAAGCTTTTGATTTATCTTGTTTTAAAACACCATCTTCGATTAGCTTAGTAATAGTAATACATCTTACTGAATTTGGATCATTTGGAAGACCTTGTCCACCAGTTCCAGTTAAGGAATTATTCATGAAATACGTTTGAGCAGTTTCAATAATATTATTTGCTTCGATTGCAAATACTTGACGTCTTGCTTCTGCCATTCTTGGTAATACTGCTGTTGCAGCAATTAGCATTACAATTGCAAGAACTACGATAACTGCAAGTAATTCAATAAGGGTGAACCCATGTTCATTTTTAATTTGTTTCATATCCATAATAGACACCTCTCCTATGTTTTGATTATACTACACTTATATTATTTAGTCAATATTAAAATTTATACCTTTACAAAATACTAAAAATAATATAGAATATTTAGACAAGGAGAAATATATGTATGAAAAAAGAATTAATATCTGCATTATTAAGTACGACGATTGCAGTAAATACTTGTGCTACAAATGTTAATAGTAAGACTATGGAAAGTGAAGAACCTAAGGAAAAAACTATTGTTGAAATGGTTGATAATATAACTAGTTTAGTTAAAGAATATATTGAAAGTAATCCATTTTATTTTAATCCTCAACTTGAAGAATATAATTTTGGGTATCTAAAAAAAGATAGTAATATTTTAGGTATAAAACAAGATGAAGTTATTGAAACAATAAAAAGATATCAAAAAGTTACAGTTATAAATGAAATAAATAATTATTATTATGTTCAAACTGAAGATAGTACCCTAGGTTTAATAAGTAAAGAAAATATAGAAATATTACCTGATTTATTCGTAGAAGTTGATATAACTGATCAAATGGTTTATTTATATAAAAATAATGAACTAGTTTTAGCTAGTCCTTGTGTAACTGGTATGAATAATAAACATGATACAAGAATTGGTTATTTTTCTATTAAGTATAAACAAACTAATACTTATTTAACTGGTCCAGGTTATAGAAGTTATGTAAATTATTGGATGCCTTTTGATGGAGGTATTGGACTTCATGATGCTGATGGATGGAGAAAAAATTATGGCGGAGAAATTTATTTAAAAAATGGAAGTCATGGTTGTGTTAATACACCAGGTGTTGCAGTTAAAGAAATATTTAATACAGTTTCTAAAGGTACTAGAGTTTTAGTTCATAAATAGTTATTTTAAAATATCTAAAACAGAACTTACTAAGTCCATATTATCAATTAAAGAACTTACTTTATCAGTAGTTCTTTTTTTGTATTTTGTTTTCATGATATTATCAAATCCTTTATAATCCATTGTGCCACGATTTAAATCTTTGATGTATGATGAATTTAGTTTAAGTAAGTTATATAAGTCTTGTTTTTCTTTAAAATTTATTATGTTAAATAGATTCATTTAATCCTCGAAAAATTTATTTAAAGGTCTTGGACTAATAGGACCACTTCCAATTGTTTTCGTTAAATCAGGTGTTGGATTTTTCTTTGTTAAATCACTTACAAAATCTATTGCTTTTTGAGCTGTATTAATATGGCTTTTAATGGAATCAACATCAACGTTTTTTACCATTTCAGTTATTTTTGATATACCAGAATCTACCGTTCTATCAGTAGTTTTGTATTTACTCCAGATGTTTTCATCTGTACCATATAAATCATATATTTCATAAAACTTTTGCCAAGTCATTTCTCCATTTTTAACATATTTAATAAGTTCTGGTTTAGTTCTAACAAAATTTTTAAAATCATCTTTTTTCATAATGGTCACCTAATACATATTATGTAAATTTTTATTTAATATACAAAAAAAAGAGAAACTAGTTCTCTATATCTTGAAGTCATCAATAAATGATGCAAAAGATAATTGTTCCTCTTTTTTAGTTGGTTTTACTTCTTCATCTGTTATTTGTACCTCTTCTTTATCATCATTTTTTTCTACTTTAGTTAAGTCAATTAATTCTTTTTTTAGAGCAAATAAATCATAATTATATTTTACACTACTTCCAGTTGATGCTAAATCCATGATTGGTATTTCACTTGTTTTTAATTCATGAATTTCATTATCTGTGCGATATATATTTGTATCTTTTGTAACTGTTAAATATGCAAAATTTATTTTATAATCCTTAGTTTTTGCTTTTTTAAATAACATATTACCTTTTTTAGCACGTGATATACTTACAAGTTCATTTACTTTTACTCTTTTTATTGTTTTATAGTTAGTATAAATATTTAAATATTCTTCCCTCTTTATCGGAGAGGCATAAATAACATAATCATCTTTTAAGTTTATGCCTTTTACTCCGCTAGCTTTGGTACCTACTACAGGAATTTCATTTGTATTAAATCTTAAGTATAAACCATTATTAGTTACAAATAATACTTCATCACTAGATGTATCTGCATTTATTAATTCATCATCATCTTTTAGTTTTATTGCCATCATTGGTTTTGAATATCTAGTTACTTCGAAGTCTTTAAGTAAAACTTGTTTTGTTAAACCATTTTTTGTAAATAATGTTAAGGTTTTAGATTTATCTTTTAAAATTAGGCTTGCAACAATTCTTTCTTGTTCTTTAATCATTATAGTGTTACTTATGTGTTTACCTAAGTCTTTGTATTTTACTTCAGGTAGTATATGAATTGGAACATATAAGTAATTACCAAGGTTTGTAAATAATAGTAATGAATCCCTTGTTGATGCCATGAATTTATTGGTAACATAGTCTCCCGGTTTAAGGGTTGTTTCTTCGGTAGATGAAGAAAAACTTTTTTGACTTACACGTTTTACATAACCATCATTAGTTACAACTATTACACATTTTTCATCAGGTATCATTTCTTTTGCATCTAGTTTTATATCAACGATTTCATCACGTATTTCAGTTTTTCTTGGAACTGCATAGTTCTTTTTAACTTCTCTTAGTTCTGATTTCATTAGATTTTTTAACTTATTTTCATCATGTAATATTTCATTACATTCTTCGATTAGATTCTTTAATTTTTCACATTCTTCTTTTAATACTACGATATCAGTATTTGTTAATTTATAAAGTTGTAGTGTAACAATTGCTTCGGCTTGTTCTTCGGTGAAACCATATTTATTAACTAAATTTATTTTAGCATCACTTTTATTTTTACTAGCACGTATTAGAGCAATTACTTCATCAAGGATTGATATTGCTTTGATTAGACCTGTTGCTATATTATAATTTTTAGTATAGTATGCTAGGTCAAACTCAGTTCTTTTTGTTATAACCTCTTTTTGATGAGCAATATATGCATCAATTATTTCTAGTATTCCTAGAGTCTTCGGAGTTCTATTTACAATTGCAACAGAGTTATAGTTATAAGATATTTGTAAATCAGTATTTTTAAATAAATATTTCATTATTACTTCTTTATTAGCATTTGATTTTAAATCAATTGCTATTCTTATACCACTTCGATCTGTTTCATCACGAACTTCAGAAATACCTTCGATTTTTTTATCAATTCTTAAAGATTCAATTTTTGCAACAGTTGCTTGTTTATTAACTTCAAAAGGTATTTCTGTAATAATTATTTGTTCTTTACCTTTTTCTTTAACAAATTCATATTTTGCTTGCACTATTACTTTACCACGACCGGTTTTAAAAGCCTCAATTATTCCTTGTTTACCAAAAGCTATACCTCCGGTTGGAAAATCTGGTCCTTTTACTATTTCAAGTATTGTATCTAGATAACAATTTGGTGAATCAATTCTTTTAATGGTAGCATCAATTATTTCACCTAAGTTATGTGGTGGTATATTTGTTGCGTATCCAGCTGAAATACCATTTGTTCCATTTACTAAAAGGTTTGGAAATTTAGCAGGTAATACAGTTGGTTCTAAGAATCTATCATCAAAGTTTGGTGCCCAAGCAACAGTATTTTTATCTAAGTCTTTTAATAGTTCATTGCTTATTTTTGCAAGTCTACTTTCCGTATAACGATATGCTGCAGGTGGGTCGCCATCCATTGAACCATTATTACCATGTATGTCAACTAAAATTGCACTTTGTTTCCACCACTGACTCATACGAACCATGGCATCATATACAGATGAGTCACCATGGGGATGGAATTTACCTAGTACATCACCAACAGTTGCGGCACATTTAATATAACCTTTATCTGATGTGTTTCCAGCTTTATACATTGCATATAAAATTCTTCTTTGAACTGGTTTTAGTCCATCACGAACATCAGGTATTGCTCTATCTTGAATGATTTCTTTAGCATAGGCTGCAAATCTTAAAGACATTATTTCTTCAAGAGAATAGTCTTCAATTCTTTTAATAATATCCATTTTTTACTCCTTTCTATAGTTGTCTTCTAATGTAAATTCAACATTTTCATTTATCCATTCTTTACGAGGTTCTACTTTGTCCCCCATTAAAACTTGAACACGTTTTTCAGCTAGAGCTGCATCAGTTATTTTTACTCTGATCAAGCTACGAGTATCGGGATCCATTGTTGTTTCCCAAAGTTGGTCTGGATTCATTTCTCCAAGACCTTTGTATCTTTGAATACTATATTTTCCAGTATTTTCTTCTTTTATTTCTTCAAGTTCATCATCGGTATAAGCATAAAACCTTTTTTTACCATAATCAAGTTTATAAAGAGGTGGCATGGCAATATAAAGTTTACCTGTTTCAATTAAACCACGCATGTATCTATAAAAGAATGTAAGTAAAAGTATCTGAATGTGTGCTCCATCAACATCGGCATCGGTCATGATTATTACTTTATCATAGTTTGATTCAGTTGCATCAAATTCTTGCCCAATACCTGCACCGATTGTATGAATTAATGTATTTATTTCTTCATTTTTAATAAGTTCATCTAAAGATGCTTTTTCACTGTTTATAACTTTACCACGTAAAGGTAGTATTGCTTGGAACTTTCTATCTCTGCCCCCTTTTGCTGAACCACCCGCAGAATCTCCTTCGACGATGAATAATTCATTGATTTTTGGATTTTTACTTTGAGCTGGTGCAAGTTTCATTGATAAGTTCTTTTCAATACCTTTTTTATTCTTACCATTTCTGGCATCTTCTCTAGCTTTTCTAGCAGCTTCACGAGCAACTTTACTCTTCATGGCTTTTTCTAGAATAGTTGATGCTACTTCTTTATTTTCTTCAAGGAAGAATTTTAATGCTTCATAAGTAATACTTTCTGTTATGCTTCTTGCTTCAGGGGTACCAAGTTTACCTTTAGTTTGCCCTTCGAATTGTAGTAATTCTTCAGGTATTTTTAAGCTTATTACTGCAGATAATCCTTCACGAACATCAGAGCCATCTAGGTTTCCATCTTTAGCTTTAAAAATATTATTGTTTTTAGCATAGTCATTAAATGCTTTAGTTATACCAGTTTTAAAACCAACTTCATGAGTTCCTCCATCACTAGTTTTAACATTATTAACAAATGATAAGATATTTTCATTGTAAGTATCTGTATATTGCATGGCAATATCTACTTCAATTTTACTTTTGGTATTACTAAAACTAATTACTTTATGTAAGGTATTTTTACCTTCGTTCATGTATTCTATAAAACTTGTTAATCCATTTTCATAATGGAATTTTGCTTGATGTTTATCTTCTTCATCAATTACTTCGATGGTTAGTCCACTTAAAAGAAATGCTGATTCTTGCATTCTTTCACATATTGTTGTATATGAAAAATTACAGTTTTTAAATATTTCTGGATCTGGCAAAAATTTAACTATTGTACCAGTTTTAGTACTTTTTCCAACAGTATGAAGTGGAGTTTTAACATGTCCCCCATTTTCAAATTCAATTGCTGAAATAAGTCCATCACGATATATTACAACTTGCATTTCTTTTGATAAGGCATTAACTACACTTGCACCTACACCATGAAGACCACCGGATACTTTGTAACCTGCTTCAGTAAATTTACCACCGGCATGAAGTATTGTGTATATTACTTCCGGAGTACTTTTTCCAGATGCATGCATACCAATTGGAACTCCACGTCCATTGTCAGCTACAGTTATGCTTTTATCTTTATTTATAATTACTTTAATGTAATTTCCATATCCATTTATAACTTCATCTATTGCGTTATCAACAATTTCCCAGACTAAATGATGCATACCTCTTTTATCAGTTGAACCAATATACATCCCTGGTCTTTTTCTAACAGCTTCAAGACCTTCAAGTATTTTAATTGATGATTCATCATAATTTGCCATAATCTCTATCACTTCCTAGACCATTATAACAAAACATCCCAGAAAAAATCAACTTTAATCTTGTTTTTTAATAAAAAACTTAGGATTTTTGTTATTCCTAAGTTATTTTTTAATCTTATAAGAAAGATTTTGCTAGTTTTTCATTGATTTAAATACTCTATTCCATACTTTATCTGTTGAATAATTTAAAATACCATTTTTGTATACTTTGATACCTTTTTTAAGTAATAAAACAATAAATAGTATCATTATTATAATAGATATAATTATTTCAAAAGCTGATATTTCTCCGATTATATATAATGTTGGGCTTAAGAATGCTGATAAGAATGGTAAATATGATAAAACATGAATAAGAGTTGAACCTTTGAACATTGATGCAGTTATTGCTAAGTAGTAACCTAATACTGATAAAAGCATAACTGGTGATTGTAATTGATTAAAGTCTTCGATATTTACCGTCATTGATGCAAGTATTCCTGATAATATTGCATATGATAAGAATGATAATAACATTAATAATAGAGTTGTTGGAACAAGTACTAATAATTTATCTGTAAGAATTGATAAATCTACATTTCCCACCAAAGAACTTATTAAACTTAATGGGGATGTTTTAGTTAAATATGTATTTATACCTAGACCAATGAATGCAAATATAATAAGTAATAATCCTTGAATTATTACAAATATGTTACTTGCAAGTACTTTAGAAAATAAATGTATTTTAGGACTTACATTTGATATGATTATTTCCATACTTCTTGTTGTTTTTTCTTCACAGATTTCTCCGCCGACCATTTGAACAAGGAATACCACTAGCATAAAGAATGGTAATATTATTGTTGGAAATACACTATTCATTACTATTTCCATGTTTTCATCAACACTACTTGTATCATTAAGTAGAGTTCTATTTATGGTTGTTGGCATTGATATATTAGATAAAACTATTGGATCTATATTAGCATTAATCATTCCAATTGTTGCTTTTGTTGCATTTAGAGAATTCGCTATTTCTTGATATACTCCATTATCTATTTTACTATTACTTATAACATCACTTTTTAAATATTCTTTATTATCACTATTTAATACTACGATTACTTCAGAATCTTTTAAGTCTTTTTTTAATTCATCTAAAGATTTATCTTCACTTTTTATTGTAAGTTTTTTATCTTCATCTAAAGATTCTAAGGTGTTTTTAAAATAATCTGCCATATTAGTATTATTATCTATTAAGTAAATTGTCAAATTATCTGAGAAGTCTCCTCCGAAGAATTTAACTATAGAATTTAAGTTAATTATACAAATTATGGCTATTGCTAAGATAATATTTGTTGCTAAAAACCATTTTGAACAAATCTTTTTCTTTAAGCTAACACGGGTTAGATACCAAAATTTCTTATTCATCTTTACCTCCTACATAATGGATAAATATTTCATTTAATGGAGCATCCGCTACAACATATTTTGTAACATATTTATCTTTTACAATGTCAAATACACTTTTTGAAATACTTATATCTTCGATGTGAACTACTACTTCATTTGCTTTTTGTTCTACATCTATTACACCTTTTATTTTCTTTATTGCATCAATATCTAAATCATCTGCTTTAATAATGATATTTTTCTTGGCGTAGTTTTCTTTTATTTCATCTAGGCTTCCATTTAATATAACTTTACCATGTACTAAAATAATTAATTGTTCACAAAAGTCTTCGATATATTCCATTTGATGTGATGAAAATATAATGGAGCAACCTTTTTTTTGGAGTTCTTTTACAGCGTCTTTTAAAAAGTTCACGTTTATTGGATCTAAACCTGTGAATGGTTCATCTAATATTAATAGTTTTGGATCATTGATAACTGCTGATATGAACTGAATCTTTTGTTGATTTCCTTTAGATAATTCTTTTATCTTTTTATTTTTGTATTCAGTTATTTCAAATTTTTCTAACCAATAATCTAACTTTTTATCAATGTCCGATTCATCCATTCCTTTTAAAATGCCATAATATTCAATCATTTCTTTAACAGTGAGTTTAGTTAACAAACTTCTCTCTTCAGTAACAAAACCTATTTTATCTGTTACTTTATAATCAATTTTCTTTCCATCCAGGGTAATTTTCCCTTTGTCAGGTTCAAGTAATCCCATTATCATCCTAAATGTTGTTGTTTTACCTGCACCATTTTCACCAAGAAGTCCAAATATCTCTCCATTTTTAACAGAAAAAGATAAGTTATCAACTGCAACTAGGCTTCCATATGTTTTTCTAACATTCTCTAATTTTAACATATATACCTCATTTCTTAACATCATTATATTACATATTTTTAAAAAAATAAAGTGTTACAAAAATTTTTAACAACACTTCGCTTGGGTTAATATATTATTTAATCTAAATATTTCTTCGAACCAAATAAGTATTTCATCACTTAATTCGGTTTCATTACCTGGGTAATTTAAATATACATAATGAGACTCTATTTTATTATGTATATCAATTAATTCTTCTTTTGTTATAAAGTTTAGATTTCTTTCTATTTGAAATTTTGCTCCCCAGCTTACTATAGTTTTAAAAAGATTTGATATTTCACCACGAATATCTTTATAAAGTTCTAATTCTTGCATTATTGCAAGGGTACCAATTAGTCTTGTAAAAGCAACTTCTATTTCACATTCTACTTTATATAGTTCTTTTTCGGTCATTTTAATCTACTCCATCAATACAATTATTGTATATCCATTCCTTTATTTCTGTGTAATCATTGGTTTCATAAAATTTAATTAATTTTGTAAAATATTCACCAATTTTTTCAACGGGCACTGCTATTATACCCATTCCGTTTTTTATCATTTCTTTGTTTGCTACTAAGTTTGCTACCCTTTTATTTCCATCTAGAAACATTTGACTTCTTTGAATCCAAAGAAATAGAGTTATACATCTATCTAATTTTTCTGGTATATTCATTATCTCATTTAGTTCTTTATCATAATCACATTCACTTGGTAGTTTTGGTCTATATGATGTACCTGTTATACCTACACCTTTATCTCTAAATTCACCAAGTGGTGTTATTCCTTGACATTCACATATTTCAAAATGAATCTTTTTGATATAATCTATCGTTAAATCATCATCAATCGTATTAAGAACAAATTCCCAAGCATCTTTTAATCCTTTTAATTTTAATGTATCCATAATAGAAAGATTAACATTATTTATATTATTTAATAAATCTATTACATCTTTAATACTTAAATTAATTCCTTCAAGTTTAGCACTTTTATAAATATTATCTTGTAACTTACTTTTTGCGTATATTATATTATCTTCTTTAGTCATTTTAACACCTTCTTCAAAGAGATTGTATCACAAAAATAAAAAATAAAAAAGAGGTTTCCCTCTTTTTAGAAAAATGCTCCACCCCAGATTATAGCTAGTAAGATGAATAGAATTAAAACTATAAATGCATAACTAGCTGTAAATGTATTACCTGAAGTGTTGTCGCATTCTTTTTTACAACAACTCATTTTAACCTCCTTATATATATTTTAAAAATTTAGATAAAGGCCCCTACTATGATAATTAAAAGAATAAATAGTACTAAAATTATAGCAGCTCCAAGGCCATTTCCACAGTTATTCATAAAACTTTCCTCCTTTATTTTGTCTTTTCACTAGTATTCTATGGTTTATTTTTATATTTGTGAGGGCAAAAAATACCTAAAAACATTGTAAAATAGGAAAATTATTGTTATAATACCTACATAAGGAGAGATAAAAAATGAAAAAAAAGATTTTTGCACTATGTGCGATAATGCTACTAGCAAGTGGCTGTGGTAAAGTACCAAAACTAGAAAATGGAAAGGAAGCAATTGTAACTTTCAAAGATGGGGAAAAAATAAGTGTTGATGATTTCTATGAATTGATTAAAAATGAATATGGTTTAAATTCATTAATTTCAATGGTAGATAAATACATTTGTGAAACTGAATTTGAAGATTATAAAGATACTGCAAGTAAGAATGCTGATGCATTAATTAATAGTTTAAAAGAACAATATGGTAGTGAAGATAAACTTCTTGAAGCACTTCAAGGGTCTGGATATAATACTATAGATGCTTATAAAGATTATGCATATTTATCATATTTACAAAGTCATGCTATCGAAGAATATGCTAAAACTAAGATAACTGATAAAGAAATAGAAAACTATTATAAAAATGATGCTATCGGAGATATGGAAATTAATCATATTCTTATAACAAGTAATGTTAAAAAAGATGCTACTGATGATGAAAAGAAAGCTGCACAAGATGAAGCTAAGAAAAAAGCTAATGAAGTAATTAATAAGTTAAATACTGCTAAAAAGAATGGTGAAAATATAACTGAAGCATTTACTAAACTTGCTAAAGAATATTCTGAAGATGATTCTAACAAAGATAAAGGTGGTGCACTAGGCAAAATAAATTATGGTTCTTTATCTAGTAAATATGATGAATTAGTTAAAGCTGCTAAATCTTTAAAAGATGGAGAATACTCTACTTCAGTTATTACTACTGAACTTGGATATCATGTAATATTAAAGGTTAAAACTTATGAAAAAGATACTTTAGAAAATTTAAAAGATAGTATAAAAGAAACACTTGCGGAAAAATACATTACTAATAATAAAAGTAGTATTGGTTTAAATGCATTACAACACTATAGAAAAGAATATAAGATGGAAATTCAAGATGATGAAATGAAAAAACAATATTCTAATTATATTCAAAATGCACTTTTAACTATTCAACAAAATAATAGTTCTAAATAGTTGCATGCAAAAAGCACAATTAAGTGCTTTTTTTAATCTTTAACAAAGACAATCTACATATGTGTCTGATAGACATCTTATACAACATAAACAACTACAATCCATTGTAAAGAATACATTCGTAGCAACATATGGATAAATGCTTGTTTCATCAGTGTTATCTGCTAAAACTCTAAATGTACAACAGTTTCCTTCTATTTTTTCTACTCTAAATACATTTGAACATGTATCTGTATTACCTGTGCATGTTGCAGTTGAGTCTTTTGTTATTGGCATGCTCCATGGAGTACCATTACCACAACAAGTATATAGCATAACTGGTCTAGTATTACATATTAAACAATTAGTACCTCCACCTAAAACTGGTCTATCACAAGTTTGTAAGCAATTATCTGGACAAGCATTTTCTTGAAGAACTAATATAACACAAAGTATTTCATTTATGCAATTTCCATCTGTTCTATTTTCTTTATTCATAAACTAATCACCCTTTCATGTACTTTCATTAATAATTTATGATAACATTTAAAATAAGTGTATGCTTTTTACTTTATCTTTTTTCTAAATTATGGTATGATTAATATGGTGATGAAATTTTGAAAATATGGATTGAATACATAGTTATAGCTATTATTCTAATTATTATTTCATTAGTTATAGTTAAATTATCAAAAAGAGATTTTAAAGTTGAAGCTAATAAACTAATTACTTACCTAGGTGGTAAAGATAATATAGTTAATGCTGAATGTAATATGTCTCGACTTAAAGTTATTTTGAAAGATGTAACTTTAGCTAATAAAGATGGTATTCAAAAATTGGGTGCTAAAGGTATCGTTGAAATTGATAACCAACTTAAAATAATATTTGATAAAAATGCTAAACAATTAAAAAAGTATATCGAAGAAATTATCTAAGATATGCTTTTTTCTATGTCTATTATATCTGTTATTTTTATTTTTTTATTATCTATTGTTAAGAGATATATACTTGTTTTACCTACGATTACTTCATCAATTACTTTATCTTTTAGGGTAATTCTTACCCTACTTTTATAAACATGATCTAGTGAACCAAATATTTCATTTATTTTTTTATTTACATTTTTTTTAGATAAAGCTTTCGGGGTACGATCACTATAATATAAGTCTTGGTAGTTATTTATTTTTTTATCTATTGGGTTTGCAAAAACTTTAGGTAACTTATCCATTTTCCACCTCACTATATTTTATGATAAATATTAAAAAAATACACATAATAGTAATATGAAGAAGTTGTTAAGTAAAAAGGAAATGTTTGTTTTACCTCTTTTGTTATTAATGATACTAAGTATTATTTCATTATATAATACTAGAGGTTTAAGTACTATTTATAAATATAATTATTTAAAACAAATTATATGGTTTGTTGTTGGAGTTATTAGTTTTTTTGTAGTGCAAAAGATAAATACTAAGAAGTTATTTAAGTATTCAATAGTTTTATATGTAATCACTAATATGTTACTTTTATATTGCCTAATCTGGGGTGATGTTATAAATGGTGCTAGAGCTTGGATTAAGTTGAAGTTTTTTTCTTTTCAACCAAGTGAACTTATGAAGTTATCACTTACATTAGTACTTAGTAATATTTTATGTAAGTATAAAAATACTGGTATTAAAAGTGAATTTATTTTTTTAAGTAAGATACTAATTTTTTCAATTATTCCTTCGGTGCTTGTTTTTTTAGAACCAGACACGGGTGCAATAATATTTTATTTACTTATTGATTTAAGTATTATTTTGCTTAGTCATATACATAAGTTTTGGTATTACTTAGTTGGTTTTATAATTATTTTGTTTTTAGCAATATTTATTTACTTTTATTTATTTAATAAAGATTTACTTATTAGTTTAATTGGTACAAGTTTTTTTTATAGAGTTGAAAGATTAGTTACTTTTAAAACAATGAATTCATATCAGTTAGGTAATGCATTAATTGGTATTGGTTCATCAGAGTTTTTAAATTTGATACCTTTAAACAAAATATATATACCCGAGGCACATACTGATTTTATTTTTTCATATATAATAACTAATTTTGGTTTTATATTCGGGTTTATAATTTTTATTCTTTATTTTTTAATGGATGTATATTTAATAAATAAGTTATTTAATATTGAAAATGGTGAGGTTAAATGTGTACTTATGGCTTTTACAATTATGTTTTTATTTGGTCAAGTTATAAATATTTCAATGAATCTTGGACTTTTACCTATCATGGGAATACCTTTGCCTTTTTTATCTTATGGAGGTTCTACGATAATAATTTATTTTTTATTTTTAGGTATTGCATTTAAAAAGCCATATTTTCATATGGCTTAATAGTAATATACTCTAGGTATTGGTTGATAATAACTATATGAACTTTGATAATATGGCATTCCTTGTTGTGGTGCAACATTATATATTGGTCTTGGACGAGATAAACCTACAGCTGCTCCGCCGGCTAAGCCACCAAGTAAGAATGGTACAAAGAATTGTCTATCACCTTGATAATATTTGTAATACATAATAACCCTCCTAAAATATAATATGGCACATTTTTTTTGTGATAATTATATTAACCCAGAATTATTTTGTTATTATCTCTTTTTAATTTAAATGTTAATAAGTTATTTAACTTTGTTATGGCATCATCTACCATAGATAAATATTCTTCTTTACTAAAAATGTATATTGTATCTATTTTAGTTATAATCATTTCTTTACTTTTTAATATAATAAATTCATAAATTATTTCTAGTTCGATGCTTTCAATAATTTGTTTTTTAGCTAGTTTTTTACTTACTTTTAGATATTCTTTCATGTCACCACTCTTTTCTATATAAATTATATCAAATATTTTCGTATTTGTCTGTAAAAAACGAATATTTTTATTTTTAATGGGAAAATTAATATGGTGACGAGTAGTGGAAAATGACAGATTGTTTGATTTACGTGATTATAACAATCTAACTCAAAAAGCAGTTGGTGAACTTCTTGGAGTTCGTCAACAAAGCTATGGTGAATGGGAAAAAGGTAAAAAAATTATACCTTTAAAACATTTAATTACCTTAGCTAAATATTATAATTTGAGTTTAGATTATATGACAGGTCTATCAAAAACAAAAGATATCTTTCAAAATCTAGATGAATTAGATAAGAAAGATATTGGCAAGAGAATTATTTACTTGAGAAAGATTTATAATATTAATCAAAAGACTCTTGCAAAAAGTCTAAATACTTCACCATCTACTATTTGTGCATATGAAAAAGGTTATACCACTATTTTAACAGCATTTGCATATCAAATTGCTAAAGAGTATAACATTTCAATTGATTGGTTAGTTGGTGCAAGTAATGAAATGAAAAGAAGTTAACAAAGACTTCTTTTTTATATGAAAAGGACTTAATCAATAAGTCCTAAATAATAATTTTTCTTTCCCTTTTTAATTAGTAATACTTTAGATTCTATAGCATCTTCTTTAGTTATTATTTTTTCTACATCATTTATTTTTTTATTATTAATACTTATGGCATTATTTGAAATCATTTCTCTAGCTTCTCTTTTACTTGATGTTATATTGTTATTTACTAGTAAATCTACTAAAGAGATATTATCATTTGCTGTAAATCTTGGTACATCTTTAATATTATTTATTATTTCATCACTAGATAGATTCCATATTTTTTCTGAGAATAAGCATTCAGATATATTTAATGCTTTATTAAATTCTTCTTCACCATGTAAGTCAGTAATAATTTCTTTTGCTAGTGTTTTTTGAGCTATTCTTAAGTGAGGTGCTTCATTTTGTTTTACCATGACTGCATCAATTTCTTCCGGAGTTAAGAATGTAAACACTTTTAAATATTCATATACTTTTGAGTCATCAGTATTAATTAAGTATTGGTATAATTCATAACTTGATGTTTTATTTATATCAAGCCATAAAGCATTTCCTTCGCTTTTACCAAATTTTTTACCTGTTGCATCAAGTATTAATGGCATTGTAAATGCATATGCTTCTTTACCTTTCATTTTTCTAATTAGTTCAATTCCTGTTGTGATGTTACCCCATTGATCTGATCCTTCAACTTGCATAGTACAATTCATCGTTTCATACATGTGTAAGAAGTCATACCCTTGGATTAACATATAACTAAATTCAGCATATGTTATACCTGATTCTAATCTTCTTTGTATTATATCTTTACTAAGCATGTAATTTACATTTATGTATTTACCTACATCACGTAAAAAATCTAGAAAATTATAATCTTTAAACCATTCATAGTTATTAACAAGTTTTGCTTTACCATCAAATATTTTATCAATTTGTTTTTTAATACATTCAATATTGTGATTAAGAGCATCAATACTCATTATTTCTCTTTCTGCAGTTGGTCTTGGGTCTCCGATTCTTCCAGTTGCTCCCCCACATAAAAGTATTGGATTATGTCCCATTTTCATTAATCTTTTTGCTGTAATAAGAGAACTATAGTGACCTAGATGTAATGAATCTGCAGTTGGATCTGTTCCCCAGTAGAATGTTACTTTTTCATTATTAATTTTATCTTCGATGTCATCACCTGCAACATCTTTAACTAATCCTCTCCATTTTAATTCTTCCCAATTTGTCATAAAAATCTTCCTTTCAAAAAATATAAAAAGGATGATACCCAAGGAGTCAATATATGACGGTACCATCCTTTATTTAACTTATTGTATCTTAACGCGATTTAAACGATTCAGCTCCGGAGTCGTAAATTCCATCAATCACTGATTGGATAAATTATAGCATAAACAATAATCTATTGCAAGTAGCTTGTCAAACTTTTTTCAATATCTGTCTTAATGATAATTTCTTTATTATCAACTGGATGATTAAATTTTAGGTAATATGCTTGAAGTAATAACTCTTTATTTTTGGTATTACCATATTTTTTATCTCCGATGATGGGATGAAGAATATATGCAAGTTGCACTCTGATTTGATTTTTTCTACCAGTTTTAATTTCAATGTCAAGTAAACTACATTTATTGTTTTTAGATAATACTTCATATTTGGTTATACTTTTTTTACCCATTACTTTATTGTTTGTTACAAATACTTCACCTGTTTTAGACTCTTGCAAATAATTTATTAAGGTTTTATTTTCTAGTACTTCTTTTTCCACTACCGCATAATATTTTCTTATTACTTTATCCCAATTATTTTGTAATGCATATTTTATTTTTTCATTTTTGGCAAATAATACTAAGCCACTGGTATCTTTATCCAGACGATGAACAATAAATATCTTATTCCTTGGATTTTTCTTTTTTTCATATTCTTTTACTTCATCATATAAATTTAAATCATTATGATTATCACGCGATATTGTTAATAAACCATGTCTTTTATAAACTACGATTAAGTATTTATCTTCATATAATATATTTAACTTTTTCATGAGTCACTTCCTCGTTAATGATTATATCATAGAATTAAACAACAATAGTACTATTTTATTATTTGTAAAACTATTTATATTTTATTATAATATTTATAGATACATTTAGTGTGCTAGGTGTTTTACCCTCAGTCCATTAATTAATTATTTAATAATGGAAGGAGTTTTTTTATGAAGTATTTAATAGTACTCATAATATTTCACAATTAAAAGCAATACCTTTTCTTAAATTTATTTACATTATAGCAACCCTATTTTTTTAATACATTATTTTCAGATTTTAAAATAATACTAATTGCATCAGTTTCTTTAATTCATTTTTATGGTAACATATAAAAACTATTTTCACAAGATAAATTTTCAAAGGTTGTAAATTCGTGACCTTTGAAACCTTTATTTTTTTAATACATTATTAATTGCTGAAGTTGTGCTATATTATAGATCAGTTGGCTAGTCCCACATTTTAGTTTGATGTGTTTTTGACAAAATAAAAAGTCCGTAATTCGGACTTTGATTTTCTTCTGGTGGAGAATGTGGGACTCGAACCCGCGACCCCCACGGTGCAAGCGTGATGCTCTAGCCAACTGAGCTAATTCCCCAAGAACAAGAATATTTTATCATATTTTGATAAAATAATCAAGCTATTTTTGCACATCTTCAACAATTTTTATTAATCCTGCTTCAACTTCTTCAAGGGCTCTACCTAAACTTCTCTTATTTTTGTATTCTGATTCTTTCATTTGGTAGTGATTATTTTCAAGCATTTGCTTACTTCTTATTGAAGCAACATGGACTAATTTGTATTTTGAATCTACAATGTTTAGTAATTTATCTATTGATGGATAAATCATATTTTTCACTTCCCTCTTCATTAATATGATACAAGATACCACAATATTATGCAAGAAAAATGTGAAAATTTGACACTAATTTGACATTTATTTAGAAATGTTTCTTAAAGCATCTAGTATTACTACCATTGCCCAAGTATCTTGCTTGCAATAAACTTTAAGATTTTCATATGTTTTTTCTAACTCTTTTTTAGTCATATTATTATAATTTGCATATGCAACAATTGCATCAGTACCATTATGAACTTCAAGATTTTTATATGAAAGATCACTAAATACTGGTAGGGTCTTCTTTATTGAATATGAACCACTTAAGGATTTATCATAAAAGTTTGGTAAAGCACTTCTTTCTTTATCAAATCCAAGACTTTCATATAACTTTGAATTAGTATTTACTAACCATAATAAATCAAAACCACAATTATAAATGGACATTAAATCATCTTTATACTTGGGAAACATTTCTGCTAGTTCTTTGATTCTCCCCTTTTCAAAAGCAACATTCTGAGCAAACAAGGTTCCATCTGGTTTTACGTATTTTAATAAATTTTTAATTAGTTCTTCCCTTTCATCTTTATCAAATGATTTTGCTAAGAATACATAATTATCCTTATCTTTATCACAAACCCCAGGTTTCTTTTCAACATGTAGGCTAAACTCAAATACTGATTGAATATATGGGTGTTCACCTTTAAATCTTGGTACTGGACATGGCAATGTTTCAAAATCAAGGTGATATATCGGGTACTTTAATTCTTTTAATCCGGCGATAATTTTTTCTTTATCGATGTACTCTTTATTACTACTTAGACAATATCTTTGAATCATATGTTTTTTATTTGTGATAAAACTATCTGGTATATCAAGCATATTTATGTATCCCGCATTTATTAAATCTAGTCCTTTTATTCTTGTTCCATCTTTTATTTTAAAACCTGATGCATTATTTAAATAATTTAGACTTGAATTTTCTTCAGGTATAAATGATGCACATATTGTTTTAAAAAATGGACACTCACGAATTTTATTTCTTTGGCAATAACGCCCCAGATTAACTGGAGAAGCATTTAAAATATCTATATCATGTTCTAGATTCTTTCTTATATCATCTATAATACTTAGATAATCCTTTGTAATACTTGTTAAATCTATAAAGTTAATTAATTCATTACCATATTTATCTATATTATATACTGGTTTACCAGAGTCATATGTACCATCAAAAACATATTTATTATTTAATACTGCTAGATAATATTTTATATCTTTACTATCTTGATTATTATTTTTATATTCTCCTTCAAGGAAGTATCTTTGGACAGCTAAGTCAAATACATAACCACCTACACTAGAATATCTATCAAACAATTTATTTTTTTGTTCATTATAATTTTCTATTGGCATTTCTTTTGATATGTCATAGTTTGGTAATTCATCTTTTAAATAATAACAATTTGTATTTTCATCAAATTTAAAGATAGAATATTTATCTTTTTTAGGATAACCTGATTCTAAATGTTCATATTTATTAATGGTTGTTGCTTTTACTTCGATGATATTTTCTTTATTTTTATTTTCATTATAGACATCAACATAACAAAGATAAAGTATTTTACCATTATCATATTTATAACATTTTTGTTCTTTAGTTTCTAGTGAAAAAATTGATGAACCGCCAAAATACTTGTCCACTAATTTCGCAGATTGTACTTCCACTTCCTTATAATATGGCATTAGAGCTTCAGTTTGTTTATTTTCTTTTATTGTGTTATCTATAGTGTATGATGCATCATCAAACATACTTGATAATATTTCTTTTATTTTTTCTTTTGTTTCTTCTTTTTTATATTCTTCGTAAGTTATTTCACTTTTTAGTTTATCTTTTTTTATATTAAGTAGTGCAACATATCTTGGACATCTTGTATAATTTATGAAGTCTGTTTTAGTTATAGCCATATTAACTTAGTACTTTCGCTGTTACTTTAGAATCAATATTAGTAATTTTAACTTTTACTTCATTTAAATTACTTTTTTCATCCCTGGGATCAAGCACTTTCCCATCTTTATTACTTATAATAGCTGCAGCATCTGCTAATTCTTTAACTGTTAAATAAATTGTATCGCTATCTTTAAATAATTCATCTTTTGATTTTGCATAGATACTTGCTTGTTCTTCGATAGCTGCTATTTTTTGTTCATACATTGTATCTTCATAATTAACATTTATATCTTTGGCAATGACTCCTACTCCAATAAAATAAAATAGACTAAATACTGCTAATACAATTACTAATTCAACCACTGTATATCCTTTATTTTTCATCTTTACTCTCCTTTTTTGTATATCCTCGATACTCCCAAAGAGGAAATTCACTTCTTATTTCAGTTATTTCTTCAATCATTTTTAATCTTAGTTTATCACCCTTAAATTCAAATAAACTAAGAATTGTATCTTCTAGATTTTTATTTGCTTTTTCTTCTTCATTTAATGAGTTATATAAGTATGGTATAACTATATTTTTATCAATAAATGCTATATCACTATTTTTAAATACATAGTGATTTTTTAACATTTTGATGAATGCTTTATATGATTTAATGCCATGATGATATGTGTTATTACCCATTTTAATATAATCTTTGATTGTAAAACTCTTATAATTTTTATCTTTAAAATATCTATTTATTCTTTTTTTATTATTTAATTTATTAGTAATAATTCTATCTATTAATACTTTATAATCCTTTTTATAATAAAATTCTAGTTTGGGTATTATTAAATTAAAGTTATCGATACTTGATATTATTATATTAAAATATTCTATATCAATTACCCCGTATGCAATAATTATTCCATCCATCATTTTATATAAATCATTATTTTTCTTTACATACTTTATTACTTCTTTACTACTTATTATTTTCTTTAAGTCGATATCTGTTACTACAGATAAGTTATCTAGAGTGTAAAAAATATGTTGTTCTTTTAGATAATTAATTAGGTCTTTATTATTTATAAGTTGTTCCTCACTTGGTTTTTTTACTATTTTTGTAAGTAATCCAAAATCTTTTTGGTCAAGTAACTTTATAATACCTTTAAAATAATTATCTTTGATGTTAACTAAAGAATTTATTAATTCTTCTTTTTTCCCTTTTAATTCTTCTATTTTAGGATAATCAAATATTATACATAATTTGTTATAACATTCAATTATTTTGTTTAATTCTTCTTTTTTTAAATTACTTAAATATTCTTTAAATGTTTTATTTTGTTCTAGCATTATTTTACCTCCGTATACATTGTATCAAATTTTTAGGTATTTTTCCAGACATTTCATAAAAAAAGAGCTACGTTTGTAACTCTTTCTAGCAACATCTTGGTCCATAGATGTTTTCACAGACATTTTCTTCACAACATGTGTATTCTGGTGTAAATGTATGTCTAAAAACATGGTGATTGACAATTCTTGTATTACATGGCATTACATGTGGAACTTCATGGCAAATGTATCTGTGGCACACTCTTTCTTGTGGGCATTCATAAATCGGAGTACTCATGCATCCACCAATAGGCATTGTCATATTCATTTCTTTTTCACATGGTGAGCCCATCATTTTATCCATATTTTTTGAAGTAACTTCTTCTTTAAAACTTTCATTAAAATAATTCATATCAACATTTCCTTTCTAATTTATAGTATGAATTATATTTTTTTTGAACTAAGACAAAAACACAGTTATCTAAATATTTCTATTATATTTAAAATACTTACAAGTACTTGCCTGATACTAGATGATAATTTATTAACTTTCTTTAGTTTTATAATCATGTAAGTTGTTAAAATAATTAATATAAATGCAAGTATTTTCTTATATGAAAAAAGGACTTTGTTTAGTCCTTCTTGTTTGGAAATAATATATCTTTTACACCATAGAAATATTGGCATCCACTTATTACTGATAATATTACTGCAGATATAAGTAAAATATCTGAAAGTGGGAAATTTATTAATTCAAATGGTAAATTGTAAAAGAATGTTAGAGTTAAACCACTCATCATACAAATGGTTTTTAATTTACCTAGTATTGATGCTGCTACTACTTTACCTTTTTGTCCTGATATCATTTTACATGAATCAACTACTATATCACGAGATATTATAACAACTGGTATTACAATAGATATAGCACCATCATATGCAAGAATTATTAATAAACCATTTACTAATAATTTATCTGCGATGGCATCCATTACTTTGCCAAAATCCGTTACTAAATTATATTTACGAGCAATATATCCGTCTAATGAATCTGATAAAGATGCTATTAGAAAGATAATTCCAGCTATTATGTATTTAAGTGATACATTAACATTACCTATTTGCCATGTAGCAAAATTTATTCCTAGTTGATACCATGGAAGTAACATTCCTACAAGTAAAAGTACCGATAATGCTATTCTTGTCATTGTTATTTTATTTGGTAAATTCATTTTATCCCTACTTTCCATAACTAATTGTATCTGTTACATTACGATTAATTGTAACTTGTTTAACAGACCAGATAATTGCCACTAAAACAAGTAATAAAATAAAAACATATATTGCAACATATACCCATTTATTATATTTTTTAGCTTGTTTAGTATATGGAGAAGCAATTTTTTTGGTATTGTCTTCTTCTTTTAATTTTAGTTCAATTGTTTTTTCAATGTCTTTGATTGGAATCTTTGATGTGTATTCAAACATGTATTCATTAAATTCATCAATTAGTTCTTTTTCATTTAAACCTAAGTATTTAGCATAATTTGAAATATAATCTTTAAGTTCAAATATATCTTTGAATGCACCAGTTCTTCCATCTTCAATATTTTCTAGTATTTCTACCTTAATATTTAAATCTTTACTTGCTTCATTTAAACTAACACCTGATGACTCCCTTGCATACTGAAGCTCCTCACCAATTTCGTTCAAAATATTCACTCCTTTTTTAATTGAAAATAAAAAATAATCTAAGTAAGCCATGTTTTGTTCTTCATATGAAGCGACAAATATTTATCTTATCTTTCGATACCCATTCTTAATTCATTTCTTAAGAATCAAGGCTCCCCTACCAAAATTTGGGTTTCTCGCTTGCGGGGTTTACCACGTTCCACTTACAAAGTTTCCCTTGTAACTCGTCTCTTTGGCACTTTTATATCTACTAAAACCATTTGAGGTTTCCTCGAAGCCGTTAGTTATAAACTACCCTAAGTTATTTTTTCCTTAGGCACAAACACTACAAGCATCTCAGCTTGTGCGAGCATGGACTTTCCTCTACATAACTATTTTATGCAGCATTTGTCACAAGATTATTCATTATTTCCGTATACTACTTTTTCTAGTTGACTAATTCTTTTAAGTAAATCAACATTATTAATACTTCTTGATGGAGTATCACTATTTGTTGATGCTACTTCTTGTAGTCTTCTAATTTCTCCTTTTAACTTGATGTTATCATCAGTTAAATCTTTAATGTCTTTTTCTAATTTTTTTACAATATTAGAATATTCCGTATAATCACGGATAACCATATCCAAAAACTTATCAACTTCTTGAGGTCGATATCCCCTTGCATCAATTTTAAATTCTTTCTCAAGTATTTCTTGAGGAGTTAAATACAATCGATCGTTATACAATATACTCACCTCTAACAAGAAAATTATACCAATAATTTTAAGATTCGTCAATATCATGTGATGTACCAATTTTAGGATTAGGTAAAAATATAGTATCTAGTGTTGCCCAATCTATCTTTTCCATCATTATATTTATTATATTATCTATATTCATTTTCTTCACCATTTATATTTTACAAAATATTTTTAATAATTTCATTATTTTCGACAAAAGATGTCAAAAGTTTTAAATGTCTACATGTGACAATTTTATGGGTTTTACTATAAATTTAGAAAAGAATATGGTATAATTTTATTGCAGGTGATGTTATGTTATATCCGGGCAACATTAAAAAAGAATATAAAAGTGTTGTTTCTTATAAAAATCGAGGTATGACTCTTGAATATTTAATTGAGAAAGCTAATATTTATTATAGAGATAATGATATAGCATATATTTATAAGAAACCTACTCCGATAAGAGTTGTTAAAACTAGTTTTAGTGGAGGTGGTAAAAGAATTACTGATGCATTTTATGAACTTCCATCAACACTTGATTTTAATGGTTTATATAAAGGTAAATATATTGAATTTGATGCAAAGGAAACTAAAAATAAAACATCTTTTCCTGTAAGTAATGTTCATGATCATCAAATTAAACATATTAGAAATATACTTAATCATGGTGGTATTGCTTTTTTAATTATTTATATGAATGATTTGTATTATATATTACCTGGCAAAAAATTTATAGAATTTATTGATAAAAATATGCGAAAAAGTATTCCTTATGAATATATTAAAGATAATGGAATTTTAGTTAATGTTACCTTGAATGGTTTAGATTATTTAACAAAGTTAGGAGAATTGTTATGAAAAAGTTAAAGTTAAAGTTTAAAAAATTTGGCACAAAAAATAAAAAGAAGCCTGGAGAAAAGAAAAATGTTGGTGAGACTATATTATCAATTGTTTTAATTGGTGGTATTGCAGTTATATCAATAGCTTTAGTATTTGCATTATATATCATTATTTCATCACCAGATTTTGATAAAGATAAACTTTATTCAAAAGAATCTAGTGTATTATATTATAATGATGGCGAAACAGAACTTGCAAGGCTTGGTCAATATGATAGAGTTTTAGTAAATTATGATCAGTTACCTCAAGTTTTAATTGATGCCATAGTTGCTACCGAAGACTCAAGATTTTTTAAACATAGTGGTCTTGATGTTGCGAGATTTGCTAAAGCTAGTGCTGGTCAACTTCTTGGTAAAGAATGGGCTGGTGGTGCATCAACTTTAACAATGCAAGTTGTAAAACGTGCTTATACTTCCGGAGAGTCTGAAGGTATAAAGGGTATTATAAGAAAATTCACAGATATATATATGGCTGTGTTTAAAGTAGAAAGTAATTATACAAAAGAAGAAATTATTGAGTTTTATGTAAATAGTCAATGGTTTGGTTCAACAGGTTCATTAAATAATTCAGGATTTGCGGGTGTTGAACAAGCTTGTCAAAATTTCTTTGGTAAGTCTGTTTCAGATATAAGTTTAGCTGAAGCATCAATTATAGCTGGTATGTTTCAAAATCCAACTACTTACAATCCTTATACAAAAACAAATAATTTAAGAAAACGTCAAAAAACTGTATTAACACTTATGGTAAACCATGGTTATATTACAGAAGAAGAAAAACAAGCAGTATTAGATATTCCAATTGAATCATTATTAGTTAAACAAGAAAAATCTGGCAATGGTGAAAGCAGAGCTGCGATAGATTATATTATTAATGAAATTAAAAGTGATACTGGGTATGATATAAGAAGTGTCCCAATGAAAGTGGTTACAACAATAGATAAAGATGTTCAAGATGTATTAAATAAGCTTGAATCTGGAGAAATATATGAGTTTCCAAATGAATACATGCAAGAAGGTGTTGCTATTACAAGTATAGAAGATGGTGGTATTTCAGCATTATCTGGTGGAAGAAATTATGGAGCTCGTGGTACAAACAGAGCAACAACGAAAAGACAACCTGGTTCAACTGCTAAGCCATTATTTGATTACGGTCCATACATTGAACATTTAAATGGATCTCCAGCTTCCCTATTCTTAGATGAACCAACTACTTATACAAATGGTACAGCAATAAAGAATGCTGATGGAAAATATAATGGTTTAATGACTATGAGAGATGCCCTAGCTGCATCAAGAAATATTCCAGCATTAAAAGCTTTTCAAGCAGTATATAAAGAAAATCCAAATTATATTAAAGATTTTGTTAAGAATTTAGGTATTGATTATGGCGGAGAATTATATGAATCTGCAGCAATTGGTGGTTTTGATGGAGTTAGCCCTATTCAAATGTCCGCTGCTTATGCTGCTTTTGGTAGAGGTGGTTATTATATTGAACCTTATTCATATAAAGAAGCTACATTATTAGAAAATGGTAAAGTTTATACAAAGAAACATGATAAAGTTAAAGTTATGAGTGAAGAAACTGCATATATGATTACAGATATGTTAATTACTGCAGCTCAAAGAGGTGTTGGTGGTGTATCAGTAGGTGGTACTCAAATAGCTGCTAAGTCAGGTACTACAAACTTAGATAAAGCTACTACAGAAAAATATGGAATTCCAGCTTCATCAACCAGAGATGCATGGAACATTACTTATTCACCAGAATATGCTATTGCATTATGGATTGGATATGATGTCAATAATTCAGAACATTATTTAAATGCAATTATAGGTGGTAGAGTTAGAAATGCTGTTATGAAAGCTGTTGGGTCTAGAGTTTATTCTAAAAATAAAACTTTTACAAAGCCCAGCGGGGTCGTTCAAATTGAAATAGAAAATGAAACTATCCCTACACTACTTCCTAGTGAATATACTCCAGAAAATTTAAGGTCAACAGAATTATTCAAAGATGGAACAGAACCTACAGAAGTATCAACAAGATTTGAAAAATTAAGTGATCCTACTGATGGTAATTATACATTTGATGGTGGAGTAATAAAACTTACTTGGGCAGGTATTAAAACACCAGATGCAATTAGTTCAACATACTTACAAGAATATTTTAATACTTATTATGGAACAAGTGCTTATAAGTATTATGAAAGTAGAATTGCATATAATAATTCTTATGTTGGAACACTTGGTTATAATATTTATGAAAAAACTAGTGATGGTAATTTAACCTACTTAGGCAGAACAGATAATACTAGTTATACAGTTACTAATCCATCAGGTGGTAATACAACTTATATTATAAAGGCAGCTTATTCATTATTTCAATCAAATATGAGTGATGGATTACAAATTAAAACAAATACATCAATAGGACCAAGTACTGGTGATATAGATAAAGACAAAGACAAAGACAAAGATAAAGACAAAGATAAACCATCTAAACCAGATGATAAAAATAATAATGACAAAGGTAATACTGATTTAGAATAGGAACAATAATCATATTTCTCACGAAATTATATCATCGATGCAACTTTTGTTGCATCTTTTTTTCTGCTTCGCTGGGACAATGTCCCTCCACAGACCAGTTTCGGATGGTCGCCATCCTACTATTTTCAATTTTTAATTTTTTAATTTTTTTATATTGTTAAACTTTTCATATATATTTTTATTCCTTCAAACATTATATTTATACTTGCATTAAAATCTCTATCATGTTCCATTCCACAACTTGGACATGTCCATTTTCTTACACTTAAATCTTTTACTTCTTTATTTTTATAATCGCATCTATTGCATATTTGACTACTTGGGTAATATCTATTTATTTCAATTACTTTTTTACCCAGCCATTCAGCTTTATATTTTAATACCCTTAAGAAGTCTCCCATCGGAACTTTATTTAAGTGTTTTGCTATACTGTGGGTTTTATACATGTTTTTAACATCAAGATTTTCTACTGCTATAATGTCATCTTCCTTAAGTATTTTATTTGCAAGTTTATATATCATATGTTTTCTAGCATTTTTTATTTTTAGATATAATCTTTGGATTTTTAATTTCATTTTATATCTATTCTTACTTCCAGCTTTACATCTAGATAGTCCCTTTTGTAAACCTTTTAATCTTTTTTCATAATTTTTAACTTGATTTTTAAGTTTTTCTCCATTTGATGTCACTATAAAATCTTTGATGCCTAAATCTAACCCAACTATTGATGCTGGATTTACTTGTGGTTTTATAAATGGAATTTCTACTAATACACTAGCAAAATATTTATTTACTTCTTTTGATATTGTTGCTGACTTTATTTTTCCATTTATATATTTTATATTTCTGTAGCCTTTAAATTTAACTTGTTTTAATTTTGGTAATGTTATTTTTCTTTTTTTAAAATCTATTCTTATACTTTCATATATGATACCTTTATATTCATTAATTCTAATTTCTGTTTGATAACTATCATGTTTTCCTTTTGCTCTAAATTTAGGATATCCTTTTCCATGATAAAAATTTTCAAAAGCTTTATCTAAATTGAAAATACAAGTTTGCAAAGCAATTGAATCTACTTCTTTTAACCATAAATAATTTCTTTTTAATTCTGTTAATTCTAAAAGTTGTTTATAAGCATTTATAGACTTTTTTTCTTTTTCATATTTTTCTTTTCTTTCTGACAAAAAATAATTATAAACAAATCTTGTGCATCCGAAAGTTTTTTCTATCATTTCTTTTTGCACAGTATTTGGATATATTCTAATTTTATAAGCTTTATGTATTATCATTTTCTTTACCTCCCTGATGCATTAATCATACCATACATATGTTGTTATGTCAATACATTAGTTTGATATTTTTTTAAATTATTTTTGGATGACTTTCCTATTATATAAAAGTACTAAGATGAAGAACTATTACCATCCTCATTAATATCAAAAACGTCAAATGAATTGTTTGAAATACGTGAAATAGTCCATTCCATTAATCCTATATACATCCAATTATCGTTTATTGCTGTTACATAATCATTTTTACCATTCCCCCGTCCTTTTAAAGTCCAATATTCTGGCTATGCACTATAATAATAATCACTTAAATACATCATTCCTATTTTTGATGTTACCGTTGTTGATTCATCTTTATCTTGGCCAACTTCATAATTGTATACATTTTTAGCGTTTGTTTCAAAAGCATTGCTACTTGTTAATCCTCCAACATACCAAGTAGTGTTATCTATCATATTTTGCCATTTTGAATTCTTATTATTTAAATATGCTATGAAGTTGGTGTTTAAATTTATTGTATTTATCAAGCTTTCACTCCATGCATTTGTCCCCGTTGAGTTCCACGTATATACCCCTATTTTTGATATATCTATATTGCCTTTGTAATGTGTTGCAAAATGAAAAGCATCACTGTACTTTTTACTGTATCCTCCATTGGAACCAAGTGTTTCGGTTGTTGTTCCTTCCGCTGAGATTAATTTTATTTTTCCGTTTATTATACCAATGATTCTAAATAAATTTTCAGTTGGGCATGTAGCTTCATCTGAACCAAAACATACATAGTTATTAGGATTCCCACCTGCATATCTATAAGAGCCATCTTCGGCATCTATTATATTTCCTTCACTATCTTTTATAGTTCCATCGTGGTGATATAAACTTGATACAACTGGTATACTTTTAGCACCAAACAGCTCCAGTGTCCTTACTAAATTGTCTCCATTATTTGATATTTCGGATATGGTTATTGGAATTATGTCTTGTTGAATTAATACTTTACCTGTTAATGTTTTGCCTTCATTATCAGCTTGATTAGTATCTAGATTAATGAATGTAATAGTGAATGTCCAATCTTGGTTTGTATAATTTGTACTTGATTGGCTACTTATTTCATATGAGTCTGCTATCTTTGTAATACTCTTACCTAAAGTAGTAATATCAAAAACTTTAATCTCTGTACCATCTGCATTTGTTGCAGTGACATATGATAAATTATCTAAAGAAGTTATTTCTCCATTTGGTCCGGTAATTGAAAGTACTATCTCTGGCTTTTTGTCAGTTGTTGTGTAAATATACTCGTTACTTTCAATTTGAAAGTAAACATAGTAATTACTTGTTGCAGTCTTTTTGGTGCTGTTAGCTTTTAAAGAAGCAGTTGCTTTAATAGTATCTGAAAGATTTCCAGAGCCTGATGCAAAATTAAATTGATTTATATTTAGTGATAAACTATCTTTGCTTATACTAAATTTTAAATCATCTACTGTATCTGCAGTGATGTTTGCATTAGCTGATGCACCTGCACCAGTTCTTGCCATGAAGTATGCAAATGTTACTCCGATTGTTTAACAAGTATTGTTGTAATTATTATTAATATTCTGTTCTTTTTCATATCCATTTTTATTATCTCCATTCTGGTATTAATTTTATCATAATTTTTAATCGTATGCACTGCATTTCAGTTTATTTAATGTTATTAATGAGAAAATTAAATGGGTGTTAAAAATATGATATTAAATAAAGTTAAAGAAATTAGAAATGAACTTGAGTTATCTCAAGAAGATATAGCTAAAGTATTAAATGTTAAAAGAGGTACTTATGCTTCTTGGGAATGTGGAAGTGATGTTATACCAACTAGACAAATATATAAATTAGCAGAATACTTTAAATTGTCTATTGATTACTTATTAGAAATAAGTAATCAAGGACATATGGTTTACCATGGAAGTGATATTAATTTAAGTGATGTTGGTAATAATATATATAACATAAGAAAGAGAAATAATTTAAGTCAAAAATCTTTTGCTAAATCTATTGGAATTAATTAATCTACTTTGTGGGCATATGAAAAAGGCAAGACTTTAATTACTTTATCTAGTTTAATTAGTCTTGCCAAAGTATATAATGTAACTATAGATAGTATTTTAAATAGATGATTTATAATTACATATATTTATAAATGGACAATTATTACATTCTGGTTTTATACTTTTACATTTATATCTTCCAAATAAAACTAATTGATGATGGAGTTTACTCCATTTGTCTTTAGGAAATACTCTCATTAAATCTTTTTCTATAATAGATACATCAGTACTATTACTTAAACCTAATCTATTAGATAATCTTTTTACATGAGTGTCCACTGCTATTGCAGGAACATTATAAATATTTGATAAAACAACATTACATGTTTTTCTACCTACCCCTGGTAAATTTTCTAAATAATCTCTATTATTTGGAACTATTCCATTATAATCTGAAACTAATGAATTTGCTATATTTTTTATAAATATAGCTTTTTTCTTATATGTACCAACTGGATATATAATAGCTTCTAAAGTATTTAAATCTATATTACATAAACTAAATATATCATATTTACTAAATAATACTTTAGTTACTTCATTTACTCTTTTATCTGTTGATTGAGCTGATAAAACTGTTGCTATTAGTAGTTCATAATCTTTATTATAATTAAGTTCACATTTAGCTTCTGGATATAATTTATCTAACTCATTTAATATAAATTCACTTTTCATTTAACCAATCAAAATCCATAATACTTGCTTCATATACCGGAGCTTCTGGAATACTTTCTAATTGTTTTTTAATATCAGTTGGTTTTTTTATACCTTTTCTATTCCATTCATATAATACTTTATCTATATATCTTAAATTTGGCACTCCATTATAAACTGCCTCTTTTAAGGCTGCAATAACTAAATCTTCACTAAAACCATTATCTATCCATGCATTTATTATTTCATAATCCATACTTGATAGTGTTCTTCCAAATTCTTTTTCAAATATTGTATATATATCCTCTTTTTTTATTTCTTCTTCTTTTGTTTTATATTCTGTTTTTATTTCGTTATAAAAATTGTCTAGGGAAACTTTTTCAATTACTTTTCCATATCCATCTTTGATAGCTACGACTTTAATTAGCTTTTTTGCCATTAAAGACCCATATGCTTGTAAAATTTGTTCTTCGCTCATATTTAATGTTTTTGATAAAAGTGCTATATCAAATATTGAATCATATGAATTATCAAAATATAATAAAAGTAAAAATTCATTTAAAGATAAATTTAGTTTTAATGCTTCTTTGATAAATATTGTTTCTGCCACTAACTTTTTATTATCTTTAAACATAATTTTCACTTCCTTTCATTTAAATATTTTATTATTTCCTTTTTCTTATTTTTTAATTTACCTTTTAAAATAGAGCTTTCTAAATCTTGATAAATAGAACCAATTATTTTACCTGTGCCAAAATTACTAGCTATATATTTACTATCTATATCAATATCTTCTCTGGATTTAATAGGTAATTTATTATACATTTTTGTTATATTTTTTGGGTTTAAATTAAGTATTTTACCTGCAGTCATTGATACATATAACCCATATTTATATAATATTTCATTATTAATTCCACCAAAGTTTAATACCTCGGTAATTTTTATTATATTCCCTTTTGCTGCATTTGTAAATGGTATATTTGAAACTTTTACTTGAGCCCACATACCAATTGGATCATCTACATAGTTAATAGTTTTAAAATCTATACCTAATACTTCATTTATTTTAGTATCATTAAATATATCTATTGCTTTTTTAAAGTTTTTAGACATAAATATTCTATCTAGTTCTTCTTTTATTCTAGAAGATGATAATGTTTTGACTAAATCTTTATATTCTTTTATTTTTTCATATAACTTTTCTTCGATATCAAAGTTAAGTACTGCACTAAATCTAATTGCACGCATTATTCTTAATGGGTCATCTTTTAGTTTTTCATCAATATTACCAATCATACGAATTAATCTTTTATCTAAATCATCACACCCATGCATTGGATCTATTATTTTACCATCTTTATTCATACATATTGCGTTAATTGTAAAATCTCTTCTTGTTAGGTCTTGTTCTAGATTAGTTATATAATTAACTGTACTTGGTTTTCTATTTACATAATTTAAATCTTCTCTGAATGTTGTTATGTCTATGTTATATTTTCCCATTAAAAAATTAACACTACCATAGTTACTTTTGCTGCTTTGAAACATTCTATGTATATCTTTGGGAAGTGCATCAGTTGCTATATCAACATCAAAGGAATTTATGCCAAGTAAAAAGTCTCTGACATAACCACCAACTAGATATGCTTGATAATTATTTTTGTTTAAAGTTTCTAATATTTTCTTTATATTTTTTTCCATTTAAATACCCCATTTAATTATATCAAAGTTATTAAAAAAAATCACTATATTTTAAGCTTTATACAGATTTATTACACCTAATTTATTATATTCTAAGATATTTTCCCATAAGTCATTAGTTACATTTCTCTCTTTTTTGGGATGCACTAAAAATCTTATTGTAAATTCTATATGATTATCTTTATATTCAGTATATATTATGGGTTTTAAATTATTATAATATATTCTATATTGTCCTTTTGCTTCATCTATTGCTTTATCCATTTTCTTAGGAATAGCTTTTATTACTTCATTATGATTTACCACTTTATAAAGAATTTTTTTAGTTTTATTTATATCACTATCTATTGAAACAGGTATTACTAGTTCACTCCATATATATTTAAATGCAGTTGTATAATTTTTTAAACTATTACTAAATATTTTTGAATTTGGTATATTTACTATAATACCACTACTTTGTTCACCATTAAGTCTATCTTTTAATTCTAATACTTTAAAACTTAAGGCACTAATTAATACAACATCACCTTTTATATTATCTATTTCTATTCTATCTTCAACTTTAAATGGTTTAGACATCTTTATATATAAACCTGCAGTTAAATTAAGTATTACTTCTCTAATAGCTAGAGTAGTTGCTCCTGCTACAAAAGATATAATTGTCACTATATTTTTTAAGTGTCCTTCCCAGATAGAAAATAATAATATAACTATTATAATATTTGCAAATATATTAGTTCTTTCTCTAAATGTAAACATATTCTTACCACTATGTTCATCAAGTCTATATATCTTATTTATTATTTTATTTATCACTTTTACTCCGATGAATACTATTAATGAAACAACAATTAATACAAAGTATTCATTATTCATACCAGTTACCTCCTTTAAATGTTTTGATAGATTATCTATTATATTCATAATTTTTCCTCCTAGGAAGGACTATTTTATCATATATTAAAAAAAAGTAAAGAAAATAACTTAATATTTAAAATAACTTTACAAAATAATTTGTAAAGTTGTATAGAATTAATTTATTCGGATTGATGAATTTTGTTTTCCATCTTTGCTAATGTAGGTTACAGATGTTTCAAGATAAAAGGAAGGTATAACAGCAACACAATCTCCAACATATTGCTTTACTAATCCACCTTCATAATAAATATAAAAAGCAAAATCATCTTTATTAGAAGCACGGTAAATAGTCCATTTCAAAAGCCCCATATACATCCAATTCATATTTCTTGCTGATTGATATTTTTTTGTTGCATCAGAACTATCACGTCCCACAAGTAACCAAGCATTAGGACTAACTGCATAGTAGTAGTCACTAGCATACATTAATCCTATTTTTGCATTTATTTGTTTGATGTGCAATAGTTTTTCTTGAATTTATTTTACATTTTTTCCGATACAGCTGATGTATCAACTTTTGTTTATCTACTGCTATTGACAAATAATAAAATTAATGTATAATAGATTACGTTACCCAAATTTGTGGGAGTGCCTGCATTAACGGTTGATTTATTCTAAGAGATTCAATTCTTATTACTCAGGGGTAGAAAGGCTGGCGATGCTATGAAAAAAGATTATTATACAATTATAATATTTCTTTTAGTAATTATTCTATTGTTATCATTAGTTTTACTAAAATCGATATAAAAGAAGAGACACTTTCCATAATTATTTAGGAATAGTGTCTCAAAACCCAAAATTTTGTAGGCATTATCCACTCATTTGGGTAACGCTTACAGTCCTATTATACAAAATTTATAGTCTTAAATCAACTGGTTTAGTTGATTTTTTGTTTATTCAATCATTATTGGATCTGTAGATGTTCCAGTTCCACTTGTGGCATTAATTGTTATAGTTATTTTATTACCATTTATTTGTTTGGTGTGCAATAGTTTATTTTGAATTTACAAAATATATTTCAACAAAATTAAAAGTGTTCATCCATTTATACGGATAACACTTTCTATTTTTTTATTATTATTTATTTTTTTTAACTGATGCATTATATATTTCAGTTATTGTATTATTTAATTTTTCACTAAATTCTTCATCAGTATCATCTACATTTAATCCTTCAAGTAAAGCTCTTGAGAAAGATGCAATCATCTTTTTATTATCTTTTAGTTTTTCACAAGCTAAGTCTTTTTTATATCCTCCGGATAAAGCAACTATTCTTAATATATTTTTATGTCTTAATAAATCATTGTAATAATTTGGTACTTCAGGTAAAGTAAATTTAAATATTACATAATCTTCTTTTTTCATTCTATCTAGTTGTCTAAATATTTCATTTCTCATGTAAGTTTCAATTTGTTTTTTATCTTTTGAATTTATATCTACTTCAGGTTCAATAATTGGAATTAAACCATGTGCTATAATTTGTTTTGCTAATTTAAATTGTTGTTCTATTACTTTTTTTATTCCATATTCATTATATTCTAAAATTACTGATCTTTCTTTTGTACCAATTATTCCATATTTTTTAGCTTCTTCAAGTCTTTCATCTAAATTAGGTATGTCTTTAAGTAATCTTACTCCATCAGATTCATCTTCTAGACCAACATCTATTTTTAAAAATACTGGTATTCCTTTTTGTTCTAAATACTTAACTGAATTTATACCATCAATATCATTTTTCATTGTATGTTCAAACAAAATAACACCGATGATTCTTTCATCAAAATATTTATTAGAAATTATTCTACTTCTCATACTATGAATATAGTTAAACATTACTTCATCTGTTGTAATATCACTTTCTTTTACTCCATAGTTTACTAATGTTTTTTTACTACTTCCACCACTTTGATCAAGTGCTGCAATAAATCCTTTCTTATTTTTTAAAATATCAATTATGTCCATTTTTTACCTCCATTTTTATTAATTTTGCATGCATTACTACTCTTTCATTATCATTATAACATGTAGATAATGTAAGTATTTTATCTAAGTTATTTAATGAAACATCAAATGTATATGCACTTCTTTTTTGTATCATATTTAAAAATTCTAAATATCTATCACTATTATTAAACTCTATTTGTATATAATCATTTACTACTGGTGTTATATATACACTAAATACTTGCCATAAAGTATTTTCATACTCTGTACTTAATTTAATAACATGATTTAATTTATTATTATACCAATCATTATTCATTATGTTTTTTAATGAACCAAACATTGTACCATTTACTCTACTATGTGCATAAAGTATTGTATTTTTATCAAAATCTTTAATGTTGTTTCGATAATCCATAAATACCCAACCTGCACTATTATTATTTTTATTAATGTCTTTAGTTAAGTAATATGTATTATCTGTAGTTTGAACAAATGGATAATTTATATTAGTACCACTTACTTGAATCCAACCTACTACATCATTATTTTTCTTTTTTATATCAGTAAAGTTAGCATCAATTAAATTCATTTTCATGTAATCCCAATATGGATTATCTTTATTTATTTTTTCATTCGGAGGATTAACTTTGATTGTATTTTCATTATCTGTTACTTCCATTATATTATTATTTTCATTTATTTTATTTATTAAATCATCTGTTTTTTTAGTATCCATATTCCATTTTAATAATTTATAATTTGCACTTATACCAAGTATTAAAAAGATAACTATAAATGTAATAATAACTGGTTTTCTTAAAACTAATTTTTTCTTTTTCATATTACTTATCTAGTTCTAGCACTATTTTTTTATCATTATCTAAAACTAACTTTCTATATGTTACACCACATTCATCAAATAATCTTCTTGATGCTATACAACTATCTGTATCATGATATTTATCAGATAAATATATAACTTCTTTAATACCAGATTGAATTATTGACTTGGCACATTCATTACATGGGAACAATGCAACATATATTTTTGAGCCTTCAAGGTCTCTTTTGTTACCACGGAAATTTAATATTGCATTTAATTCACCATGACACACATACATGTATTTTGTTTTAAGTGGGTCACCTTCTCTATCCCAAGGAAAAGCATCATCATGAAATCCATTCGGTGCTCCATTATAACCAATTGATAAAATTCTATTATCATCACTTACAATACAAGCACCTACTTGTGTTGAAGGATCCTTACTTCTTAGGGCAGATAATTTAGCAATTCCCATGAAGTATTCATCCCATGATAAATAATCAGTTCTTTGTTTTTTTATATCCATTTAAACCACCATCCTTATACATTGTACCAAATTTCTTTAAAAAAATGAAGTTGTTTATTACAACTTCACTATATTTTTAACATTTTCTGGATTATCTAGACTAATTTCAAAGTTTTCTCCATTAACCATATCTTTAACCATTACTTTATTTTTAGCTACTTCATCTTCACCAATGATAATAACATATGGAATGTTTTCTCTATTGGCAAAATCAAGGCTTTTCTTTAATTTTCTTTGTTTCATTTCAACTTCAACATTGTATCCGTAACTTCTTAGTTTATCTGCAAGGCGAAGTGATTCAACACCTGTATTCATTGGAATTATAAAGAAATTAATATCTGATGTATTTTGGAATATTTCTCTATTTTTTAGAATTTCATAAATACTAGTTAAACCAAAACTTATACCTACGGCTGGATATATTTCTCCATCATTAATGTATTCAGTAACCATCTTATCATAACGGCCACCACCACCAATTGAACCAGTTAAGTATCCAGATTTATCATATACTTCGAAAACATTTCCAGTGTAGTAGTCTTGACCACGTGCAAGTGTTAAATCAATATTACAAATATCACCATAACCTATTCCATCTAGAATACTACTTAATTCATCTATTTCTTTAATACCAAGTTTTAATTCTTCATTTTCAGTATTTTCAAATTCTTCCTTAATTTCTGGTAAAGTCATTCTAAATACTTTTAATAACTTATCTGCTTGTTCACTCGTAACTGCTATTTCAATTAAGTATGTTCTTAATTCTTCTTCAGTTATCTTATTCATTTTATCTAGAATAGTTATTACTCTACTTACTAAGTCTTCTTCAATACCGGCTTCTTTGATTAATCCACGCATTAAATTTCTATTGTTATATTTAATGATTATTTCAATATCTAGTTTTTTAAAGGCATTAATATATAGACTTAATAATTCTGCTTCGATTAATTGACCATCAACACCCACTATGTCTGCATCGCATTGGGTAAATTCTCTATCACGACCAACTTTAACTGGACCATCACGAAATACTTTTGCTATTTCATATCTTTTAAATGGCATTGTAATATTATTTTTATTTAAGGCTATAAATTTTGCAAATGGAACTGTTAAGTCATATCTTAAACCTAGTTCTCTGCCACCTTGATCACTTAGTTTGTAGATTTCTTTTAAGAGATCATTATTTTCATCGTATTTGTCTACTAGCATATCTAAGTAACATAGTATCGGAGTTTCAATTGAAGTATATCCATATTCCATGAATGTTTCTTTTAATACTCCATTAATATAATTTCTGATTTTTTGTTCTTTAGGTAAAAAATCATAACCACCTTTAACATTTTGTATTTTCATATTACCCTTCCTTTTTTATTTTAAAAAAACTATACAATGTGCTTGTATAGTTTAGCATATACAAGCACTACAATAAGCACTTGTATTAACAACTTTAATGTCGTATTAACAAGTGCATGATTTTATGATGGTGATACATTTTAATAAATTTAAATGTGTTCATAAAAACATCCCTTTCAAATTACCTATATTTTAACATGATTATATGCATTTGTCAAAAAAATTTTTTAAACTATAATTTTCACATCGGATTCAACAATAAAGTCATAATAATGCAATAATATATTTTTTTAATTATCCAATAATTAGAAATTGCTGGATTTATCAGGCTTTGATGTGTAGTTTTATACGATTCCTAGATTTTTTACGTAAAATTGCTATTTTTTATCTTTATTTAAGAGCATATCTAGACAAGTTTAATATATAAATCACCAAAAGAAAACCACTTTCATTTGAAAGCAGTTTAAATACTTTATTGGTGCGAGTGTCGTTGATATCTACAACTCTTGCATAGTACGAATGATATAAATATCACTCATTAAAAATATTTTACCATAAAATTATTGGTTAGTCTTTAAATGGTAAATAAAAAAGAAAAAAGTAGCATTGATACATTATATTTCTATATCAAAATCGTCTTTAATATAAAAAGGTGTCAAAAGTATTAATTGTTTAATACTACTGACACCTTATAATTTTATCTTCTCTTTGCAGATTGCATTTGTTTTGAAATATAATCGTATTCACTCATTGATTTTTGATTTACATAAGTTATTTTATCATCATTATATTTTCTAGGTGAACCTGTCGTAATGACAGTTTGTCCAAAACCATTTTGATTATATCCACAAATTACTCTTTTATTTTGTAATTGTTTCTTTAATAGTAATAAGTATTTTTTTTCTAGTAATAAGTATTTTTTTTCCGACATATGAAATCCTCCTTAATTGATTTCATATTATAACATAAAATGTATTAAGTGTCAATTTTTTTAAATATTCTTTAAATAATTTTCTAATTCAGATAATTTAATTTTATTATTTAAGTTTTCTATAAATATCTCATTAGAATAATTAAAAGCTAGGAAAGTTATACCATTAATTATAATTCTGTGTGGTTCTAGATATGTAAGATTAGTTTTATCTATCATTCTTAAACTACCATTAATAATTGTTGATTTAACCTTACAAAATTCACATATAAACTCTAATCTCTTTCTTAATGATTCTTCCATTCTAACTTCTTGCTTGATAACATTAACCATTTTAATCAATCCTTTCTTTGAAAGACTTTTTTCTAAACAAGAAAAAAATCAATCCTAATTTAGAATTGATTGTCTATTTATTCTCGAAACTATAAAAAAGTTCGAGCGGATTTCTCACTGGTGCCTGTATCCGGACTCGAACCGGAACTCCATTACTGAAAATAGATTTTGAGTCTATCGCGTCTACCAATTCCGCCATACAGGCAACAA
>ERZ773181.528-NODE-528-length-40982-cov-5.155374_pt1 | contig 40982 bp, 27 predicted proteins | sample MGYA00581001_ERZ773181 | MGnify/ENA primary metagenome ERZ773181 (study PRJEB29015, sample SAMEA2737780) | human gut metagenome | biome: human gut; feature: human-associated habitat; material: faeces | place: China | collected 2012 ...
GAGGGACTATTTGATTAATATTAACTTCGTCCCAATTTTAACGGGACACTAATGAAAATCGTGTAACACACGAATCGCATTTTGTTGCTTGCGTAATCCGTAAAGATTATGACAATCAACGTCGTATGTCGCAGAGACGCTATCAACAGAAACCGTTTAGCCCCTCTTGCTCTTGTCTTTACCCATGACCGCCGCCGTAAGTTCGTCGGTCTGGGCATTTCGGAAGCTTTGGTGCATTGGGATTTCGACAAGCAACAACCTACCGCCGACTGCCCCGATAGAGCAGAAATACAGTTTCAAATAACCTCCAAGATACGTGAATACGAGAAGAAAATCAAAAAGTTGGAGGTGCTGGAAATTCCCGTTACATTCGATACGCTGTTTGAACAGAACGGCAAACGAATCAACTGCACGGTCGGGGAGTACTTCAAACAGATTATCGAACGCTTGGAAAAAGTCGAAAAGTACAGTTCCGCCAGCAAACATAAGGTAACGTTGGTCCTTGTGTCGCAATTCCGCTCGGTCAATATGCGTTTTGATGAATTGGATTTGACGTATTTAAGGGAGTTTGAAATCTTCTTGAGTCAAAAGGGTAATGTAAACAACAGTTGCAATTATGCAGCATTCCAATACTGCCGGTTGTATCTTATTGAAATTCTACATCAAACCACAACACACTGCAAATGTATACAATTTACTTTATGTTGTATCTTATCGAAATTCTACATCAAACCACAACATGAGCCACTGGCGAGCCACATCCCAAGGTGTTGTATCTTATCGAAATTCTACATCAAACCACAACTTGGCCCTCAGTGTCATTACCGGCAGTTTGGTTGTATCTTATCGAAATTCTACATCAAACCACAACACAGGCGGACTCGCTTCGGGTATATCCGGGTTGTATCTTATCGAAATTCTACATCAAACCACAACGATGTCACGATCAACGTCGAAGGCAACCACGTTGTATCTTATCGAAATTCTACATCAAACCACAACTCTTGTAACGCTGGTTCTGCCGCTATTGGGTTGTATCTTATCGAAATTCTACATCAAACCACAACAGGCCGGCGGCGATAAGCATCGCACGCAGAGTTGTATCTTATCGAAATTCTACATCAAACCACAACCGCCGCTGCTGAACTCGAGAAGGCCGCCGCGTTGTATCTTATCGAAATTCTACATCAAACCACAACAGTGTCCCGATTGCTTGATCAGTTTTGAAGTTGTATCTTATCGAAATTCTACATCAAACCACAACAATCCGAGGTATTTACCAAACAAAAAAAAGTTGTATCTTATCGAAATTCTACATCAAACCACAACTGTCGACGAGGATGTTGGACGCACGTTGTGGTTGTATCTTATCGAAATTCTACATCAAACCACAACGATCGGCAAAACGTTTCGACGGCCGTAACCGTTGTATCTTATCGAAATTCTACATCAAACCACAACGACTATGTCGCATTTTTCGTCGATCCGTCGGTTGTATCTTATCGAAATTCTACATCAAACCACAACATACGGGCAGTCATCTTTACCGTATGCCGCGTTGTATCTTATCGAAATTCTACATCAAACCACAACTTACGGGCCGCACGTTAAACGGTTTCGACGTTGTATCTTATCGAAATTCTACATCAAACCACAACCCGTTGGTCCGGGAAAAACTGTAAAAACTAGTTGTATCTTATCGAAATTCTACATCAAACCACAACTTTGCCCGCAGCGTCATTACCGGCAGTTTGGTTGTATCTTATCGAAATTCTACATCAAACCACAACGATCCGGACAAAATGTAAGCCGGAACAACGGTTGTATCTTATCGAAATTCTACATCAAACCACAACACCAAGCAGGGTTGGGCATCAAAACGTATCGTTGTATCTTATCGAAATTCTACATCAAACCACAACGATCCGCGAAGCAATCGAAACGTACTTACAGTTGTATCTTATCGAAATTCTACATCAAACCACAACAATATCGAGTTCTTCGATAACACGCTCGTTGTTGTATCTTATCGAAATTCTACATCAAACCACAACAATACCGGAGTGTTGTCTGCGCACGTCGGAGTTGTATCTTATCGAAATTCTACATCAAACCACAACCATTATCGCGGCTTCCGTGCGGCCCCGGGCGTTGTATCTTATCGAAATTCTACATCAAACCACAACGTTTCCGGCAATCACTTTAATGTTGCCGTGTTGTATCTTATCGAAATTCTACATCAAACCACAACCTTTTATATCCACATAGGAAAACGTATTTGTTGTATCTTATCGAAATTCTACATCAAACCACAACCCATTGCCTCTCCTTCGCCCATCTCGCCCCGTTGTATCTTATCGAAATTCTACATCAAACCACAACTCATCCCTCGCTCTGACGGTACCGGTTACAGTTGTATCTTATCGAAATTCTACATCAAACCACAACACCATTCTGCCGCTTGGCAGCGTTTCTATGTTGTATCTTATCGAAATTCTACATCAAACCACAACTCCAACGGTAACCCCCGTCCTTATTATCCGTTGTATCTTATCGAAATTCTACATCAAACCACAACTTGTTGTATATTTGTATTGCAAACCAAGAAGTTGTATCTTATCGAAATTCTACATCAAACCACAACAATGACGCTGTTTCGATGGCCGGTGTTTCGTTGTATCTTATCGAAATTCTACATCAAACCACAACTAGCCTTACAATAAGCAAGTTCACGCTCTAGTTGTATCTTATCGAAATTCTACATCAAACCACAACTATCCCTCCCATGCCTTTTTCGTCGTATCGGTTGTATCTTATCGAAATTCTACATCAAACCACAACTTCGCCGGTTCAACGAGCGTCTGCGCCACAGTTGTATCTTATCGAAATTCTACATCAAACCACAACAATGCCCGTCGCCAATGGCGTTTTCAGCAGTTGTATCTTATCGAAATTCTACATCAAACCACAACTCGAGTACGTACAATAATACTCGTAGATCTGTTGTATCTTATCGAAATTCTACATCAAACCACAACTACCGTGGATTCGTTCCTATTCTGCTGTACGTTGTATCTTATCGAAATTCTACATCAAACCACAACGTTTGGAGACGCGCTTAAAGTCACAGGAAGTTGTATCTTATCGAAATTCTACATCAAACCACAACGAAGAGGGTGGCTAACTCTTTGGATTTGGCGTTGTATCTTATCGAAATTCTACATCAAACCACAACGTCGGGCCTCATATTGATTGATAAAGTGTTACTTACGGGCTGTCTGCCACTATAAAAATACGATCGGGTGTTCCGACGAAGCCAGTTTGATGCATTTTCCGTATTTCAAAGAACGAAAATAACGATTTATCAGAAAAATTCCAATTGTTGCGGAATTTCCGGTTTTGCTCGTTCGCTTTTACCCCAAAAATTTAATATGTCTCCATACTGTTTGTCCGTTACAGCAAGAATACTTGTAAATCCTGTCGGAGGCATCGATCGTCGAACCCGCTTAATGTGAACCTGCATATTCTCCTTCGATGCACAATGGCGCACATAGACTGAATACTGCATCATTGTGAAACCATCTTTTTCCAACGCCTTGCGAAATTGCACCGCATGACGTCGTTCCGTTTTTGTATTGGTTGGCAAATCAAAAAAGACAAACAACCACATGATTCGATAAGCATTCAAGCGTACTTCTGACATTCGACTACTCCAATAAAGGATATGCAATCTTTTTTTGGGTTCCAGCAAAGCATTTGGCCAGGGAAGAGGCTGAAAACATAAGTCCTACTTCGAGAGGTCGCACAACCTTGTCGAAACGAGTATCGACAAACAGGAGCCGCAACAGTTCGCCTTTCACCTTTTTGGTCAGTTGTGTATTCCCGTTTCTGTAAAGTTGGCAGACCAATTCGTCGACATACGGTCGATAGGGTTCCATTACGTCATCGGCCAGCGGAAAGGAGTTGTAACGATTCCGATGGAAGATCCCGAATGCTGGGAACAGTCCGGAACCCATGATCGCACGGGCCACGGCGGCTCGCAGGATCGTATAGCCGTAATTGAGCAGGTTGTTGGGCGGCGAACCTTCGCGGGAACGGTAAAATTCGGCACCGAACAGTTCTGACCAGTAGATTCTCGCTGCTATGCCCTCCCGGTTGTCGGCGTCGGCGCTCTTGACATTCATGTAGCAGGGTTTCAGTTTGTCTCCGTCATACCCCAGCTTCCGCAGCAAGGCAGCCTGGTTGCGGATTTTGGTCTCGACGATCTGTTTCCAAAGGCCCTTCTTCAGCGGTTCGGATGCAGCGATCTGCATCCGATAATGTTCACCTTGCGTTCTGTTTGAATCCAAATTCATCAACAAGGCGTTCGGCATTCGGTTCTCTCCGCACAGGATAACTGCCACGTTGTTGTCCGACAGCGCATTCAAGAGCGGCAGCGTGATGGAGGTCTGCTGGTCCTCCAGCACCACGAAGCCGATATCCTCGATCGGGATGCTTTTCCGTTGGTCGGGGGCCTCGCGCGTGTGGATGATCATCTGGCCGTTGCGCAGGCTCAAACAGTAGGGTGTCGAAAAAAACAAGGTTCGTTTCAGCATGGCCGGTCATCTTTGAATTTTATCTCGCCCGTTACGGTCAGTTCGAAATCATAACCTTCCACCAACATGTTAAAATTGGAAACGCTGAGGCGCAATTTCGGTGATGGATTGGATTGGCAGAATTGAGAGGTCCCAGCTCCATATAAGGAGGTAAGTGTTTTCTGATCTCGGGCCTCCTGATGAAAGAGGAACTGTACCCGTCCTTCTGCAGCCATTGCTGTTACCTTGTAGAGTCGTTTTACCAACTCCTTGCGGGTACATTCATAAAGTTCTGCCGGGGTATTTTCATAAAACAGGACCATGGTCCCCGTTTTTAAGATGTATTTCAAGGGGAAACCGTTCGTGTCGGTCTGCGGTACCAGATCGGGGCGGGCTTCCCGGTCAGCGCTGGCTTTGAAATATTGGGCAGCTTCGAGGTTGCTGACGAGTTCAAAGGTGCGTTTCGTTTTGCCCTTTTTGTCCTGGCCCTCATAGATGACCGTGCAATAGTTCCCCTCATTTACGACATGATAATCCCGCTTGTACTCTTTTGCAGATAGGTCGCGCTGTTTTTTTAGCGCGATCGGATGTTTGACACTCGGTGTGAAGATCCGCACCTTGCGGATGGGAATGCCCTTTTCCCGGTTCATCCAGATCGTGTATTCATCGGGATTCATCGCCGTCTTGAATCCGACCTCGTCGATTGCCTCCCGTACGCGATCCCGGACTGCATCGTCGATAATCTTGTCGATGTCCGTCGGCTGTAACTGCGCGAGCGATTTGCGGATGACATAGCGGATCTCTCCATCCTGCTTAATAGCGCCGTAGAAGGTATCCTGATGCAACCGGCAGCGAGCCGTGTCTCCTTGCTGGTAGATTGGTTCCCCGTCGGCATTCAACTTTATCCGGCCGCGAACCCGTAACTTCCTGCGCGTCTGTTTGGTCATGTTGTCGGGCGTGTGGTGGGCAACGAGCAGTTCGTCGGCCGCCGCCTTGACATCTTCGGTAAAGGTCGGCCAGGGTTTCTCGAAGCGGGGTTTGCCGCTTTCGCCGTAGCCGTATCGCTCCTCGTCGGCGACATATTGCGCCCAGCGGTCGTACTCCCGGCGGCCGATACAGGCGATCGTGATGGCGTCGATGCAGTGGTGGACGTGGTTCGTGCGCTCCTTGCGGGCATACTCCTCCTGCAGTCCCCACATCTTGCGGAACGCGGCGGTCGTGGAACCTTTGACCGTATAGATTCGGTCAAAAACCGTCTTCAGATAGAGCCGTGCATATTTGCCGATGATGCCGATGTCGACTCCCTGCCGATTGCTGAATCCTTCGGGAATCTCGGCCATGGTGAAGCGTTCGTATTTCCCGCGCCAGTAGTCGAGTTGCATCTGCAAATAGTGACGGCGCTGAATGGCGTCGTCCTTTTCGGATTTAATCGCTGCGCTTTTGCTCCTGCGAACCTGGGCTTCAATCTGCTTTTGCAGACTCTCCATTTTTTCCCGCCAACCAAACGATTCGATCCGCTCCATGATCTCGACATGGTTGGACAACTCGGCCGGCAGTTTCGCCCGTTTTGTCTCCCGGTTGAACCGGTTTTCGCAGAGCGTCTTGTTCATCTGCGAGTCATCGCCGCCGCGAGCCTGCGGGAGCGTGTGCTCGATGTCGAAATCCGGAGCCGACCCGACGAAGTCCGAAATGCGGATTTGCCGCCCGGTATAGGGACAGACGTGCTGCTGTTCTTCCCACAGCCGGTATTTCAGCACTTCGTCGTCCGAGGGTTTTATCTCGCGGCCGGTTTCGGCGGCATACTGGCTGTGGATCTCTTCGGCATATTTCCGATTCTCAACCTCCCGTTCCCGCTGATACTGCTCGATGGCCTTCCGCCTGTTCGCATCATTGAGTCCGCGGGCGAATTCAATCCGGATCTTCGTGTCTCGGTCGATCCTGCCTTCGCGTAACAGCGTGTTTATCAGGTTGCGCAATCGGAACAGGGCCCGCATGGCCATCGGGTTGCGAATGGTCGCAGTACGTGGAGAGCCGAGTTGCAGAATGCCATTTGCCTTGGGTTGCGCATCCGGATAGGTCTCGATTTTCGAGGGATGATAAAGACGGATCAGACGAGAGGCATCCAATCCATGATCGCTGAAATAGTCGGCAATGCGGTGCTCCTTTGAATCGAACTTGTTATACGGATTTCGCTTGTAGTCAAGCAGCAGCGAGGCGATGTCCTGTTCGATTTCATGCCGACGGCTTTCGTCGGCATAGACCTCCTTCGGAAGTGCCGCCCGCAGGTTGGCCAGGAATACCGCCTCGTCGTACCGATAGCCACAGCGCAGATAGACCAGAATCTTGCCGATGGCATTTAGGCTCAACGCCGCGTAATCCTGCGGGAGTTTGATGGCTGCAAACGCTTTGGCTTGTTCATCCGTGAGTTGCAATTTTTCGCAGGCCCAGCTACGCAGCCGACCTTCGTCGTTGAACGAAAAGAGGGCGTGCCATACGTCATTCAACATCTGGTCCTCGTTTTTTCCTGCTCCAAGCAGGTAAAGGCTGCGAATCTCCGTAATCCAGTCGTCTCCGAAGATCGCTTGCAGCGATGCCGTGACGGGGCATCCCGATACGGTGGCCGTGCGGGCGAAATTGAAACGATATGGAGCTTCTGTACGCTCCTCTTTGCAGGCATATTTCCCTTTGCCGGCGATTCTGCGGGCGATCTCTTCGAAATCGAAATAAGGCTTGCTTTTCCGGAAGAAGAGCGAACGAATCGTCTCGAACTCTTCCTGTGTCAAAGGTCGTGGAGCATTGTCGCCCGGTCCTGTAATCCGGATGTTGTTGACGAACGACAGCATCCGGAACTCCTCAAAACGAGGATGCGAAACGGGGCACCGACTCTTCGTCGGCTCGAAGGTGCATCGGCCGACTGACCCCTTCTGCGATTTGAGGTCGCGCTGGAAAAAGATTGCCCGATGCAGCGCCTTACGCCATTCGTCGGGCAATTGCTGCCGGTCGCAGATGGCATTGAACTCGGCCAGGTAGTGTTCGTTGCGCGAGGTGTATTTGTCGCGGATTCGTTCCTTGTGTTGGTACAGTCCGTAGAAATATTCTCCGAGGTACCGACACCCTGCCGCTGCTATTTCAGCCGACAGATTTTTGATACACTCCTTGACCGTGCCGTCTTCTTTCTCATTTCCTGCTTCCTTGCGATTGCTGAGGAATCCGCGTCGCTGTGCCAAATGATAAAGCGCCCGGCCAAGCAGCCAGCGCTGTGTGCGATTCCCGAGATCGAGCCGCTCGGACAGGGCTACATAACGATCGTGGTAAGGATTTCGATCCCCATTGTCGTCGGTTCGCTGCCAACGGAGGAATTCATTGTCCTGCGGGTAACGTTTCTCTTTTTGCCAGGCGGTCAACAGCTCCTCGGGCAACGGCGGGCAAAGGTCGTAACGGATGAGTATTTTGAGCAGTTCGATTTTTCGCAGACGCCGCCGGAAATAGTGGCGGCGCAGTGCCCGGGCGCTCGTCCGATCCTGAACGGCAGGTTTTTCATTGTTTTTGTCGCGGGCAACTCCCTCCTGGAAAATGTCTACACCTTTGTCAATCAGCGTATATTCGTTCTCCGATTCATCGACAAGGGCCCATCCCAGTGAGTTGGTGCCAAGGTCCAAACCCAATACTTTTGCCATATGAAGAAAGTGTTTTCTGTAAAATTAAATAAAAAATTGCAGAAATTCATCTTTTTTTACTATATTTGTGGTGTAAGAATTCTACATCTTATCACAATAAGGCTATATGCCGAAGGTTTTCAACCTATTGTCTCCGCGTACTCCGTGGAGACTTTTTTATATTTCGTGAATAATTTAAAAACCGTCGGTTGCTATTGCGGAGTGTGCCGGCGCTGTGGCTTTTTGCCTTCGGGAGTTCATGGTGCCGAAAACAGAAGGTCGCATGTCGGACCGTCCGCCACTCGCCGTGCGACGCACCGACATGAAGCATCTCCAATTGCAGCGTTCATCAAGGGCATATCGTTGGAATATGCAGGAATACTTTATATCGAGACTCTGAAACCGGGAAAACACGCGAATAGAAATTCAGCGACGCCTTCTGTTTCCGGGCGCATTCGTGCACGAGGCTCTGCCGCGGGCGGACGATGACGAACCGGATAAAAAGCGCACCCCGAAAATCCGGAAAGGGATTTCGGGGTGCGCTTCATTCGGGCGGGCGGCTGTCCGGCGCGTTATCGGGCGGGATGTTCCGGGCGTTTGCTGAAAATGGCCTTGATCCGGTCCATGTCGAACTTGGCCGAACGGTCGTAGCAATAGATGCCGTTCTGTTCCTGTTCCACGTCCGTGAGCTGGGTGTAGCAATAGCCCCACACCTGTCCGGAGAGCGAGAGCAGCGCGTCTACCTGGCCTTCGAGCCGCGTGTAGAACTCTTCGAGCGTACGGGGCGCCTGTCCGTAACCCCACGATTCGGTCTGGGAATCCGTGGCCTGCTTCTCCTGGTCCTTCACCCATTTGATGCCGCCGAATTCATCGACCAGGTAGGGGCACGAGCCATCGTACTGCGGCCAGGCGTAGTTTGCGGTCGCCTTCACCTCGTTGAATCCGATGTTGCGCGTCTGGTCGCGGGTCGTCCGCAGGCGGGGATGGAAGAACGTGCCGTCGCTGAAGATTTTCTCTTTCAGTTTGGCCGGGTTCTGCTCGTAATTGTGGACGGCCCAGATGTCGGTCCTGACGACGGCGCCGCCGCTGACGGTGTTGACGGGGCGCGTCGGGTCGAGGCGTCCCGTCAGGTCGTAGACGTCGGAGGCGAAGCGCGGGAACTGCGTGTTGTCGGGCCACCACTCCTCGTTCATCGGCGTCCACGTCAGCAGCGAGGGGTGGTTCCGGTCGCGGACCACGCATTCGGCCCATTCGGAGAGGAAGTTGCGGGCCGTCTCCACGTCGTTGGCATCCATTCCCCAGCTGGGGCTTTCGCCCCAGGTGATGTAGCCGAGTCTGTCGGCCCAGTAATAGTAGCGTTCCTCGAAAACCTTCTGATGCAGGCGTGCGCCGTTGAACCCGGCGGCCAGTCCCAGCTCGATGTCGCGGCGCAGGGCGTCGTCCGACGGGGCGGTCCAGATACCGTCGGGGTAGAAACCCTGGTCGAGCACCAGCCGCTGGTAATAGGGTTCGTTGTTGAGGTAGATTTTGTTGCCTTCGATGTGGACCTTGCGCATCCCGACATAGGATTTCACGGCGTCGAGCACCTGGCCGTCGGGGGCGACCACCTCGTAGGTCAGGTCGTAGAGGAACGGGTCTTCGGGACTCCAGAGCCGGGCCTTTTTGACCGGGATGACGACGACGCTGCTGTTCGACGCCCGGACCTGCCGCGTGCCGACGACCTTGCCGCCGTCCCGAAGGGTCACCCGGAGCGTGTTCGGGCTTTCCCGGAAGAACTGCGGGGCGACGATCAGCTGCTGCTGGTCGATGTCGGTCGTCATTTGGACGCGTGCGAGGGCCTCGGGAGCCACGGCCTCCATCCACACCGTCTGCCAGATGCCTGTCGTGCGGGTGTAGTCGCAACTGTGCGAGGCGTATTGCAGCGACTGTTTGCCGGCAGTCTGTTTGCCGCTGCGCAGGTCGCTCGTGGCGAAGACGACCAGACTGTGGCTGCCGCCCGGCTTCACGAATGCGGTGATGTCGTAGGAGAACGACGTGCTGCCTCCGAAGTGGCGGCCGACGAAGCGGCCGTCGACATACACCTCGGAGGTGTAGTACACGGCTCCGAAGTTGAGCATCACGTTGCGTCCCGACCAGTCTGCCGGAATGTCGATCGTACGCTGGTACCAGATGCGGCCGATGAAGTCCGTGTGGCCGACGCCCGAGAGCTTGCTCTCCGGGGCGAACGGCACGATGATTTTGCCGTCGAATCCCTTCGAGCCGGCGTAGCCGCGTTCCAGGCCGCTTGCGCCGAAATCGAACGTGTAGGTCCATTCGCCGTTCAGGTTGATCCAGTCCGTCCGCTCGAACTGCGGGCGGGGATATTCCGGGCGGGGGATCTGCGAAAACAGACACGCGGCCTGAAGCAGGAAAAAGAGGGTGATTGCGGTTTTCTTCATGGTTGTTTTTGGTTGGTTTGCTTGTTTTCGGGGTGGTTATTCCGGTGCGATGTCGAACCGGTCGGGCGGCTCCGTGCGCTGCGCCCCGGCGAGCGGCGGCAGCATGCCGCAAGGGAGCAGCAGCAGGATGTGCGCATGTTTCATGGCTTCGTCTATGGGTTTGCTGTGCCGAAGTTACGAAACTTTTTCGGAATACGGAGCGGGTCAGAGGTTAATTTTGCAGGGGAACAGGCTGAAGACCCGAAAAAAATAGACTATATTCGTACGATCAAAACTGCCCGACTGATAGGAAAAAGAGACTCTTGCACTGTTGGGGACCCTGCACCTTCGTCGGAGCGCAGGTCCCGTGGCCGACGCTTTTCAACGGCCGGAACCTGAAAGGCTGGAAGACGGTCGGCGGGACGGAATCGTTTTTGTGTTATATTTACGGATAAAACGAATGCGGTTATGGAACGGGAGAACGTCTTTCATATCAAAAACATGGTTTGCAACCGCTGCATTCTGGTCGTCACCCGGCTGCTCGAAAAAGCGGGGTTCACGCCCCTCGATGTCGGACTGGGAACGGTCGTCGTGCAGGAGAAGCCCGGCCGGGAGCAGCGGGAGGCGTTCCGCAAACTGCTCGAAGCCTACGGGTTCGAACTGATCGACGACAGCCGGATGCGCCTCATCGAGCAGATCCGGACGGCCGTGATCGAATTGGTGCATTACAGCGAAGATGCCTCGAAAGTCAACCTGTCGGATTACCTGCGCGAACGCTGCCACCGTGATTACAGTGCGTTGAGCAAGCTCTTTTCGGAGGTCAACGGCATCAGCATCGAGAAATACTTCCTCGCCCAGCGGATCGAGCGGGTCAAGGAACTGCTGGCCTACGGCGACCTGACCGTCAGCGAGATCGCCGACAAACTCCGTTATTCGAGCGTGGCGCACCTCAGCGCCCAGTTCCGCGCCCAGACCGGGATGTCGCCCACTGAATTCCGCCGGCTGAAAGGACGCGGCCTGAAACCGCTGGATGAAGTGTAGGTATAAATCATATCCATAATTCTGTAACACCCGGAGCGTGTCGGGACCTTACCTTTGTTCCCATGGAAAAGAGTAAGATCATCACGAATACGTTCCCGGTCGCAGGCATGAGCTGCGCTTCGTGCGCAGTCCGGGTCGATAAGGCGCTCAACGGCCTGCCGGGCGTCGAGTCTGCGCATGTGAACTACGCTTCCGCTACGGCGCGGGTGGACTACCGTCCGGGGGAGTGCTCTCCCGGGGTGCTGAAGCGGGCCGTGCAGGCGGCCGGTTACGACCTGCTGACCGACGCGGAAGGCCCGGCGGAGGACGAGGCGGCGCACGTTCGTGCGGCGCATTACCGGGCGCTCAAACGGCGGACTCTTTGGGCGGCGGGGCTTTGTCTTCCGATTGTGGCCGGAGGCATGCTGTTCATGGACGCTCCGGCCGTGAAATACGCCGTGTGGGCGCTCTCCACCCCGGTCGTTTTCGGACTGGGACGGGAGTTCTTCGTCAACGCCTGGAAACAGCTCCGCCACGGGGCGGCCAACATGGATACGCTGGTTGCCGTCAGTACCGGAATCGCCTATCTGTTCAGCCTTTTCAACCTGTTTTTCCCGGAATTCTGGCTGTCGAGGGGCATCGAGCCGCACGTCTATTTCGAGTCGGCGGCCGTCATCGTCGCCTTCATCCTGCTGGGGCGGCTGCTTGAGGAGCGGGCGAAGCGCGGCACGACGACGGCCATCGCGAAACTGATGGGCCTGCAACCGAAAACCGTCACGGTGATCACCCCTTCGGGCGAACGCTCCGTGCCCGTTGCGGAGCTTCGCGCCGGGGATCTGGTCGCCGTGCATCCCGGCGAACGCATCGCCGTGGACGGCACGGTGGCCGAAGGCGCGTCGTATGTCGACGAGAGCATGCTCAGCGGGGAACCGCTCCTCGTCTGCAAACAGGAGGGTGCGGCGGTGTTCGCCGGAACGATGAATGGCAACGGTGCGTTCCGTTTCCGGGCCGACAGGGTGGGGCAGGACACGGTGCTGGCCCGGATCATCCGCATGGTGCGGGATGCGCAGGGCAGCAAGGCCCCCGTGCAGCGGACCGTCGACCGGATCGACGGCGTTTTCGTTCCCGCCATCATCGTCCTCGCCGTGCTGACCTTCGCGGCGTGGATGCTTTTCGCTCCGGAGGAGGGCTTCACCCGCGGGCTGCTGGCGCTGGTGACCGTGCTGATCATCGCGTGCCCCTGTGCGCTGGGTATGGCGACGCCCACGGCCCTCATGGTCGGGATCGGCAAGGGCGCCGGACAGGGCATCCTCGTCAAGGACGCTGCGAGCCTGGAGGTGGCCCGGAAGGTCGACACCGTGGTGCTGGACAAGACCGGAACGCTCACCGAAGGCCGTCCGTCGGTCGTGGACGCTGCGTGGGCCGAAGGGCCGGAGACGGCGCGGCGGATTCTGTTCAGCCTTGAAAAACGCTCGGGGCATCCGCTTTCGCAGGCCGTCGTCGAATCGCTCGGCGGGGAGCGGGACGTTCCCGTGACCGGGTTCGAAAGCATTCCCGGACAGGGTGTCCGGGGCGTCGCGGAGGGGCGGACCTGGTATGCCGGGAACGACGCGCTGCTGTCCCGCCACGGCATCGTGCCCGACGCCCGCCTGCAACGGCTGGCCGAAGGGTGGATGCAGGAGGCGAAGACCGTGGTTTGGTTCGCCGACGAGGAGCGGACGCGCGCCGTGCTCGCCCTTGCCGATGCGCTGAAACCCTCGTCGGCCGGGGCCGTCGCCCGGCTGCACGCGCTGGGAATCACGGTCTGGATGCTGACGGGCGACAACGCCGGTTCGGCGCGCGAAACGGCCCGGAAAGCCGGGATCACCCGTTTCCGGGCGGGCGTCCTGCCGCACGAAAAGGCCGGATTCGTCCGGCAGTTGCAGTCCGAAGGCCGGACGGTGGCCATGGCCGGCGACGGGATCAACGACAGCGCGGCTCTCGCGCAGGCCGATTTGAGCGTCGCCATGGGGCGGGGGAGCGACATTGCGATGGATACCGCGATGGTGACGATCCTCTCGTCGGACCTCCGGAAAATCCCGGAGATGATCCGGCTGTCGCAGCTCACCGTGCGGACGATTCGCCAGAACCTCTTCTGGGCCTTCATTTACAACCTCGTCGCCATTCCCGTAGCGGCCGGGGCGCTCTATCCCCTCTGGGGGTTTCTGCTCGACCCGATGATCGGCGGGGCGGCCATGGCCTTGAGCAGCGTGAGCGTCGTGGCCAACAGCTTGCGGCTGAAACGCCGGCGGATCGGCGATGAGTGTGAACATGACGAACCGGTTGAAACCGAAGAAAAGATGAAAAAGGAATTTATCGTGGACGGCATGACGTGCAATCATTGCCGGATGCATGTGGAACATGCGCTGAACGCCCTCGACGGCGTGAAGGCGGTCGTGACGCTGGACCCTCCGGTGGCCGCCGTGGAGTTCTCCGGGCCGGAAATCGGCCTCGGGGAGTTGCAGAAGGCCGTTACGGAGCGGGCCGGGGAGTATACCCTGCGGGCGCGGTGACGACGGACGCCCCTGCGCAGGCGGGGTGTTTTTTTCGTGCCGCGCCGTATCTTTCCGGCGAATGTCCGGCGGAAAATGCGTTTTAGCATTAACTTTGCTGTCGGATCGTGTAAAGTATGCTGATGGAGACTATTTCCCGTTGGATCGGCGGCGTGAACGACGTGCTGTGGACCTATGTGCTGGTCGCGGCGCTCTTGGGGTGTGCCGTGTGGTTCACCCTGCGCACGCGGGGCGTGCAGTTCCGCCTGCTGGGCGAGATGATGCGCGTGCTGGGCGAGTCGGCCGGAAGCGGCCCGAAGGGCGAGCGGCACGTCTCGTCGTTCCAGGCTTTCGCCGTGTCGCTGGCCAGCCGCGTCGGCACGGGGAATCTCGCGGGCGTCGCCACGGCCATCGTCGTCGGGGGACCCGGCGCGGTCTTCTGGATGTGGGTCATCGCCCTTGTGGGCGCCGCGAGCGCTTTCGTCGAGTCGACCCTCGCACAGCTTTACAAACGCCGCGGCAGGGACTCTTTCATCGGCGGTCCGGCCTACTACATGGAACGCGGCCTCGGGCGGAGGTGGATGGGCGTGCTGTTCGCCGTGCTGATCTCCGTGACCTTCGGATTCGCCTTCAACTCGGTGCAGAGCAACACGATCTGCGCCGCGTGGGAGGGAGCTTTCGGCGCCGATCATGTGTGGGTGGGCGTCGTGCTCACGGCGCTGACGCTGCTCATCATCTTCGGAGGCATACGGCGCATTGCGCGTGTCAGCGGCGTGATCGTCCCGATTATGGCGCTGGGGTACATCGTGCTGGCGCTGGGCGTCGTGCTGTTCAACCTCGGGCGGCTGCCCGAAGTGCTGGAACTGATCGTCGCCGACGCTTTCGGCTGGGAGCAGACGCTGGGCGGCGCGGTCGGCGCGGCGTTGATGCAGGGCATCAAGCGGGGACTTTTCAGCAACGAGGCCGGTATGGGTTCGGCCCCGAACGTCGCCGCCACGGCCCACGTTTCGCACCCCGTGAAGCAGGGACTTATCCAGACCCTCGGGGTCTTCACCGATACGCTCGTCATCTGCACCTGCACGGCCTTCATCATCCTGTTCGGGGGCGTTCCCGACGCTTCGCTCAACGGCATTCAGCTGACGCAGGCGGCTCTGGAGAGCGAGATCGGTCCTGCGGGCGGGGGGGGCGTCGCCGTGGCGATCTTCCTGTTCGCCTTTTCGTCGATCATCGGCAATTATTACTACGGCGAAGCCAACATCCGCTTCATCACTCCGCGGCCGTGGGCGCTGACGCTCTACCGGATGCTGGTCGGCGCGATGGTGCTCTTCGGATCCTTGGCGACGCTCGATCTGGCATGGAGCCTGGCCGATGTGACGATGGCGCTGATGACGCTGTGCAATCTGGCGGCGATCGTGCTGCTGGGCCGTCAGGCCTTCCTGCTGCTGGCCGACTACACGGCCCAGAAGCGGCAGGGCATCAAAAATCCGGTCTTCACGAAAGACCGGATTCCCGAATTGAAAGACAAGGCCGAGTGCTGGTAGCGCATTACTCCACCAGCCGGCGCGTCACGCTCCACCGCTGCATCAGCCGCACCACCGCCCAGCTCACGGCGAAGGCCCCGCAGGCGATCAGCGCGATGCGCGCCAGCGCGGGAAGTCCCGGAATCCGCTGCACGAGGTCGTAGCCGGCCTGAACGAAGATGAAGTGGCAGAGGTAGATGCCGAACGTCGCGCCCGCCAGCCGCGAGAGCCATGCGCGGGGCCGTGCGGCGGCCTTCTGCACGAGGATGAAGACCGGGGCGGTCATCATAAAGACGTTGATGCCGGCGAAATACCAGACGATTTCGAGGTAGGCGTAGTTGCCCGGAAAATGTTTCTGCATCACCACGTAACCCAGCCCCGTGGCGAGGTATCCGGCGAGGAAGGTCGGGATGCAGATGCCCAATGTCTTGCGCCAGTTCCATGCGGGCGGGAATTTCACGAGGTAGAAGGCCAGTACGAGGTAACCGGCGAAGCCCGAGACGTAGTGGAACGTGCCGAACCCGTTCCAGTCGCAGACGCCGTAAAGCCCCGTGTTGCCGTAATTGCCCGTGTAGCCGAGCGCCGGGGCGAGCATCTTCACGTAGGGCAGCAGCAGCGTCAGGCCCCAGATCGCGAGGACGCTCTGCAACTCGCGCCGCGAGGCCCGTTCGAGCCACGGGCTGATCAGCGGCATGATCAGATAAAGTCCTATCAGCATATAGAGATACCAGAGCGGCGTGGTGTCGTAGCAGAAGTTGAAGACGAAGGTCCACATCTTGTGCAGCGTCGCTTCGCCGGTGAACAGCGCGGGGTCGATCGACGGGCTGGAGGTCCCGACGTAGCGCATATACAGGTAGTAGAGCACGGGCAGCGTCAGCGACCAGAAGACCAGCGCCAGGAGGACGCGGCCGATGCGCTTGCGGTAGAAAGCCCCCGTTCCGGTCCGCACGGGCAGCAGCAGCACGCCCGACATCATCACGAACAGCGGCACGCAGGCCCGGACGAAACTGCCTGCCAACGCTCCTTGCAGGAAGGTGGCGCGGTCGCTGTCGAACACGGCGACGAAGGCGTCGCAGCTGTGGGAGAAGACCACCAGGAAGCAGGCGATCACGCGCAGGAGGTCCACCCAGCCGATGCGTTCGCGGGCCGGGACGTTCAGGTCGGGAAGTCGGTTCTTCATTGTCGCAGAAATGGATTTCCGGCGAAGGTACGAAAAAAATCCGGGACCGCCGTGCGTTTTCGCCGCGGCGTCCCGGATTTTTGGTTGTCCGCACTCCCTCCGGCGGACGTCCCCTTCGGGTCAGTTGACCACCACCGTCGGGAAGTATTCGCGCAGCAGGGCCGCGGCGCGGTCGAGCTGTTCGGGGGTGTTCTCCCGCACGTCGCGGAGTTTGTACTCCAGCCCCATCGCCTCGTACTTATGCACTCCGAGGGTGTGGTAGGGGAGCAGTTCGACCCGCTCGACCGACTTGTAGCCGCCGAGGCGTTCGCCCAGCGCACGGATGTCGGCTTCGGCGTCGCTGATGCCCGGAACCAGCACGTAGCGTAGCCAGAAGGGTTTTCCGTGGGCTTCAAGCCAGGCGGCCGTGCGGAGCGTCTGCGCGTTTTCGCGTCCGGTGAGGGCGCGGTGGCGTTCGGGATCGGCCTGCTTCACGTCCAGCAGCACCAGGTCGACCAGCCCCAGCAGCTCCTCGACGGCCGGGTTCCACACCCCGCCGTTCGAGTCGATGCAGACGTGGATGCCGGCCTCCTTCAACGACTTTACGAGCGGAACAAGTTCCGCGGCCTGGAAGGTGGGTTCCCCGCCCGAGAAGGTCACGCCGCCGCGCCGCCCGAAGAAGGGCTTCTGGTCGACGGCCATGCGCAGGATCTCCGCAGGGTCGGTCAATGTGCCCGCTCCGGCCTCGATCGTGTCGGGGTTGGCGCAGTAGAGACAGCGGAAATTGCAGCCTTGGAGGAAAACGACGAGCCGGAGTCCCGGCCCGTCGAATGTTCCCATGGATTCGTAAGAATGTACACGAAGCATGATTGTTCCTTGTTTTTGAATAAGGGGGTTCGGGCGCAAACCGGGTTCCGGTATGCAAATCCTGCGCCCGCCCCTAAAAGCGGCTTTTCAAGCCGTTACATCCTTTCGTGGAAGCTGCGGCTGATGACTTCGAGCTGGTGTTCGCGGCTCAACTTGGTGAAGTTCACGGCGTAGCCCGAGACGCGGATCGTCAGCTGCGGATATTTCTCGGGGTGCTCCATGGCGTCTTCGAGCATCTCGCGGTTCAGCACGTTGACGTTCAGGTGGTGTGCGCCCTTGGTGAAATAGCCGTCGAGCATCGTCACGAGGTTCTCGATACGCTCTCCGGCCGTCGGGCCGAGCGATTTGGGCACGATCGAGAAGGTGTTCGAAATACCGTCCTGCGAGTCGCGGTAACGCATCTTGGCCACCGAGGCGAGCGAAGCGATGGCGCCGCTCTTGTCGCGGCCGTGCATCGGGTTGGCTCCCGGGGCGAAGGCCACGCCCTTGAGGCGTCCGTCGGGCGTTGCGCCGGTCTTCTTGCCGTACATCACGTTCGAGGTGATCGTCAGCAGCGACAGCGTCGGGCGGGCGTTCTTGTAGACGGGCAGCTTCTTCAGCTCCTCGCTGAAGTAGTAGACGAGGTCCACGCCCAGGTGGTCGACACGGTCGTCGTTGTTGCCGTAGCAGGGGAATTCACCCTCGATGTCGAAGGCTTCGGTGAGACCCTCGGCGTTGCGGCGGGGCGTCACGCGGGCGTATTTGATGGCCGAGAGCGAGTCGAGGGCGATCGAGAGACCGGCCACGCCGTAGGCGAGATTGATGCGGGGATCGGTGTCGACGAATGCCATCTGGGCCTTCTCGTAGTAGTACTTGTCGTGCATGTAGTGGATGATGTTCATGGCCTCGTTGTAGACGCGGGCGATCTCCTTGAGCACCATCTTGTAGTTGCGCATCACCTCCTCGAAGCGCAGCGGACCCTCCGACAGCGCCGGAATGCCCTTGACCATCAGCGTGCCGGTGTTCTCGCAGCGACCTTCGTTAATGGCCAGCAGCAGGGCCTTGGCCAGGTTGGTGCGGGCGCCGAAGAACTGGATCTGGCGGCCGATGTCCTGGAACGAGACGCAGCAGGCGATGCCGTAGTCGTCCGAGTGGCGCACTTCGCGCATCAGGTCGTCGTTCTCGTACTGGATCGAGCTGGTGTCGGCCGAAACCTTGGCGCAGAAGTCCTTGAATCCCTGCGGCAGCTCGGGGCTCCAGAGAATCGTGAGGTTCGGTTCGGGCGAAGGACCGAGGTTGTAGAGCGTTTGCAGGAAGCGGAACGAGGTCTTCGTCACCTTCGTGCGGCCGTCGTTGAAGCGTCCGCCGATGGCCTCGGTCACCCACGTCGGGTCGCCGGCGAAGATGTCGTTGTAGGACTGCATGCGCAGGTGGCGCACCATGCGCAGCTTGATGACGAACTGGTCGATCAGCTCCTGGGCGAACGACTCGTCGATCGTCCCGTGCGCGAGGTCGTATTCGATGAAGATGTCGAGGAACGACGATACGTTGCCCAGCGACATGGCGGCTCCGTCCTGCTCCTTGACGGCGGCCAGGTAGGCCATGTAGACCCACTGCACGGCCTCCTGCGCCGAATGCGCCGGACGGCTGAGGTCCAGTCCGTAGTATTCGCCCATCGTGCGGATGTCCTTCAGGGCCTTGATCTGCTCGGCGACCTCTTCGCGCAGGCGGATGCGGGCGTCGGTCATCGGGCCGGTGAGGTTGCGGAGGTCCTCCTGCTTGGCCTCGATCAGGCGGTCGGTTCCGTAGAGGGCCAGACGGCGGTAGTCGCCGATGATGCGGCCGCGGGCGTAGTTGTCGGGAAGACCCGTCAGGAAGCCCAGCGAGCGGAACGAGCGGATCTCCTCGGTGTAGACGTCGAACACGCCGTCGTTGTGCGTCTTGCGGTAGTGGGTGAAGATGTCCTTCACCTTCTCGTCGACCTCCACGCCGTTCTCCTTGCAGGCGCGCGATACGACATTGATGCCGCCGAAAGGTTTGATGGCGCGCTTGAGCAGTTCGTCGGTTTGAAGGCCCACGATCAGCTCGTTTTCGCGGTCGATGTAGCCGGCCTTGTGCGAGGTGACGGTCGAAACGGTCTTGTTGTCCAGCGCGCGGACGCCGTTATGCTGACGCTCCTCTTCGAGGGCCTTGAGGCAGAGGTTCCAGATGTGCTTCGTTCGCTCGGTAGGTCCTGCGAGGAACGAGGCGTCGCCCAGGTAGGGGGTGATGTTTGTCTGTACGAAGCTCGTCACGTTGATCTCTTTGCTCCAAAGCCCGTCGATAAAGGTTTTGTTCAGTTCCATAGATGATATTGTTCGTTTTGAGATGATAATTGTCCTATTTCGGTCGGCAAAGATACGTTATTTTTTTCACACCGGCCAAAGAGCGGTTACAATTTTTTATAAAAATTTAAAAAATACCTACGATCAGGTATTGACGGCGCCTTCCGGGACATGCAATAGTTACAGGAAGGCGTTGCGGCGTTTGTGGCCCTGCTTTTGCAGGGGCGGGAGTGTATAAATACGAAAAACGATGAAAAGATTCTGGATTGCCCTGCTGGGTGCGGGGCTTTTTGCGACGGCGGCGTTCGCCGGCGGTGACGAAGTTCCGGTCAGGATGCACGAACTGCCCGATGCGGCGAAGACGTTGGTGAAAAAGTATTTTCACGACATCGAGGTGGTTTCCGCCACGATGGAGAAGGGCGTGGCCCCGAGCTATGAGGTGAAGTTGGCCGACGGTACGGAGATCGACTTCGACGCCCGCGGCGAGTGGACCGATGTCGAGCGGCCGGGGGGTGTCGTGCCGGACGGGCTGATTCCGCAGCCGATCCTGAAATTCGTGGCTGCGAACTATCCGGGGCGGCACGTCCGGGGTGTCGAACGCGACGGCCGCAACCATGAGGTCTCCCTCGACAACGGACTGGAACTGAAATTCAACCGCCGTTTCCGGCTGGTGGAGACCGATCACTGACGGCCGACGATTGGTGCGGCGGATTACGGCCCGGGGGTTTGAGTTGCGCATCCGGCCCCCGGGTCCCGCCGCTTTGTAAGGTGAAAGGTGTAAGATGAAAGGTGAATTTTTCATTTACAACCTTTCACCTTCGGCTTTGATAAAAAGCGTATCTTTGCAGCGTAAATCCCGATAACGATGGAAGAACTCTCGCTTACGACCCCCGCCCTGCTGTTTTCGGCCGTGTCGCTGATTCTGCTGGCCTACACCAACCGGTTTCTGTCCTATGCGCAATTGGTGCGCACGCTCAAGGAGCAGCATTTGCAGCACCCTTCGAAGGTGACGCGCGCGCAGATCGACAACCTCCGCCGGCGGCTCCACCTCACGCGCACGATGCAGTTGCTGGGCGTCACGAGCCTGTTCCTGTGCGTGGTGACGATGTTTCTGATCTACGTGGGGCTGATGCTGCTTTCGGCTTATGTCTTCGGTGCGGCGTTGCTGCTGCTGGTCGGTTCGCTGGGCGTTTCGATCTGGGAGATTCAGATCTCGGTCCGGGCGCTGGAGATTCACCTCAAGGATATGGAGAACCCGCTTGACAAGCGGGATTCGGAATAATTGTCCGGTCGTGTTCAAGCCGCCCTTTTTTAAGTTTAAGGGTGATTTAGCGAAGCGGCATCTTTTGACAAAAACGAAGATGCCGCGACGTCGCGTCACTGCATCTCCCACTAACCTACTTATGTAACCTAAAACCAACTTGTGAATCCGGTTCTCCGGTTTTCACAGTGCAAAGATACGGGTCCGTCGTTTCGCTGAAATGACGGACCCGTTGCATTTTCGTTACACGGCGCTTTTTGAAGCTCTCCTTTTCAAAGGAGGGTTTGGGTGGATTGTCTGCACGATGGCGTATCGGCATTATTTTTTGGCCTCCAGAAAATATTGCTGCGATTTGAGCAGGTTGCGCGACTGGAGCATCATCGTCTTCGTCTCGTTGAGGATCGTGAGGTAGAGCACCCCGGCGCGGGTGCTGCCCGACGGGACGTCGTTGATGCGCCGCAGCTGGCTCTTGATCGCCTCGACGATCGTGTCGAAGAGCTTGTCGCGCATTTCGAGCACCAGATCGAGGTCCGAGAAATCCTTCGTCGCCAGCATGTCGTTGATCTTGTCGAAAATCGCCTCCACCTGGTCGTTCACGCGCATCAGGTCGACGATCTGCTCCTTCGACATGCCCTCGTGGTTGTTGTCGATGTGTTCGAATGCCGGGCGCGTGATGTGGATCAGGGCCTTGGTCACCTCCGAAAGGTAGTCCGTGACCTGCACGTAGAAGTGCCCCGTGTCGATGTCGCACCGTTGCAGGCGGCGCAGCGTCGGCATGACGTTGTATTTGCGGATGCGGGCCTCCTCGAAAAGACGGTTCGAGTCGCGCACCATCTCCTTGAGCACCTTGCGGTTCTCCTTGAAGACGGCTACCAGCGTGCGGTTGTAGATGCGCGTGACCTCCTGCATCGTCGTGCAGACCTCGCCGATGCAGGCGCACAGCACCTCGTCGGGGGTCTCGGCCGTTTCGAGCGGCAGCAGGGCCTTTTCGGCCTCCTCTTTCAGTCCGGGCGTCTTGAGGTGGCTGCGGACGAGCAGCCAGGCGCAGAGCGCCGTGAGGGCTGCCACGGCGATCCAGCCGCCCCACAGCAGCAGGGCTGTCACGGCCAGCGCGATGAGGAATCCTCCGAGCGCCGTGATGAACCACCCCGAGATGACGGCCATCACGCCCGTGATGCGGTAGACGGCGCTTTCGCGGCCCCACGAGCGGTCGGCGAGCGACGATCCCATGGCCACCATGAAGACCACGTAGGTCGTCGACAGCGGCAGTTTGTAGGAGGTGGCGATGGCGATCAGGATCGACGCGGCGGTGAGGTTGACCACGGCGCGGACCATGTCGTAGGGGGCCGACGAACGCTCCTCGGCAGGGAGCGGCTCGAAACGCCGGTCGATGGCCTTCTGAACCCGCGCCGGAATCAGCCCGGTCCACATCGTGTTCATCACCAGCGTCGCGCGCACCAGACTGCGCGAAATGAGGGTCGAACCGAAGCGTTCGTCGCCCTCGTGCTGCGAGGCGAGCGACAGTTCGGTCTCGGTGACGTGCTGCGACTTTTTCGAGAAGAACAACGTCAGCACCATGATCAGTCCCGAGACGCCCAGCAGCAGGAAGTTGGCCCGGGCGGGAGCTTCGAGCGCCCCCATCATCATCGTTTCGCTGCCCGCCTCGCCGGCGATGCGCCAGGCGTCGTAGCCGGCCAGCGGCACGCCGATGAAGTTCACCAGGTCGTTGCCCGCGAAGGCAAGGGCCAGCGAGAAGGTTCCCGACAGGATCGTGATGCGCATGATGTTGAGCCGCATGCGCTGGAAAATGTAGAGGAGGAGCGACGCCGCGGCCCAGAAGGCGAGGAGCGTCACGAGGACGTGGTCGCCGACGTAGGCCGAAACGGAGGTCGGGATCAGTCCCGAGCTTTTCAACCCCTTGAACAGCGCGAAATAGAGGATTCCGGCCAGCGAGATGCCGCACCAGACGGCTCCCCAGCGGCGGAAGACGGCGGCGTAGCGGAACGAGAAGATGAGGCGCGAAATGTACATGAAAAGCGTTCCGGCCACGAAGGCCAGCGCCACCGACAACAGGATCGCCGCGATGATGACCATGGCTTTGCCCGTGTTGATGAACTGCGAGAGGTCCTGCAAGGAGGTCCCCGGGTCGCCGGCGATGCGGAACAGGGCGGCGGCGACGGCGGCGCCCAGCAGACCGAAGACCATCGACACGGTGGTCGAGGTGGGCAGTCCCAGCGTGTTGTAGAGGTCCAGTAGCAGCACGTTGCCCAGCATCATGCCCAGAAACAGCATCATAATCTCCTGAAAGGAGAACTGTCCGGGGTAGAAGACGCCGCTGCGGGCGACCTCCATCATGCCGCTCGAGGTGAGCGTGCCGACCAGAATGCCGGCGGCTGCGACCCAGAGGATCACGCGGCGCGGTGCGACTTTCGAGCCGAGGGCCGAGTTGAGGAAGTTGACGGCGTCGTTGGCGACGCCCACGACGATGCCCATCACGGCCAGCAGGGCCAGGATGACGACGATTGCGGTGAATAGCGGGGACATGGATTATCCGTTTTCGTAATTGTTATGGTTCTTTACCGTTGCAAAGGTCCGAAACCGATGTTACAAAGGCGTTACAGGGGCGTTGCGGGGGAGTGAAAAAATATCGGGGAGCGGTAAAAAACCGATCCGGCCGCCTGTCCGGCCGCGTGCGACAACTGCAGGCGACAGGCGAGCGCAATCGCTTGCGAATTGCCGGGCCGCCACAGCAGTCAAGGCGTGTGTTTTTGCGCCTTAACTCCCCGCCGAGGCGGGGAGTCAGGGGTGGCTCCGATTCGTAATCGCAGCCAAAGGCTGCGAATGCGGCCGGGCGGGTTGTCGTGTAGCTGGAATTTGTTAACTGTGTTTCTTCAATGTGAAGACGAACTCCAGCCCGCCGCGTTCGCGTTCGCGGGCCGTGATCGTGCCGCCGTGGATCGCAACGGCGTTTTTGACGATCGCCAGCCCCAGTCCCGTGCCGCCCTGTTTGCGCGATCGGCCCTTGTCGATGCGGTAGAAGCGTTCGAAGATGTGCGGCAGGTGCTCCTCGCCGATGCCGATGCCGTTGTCGGCGAACGAGACCGTGCACTCTTCGGGGGTGTCGGAAAGCAGCCGGATGAAGATGTCGCGTCCGCCGGAATAGGCCGCGGCGTTGTCCGCGAGGTTGCGGAATATTGATGTCAGCAGCGACGGGCTGCCGACGATCTCGACCTGCTGCGGGAAGTCGATGTTCACCCGCAGCCGCTGGTCGGCGGGTTTCAGTTCCATGTCGGCCGTGACTTCGGCGATCAGGTCGTTCAGCACGACGCGCTCCTTCTGGATCAGCTGGCTCGCCTCGTCCATGCGCGTGATGGTCGAGATGTCGGCCAGCAGACGCCGCAGACGCTCGGTCTGTGCGGCGCTTTTTTCCAGGAAGTCCGTGCGTCTTTGCGCGTCGAGCGACGGGTTGGCCAGCAGTGTTTCCAGATAGCCCTGAATCGCCGCCACGGGGGTCTTCAGCTCGTGGTTGATGTTGTTGGTGAGCTGTTTCTTGATGCGTATTTTCTCCTGTTCCTCGTGCAGCGCGAGGGCGTGCTCGCGGTCGCGGTCGGCAGTGGTTTTTTGCAGACGGGCGTAGAGGCGGATGATGTGGCTCGATATTTCGCCCAGTTCGTCGTGAGGAAATGCCGGGAGGTCGTCGATCCGCTCGCTCCGCTCGGCCCGTTCGGCGAATTCGTTCAGCCGGGTGATGTTCTGGCCCAGGCGGCGCGTGGCGAAATAGCCCGCCACGCTCATCAGCAGCGTCACGCCCAGCATGAACCAGAGGAATTCGCGGTCGGCGGCCAGGATTTCACCCAGCGGCACGGAGTAGGGTACGGCCGAGCGGACGATGTAGCGGTCGCCCCGCATGGCCGAGTAGAAATAGTTGCGGTCGGTGCTTTCGGAGTGGCGGCGGATGGTGTACCCCGTCCCGCGGGCCAGCGCCTCGGCGACCTCGGGGCGGTCAAGGTGGTTCGCGCCGGGCAGTGTGTCGAGCGAATTGTCGAAAACGACGTGTCCCGCCGGGTCGATCAGCGTCACGCGCACTCCTTCGCAGGGTGCGCCGGAGCGGGCGATGAAGGCGTCGGGGGGCGCGCCCGCATTCACGGCGTCGAGCATCCGCAGGTTGAAAAGCTGCAACTGCGCGTCGAGCCGCTCGGCCTTGAAGTGCTTTTCGCGCCCGTACTGGAAGAGGATAAAACACCCCACCAGCGTCCACGAAAAGACGAGCAGCAGCAGGAACAGCCGCCGGTGGTAGGAAAGTTTATGCTTCAAAGCCGTAGCCATAGCCCAGGCGCGTTACGATGTGTTCCCCGTAAGGTCCGACTTTACGGCGCAGGCGTGTGATGTTCACGTCGACCGTGCGGTCGAGGACGATCACCTCGTCGCTCCAGATGCGGCGCAGGATCTCCTCGCGTGAAAAGATCACGCCCCGGTTCGAGAGCAGCAGAGCCAGGATTTCGAACTCCTTCTTGGTGAGTTGCAGCTCCTTGCCGTCGAGCGTGCAGACTTTGCGCCGGAGGTCGATCTCCAGGCCTTCGAAGCGGATGCTTTCGGATTCGACGCGTGCGGCGGACGTGCGGCGCAGTACGCTGCGCACGCGGGCCAGCACTTCGCGGACCGAAAAGGGTTTGGTGATGTAGTCGTCGGCTCCGATGTTCAGCCCGGCCACCGTGTCGTCCTCGGAGTCCTTCGCGGTGCAGAAGATCACGGGGACCCGGGCCGTTTCGGGATCGGCTTTCAGGAGCTGCGCCATCCGAAAGCCGCTCATCTCGCCCATCATAACGTCCAGCAGGATCAGCGAATAGCGTTCGGGATGCATCCGGAGGGCCTGCTCGGCGCTGTATGCCACGTCGGCTTCGTAGCCTTCGACTTCGAGGTTGAATTGCAGAATTTCGCACAGCGACTCTTCATCGTCGACCACCAGGATTTTGTGTTTTGCCATAAATGCGGGTTTGAGTCCGCAGCAAATTTACGCATCATTCACCGATGTTGCATGCCCCCGGCATGACATTTAACCGAAATGTAATGTTGTCTCATGCGCTTTTGCGGTCAAGAAGCGCAGGGGGCCTTTGCCGGATGCCTGCAAAAACCCGAAAAGGCCCCCGGAGGCCGGGAGCCTTTCGTGTCGGGCGACGCGGGAGAACCTATTTCCCCAGCACCTCCATCTGCTGGCGGATCGACTCCTCGTGGATGGCCTGCAGGACGGTGCGCATGAACTCGCGGTCCATGCCCATCTGCCCGGCCTGCCCGGCGCGGCGGGCCAGCAGCTCCTCGTAACGCTGCGTTTGCAGGACGGGCATGTTGTGCTCCTTTTTGTACTGTCCGATGTCGCGCGAGACGCGCATGCGGCGCGAGAGCAGCTCCAGCAGCTGGTCGTCGAGCTTGTCGATCTGCGAACGCAGTTCGGTGAGGCTCTCGGTGGTGATCGACTCGTCGCGGATCACCAGGTTGCGGATGATATAGGCCAGCGCCTCGGGGGTCACCTGCTGGGCCTTGTCGCTCCAGGCGCAGTCGGGCGAGCAGTGGGCTTCGATGATCAGTCCGTCGAACCCGAGGTCCATGGCCTGCTGCGACAGCGGGGCGATCAGCTCGCGCTTGCCTCCGATGTGGCTCGGGTCGCAGAAGATCGGCAGGCGGGGGAGACGGCGGTGCAGCTCGATGGGAATGGCCCACATCGGGTGGTTGCGGTAGAGGCTCTTGTCGATCGACGTGAACCCGCGGTGGATGGCTCCGATGCGGCGGATGCCGGCGTTGTAGATGCGCTCGATGGCGCCGATCCACAGCTCGAGGTCGGGGCTGACGGGGTTTTTCACCAGCACCGGGACGTCCGTTCCGCGCAGGGCGTCGGCGATCTCCTGCATGGCGAAGGGGTTGGCCGCCGTGCGTGCGCCGATCCACAGCAGGTCGACGCCGCCTTTCAGCGCCGTGGCGACGTGCTCGCGGGTGGCCACTTCGGTCGAGGTGTACATGCCCGTTTCGCGTTTCACGCGCTGGAGCCAGGCGATGCCCGCCTCTCCGACGCCTTCGAAGCCGCCGGGTTTGGTGCGGGGCTTCCAGAGTCCGGCGCGGCAGATGCGGATGCCTTCGGCTGCCAGCGAGCGGGCCGTGTCGAGGACCTGCTCTTCGGTTTCGGCGCTGCACGGGCCTGCGATTACCAGGGGGCGCCGGGGGTCGATTCCCGGGAGTGTGATGGGTTGAATGTCGTTCATGGTTGCGTTATTTTTGTTTGTTTTTTTAGTGTCTTTCCTTTTTCCGGCTGCTTGCGGTGCGCGGCGTTCCGGGGCGTCAGATCGCGGGGTTGGGGCATTCGGCGTATTCGCCGAGAATGCGGAAGTCGCTGGTGAGAGGCCGTGCGGCGTCGATGGCCTGCCGGTAACGCATCGGGTCGTCGAACGTCACGTCGACGTAGAAGCGGTATTCCCACTCGCGCCCGATGATGGGCAGCGACTGTATTTTGGTGAGGTTGATGTCGTAGAACGAGAGGACGGTGAGCACCTTGGAGAGGCTCCCCCGGGTGTGCGGAAGGGTGAAGAGCAGCGAGGCTTTGTCGGTGTGGGCGGGATCGGCGAATTCCGCGGCGCGGCGCTCGTCGGCGAGCAGGAGGAAGCGTGTGAAGTTGTGTTTGTTGGTCTCGATGCCCCGCCGGAGGATTTCGAGTCCGTAGAGACGGGCTGCGTCGGCGCCGCAGATGGCCGCCGTGCCTGCGAGGCGTCCCTCGGCGATTTCGCGCGCGCTGCCTGCGGTGTCGTCCCTTTCGACGATCTTCATGCCGGGGAGGGTTTTCAGGAAATCGCCGCACTGCATCAGGGCGATCGGGTGCGAGCGGACTTCGGCGATGTCGTCGGGCGTCTGCCCGGGGAGGGCCGCCAAGACGTGCGAGATGCGGAGTTTCTGTTCGCCGATGATCCGGGCGCGGCTCTGTTGCAGGAGCTCGTGGTTGGGCAGCAGGCTGCCGGCGATGGTGTTTTCGATGGCCGCGATGCCCAGCAGCGCCGGATCGGCGGCCATCCGGGCGAACAACTCGTCGAAACTCAAGCAGGGCAGCACCTCTATTTCCCGGTCTGCGAAATAGCCGCGCGCCGCCGTTTCGTGATAGCATCCTGCGATGCCCTGTATTGCGATTTGTTCCATAATGGTTTGAAAAAGAAAATCCCGCTCAACCGAGCGGGATTTTCGTGTCATATTAATCTATACTATCTGTATACAGTTAATTGCATGCGATCCCGCTTTTTCCCTTGCTATAAAAGAAAAAGTAATAAAAATAGTATGCAAAACCGTATGCTCTCATCATTCGATGGCTTTTATCGTTGGCAAATGTAGCGAAATAATCCGTAAAACCAAACGTCCGCCGTATTTTTTTTGCGAAAAAATCAGCCCTTGCGGTGCCGGAACCGCTTGCGCAACTGCTTGCGGCGGCCGAACGCCAGCCGGAAGAAGGTCCCGCGCAGCAGCGTGTCGTCGACATCCCATCCGCGCGTTTCGGCGTAGCGGTCGAGGATGTAGAGGAATGCCACGGCGGGGCAGGACAACCTCCGGAGGTTGATCATACAGGCCCGGGAGGAGAGGGGCCGGTCGTCGAAATGCATGCGGTTGATGTCGATCAGCTGGAATCGGTAGGCGCCCGCGGGGGTGCGGTCCCAGAGGATGTTGCCGTGGTTGAAGTCCCGGTGCTCGATGCCTTTCTCGTGGAGCTGCACGGTGAAGCGGGCGAAGGCCTCCAGCACGGGCAGGGTCCCCGCTGCGGGGAAGCGTGCGGTGGTCTGCGACAGCGGGGTGTAGTCGGAGCGCCGCGAGACGTAGTAGCTGTCGCAGAGCAGTCCGCGGCGGCGGTATTCGCTCCATGCGACGGGTTCGGGCGAATCGACGCCCAGCGCCCGGAGCCGCACGGCGTGTTCGTACGAGCGGCGGGCCTTGCTCCGGCGGAAGAAGGTGTAGATGACGGCCCGCAGCAGGTTCGGGCGCTTGAACCGTTTGACGACCAGCCGTTCTCCCTCCGCCTCGAAGGCTTTGATCGTGTTGCGTCCCGCGTGCAGGACCTCGCCTTCCCGGTCGAAGAGTTCGGGCAGGCGTTCCGCGAAGTCCCGCAGGTGTTCCGAGGCCGTATTGACGTGAATGTGCATTGCGGTGTTTTTTCTGTAGCAAAGGTACGCACCCGCGGCGTAAGGCGTTAGTCCTGTTTGATTGTTAAGTTGTTCTGAAACGGAAAAGAAAGGCGGATTTCATCGGGTGGCGTGCGGAGAACGCGCTCCTTTTCCCCGAAGGCCGGGTGCGGTTCCGGACGGGCATGAAACGAGCGGAACTTCTTCCGCTCGTTTTCAGGATTTATCTCATCCGGATGTGGAACGCTTTGAGGCGTGTCATCGTCTTCGTGGAGGTGCGGCCGAACGAGTCGGCGACTTCGATGCGGACGGTCGTCGCAGGTCCCGAGGCGCGGTAACGCCACATGTGGGGGTTGCAGGCCGTCTGGAACGGTCTGGTGCCGCGCATGTAGGTGATCTTGTGCAGCCGAAATCGTTGGGCGTGACCGGTCTCCGGGCGAAGCCCTCGGCCGCGGCGGCCGTCGCCAGCGACAGTGCGCAGTACCGGTTTTTCGGAAACGGGTTTCCGTGGGGTGCGTTATTTCGAAGAGGGGTCGAATACGAAGATGTTCTGGTAGTGTTTCGTATTGTCGGCGGTGATTCCGCGGGCCGTGTATCCCAGGTAGAGCTTGTCCTTGCAGACCTTGATGCCCTCGGCTTCGAGCGTCCCGAACACCGAAACGCCGATCTGGGTCAGTTTGTCCTTGTCCGACACGACGGCCACCTGCGTCCGCTCCTCGACGATGTTGCCCTCGAAGTCGAACACCGTGACGTAGGCGAACGAGCTGCCCGAGTAGAACGAGCCGAAGAGGTTGTAGTTCGACTGCCCCTCGGCGTAGTAGAGCCGGTTTTTGTGGACGTCGTAGCCCTGCCAGTCGTAGTAGGTGGCGCCGCTCGCGCCGTATCCCGTCTTGAGGAAGCGCGGCCGGGCGACGGGCGTCAGCGTCGTGAGGTCGTGGCAGCGCACCACCACGCTGACCGGGTTGGTCGAAGCGGGCCTGTCGGTCTGGAAGCCGTCGGTGCAGGTGATCGTTACGTTGGTCATCGGGGCCTTTTTCGCCTCGCTCAGCTTGTAGATGACGAAACACCGGTAGGACGAATTTTTGCTGTCGCCGTAGTTGATCGTCAGCAGGTCGTTCTCCGCGTCGATCGAGGGGTGCAGGTCGGTGTAGTCGCCGATGTAATAGTAGTCGTTGCACTCGTTGGTCTTGACGGTGGCTCCCTTCACGTATTTGACGCGCCCCACCAGCTTTTCGTTCCAGTACTGGCCTTTGGCGTTGCAGACGCCGTAGGCTCCGGCCCACAGGTAACGGTCGGCGCCGTCCTCTTCGAGGGCGGTGTTCGTCCCGTGGCCGAAGTAGGTGAGTTTCATGTAGTCCTTGTTTTCGGTCTGCACGTCCGGGGTCTTGTTGGGCTGCGCGCGGACCCAGTTCAGCTGCGCCTGGTTCGTGTTGGAGAGCTGCGTGTACCAGACCGAGCCGTCCGAGTCGAGGTTGAAGCCCTGCATCGCCGTGTTGTCCGGCAGGTAGGTGTTCCGGCTGAAGATGTTCGAGGCATCGAACCGGTCGATGCCCGTGGTCGACGATTTGTCGGGACCTTCGGGTTTGCCGGGACCGGGCGTTTCGCCGCCGTCTCCGTCGCCGCCGCAGGCGGTGCAGAGCGAGAGGCCCAGAATCGAAATAAGCGTGAATTTCAGCAGTTTCATAGCATGTCGTTTTAGTTGCGGTAAATTCGGTATTGCCGCCCGAGGCGGCAATACCGAATAAAACCTGTTGTTTCTAATTTGTGATTATCGGTCTTTCGTTACCTGGATGTCGTCGATCCACAGGCGGTAGTGCTTGGTTCCGTAAGGATGCGCCGCGATTACGATGCGGGTCTCCTTGGTGGCTCCGGAGATCTTGACCACATGCTCCGTGGGGTTTACGTAGTCGGTCGTGGGAATTTTGTTGCTGTCCACGTGCGTCGTGCACTGCACGGTCACCTGCTTGTCCGTGTTGGCCGTGGCGGCCCCTGTCGGTTCGGCCTTGGTCGGGCCTCCGTCGGTGATGGTTCCGGGACCTTCGACCTGGATGTAGTGCTGTTCGTGGTCCTGTCCCCACGAGTGGTACGGCTCGAAGTAGGGCGCCGTGTGGCACGTTACGGTGATGTCGGCCGTCCCTTCGCCGATTCCGGTCAGCTTGGGCGTCTTGATGTAGCCCGAAACGGATGCGGTCGAGAGCAGTGCGGCTCCGGTCTGGGTGCGTACCCAGAAGCCCTGCCAGCCGGGATAGTCGGCGTCGGCGTAGTTCGTGCCGTAGGTGTCGCCTTCCCACCATGCTTCCCACAGTTTGGCCGCTTTCACCGGACCGCGGTTGTCGGTCGCGCTCCCGACGTAGTTGAAGAACGAGTCGGTGGAGTTGACGGGGTTTACGATTTTTCCGGTGGCCGCCGGGCAGTTCGGGTCGTCGGGGTCGATGTTCGCACCGATCTGGGCGTTGGTGACTTCGACGCCGAATGCCTGGTAGATCGGACAGCCTCTGAACCAGAAATCGTCGAAATCCTTGTAGAGGATGACGTTCGGCGCCAGATTCTCCTCGGGAGTGGTGAACGAGAACCACGTCTTGTCGGAATCCTCCTTATTGGGACCCAGCTCGTGGGCGACGATCCAGAACCAGTAGGTCGTGCCGGGTTGCAGGTTGCCGAAGGCGAAACGGTTGTGCACGAAGAACATGCTGCTGGCGGTGAGCCAATCGGCCGTCTTCGAGGTGTAGTTGCGCAGGTTGTCGCCCTCCTCTTCCAGCGCGAGGCCGAAGCTGAACGAGCGGGGCGTGCCGTTGTTGAAGTTCGTGCCGGTACCCTTCTCGTAGTCGCCCCAGTCGAGGACTGCCAGGCGGGGCAGCAGTTTGAACATCGTGACGGTTACTTCGCCGGCCAGTTTGGCGCGGCTCTCGGCGGTGAGGTCGTAGGGGGTCGCGACGGACGAGATCTCCACGTGCAGTTTGACCGTGATCGGGCCTTTTTTGGTCGGCGTTCCGCTCAAGGCGAGGGGAATCGCTCCGTCGCCCGCCTCCATTTCGTATCCCGAGAGCGATTCGATGGCGATGCCTTCGGCTCCCGCGCCTTCGAGCGTTGCCGTGACGTCGGCCTTATAGCCGGGCTTCGATTTCTGGTAGGGGATCGTCACCCGCTTGTCCACAAGCTCCTCGTAGAGGTCGAAACTGGGGGCGATCTCGGGCGAGCCGACGGTGAAGAATCCGTCCTCCTGCGTAACCCGGATGACCAGTTCTTTCAGTCCGTCGGAGAGCGTGATGCTGCCGGTACGCTCCGCGCCGTCGTTCTGCGCGACGGTGATGTTCACCGCCTGTTCTTTCGGCGCGCCGTTCCCCTCCCCGGGCGAACAGCTGATCCACGTGTCGTCGGGCGTGATTTTCCAGGACCCGTTGGTCAGGACGAGCAGCTCCTTCGTCGAATTGAGGTACGGGAACGAGAGCGCGTCGTGGCTCCGCTGCAGGAAGTGGGTTTCGTCGTCCTTGCAGGATGTGCCGAGGGCGACCGACGCCAGGCACAAAAACGAAATTATAGCGTGTATTTTCATAAAATCGGATTTTTGATCGTTTCGGGTAAGCGGGTTAGTCGTCCCAGCCGGGATTCTGCGGCCGCAGGTTGGGGTTGATGTCGAGCGCATTCTTCGGAACGGGGTAGAGGTACTTGTAGTCTGCCCATTCCCGGTCGAGAATGTAAACCAGGCAGTTGTCCTTGTTGACACTGTATGTCGTGACGTTGTCGCCCTCTTCGGCGGTCACCTCCACGTACGAAACCCCGGTCTGGTTGCTGCCCGATTTGGGATGGCTCTTCGAGTAGAAGCAGAGGTCGTTCTTTCCGTCGCCGTTCATGTCGAACGGCTTGCCCAGTTCGGGAATGTGGATGCCAGCGAATTCGACCGTCAGTTTGTGGCCCATGCGCCAGCGCATCAGGTCATCGCGCCGGGTGTTCTCCATGTACAGTTCGATGCTCCGCTCGCGGCGGCATTCGAGTATCCACTTGTCGGTCACCCCGTCGTAGTAGCTGGCCAGATAGGGGTCGGCCGTGGCGGGCATCGCGCCGCTTACGCCCGAACGCTCGCGCAGCGGGCGGATCGTCTTGTTCCACACCGTCTGGTCCATCTCGCCCAGTTCGGCCTTGGCTTCGGCCTCGTTCAGCAGAATTTCGGCGTAGCGGAACACCGGGAGCGAGTTGGCGCTGGAGGTGTTGCTCTCGTTCGCATCGTCGTCGGTGTTCCACTTGATGATGCGGTAGTAGGTCAGCTGCGTGGTCAGGCCGGGGAAGACCTTTGCGAATTCGTTGGTCTCCTTGCCGCCGACCTTCTTGACGTAGTAGGGCGTGATGAAGGTCTGGCGCAGGCGGTAGTCGCGGCCGGCGAACTCGTCCTTGAACTGCGTCTTGTTGTATCCGTCCTTGTCCGTGAAGCGCGTCCCGTCGAGGTTCAGGTACATGTTGACGAACGCTTTGGGACCCGAGTTGCGTTGTCCGTAGCTGCCCGAGGCGTAGTACCACGAGGCGTCGTGAAACCGGTTGAGCGTGGCGTTGAACTCGTTGGCCAGGATCACTTCGGTGTACTGCGGCTCCTCGCTCTTGAAGACCTTGCTGTAATTGGTCGTCTCCTCGCCGGCCGTCGAGACCAGCGAATAGGGGCTGTCGCCCATCAGCTCCTCCGAGGCGGCGACGCACGCGCGGAGCCATTCCTCGCTGCCGTCCAGCCCGTGGTACTTCCGCCAGGTTCCCTCGTAGAGGCAGATGCGCGATTTCAGGGCCAGCGCCACATAGCGGTTGATGACGTTGGTGTTGACGTATTTGCTGGCCTTGGAGCACCAGGTGGCGGCGAAGTCGAGGTCTTCGAGGACCTTCTGCATGACGTAGTCGCGCGGGTCGCGGCCCTTGTAGAGCTGTTCGTCGTCGTCGGGGTCGATCGGCTCGTCGTACCAGGGCACGTCGCCGAAGGTCTTGACCTTGTCCCAGTAGAACCACGCGCGCCAGAAGCGGCCGACGCCCTCGTAATGCTTCATCGTCGCGTCGTCCACATAGGGGGCCGCGTCCTTCATGTGCTTGAGGTAATAGTTGACGTTGTAGAGCGGACGCCAGTTGCCCCGCGCCCAGTTGTTGGCCTGCTGGGCGCTGTAACCGCCCGTCTTGAGGAATCCTTCGGTCTGGGTCGTGACGCAGATGTCGCTGTACTGGTCGCCGCGCGTGAGCGTCGCGGCCGAGGGCAGGTGGCTTTCGAGAAAGCCGATCGCATAGGTTTCCAGCGCCGTTTCCGAATTGAAAAAGGTGTCGGTGGTCGTCGAATAGACGGGGTCTTCGTCGAAGAAGCTCTGGCACGAGGCCAGGAGGGACAATCCGGCGATTATCGCTATCTTGTTCAGTATGGGTTTCATGGGATTGCGTGTTAGAAGTTGATGTTCAGTCCGATGGTTACGCTTCGGGTCATCGGGTATCCGTAGCCCTGGCCGTCGGTGCCGGTCTTCGATGCGAAGTCGGCGTCGCCCGCCGTGATCATTTCGGGGTCGTAGTTCTTGGCGTACTTCTTCAGCGGCGACCAGAAGAACAGGTTTTCGCCCGAGACGTAGATGCGCAGTTTCTCGATGTGGGCCTTGCGGGTGATCTGCTGGGGCAGGGTGTAGCCCAGCGAGATGTTTTTCAGGCGGCAGTAGCGCGCTTTCTGCAGGTAGCGGTCGTTGGCGGCGCGCAGCGTGCCGCGTCCGCTGACGGCCAGCGAGCCGCGCAGTCGGGGCCAGTATGCGTTGGGGTTGTCCTCCGACCAGCGGTCGGCGTTCTGCCACGGCAGGCTGTATCCGTAGGGGCGGTCGTATTGTCCCCAGAAGAGTCCCGACTCGCCGGCGGGATACCAGTCGCGTTTGCCGACGCCCTGGAAGAAGACTGCGAAGTCGATGCCGTTCCAGTTTGCGCTGAAGTTGATGCCGTAGTGGTAGCGCGGCGAGGAGTTGCCGATCTTGCGCAGGTCGCCGTGGTCGTCGAGGCGGTTGCTGCCGTTGTCCACGACGCCGCTCTCGTCCAGGTCGGCGAATTTCAGGTCGCCGGCGTTCCACGACTTGTTGTCGCCGCTCCAGAAGGTCTTCTCCTGTGCCTTGAGACCCCACTCCTGCGCCTCCTCGTCGGTGGCGAAAAGCCCTACGACGTGGTAACCCCAGATTTCACCCAGCTCCATGCCTTCGTAGTAGGCGTTGGCGTAGAGCGTGGGCAGGGTGTTCGACTTGCTGGTGTATTTGGTGATGATCGACTTGCTGTCCCAGAGCGAGAGGCGCACGCTGTAGTTGAAGGGTTTGTTCGCCATACGGAAACTGTCGGTCCAGCCCAGCGAAACCTCGAAACCGCGGGTGCGCATGTCGGCGTTGTTGCCGTAGGGCGCCGAATAGCCCGTCACGGCCGGCAGCTCGGCTCCGGTGACGAACATGTCGGTCGTCTCCTTCTGGTAGATGTCGCCTACGAAGCTCAGGCGGTTGTTCAGCAGGTTGACGTCCAGTCCGAGGTTGATCGTCGAGGAGGTCTCCCACGTGAGGTTTGCCGGCAGCACGGACGAGGGCGCCGAGGTGTAGGTGCGCTGGCTGCCGTCGACGATCACGCCGGCCTTGTTGAAGCCCAACAGCTCCATGTACTTGTAGGGCGAGACGTTGCCGTTGCCGGCCTTGCCGATCGAGAAGCGCCATTTGATGTTGTTGATCCAGGAGATGTCCTTCATAAAGTTCTCCTCCGACATCCGCCAGCCCACGGAGGCCGACGGGAAGAAGCCCCAGCGTTCGTTGCTCGGGAATTTCGAGCTGCCGTCGTAGCGGCCGCTCAATTCCGCGAGGTATTTGCCCTTGTAGGCGTAGCTGGCGCGGTAGAAGATGCCGACGAACCCCCAGTCGTAGCTGTTGGCGTCCTCCAGGACGTAGTCGATGCCGTTCATCAGCGAGTAGTTGGGTTTGCCGTCGACGATGAATCCGTCGCGGCCCATGCGGGTGTTGCGCGCCCGCTTGTGTTCGATGTTCCATCCGGCCATGACGTTCAGCGAGTGGTCTTCGGGCAGCCGCGGGGTGAACGAGAGGTTGGCGTTGCCGCTGTGGTATTCGATCTGCGTCTCGGTGGTGCGCATCGAGCTGCTCGCCGGATAGGAGATCTGGATACCCGGACCGTTGGAGTAGGTGACCTGCGAGATCACGTCGTTCTGGCGCGAGTGGTTGAACAGGTAGGAGTAGTCGGCTTTGGCCACCAGCACGTCCTTGATCAGGTCGATGGTCACGACGGTCGTGTTCTTCATGTCGAACTTGAGGTTGTCGCGGTAGGAGTTGCCCTCGGCCATGTTGGCGTAACCCGTGTAGACGGCCGCCGCGGTCCACGTCCCGTCGGGGTTGGTGACGCGGGTGATCGGGAATCCCTGGTGTTCGAGGTTGCGGCGCACCAGCAGGTTCTGCGCATAGGTCGTCGGCTGGTGGTAGCTGCGGCGCACGAAGTCGGTGTTGTTCTCCACGGTCAGCCATTTGGTGATGTTGACCGTACCTTTGGCCCGGGCGTTCAGCTGGCGGAATTTCTCGTCGCCGACGCGGTAGATGCCGTCCTGCTCGTAATAGCGGGCCGAAGCGATGAAACTGGAGGTTTTGCCGCCGCCCGAAATCCGGATGTTGTGCTGGTGGGCCGTGGTCGATTTCTTGTAGAAGAGGTCGTACCAGTCGGTGTTGCGTCCGTAATACTGGTATTTGCCGCTGGCGTCGAGTTCCCATTCCAGATAGCTCCGGTCGGGGTCGTTCATGCGTTTTTTGTACTCGTCCTCCCAGCTCTGCGTCCAGGGGAAGAAGTTGTTGATGCCCGTCGGCAGATGGTGCGAGTAGCCCACGTAGGCGGTCATGTAGTTGTCGTACCAGGTCTGGCTGTCGGTCTCGTATTTCGGGCGTACGGTCTCGCTGATGATCGAAACGCTGCCGCTGTAATCGACCGAAATCTTATCCTTGCGGGCGCTTTTCGTCGTCACCAGCACCACGCCGAACGCACCCCGGGCGCCGTATACGGCCGTCGAGGAGGCGTCCTTGAGCACCGAGATGCTCTCCACGTCCTCGGGATTCATCGCCGTCAGGTCGCCCTCCACGCCGTCGATCAGGCAGAGCGCCGATCCGCCTGCGCCGATCGACTGCGTGTTCGCACGGATGTTGATCGACGCCGAACGGCTCGGCTTGCCGTCGGCCATCGTGATGTTCAAGCCCGGAATCTGGCCCTGGATCGACCGGAGCAGATAGGCGTTGGGGCGGTTTTCGAGCACCTCGCCCGAAATGTTCTCCACGGCCCCGACGATGTTGCGCCGCCGCTGGGTTCCGTATCCCACGACGACGACCTCGTCCATCAGGTTCTGGTCCTCGGTCAGGACGACCTCCAGTTTGGTGCGGGTTCCGACCTTGACGCGCTGGCTCTTGTAGCCCAGATAGGAGACGGCCAGCATGTCGTCGGGTTTTGCCTGAAGCGTAAAGGCTCCCTGCGCATCGGTCGAAGTGCCCTGCGTGGTGCCTTCGATGAGGATGGTGACGCCTGTGAGCGGCTCACCCTGTTGGGATTTCACGGTTCCGGACACGGCCTTGCTTTGGGCGAGGACCTGTCCCGTCGCCAGCATCAGGAGGATGAAAATTCCCCCCCCCGAGATTTTCCGGCGGATTGCGGATCGGTAGTTAAAAAGATTCATATACGAGGTTCTTTGAAGTGTTTGGGTCAGAGTTCGGTGTGTTTCGGGGCGCGGGTCGTCGTCCGGACGATGCAGTCGCGCAGCCGGGTCAGCTGTTCGGGCGTGGCGGTCAGCCATCTGTGCCGTCCGTCGGGACCGGGGCTGAAATTCGTGAATCCTTTGTCGTCGACGGCGACGGTTCCCGGCTCGCTTTCGGTGAAGTATTCGGGATGGAGCAGGTAAACCACCGACAGCAGGTCCCACGACGCGCGGTCATAGGGCATCTTGTGGTAATTCTTGTAGCCCTCGACGACGGGATGGAGTTTCGCCCAGCCGAAATCGTTCTCGATGGCCGCACCGGGATACATGACCTGCTTTCCCAGCTCGAAGGGGTTCTGCACGATCGGCGTGTCCCATTCGGCGAAGAGTTTCCGCATGGCGGGGATGTCGTTGACGACGTTGAACTCCGCGCGCTGCTTCTCGCCGTAGCTGCCCGCCATGATCGAGAGCGTCTTCACCTTGCGGGCCACCAGTTCGCGGCCCGTGAGGGGCGAGATGTCGTCGGCCGGGCTGTCGAGGAGTTTTGCCAGTTCGGTCGCGAATCCTAAAGAAAGTACGGTTACCGAGCGGTCGGGCTGCGCGGCCAGCGTGCGGCGGTAGAGCGTGACGGGGTCTTCGATCTGTTCCGGGGTCTTGCTCCGGGCGAAGGCCGGGGAGCCGTCTTCGCGGGTCATCGCGCACACCGCCGCCGTGTAGTCGGGAGCGTGGTCGTTGAGCACCGGGGTCGGCGACTGCGCCAGCGGAATGTCGGGGTAGCCGTACCACGTGTTGAGGATGTCGATGTAGTCGGTGGCCGTCGGGCTGAGTTTGTGGTTGCCGATGGCGAGCAGGTCTACGCGGCCGTCGTCCATCGCCTTGTAGATCAGATCGAAGGCCAGTGCGTCGTCGATGTCGTTGCCCATGTCGGTTTCGACGATCAGCCGGATCGGTTCCGGCGTCGGCGCTGCGGACCGGGAGCCGCAGCCCGTGCCCGCGAGCAGCAGGGCGGCCGCTGCGGGGAGCAGTGAGGTTTTCATTTCGGATTCGGGTTTTTAGTTGCCGCCGGAGGCGATGATCGAAGCCAGTCCGGCGATGAAGAAGAGGAACATCACGGCCAGCAGCGTGTTGGTTTTGCGGTCGGCGCCCTTGAACTCCTTCCAGATGAAGACGCCCCACACGGCGGCGATCATCGGCGCGCCCTGTCCGAGCGCGTAGGAGATGGCGGCCCCGGCCTTGCCGGCGGCGATGTAGCTGAAGGCCGTTCCGAGACACCAGACGGCGCCGCCCAGCATGCCCACAAGGTGCGTGGGCAGCGAGCCGCGGAAGTACTCGCGGTAGCTGACGGGCGCTCCGACGAAGGGACGGCGCATGGCGTAGGTGTTGAAGGCGAAGTTGCTCAGCAGCACGCCGACCGAGAAGACAAAGATCGCCGAATAGGGCGTCAGCATGCCGGGCGTCGGGGCCGCGAAGTTGTCGAGGTCCATCGCCGCCGCGACGAACCGGTAGAAGAACGACATCAGCACGCCCGCCACGACGGCCAGTATGATGCCTTTGCGGTTCTGGGCCGCCGAGTCGCCGCTCTTGCGCATGCGCCCCGAGGCGATGCCGTTGCAGATGATTGCGACAACGATGAGCGCAACGCCCAGGAAAAGCACGACGGGATCGCCTTTCGGCGCTCCGACGTAGTTGACGATGACGCCCAGCACCAGCGCGAGTCCCACGCCCAGCGGGAAGGCCACCGAAAGCCCGGCCAGCGATACCGAGGCCGAGAGCAGGATGTTCGAGGCGTTGAAGATCACGCCGCCCAGCACGACGCTGCCGATGCCTCCCCATTCGGCCTGCGCGAGGTCTTCGAGGAAGGGACGGCCCTCGGTCCCGATGCTTCCCATCGTGAAGCCCAGGAGAATGGCGAAGAGCACCATGCCGATCACGTAGTCCCAGTAGAAAAGCTCGTAACGCCAGGTCTTGCCGGCGAGTTTCTGGGTGTTTCCCCACGAGCCCCAGCAGAGCATCGTGATGAAGCAGAAGATGACTGCCAAAGAGTAGCTGTTAACAACGAACATAGTATTTGAGTTTTAAGGTTTTCGTTCGGTTCAGGCGAGGGTCTCCAGCTCCCCGCGCCACGGTATCGAGGCCTGTGCGCCCATGCGGGTCACCGAGACCGAGGCGCTGTGTGCGGCGAACCGCACGGCGTCGGCCAGACTGCGGCCTTCGGAGAGCGCCACCAGCAGGGCGCCGTTGAAGACGTCGCCGGCGGCGGTCGTGTCTACGGGCGTGACCGTGCGCGCCGGGATCAGCAGCTCCTCCGCGGGGGTCCGGATCAGCGCGCCTTCGCTGCCCAGCGTGACGATGACGTTGCCGACGCCTTTCGCCAGCAGCGCCCCGGCCGCTTTCGAGGCGTCCTGCACGGTGTGCACGGGGATTCCCGTCAGCGTTTCGCTTTCCGTGCGGTTGGGGGTGATCAGGTAGACCTTGCGCAGCAGTTCGTCGGCGAGCGGCATGGCCGGGGCCGGGTTGAGCACTACGCGGGTTCCTGCCGCATATGCCTTTTCGATGGCGCAGGCCACCGTTTCCATCGGGATTTCGAGCTGTACGAGCAGGTATTCGGCTCCGGCGATGCGGTCCGCCACGGCGTCGATCGCCTCGCACGTGAGGCTGTGGTTGGCACCGGGAGCCACGGCGATGCAGTTCTCGCCGTCCTGCGAGACGAAGATCAGCGCCGTACCGGTCGGGGTGTCCTTGGCCGTGAAGAGGGCCTCGGTGTTGATGCCGTCGGCGGCGAACTGCTGCCGGAGGGCTGCGGCGCCGGCGTCGTCGCCCAGACACGAGACGAAG
>ERZ773181.530-NODE-530-length-40890-cov-32.915244_pt1 | contig 40890 bp, 30 predicted proteins | sample MGYA00581001_ERZ773181 | MGnify/ENA primary metagenome ERZ773181 (study PRJEB29015, sample SAMEA2737780) | human gut metagenome | biome: human gut; feature: human-associated habitat; material: faeces | place: China | collected 2012 ...
TTCTCCGAAACGGTCAAAATCTTTGATTTTGTTTTCGTTTCGTGAGGTTATTATAACATAAAAGTATAAAATCTCTGTTAAATTTCAATTCTTAACAGAGAATTTATGCCCGCCGTGATATAATGAGGCAAAAATGAAGGGAGCGAACGGTTTGTTAAGGGCAAAAAAAGCCGTAATTCAATGTGTTATGCTGCTTGCAGGGGTGGCGATGGTGTGCGTCGGTGCTATGAGAGGCGAAGCGGATACCGTACTTGCAAAAGCGATAAGATTGTGTTTGGAGTGTGTGGGAATTGGATAAGGAAAAGGAAAAGAAAAAGAAAAAGAAAAAGAAAAAGCCGTCGCATTTACTGACCCGATACAGAGGATTTGTGCAGGCGGCGGCAACGCTCGCAACAAACATACACCTGCCGAATTTTTTAAAGGGCAGCATTTATACGGGCGGCGGCAAGGCGGTTTGCGTACCGGGGCTTAACTGTTATTCCTGTCCTGCGGCAACCGGAGCGTGTCCGATAGGCTCGTTTCAGGCAGTGGCAGGTTCGTCAAAGTTTCGGTTTTCGTATTACATAGCGGGCTTTTTGATATTATTCGGCGTGCTTTTGGGCAGATTTATATGCGGATTTCTCTGCCCGTTCGGATGGTTTCAGGATTTACTGCATAAAATCCCGTGCAAAAAGCTGTCAACCGAAAAACTGAAACCATTGACATATTTAAAATATGCGGTGCTGTTGTTTGCGGTCGTATTGCTTCCGGCACTGATTGTAAATGATGTCGGAATGGGTGACCCGTTTTTTTGCAAGTATATTTGTCCGCAGGGTGTGCTTGAGGGTGCAATTCCTCTCGCGGCAGTCAACGAGGGAATACGTTCGGCTTTAGGCTCGCTGTTTACATGGAAGCTGGCGGTTTTAATTGCAATCATATTTTTGAGCATACTGTTTTACCGCCCGTTTTGCAAATGGCTTTGTCCGCTCGGCGCGTTTTATGCGCTGATGAACAAGGTGTCGCTGTTCGGAATAAAGGTTGATGAGCATAAATGTGTCTCCTGCGGAAAATGCGCAGGCGCGTGCAAAATGGACGTTGATATTACAAAAACGCCCGACCACGCAGAATGTATACGTTGCGGCAAGTGCATCAGTGTCTGTCCGACGGAGGCGGTAAGCTTTCGATACGGTTTCAATTTGCCGAAAACACTCTCAAGCGGCAATGAAAAGCCGAAAAATGATAAAAAATCAAAATAGGTAAGAAAACGGAGGAATAACTGTGAAATTTTCAAAAGCAACCAAACTTTCAGCAATTATTATGACGTTTGTGCTTGTGCTGGGCCTTGTGGCGTGCTCCGCCGACAAAACGGAGAAGAAAAAAAGCAATGTCGATATTAAAACTTTAATGGCACAAGAGCCGAATGACGCAGACGAGGCTGCGAAGCTTTACGATAAGCTTTTGCAAGCCGAAAACGATATTCTCTCGAATAATTCGGCTCTTTGGGAAAAAGTGTTTTTATCGGCAAATAAAAATACGCCGATGATTGAGGACGGCACAAACTACGGAGATTTCCTTTTAAGCACGGTAGAGGGGAGCAAGAGCGATTTCAGCGCAGATGAATATAAAATTCTTAAAGCTGCGGCGGAGCAGATTAAGGAGATAGAAGGAAAACTTACGATTCTGGAGCAAAAATATCCCGGCTGCGGAAAAAAGCCGTCAAGCGGGGAATGCGTTGACGCGGCGAGTGCCGGAATGGCAGGCGATGCGAGCAAGCTTATGAAATTTCCGAGCTTTAACGGTAAAGATCTCGACGGCAACGACGTAAACAGCAGCGACCTTTTCTCGGGCAACACCGTAACGGTAGTCAACTTCTGGTTCACCTCCTGCAAACCTTGCGTAAGCGAGCTTGCGGATTTGGAGGCACTCAACAAGGAGCTTGCCGCAAAGGGCGGCGGGGTTGTCGGCATAAATTCATTTACTCTTGACGGCAATAAAAAGGAGATTTCCGAGGCAAAAGATATTTTGTCAAAAAAAGGCGCAACATACAAAAATATTTGGTTTGACACAAACAGCGAGGCAGGAAAGTTCACATCGGGACTGTATTCTTACCCGACTACATATGTTGTCGATAAAAACGGCAATATAGTGGGTCAGCCGATAGTCGGTGCAATAACTTCACCCGAACAGGCGGCAAAGCTTAACAAGCTTATTGACACTGCAATTGCAAACAGCAAGTGATTGACAAAAATGATATATAATCCTGTATTTCGGCATATTGTTTGCTGTTTTCCGTTTATTCGTTTCCGACATTTCGTTTTAAGCAATTGATGTTTGTTACGGACTTTTCGCAATACGCAAACCTCCTGCGGCAGAAGCAAAAACTGTCGCAGGAGGTTTTGTTATCGGCTTTTTTACCGCAAAATACGGCGGATTATACTGTAACGGTATAAAATTATTGACAAGCTTTGCACAAATATTAAGAAATTATTAAATATCGCAAAGTATATTGCATTGCAAGGTAGTGGGTGTTATAATGCAATTAAAAGGACGGAGCAGCCGCACATAAAGCGCGTCTTTGTGCCGCAAGGCTCACGGCTGCAATACAGGCGTTTTCAGCTTCGCCGGAAAGGAGAGTTTGATGAATACGCAATTTAAAAAGGGTGTTCTGGAGCTTTGCGTGCTGTCGCTTTTAAAGCGTGGCGACAAGTACGGCTATGAGCTTGCGGACACCGTCGGTAAACAGATAGACGTTTCGGAGGGTACTATATACCCGCTTCTTAAAAGGCTCAGAGCCGAGGGGTATTTCGAAGTGTACCTGCGCGAATCCACATCGGGACCCGCGCGGAAATATTACCGTCTGACTCAAAAGGGTTATGATACACAACGCCTTTTGGAAAACGAGTGGAAGGACTTTACAAAGAGCGTGTCTACTTTATTAGGAGGTGAAAACGGTGACTAAGATCGAATTTTTACAACAGCTTTACAACCTGCTCGGCGGTTTACCGGCCGATGAGCGCGACGATATAATAGCCGACTTTGAAGAACACTTTTCCGTCGGCACGAGCGAGGGGAAAAGCGAGGAGCAGATTTGCTCGGAGCTCGGTGACCCCAAAAGCTGCGCCGCGCAATATCTTAATGACGAGCCGAAAAAAGCCGACGCCGTATACGGCGCAGAAAAAAACGGCAATCCGAGATATGAAACCAAGGCGTCCGATGTAATCGGTGCCTCTGCCCGTCCTCAAAATGCGCGCGGCGGTGGTTATTACGGCACGGAAAAGGGTAATCCGCAGCGAAATCATATGCTGTGGTCAATTCTGTTTTTCCTCGGGGTATTCGCGGCAATAGGAGTGTATCCGTCAAGCATAGGTATGATGGCAAGCTTTTTTGCTTGTCTCTTCTTCGCCGGAGTAACGGGCGCAATAGCGGCTTCGCCGGCGGCATTCGGATTTGTATTTTCCATAGGGATTATGCTCTTTGCGGCAGGGCTTTTCCTATTCCTTTTTATGACGTGGTTTTTAAAGCTGTCATGGCGCAGGGCCGATTTGTAAGGGGGAGAAAATTATGAAGAAAAAGAAAGACGGGCTTATAAAGGGCATGATAGCCGCGGCGATAATATTTGTCGTCGGATTTATACTCACGGTCTGCTTCGGTGCTTATCTCGGCGCGGACGCAGTAAGGCACATAGCATCGGGCGAGACGTTTGAAGAGTTTGTCGAAGAGCGCTTCCCGAATATAGGTTTTGACGATGGGCAAACGGTAAACGAGTCGCAAACAGAAAAGTCAATGCTTCCGTCGGGGTCTGCGCTTGAAATTTCCGCCCAGTACGGCGATATTAAAATTAAGGCTTCCGACAGCACTGAGGTAAGATGCGTCTTGAAGCAAGCGAAGGACAGCGGCGCGAAGCTCGATTTGTCCGACGATAAAATCATATTGGACGGCGGCGGCAGTACTTACGGAATAGCCGAGCTTACGGTTTACCTGCCGAAAAGCGTTACGCTCTTAACGGTTTCAAATAACGACGGCGATATCGACATAGACGGAGTAAATCTCAATACGCTTACGATAAATTCTGTTTCGGGAGATATAGATTTGTCCGACATCACAGCCGAGAGGGGAAAAATCAAAAGCTCGGCAGGCGAGACGGAAATATCGGAAACCGCCGTTTTTACGAAAATGCTCGAGGTGAACCAAAGCTTCGGCGATATAGAGATCGATGTTCCGAGGGATCCCGATAAAATCAAATTTATAATTTCCTCCGAAACGCCGCTTGATGAAAAATCAACGTGCGACAGCTACCTTTTGTCGCTTGCGCGAAGCACCGACGGCAAGGCGGAATACTCCGTAAACGTAAAGAACGGCGAATTATCGGTAAAAAATTCCGACAATTGATTTAAAACGCACAAAATGATAATATAAATATAATGTATAATAAATAAGGAGTGTTTATTATGAAAAAGAAGCTTTACAGAAGCAGTACAGACAAAATGATTTGCGGAGTTTTAGCCGGCTTTGCCGAGTATATAGATGTAGACCCGACAATAGTCCGCCTTGTTTATACGGCACTGACCTTATTCACCGCAGGCTTCCCCGGAATACTGTTTTACATCATCTGCGCCATTGTAATTCCGCAGAAGCCGTTTGACGTCGAGCCGTAATTCGAGCGACTGTTACAGAAACCCGTATTTAAACCGAATAAAAAAATATTTTCGCTCCCATTTAGCGACGGTTATTTCACCGCGCCTCGGATATAATCTCTTAAAGTGCGTATTTTATGCAGATTATAACAAGGCGTGGTGATTTTTTTGAAAAATTCCGATTTTACCGGACAGGCTGTTTTGCGAAGGGTATCCGACCTCCCCGAGCCCGTGCGGGCGGTGCTTTGGCACGTGGCATATTTCATATGCGGTATGCTGTTTGCTTCGGCGAGCAATTTGTCGGCGGTATCGCCGTTCGGCGTGGCTTTTTGCGCGGCGGCCGAAAATAAGTACATACTCTCGGCGGGTCTCGGCGCGGCGGCAGGTTATATCCTGACACAGGACAGCATATCGTCGCTTCGACTGATAGCGGCGAGCGTGTGTGCCGGAGTTCTCGCACGCGTTATGAGAGAATTTGAAAAGGTGCGAAACGGCAGGCTGCTGCCGTCGTGCATTGCGTTTCTCTCTTGCTTTTTGTCGGGAATGGCGGTGCTTTTTGCAAACGGGCTGACGGGTGAGACGTTTCTTTTGTACCTCGGAGAGGGTGTAACGGCCTTTGCCGCGGCGTATTTCTTTTCGACTGCGCAATATGTTCTTGAAAACGGCAAGCCCGTGCGCGGCGTAACTCTTGAGGAGGCGTCGGCGGTTTTGGGCTCCGGATTTCTTATTATGTGCTCGCTGTCGGGTCTTACCGTGCTTGAGGTCTCCCCTGCGAGAATGATAATGGTATTCGGCGTGCTTTTTTTCGCCGCGATTTATAAGGAGGCGGGCGGTGCGGTAGGCGGAATGCTTGCGTTTTTACTTATTGCGATAAGCTCCGATACGGGAGCCGTTTCGGCTTCGTTTGCCGTAGGCGGCCTTCTTGCGGGCGCATTTTCGCGCCTCGGCAGAAGAGCCGTACCGCCTGCGTTTTTCGCGTCGTTCCTCACCGCATATATGTTTTCGGGCGGCGGCAGCGAAAAGTATTTTTTGATTATAGAGGCCGCTTTGCCGTGCGCGGTGTTTATGTTTTTGCCGAACAGCCTGTTTATAAAGACGGAGGGCTTTCTTTTGCCGAAGGACTCGGCGGCGAACGCGTCGGCGGAAAACGGTGAGGTAAGGCGCAGAATACATGCGGCGAGAACTGCCGTAGACGATATTGAACGCTCCGTGAGCGCGGTTTCGAAAAGACTTTCCGAAATGGAGAGCTGCGCCGGCGAAAAGCTGATGCTCGAGGTTCAAAGCTCGGTTTGCTGCGGATGCGGCAGATATGATTTTTGTTGGGAGCAAAATTTCAAAGAAACAAGGAACGCACTTGACGAGATGTATGAAACGCTGAAAAAAGGCGGAGTTATGTCGCGCGATAAGCTCCCGTCGCCGTTTTCAAGCAGATGTATACGGCAGACCTCTTTTGCCGAAACATATTCAAGGCTGTTTTTCGGCGTCGTCTTTTCGGAGGCGGCAGATAAAAAAACAGACGAGGTGCGGCTTGTCACGGCCGACCAGTTCGGCGGCATAAGCGATATGCTGCGCGATCTCGAAAACGAGTTTAACGGCGATGTAAGCTTTGATACGAAAACGGCGGAGCGGATAAGGAAAAAGGTCAGGGACAGATTTTGCTGCGATACCGACTTCGTATCGTGTTTAAGAGACAAAAACGGCAGAATGTTTTGCGAAATCACCTTTTCGGAGGTGCCGTCCTCCCTTAATATAGGCGAGCTGCGTGACGCAGTCGGCGAAACGTGCGACAGAGAATTTGAGCTGCCCGTGATAAAGGGCGACAGAAGCGTAAGGCTGTGCGAAAAGACGGCGTATTCGGTAGAGAGCGCGTGCTCACAGATACCGGCTGACAATGAAAAGCTCTGCGGCGACACGTTTGAGAGCTTTTACGACGGCAGGGGAAATTATGTTGTGATTCTCTCGGACGGTATGGGCACGGGTCCGCGTGCGGCACTCGATTCGGCTATGGCGTCGGGTCTTATGGCAAGGCTTGTCAAGGCGGGCTTCGGGTTTCAGAGTGCCTTAAGGCTTGTGAATTCCTCTCTCCTTTTAAAGTCTCGCGACGAGTCTCTCGCAACGCTCGATATAGTAAAAATAGACCTGTATACCGGCAAGGCGGTCTTTTATAAGGCGGGAGCGGCACCGTCCGTGATTCGCCGTCAAAACGGCAAGCTGCTCGAAATAAAAAAGGCGGCTCTGCCTGCCGGAATACTTCGCGACGCGACGTTTTCCTCATGCGAGGGACAGCTTGAAAACGGCGATACGGTGATTATAGCGTCCGACGGTGCGTACGAATACGCGCACAACGCGGTAAAGGAGGAGCTGCAAAGCGGTGGCGCAAAAAGAGCGAGTACCAAGGCGAAAAATATCAGCCTGCGCGCAAAAAAGGCAAAGGGCAAGGCTCGCTGTGACGATATAACCGTGATTGCTCTCAACATAAGCGGACGAGCGAGAAGAGAGCAAAAAATTTAAATGTCGAATTGACTGAGTTCCATAAGGCGGTTTTGCTTCAAAATAACATCTTTTTGCACAATAATGCGTTAATCCCTCGGACATGCGTCGGCATTATCCGAGGGGTTCGCCTTTTTCTGCCGTTTCCCTTATGAACACTCGACCCTCGTCTCTTTTTTTGTATTCACGCCGAATTTTAAAGCGCGGCGAAATCCCGCTTACGGCAAATCATACGCCGCAAAGTGCGACTTCTGTAACTTTTTTGTGAAATTGTAAGTAAAAAATCAAATATTTCATTGACATTTAAGTATTTTTACGGTAAATTATTAGGTGTATTTGACTATCCGGATAAAGATAGTCTCGTAACAGTCAGAAAGGGGATTAGAATTAATGGCTAAAAAAGAAAAAGTCACGTTAACTCCCGAAGAAATCGAAGCTAAAAAAGCTCGCAAAAAGGAAAAGAGAATTATATTCGGAAAAACCTTTGAAAGAGCGATAGTTTGGCTGCTTGCAGTGGTGCTTGTTTACAGCGTAACCTATATTTCGCTTAACAATAAGGGCGTCGCAGCGGTTTCGGCAACTCCCGCACAGAGCGGCTCGCAGAATGCCGGCGGCAGCGCGTCCAAATCCGATTGGGATACAAGCGCAAACGGCAGCGGTTCTTCGCAGTCGGGTTCTCAGAGCAGCACCTCGGGTGACAATGCTTCCGGAGGAAATGCGGCGGCAGCAACAGGCGTGGACGCAGCGGCAGCAGCCGAGGCTATAAACGCAGCTACCGCAAAGGCGGTTGCGGCAGGCTATCACTGGACGAGATCCGCTCAGTACACACAGCCTATAGATGTCGGTAGTGCTACAAGTGGTCTTAACACTCTCATCAAAGGTATTGACTCCGAGGCGTCTCTTGACTCCGTTGTAGGCGGCTTCATCGGTATCGGCGACAAGGAAATGGATATCGAAAAGGGCGGCAGCGCAGCCGAGCAGATTGATTATCACGGCGAGAACTATGCTCTTCAGGCTACCTCGCTTAAAGCCGAGGACCTCAAGAATCTCAAGGTTGACGGCAACACCTACACCTTTGAGGTTGAAAACGCAACTTCACCTCAAACGGATAAATCGACCGCTATGTCAAGACTTACAAACGACATTCTCACTCAGAGCATGGTTGACAGCGAAATCAAGAATTTCATAAGCGCGGCAAAGATAAACTCCGCAACAATTGAATACACCAACATCAAGGCAACCGTAGTTATCGAGGACGGCAACCTTAAGGAATTCAAGTATTCCTATGACGGCAACGTAGCTGAGCTCAATATCAAGGTATCGTTCATCAGCGTAAGCGGTAAGGGCGCAATGCACGTTGATGGTGCTTACACCAACTTCGTTTATTGATAAGAATTCGGCATTTACCGAATGATGAAAAATAAAATCACTTCTTTATAAATGAAAGGGAGAGAAATCAATGGCTAAAAAACAAAAGGTTGAACTTACCCCCGAAGAAAAGGCAGCTAAAAAGCTCAGACATTCAAACGGTTGGGTACGTTTCTGGGCAATAGTAGTGGCTCTTGCTCTTACGGCAGGCATTTACGGACTTGCAAGCAAAACCGCAGGCAAGGAGTCGGCAGCAACGGGTACGGCAACTGCTTCGGGCTCATCAACAGGCTCATCAAGCTCTTCGTCGGGCTCATCATCGGGTTCTTCATCGAGCTCTTCATCGGGCGCTTCCGCTTCTTCTTCGAGCAGCGCGTCGGCTTCTGCCGGTGACAGCAGCGGTGCGGCAGCGGCAGCTTCATCAGGCGTAGACGCAGCAGCGGCAGCCGAGGCTATAAACGCAGCTACCGCTAAGGCAGTTGCGGCAGGCTATCACTGGACAAGATCCGCTCAGTACACTCAGCCTGTTGACGTCGGTAGTGCTACAAGTGGTCTTAACACTCTCATCAAAGGTATTGACCCCGAGGCGTCTCTTGACTCCGTTGTAGGCGGATTCATCGGTATCGGCGACAAGGAAATGGATATCGAAAAGGGCGGCAGCGCAGCCGAGCAGATTGATTATCACGGCGAGAACTATGCTCTTCAGGCTACCTCGCTTAAAGCCGAGGACCTCAAGAATCTCAAGGTTGACGGCAACACCTACACCTTTGAGGTTGAAAACGCAACTTCACCTCAAACGGATAAATCGACCGCTATGTCAAGACTTACAAACGACATTCTCACTCAGAGCATGGTTGACAGCGAAATCAAGAATTTCATAAGCGCGGCAAAGATAAACTCCGCAACAATTGAATACACCAACATCAAGGCAACCGTAGTTATCGAGGACGGCAACCTTAAGGAATTCAAGTATTCCTATGACGGCAACGTAGCTGAGCTCAATATCAAGGTATCGTTCATCAGCGTAAGCGGTAAGGGCGCAATGCACGTTGATGGTGCTTACACCAACTTCGTTTATTGATAAACGCACTCCCTTAACCGAATAAAAAAACAAAGAGCTGTAAATTTAATTTACAGCTCTTTTTGTATGGCATCGGCCGAATTTTCAAACGGCAAACACATTTTGCTTTTACGGATTTACAACGTTTATCGGCTTGCCCGAAACAAACGCCTCGATGTTGCTTTTGAATATTCCCATAAGTCTCTCGCGCGTTTCAAATGCCGCCCACGCTATGTGCGGCGTGATAAAGCAATTTTTCGCCGTGAGCAACGGATTGTCTTTTGCCGGCGGCTCGGTTGACAGCACGTCTACTCCCGCGCCTGCGATTTTTCCCGAATTCAGCGCGTCGGCAAGAGCATTTTCATCAACAACCGGCCCGCGAGAGGTGTTTATGATAAACGCTGTTTTTTTGCACTTGCTCAGAAAATCGGCGTTTACGGTTTTTTCCGTCTCTTTTGTGAGAGGGCAATGGAACGTAATAATGTCGGCGTTTTCCGCAAGATCATCGAGGTTCTTTGCCCATCTGAAATTCTTGCGCGCGCTCTGGTCGGTAACGTGACCCGACAGCGCTATGATGTTCATTTTATAAGCCTCGGCTATGTCGGCCACGGCTCCGCCGATTTTTCCGAAGCCGACTATGCCTATCGTTTTGCCGGAAAGCTCGGTAAGCGGCTTTTTCCAAAAGCAAAAGTCGGGGCAATTTGACCATTCGCCGTTTTTTACCGCGTCCGAATGCATGGCAACGCCTACGGCAAGCTCCGAAATAAATGCAAATACGAGCTGTGCCACGCCCATGGTGGAATAAGCCGGTATATTTGAAACCGGTATGCCCTTTTCTTTTAGATACGCGCAGTCCACCACGTTGTAGCCCGTCGACAGGAGCGCGACGAATTTCACGTTTTGCATTTTGTCTATCTCGGCTCTTGTGAGCGGAGTTTTATTTGTTACGACTATGTCTGCGTCGTGTGTTCGTTCAACGATTTTTTCGCGCGGTGTGCGGTCGAAAATCTCGACCTCGCCGTATTTTTTCAGAAAATCCCAGCTCAAATCGCCCGGATTTGTCGTCTTGCCGTCAAGAATAACTGTCTTCATATAAAAAACCGCCTTTCGGTAAAGCTTTGCTTTTGAGCTAATTGTAACACAACCTCAAAGGAATTTACACCTAAAAGGCAAAAATTACTTCATATTTTCATATTTTGTTTGACCTTACCAATAATATGATATAAAATTATATATAATCTATTACTATGCCCTGCAATAATAATTTTTGGGTGGTACCGATTTGACCGACAGAGAACTTACGCGAAGAAAGCTCCTGAATATTTTAGCATGTGTGCTGCTGATTTTGGCAGTCGCACTTTTAGTGTTGACTTTTCTTATGCAGATAAACGATGTTTCGTCGGCATACGACGAAGTGCTCGAGCGTCTTGCGGAGTTTGAGGAGGCCGTTGCGTCAATTCCAAGCAAGTGGCTCGTGATTCTCGTGATTTTCCTTATATACATAGGCAAAGTGCTTATTCCCCTGCCGATAACCGCGGTCTGTGTTATAGCCGGTATGGTATTCCCCACGCCGATAGCCGTGGCTGTGAATTTTGCCGGCATGACATTGCTTATGACGATAAAGTTTTATTGGGGCAAGCACCTCGGCGGCGGAACAATACACAAGATTCTCACAAGATACGATAATGTTCGCCGTATGATGGAATCGGGTAAAAGAAGCACCGATTGGATTTTGGTGCTTTTTAGGTTAGTGCCGTACTTCCCGATAAATTCGATAAGTCAGCTCTACGGGGCGCTTGAATACGACTATTGGAAGTTTATTTTGCTGTCACTTTTGGGATTCACGCCTAAAATTATTTCTTACAGCATGATAGGTCGTCACGTTTATAACCCGTTTTCACTCGCGTTTATGCTGCCGATTGTGATTATCTTCACCATCTCCGGTGTTTCCATACTCGCGGTCAATAAATTTATAGATATAGTAGTTAATAATAAAAACAAAAAGACTGCCGAAACTTTTTCGGCAGGAAAGGATGAAAAATGAAAATGGCAACTCCCGAAACCCTTAAAAAAGAAATTCTCTCTGCATCTCTCGATGAAAGGCTTAAAAACGCCTATGTCACCGAGGAAAATGTTAAAGAGCAGTATGACAGGTACATAAATCTTATAAACGAATTTGAGGCTCTTTTCGGAAAGGACAGAGATGTTCGTCTTTTCTCCGCTCCCGGCAGAACCGAAGTCGGCGGAAACCACACCGACCACAACCACGGCAGAGTGCTTGCGGCGGGAATCAACCTTGACGCAATAGCCGCGGCTTCAAAAAATGACGAAAACATTGTAAGAGTTAAATCCGAGGGCTATTCCATGGACGTTGTTGACGCTGCGGACCTCTCGGTAAACCCCAACGAAATGGGACATTCACCCGCTCTCGTGCGCGGTGTACTTGCAGGCTTTAAGAAATACGGCTATAAGATAGGCGGCTTTGACGCCACTACCGCATCAAGGGTTATTGCAGGCTCGGGACTCTCGTCATCTGCCGCATATGAAGTTCTTGTCGGCACTATGGTAAACTATCTTTACAACGACGGCAAGGTTGACGCGGTCACAATAGCCAAAATAGCACAGTATGCCGAGAATGAATATTTCGGCAAGCCATGCGGACTTATGGACCAGATGGCTTGCTCCGTCGGCGGCTTCGTAACAATAGATTTCAACGACCCGAAAAATCCCGTGATAGAAGAGGTTGACTTTGACTTTGCCAAGTGCGGCCACTCGCTTTGCATTGTCGATACAAAGGGCAGCCACTCCGACCTTACCGACGAATACGCTGCTATCAGAACCGAAATGGAGAGCGTAGCCGAATTTTTCGGCAAAAAGGTTCTTCGCGAGGTAAGCGAAGAGGAATTTAAATCAAAAATAAGAGAATTGCGCCCGGCAGTAGGCGACAGAGCCATACTTCGCGCTATGCATTTCTATGCCGACAACGCAAGAGTGTTAAAGGAGGTTGACGCTCTTCGCGGCGGAGATTTTGAGACCTTCAAGAAGTATATTCTCGAGAGCGGCGCATCATCATACAAATATAATCAAAACGTATTTTCCGTAAAACAGCCGTCCGTTCAGCCCGTATCTCTCGCTCTCGCTGTTTCCGAGAGCATCTTAAAGGGACGCGGCGCATGGCGCGTTCACGGCGGCGGATTTGCCGGCACAATTCAGGCTTTCGTCCCGAACGACCTTTTAAAGGATTACAAGAGCATAATGGAGAGCATTTTCGGCGAGGGAACCTGCTATGTGCTCTACATTCGCCCGGTAGGCGGCACCGAAATCTGATTTTCGCCGCCTCCCCTAAGGCTCCCTTGTAAAGGGTGATTCCCCACGGTGTGGGGAAATGTCAAAAGGCTCCCTCAAATAGGGTGATTCCCCACAGTGTGGGGAAATGTCGCGGAGCGACAAAGGGGACTCTCTCCCGTCAGGAGCTGGCTACGAACGAAGTGAGTAGACTGATGGATTAAATTAGGCTCCCTTGTAAAGGGGGCTGTCACCGCAGGTGACTGAGGGATTGTTCAGGCTCCCTTGTAAAGGGAGCTGTCATCGAAGATGACTGAGGGATTAAACAGCGAAGCACTTTCTTTTTAAAATCTATTTTTTTGAGAAAATCCCTCCGGCTTGCCTTGCGGCAACCCACCTCCCTTTACAAGGGAGGCATAATCCCTCCGGCTTGCCTTGCGGCAACCCACCTCCCTTTACAAGGGAGGCATAATCCCTCCGGCTTGCCTTAGAGGCCCACCTCCCTTTACAAGGGAGGCTGAATTGTATTGCAAAGTAGGCTGTTTAGGGCAAAAAGGGAGGCAAAATCCGACCGAGGAATTAAAGATGAAGTATAATCATAACAAAAATCTTGTTAAAAACGCAAAGGTGCTTCGCAAAGATATGACCAAGGAAGAACGGCACTTGTGGTATGATTATTTGCGAAACAAGGATGTACGATTCCTCCGTCAAAAAATAATAGGCAGCTATATTGTTGATTTCTATTGTGCAAAAGCAAACTTGGTAATTGAACTTGACGGCTCACAGCACTACGAGGATAAAGGAATTAAATATGACGCCGAAAGGACAAAATTTCTTGAACAAAACGGACTTACGGTTGTAAGAATTCCCAATAATGAGATAAACCGCAACTTCGACGGTGTTTGTGAATATTTGGACAGTGTGTTGAAATCCCGCTGTCGCACAGGCGATTGAGAGATACAACTTGCTCCCCTTATTAGGCTCCCTTGTAAAGGGAGCTGTCATCGTAGATGACTGAGGGATTAAACAGCGAAGCACTTTCTTTTTAAAATCTATTTTTTAAGAAAATCCCTCCGGCTTGCCGAAATATGGTGCTGCTCTTTTTGTGAGGCGGCTGAGACACGGTAATTGGAAATTACATCATATTCCACCTACAAAGAGCGACGATTATAATTCAAAATTTCGATAAGATTACAGCATTTGCTTTAGCGTTTTACACGTTGACAAATTGTCCGAAAGGCAGAGAAAAATGGATATAAAAAACATATTAAAAGAGCTGACTTCGGCTGTCGGTGTATCCGGAAAGGAAACCGACGCGGTTTTAACGGCGCAAAGGCTTTTGTCCGAATTCGGCAAAACGCGCGAGGACGTTCTTCATTCCGCAATATGCGAAATTGAGGGAGACAGGGCAGGGCATATCCTGCTTGACGCTCATATAGACCGTATAGGTCTTATCGTAACCTCCGTCACCGACGAGGGGTTTTTGCACGTTGCCGCCTGCGGCGGCGTTGACCGTCGCACATTGAACGGTCAAGAGGTGACCGTTTACGGCAGTGAGCCGGTATTCGGAGTTATAGCAAGCACTCCACCGCACCTTGCAAGCGGTGACAACGAGCGGAAGGCGACGGAAATCGATGACATCCTTATTGATATAGGCGCAAAAAATAAGCAGTCGGCGGAAAAACTCGTTTCCCCGGGAGACAGAGCGGTTGTCAATTCCTCTTTCCTATCGCTCTGCGGCGACAGCGTGTCCTGCGGGGCACTTGACGACCGTTCGGGAATTGCCGTGCTTCTTCGCGCGCTTGAGCTTATTAAGGGTAAGCCGCACAAAAAAGTTACCGTTGTGTGTTCATCTCGCGAGGAGACGAGCGGCGGCGGAGCAAAAGCCGCGGCATTTAATTCAGATGCCGACGAGATAATTGCGGTTGACGTCAGCTTTGCAAAGACTCCGGACAGCAAGGCGGAGGAATGCGGAATACTCGGCAAGGGCCCCATGATAGGTATTTCACCGTCGCTTTCATACGAATTCGGCGAGGAGCTTGTGCGCGTTGCCGAGAAAAACGACATTCCGTATCAGCTTGAGGTTATGGGCGGCAGAACCGGCACTAATTTGGACGGTATGACCACGGAGCGCGGCGGAATTAAGAGCGCGCTTATATCAATACCCCAAAAATATATGCACACCGGAATAGAGGTTGTGTCCGTTACGGATATTGAGCTTTGCGCAAGGCTCATTGCCGCATACATTCTCGGAGGTGATTTAAATGCTTAACGAGCTTTGTAATTTAAACGGCATTTCCGGCAGGGAGCACGCCGTAAGAGATTATATAATTTCGCATTTGCCGTCGGATGCGGAATATCGCATAGATCCGCTCGGCAGTCTCATAGTTTATAAAAAGGGCAAAGCCGAGCCGAAAAATAAAGTTATGCTCGACGCGCATATGGACGAGGTCGGCTTCATAATAACTTATATAACGGATGACGGGTACCTGAAGTTCACCACGGTCGGCGGAATTGACGAGCGCGTTATTTTCGGCAGAGCGGTAAAGGTGGGCAAGGAGCTTATCCCCGGCGTTATAGGCGGCAAGGCTATACATCAGACGACCTCCGAGGAGAGAGGTAAATTGCCGTCCGTTGAGGATATGTATATCGATATCGGCGCGAGTTCAAAAAAAGAGGCCTTGTCTCACGTTTCACTCGGCGACGCAGTGTATTTTGACTCGAGCTATCGCGAATTCGGCGACGGCTTTATTAAGGCGAAGGCCATTGACGACCGCGTCGGCTGTGAAATTTTATTAAGACTTATAAATTCCGATTTGCCGTATTCGGCGACCTTCTGTTTCTCGGTTCAAGAGGAAATAGGCACTCGCGGAGCGGCTGCTGCGGCTTATTCGGTTGCTCCCGATTTCGCAATAGTCGTTGAGGGCACTACGGCGGCGGACATTTCGGGCGTTCCCGACGAAAAAAAGGTCTGCCGTTTGGGCGGCGGTGCCGTTGTCAGCTTTATGGACAGGGGAACCGTCTATGACAGCGAGCTCTATAAAAAGGCGTTTGAAATCGCCGAAAAGAACGGCATCGGGTGTCAGACCAAAACCGTTGTGGCAGGCGGCAACAACGCTTCCGCAATACACAAGGCGGCAGGCGGCATAAAAACTCTTGCCGTATCTGTTCCGTGCAGATACATTCACTCGGGCAGCTCGGTTGCGAAAAAAGAGGATATAGAGAGCACGTTTGAGCTTGTAAAAGCACTTTTTGCGGAGCTGTCGCAGTGCTGAAATCGATTGACGGACCGACAGAGGCAGCCATTGTTACGGACGGTGAATTTAAAGACTGTCTTGCGGTAAAGTATATTTTATTTGCCGCTTTTCGGCTGTCACTCGGAGAGGCGTGGCTTCAAACGGACTGCGGCGGCAGAGTGACGGCTGTGCTTTTAAATAAAAACGACGGAACGATAATTTGCCCGTCAAGCTCTGCCGATTTACGGGAGCTTTCGGAGTTTGCCTCTTTTTTCGGTGAAAATATATATTTTTGCTCCGGGGACGATTGCGCGGACGCAAAAGCCGTTCTTATGGAGCTCTCCGAATTACCGCAAAAAGAAACTTGCGCACAGCCGCTTTGCGACATAACCGCGGACGAATACAAGGTGCTGACAGGTAAAACGCCCGATTCGGACGACAGGGCGTATCTCGAATGGCTTTCGAGGACGGGCAGAGGCGTGTTCGGCGGAAGCACAAGGGTTATGTGCATAAGTCAAAACGGCAAAACGGCTTCTCTTGCCGTAGGCGATATAATCGGAAAAGACGCGTATATACGCGACGTTGCGACAAGCGAAAAATATCGAGGCAGAGGCTTTGCCGCGGACTGTGTTATTTCTCTTTCGAGAGAGCTTAAAAAGAGTGCCGATTGCATATTTTTAATGTGTAAGCCGGACAATGCAAAGCTGTATGAAAAATGCGGCTTCATAAAAAAAGAATACATAATAAGAAAGACTTGAAATGAAAGATTTTTTTGAATTTACAAAAAGAACCGAGGAGGCGTCAAAAAAGGCGCTGACTCTCGCCGAAAAGAAGTTTTCGGAAATAGACGAAATAACCGAATACAACCAGCGCAAGGTGCTCGCGGCGTTTATAAATAATCGTGTCGACGAGACGGATTTCAACTCCACCACCGGCTACGGCTACAACGATAAGGGCAGAGAAAAGCTTGATAAGCTCACCGCCGAGATTTTCGGCGCGGAGGACGGCTTAATAAGAGCCACTACCTTAACCTGCGGAACCCACACAATAGCGACCGCGCTTTACGGCGTGCTGAGACCGGGCGATATAATGCTCAGCGTAACGGGAGTCCCCTACGACACCATACATTCCGTTATCGGTATTGACAAAAGCAGTAAGGGTCACGGCTCACTCGCCGACTTCGGCGTGAAATTCGAATATATCGAGCTTACCGAAAATGACGAGATAGATTATGACGCAATAGAAAAAAGAGTCGGCCGCGGAGACATTAAGATGGTTTATATCCAACGCTCGCGCGGGTATTCGCTGCGCCATTCGATTTCGATTGACGAAATAGAGAAAATCGCGACTCTTACACACCGTGTAAGCCCCGATACGGTTGTTATGACAGATAACTGCTACGGCGAATTTACGGAGAAAAAAGAGCCGTGCGACGTCGGAGTGGATTTGGCGGCAGGCTCGCTTATCAAAAATCCGGGCGGCGCAATAGCTCCCTGCGGCGGCTATATAGTAGGCAGGCATGACCTTGTTGAGGATTGCGCATACAGAATGACAACTCCAGGACTCGGCAGAGAGGTCGGCGCAACGCTCGGAACAACGCGCAGCCTTTATATGGGTCTTTTTTCTTCGCCGCACGTAACCGGCGAGGCACTCAAGACCGCGGTATTTGCGGCGGCGCTTTTCGATTTGCTCGGCTTTAGGGTGACTCCGCGTCCCGATGAGACGAGACACGATATTATAGAGGCGATTTGCCTTGAGAATGCCGACAGACTGATAGCCTTTTGTCAGGGAATGCAGAAGGGCGCGCCGGTGGATTCATACGTTTCACCAGTGCCGTGGGATATGCCGGGCTACGACAGCCAGGTTATAATGTCCGCAGGGGCGTTTACGTCCGGCTCGTCCATAGAGCTGTCGTCGGACGCACCGCTTCGAGAGCCGTATGCGGTTTGGATGCAGGGCGGAATTAACTTTCACAGCGGAAAGCTCGGCGTTATGCTGGCGGCAGATGAGATAATTAAAAGAGGTCTTTTGGAATAATTTACGGAATAACTTACGGAAAGGTTGATTTTATGGAACTCAGACATCTTAAAAGCGGAACCGACGTCAGAGGCACGGCGGTAAATCCCGACGATCCGAAAAAAATCGATTTGACCGATGAGGCGGTAAAGAGAATTTCCGCAGCGTTTGTCGTATTTCTCGCCGAAAAGCTCGGTAAGAAAGAGGAAGAGCTCGTGATTTCGGTCGGGCATGATTCGAGAATTTCGGCGGAGCGGATAAAATCCGACGTAATCGATGCGCTGTCTTTCTTCGGCCTTGAAATCAAGGACTGTGCGCTCGCATCAACACCGGCTATGTTTATGACAACTAAAATGCTCGGCTGCGACGGAGCTGTTCAGATAACCGCGAGTCACCATCCGTGGGACAGAAACGGGCTTAAATTCTTTACTCCCGACGGAGGACTTTCCGGTGATGAAATAAAGAGTATACTCGAATATGCCGAGGAGCACGAAAGCGGCAGCTGCCCCGAAAGGTTAAATTTGCAGGAGGTCGATTTTATGTCGGTCTACTGCGAGCACCTTTGCAATATGATAAGAAAGGGTGTTAAGTCAGACGATTACGAAAGACCGTTAAAGGGACTGAAAATCGTTGTTGACGCAGGTAACGGAGTAGGCGGATTTTACGCCGAAAAGGTACTCTCCCCCCTCGGAGCGGACACAACCGGCAGCCGCTATTTGGAGCCGGACGGTATGTTCCCGAATCATATCCCGAATCCCGAAAACGAGACGGCGATGAACTCCGTGCGAGAGGCAACTCTCGGCGCGAAAGCCGACCTCGGCGTAATATTTGACACGGACGTTGACCGCGGCGGCTGCGTAAGCTCCGACGGCAGAGAGATAAACAGAAACGCTCTTGTCGCCCTGGCGGCGGTCATTGCGCTCGAAAATAATCCGGGCGGCACCGTTGTCACCGATTCCGTAACGTCTGCGGGGCTTACCGAGTTTATAGAAAAAACGCTGGGCGGACATCATCTGCGCTTTAAGCGCGGCTATAAGAACGTCATTGACGAGGCGATAAGACTTGAGGAAAACGGTATAAACGCTCCGCTTGCCATAGAGACTTCGGGTCACGCGGCGTTCAGGGAGAATTATTATCTTGACGACGGCGCATATCTCATAACGAAAATAATTATAAAGGCCGCCGATATGAAAAAGCAGGGTAAAAAGCTTTACGACCTCATATCAGAGCTTAAATATCCGGCGGAGGAAAAGGAAATCCGCCTTAAAATAACCGAGGAGGACTTCAGAGCCGTCGGCGACAGGCTTTTAGAGGAGCTCGCAGATTTTGCCGCAAAGCGCGAGGGCTGGCAAATTGCACCCGACAGCCACGAGGGAATCAAAATAATTTTCCCAAAAACCGAGAGCTTCTTTATTTTAAGGCAGAGCGTCCACGACCCGGTAATACCGATAAATTTCGAGAGTGCCCAAAACGGCGGAGTGAAAAAAGCCGCAAGCTCGCTCTATGAATTTATAAAAGATTTCGACGGAGTGGACATTTCTCCGCTCAAACAGATTTTATAACCGCGTTAAATATGTACGGAGGTGCTTGTTTACGGTATACGATACTATATGTGAAATTTTGAGCGAGCAGCTTGAAATACCGCTCGACGAAATAACCGCCGAGTCAAAGCTGCGCGATGATTTATCGGCAGACAGCCTTGACCTTATCGACCTCGCTATGACTTTGGAGGACGAATTCAGAAAAGAGGTGCCGGACGAGGCGCTTGAAAAGATGAAAACGGTGGGAGACGTAGTAGCATTCATAGAGGAAGAGTAAGCTCTGCCAAATAAAAACACCTGTTTATACAAAGATTTGTTTCGATTTGTCTTTTGTTTTTTTGTGTTCCGGACATTTTTACCCTCTTTTTTCGGGGGATAGGAAAAAATGTTCGGAGCGGATTAACCGAACCTTAAGCGGCGCGGCTGCGGCGGTTAAGGCTTGCCAGAAGGCGTACGAATGTACTCCGAGGGTGAGGTTGATTCGGAGCAAATGGTAAGCTCTGCCAAATAAAAACACCTGTTTATACAAAGATTTGTTTCGATTTGTCTTTTATTTTTTTTGCGTTCCGGACATTTTTAACATCCCCAGTTGACATTCCGAGGCAAAGAATTTATAATCTGTTTATGTATAAAACGGAGGATTTCAAATGGATAAAAAAATAATCGCAGTTATCTGTGCTTCCTTAATCGTAATATCGGTGGTTTTTGCCTCGTGCGGAAAAAAGAAGCCGACTATAAACGCCAAGGACGCCACATACGAGGTTGTTACCGACGAAGAGGGCAACACTGTTCTCAATGAGAACGGCGAGATTGAAATATATGTCACCGACGAGGACGGCAAAAAGGTCACGGACGAAAACGGCGAAATTAAAACGGGCGCCGTTCCGTTCCCCAATCAGATAACCGACGGCGTATTTCACGAGACAAAGTATTTTAAAATGGTTTATCCCGACGGCTGGACCGTGGGCAATTCAGGTATAGCCACCTCAAAGAAATACAAGGGGCTCGACGCGCAGGTTATGTATTCCGGCGCGGCGACTGATGACAGCGCAGCGGAAAATGAGGCAAATAACACCGTTTCGCAGTGGAATCAGATTTTGTCGCAGGCAGGCGACGCGGTAACGGGCGTAACCGTTGAGCAGCGTACCGTAACTCTCGAAAAATGCGGAGCCACCGCATACGTAGTCGAGGTCAAAAAGGCGGACGACAAAAACCCGAAAACATATTCCGCATATCAGCTCACCATGGATTTTGTCTGCAACGGCGGGCTTTACCACGTGCAGTGTTATACCGAGGACGGCAACACCTTTGACGGCAGCCTTGATTTGGCGGCAATGTACGGCGCAAATCTAACAATAAAATAAGAGTTCAAATAAAGAACATTGCATTTGCAAAGCGGTTCACGGGGTATTTGCCTCGGGAGCCGCTTTTTGCCTCCCTTGTAAAGGGAGGTGGGCCTCTAAGGCAAGCCGGAGGGATTTCATAGGGTTATATGGAATTTAAATAGAGCGTGCGTGACTTTTTAATTCGCTTTTTGCCTCCCTTGTAAAGGGAGGTGGGCCTCTAAGGCAAGCCGGAGGGATTTCATAGGGACTATATGCAATTCAAATAGAATGAGCGTGACTTTTTAATCTGCTTTTTGCCTCCCTTGAAAAGGGAGGTGGGTTGCCGCAAGGCAAGCCGGAGGGATTTCGTGGAGTTATATGGAATTTAAAAAGAACGTGCGTGACCTTTAATCCCTCAGTCTGTTCGCGTTGCTCACAGCCAGCTCCCTTTTCAAGGGAGCCTTTTTTGTCGCTCCGCGACATTTCCCCACACTGTGGGGAATCACCCTATTTGAGGGAGCCTAAAAGCCCTCTGTTTTTACCCGAAAATCACCGTAAAAATGTTCAAAACCGTGTTCAATACTTGTCAAAAAGTTCAAAACTCGAAAACGTTAACAATTTGTTCATAATTTTACAACAACATTGCCAATTTTGTTTGCCACTTTTGCCCAAAAATAACAATTCTATTTGTTCAATACAGAAAATCAACAAATTTGTGTGAACAATTTATTGACTTTTTTCGTTTAAAATTCTATACTTTAACTAACCATAGGAATGGTGTAATAGGGCGAAGTGCCCCCTTTTTTGAGGGAGCGCTGCCGCACGGCTGATTTACCGTGCAGTTTCCATCCCGTTTTGATACACATCCTACGGTAATATGCTCGGGTGTGTATCATCAGTTTTCCACCGATCCATTTTTACGGAAGTGGAAACGGTGGAAACCGACCGAGTTAACGTGCCGAAATCGGTTTGCTTTCTTGTAAATCAAAGAGCGGTCAGAAGTACAGCGGATTTTGTGCGAGGAATTGTTGCGGGGAGTGCCGCCCGCAGAAAAAATCGGGTACGCATACATGGTTTTAATGTAAATCTTTTTAGGAGGAAAAAACACGTATGAAAAAATCTACCAAATTGTTAAGTGTCATCTTGGCAGTTGTCATGATTTTCTCAACTATGTCCGTAATGGCGTTTGCCGCAAAGACGAAGTATCAGACCTCTGATAACCTTACCGCTCTTGACGCATACAGCCCGGACGGCGCGGTAACAAGACTCTCTACCGAAGAGAGAATGTCGGTTGTATTCGACTTCCTCGATGTTACCCTTGCCGCCGCGAACATAAACATGGGCGATGTTATTAACAAAGCAGGTTTGCATCTTGTTATCGACCTTCGCTCGGTTAATGCTCTTTGCGGAACCATCGACAGCGCTCAGGCTCTTCTTAACAACGGACTTGTTAAGCTTGTCAAAAGCTTACTCGGCATAGTTAAAGACGCTAACCTTAAAAACTGGCCGTCGGGCATGACAAGAGAAAACCACGCTCAGCTCGACATAGTCAACGGCATTGCAACCCTTCTTAACGACAACGCAGGTCTCGTTAAAAAGGTTATCAACGACGGCAAACTCGACGTTGGCATTATCGGCAACTTTGTTGATATCTCCGGCGTTAATAAGTACCTCGCGGATCTTCCGGGTATGTTAAAAGGCCTCGTTTATCCGATGTTCGCAAGAGTTGACGATGACATGACGCTCATCAACACTTATTCAACAACAACCGCAAATCCCGACACTCTTGTCAAGAATGTTCTCATCAACGCTATGTCTAAGCCGCAGAGCTATACTTCTTATAAAGAAGACGCTTCCGGCAACTGCATAAGCAATCACATTGCTCTTCCGACAAGCGCTGAAGCACACCTTCGCAATTATTATGTTAAGGGTTCAGACTCTAAGGGTGCTTACATCGAGGTATTTGAATATGATACCGATAAGAAGTTGTATGTATCTCAGGAAGAGAAGTATTATAAGACCGAAGAAACCGATATGGAAGGCAACGGTACAGGCGTTTATGTTTACACTAACGCTACCGGCGAAAACGTAAAATATTACGTTAAAGACAGCTACTTCCTTCCCTCACTTGCCACAAGCGGTAAGGTTTCCGAAATCTTCAACCTTGACAGCAATACTCTTGTTTCGGCTCTCTATCAGATAGCTCCCTATGTATTTAAGGATCTTGCTCCCGTTGTTCTCAACGGCTCCGTTAAGATGCTTCTTGCACAGTGGTTCGGCGCTGAAAAGACCGAGCTCTTCGGCGGCAAGGCTTCAGAGGCCACCGCTGTTCTCGCTAAGCTTCCGTCAGATGTAAAGGCATTCTATTCTAAGGCTGCCGGCGCATATAACTGGGAGTGGTCGGACTTCACAATAGGCTCCGACGGCAACGGCTATTATCGCCTTGTCAGCAAAGACGGTCTCACCGAGACCTGGCTCAAGTTTGATATGTCCACCGCTAATTCGTTCGCTAAGCTCATTAATTGGAACTACACCATCTCCGGTGATTTCGTTAACGAGTTTATGCCCACAGCTGCAAACGACGGCTCCGTTACTGCTTCGGCAGCGGGTTATACCACCGTTCTTGCGGCGCTCAACGATTTTGTCGGCAAGGCAATCGACACAATTCTTTCGGATACTGCAAAGGCTGCAATCAATTGGACAAAGGGCGATAATACAAAGCTCATTCCCAATCTTCGCAAGGCTCTTCAGTATGTAGCAGCTTATAACCCCGAGTATCTCTTCGGTACCGGCTATGAGACTGTTTATGCAGGCTACTATGACACAGTTGTAGATAAGTCCGCTTCCGATCAGGATGTTGTTACCGCTCTCGGCGCAATCGGCGTTAAGGCTCTTATGCCTCAGATAATTCTCCCGTCGGCTGCCGAGCTCAAGGGACAGAACGTAACCGCTCTTCTCGCTTGCGTAATTCGTGAGCTTGCAACTCAGTTCGTTCCGACTTACAACTATGACGCACTTATTTATGCCGATTACAACTCGAAGACCCTCGTAAAGGGTAAGAACAGCGGCTATTGGCTCGATGTTATCTTTACCATGGGCACCGACATCGGTATGAAGTATCTCTCCAAGCTTGCCGACCTCGGCTCCGATAAGGCTGGCGGCTACAGCGTTGCAGCCTCCAAGACTTATAAGCTTGCAGACTTCGAAAAGAACACACGCGCTTGGGAAGACACCATTGACTGGATAATCGACTGGGCTCTCACCTCTGACAACGAGTGGTGCTGGAAGTTCCAGAAGCTCATCAACACCGACGGCCTTGACCTCGACCTTGCTACCGCACAGGATCCGTGGGTTAAGCTCGACAAGATTATCCGCGACGTTCTTCCTGTTGAGAAGATAATCAACGAAACCGCTACTGACGGTAAGACCTTCCTTGAGACTGTTCTCAGAGAAGACATTATCGACAGACTTCTCAACCTTGACGTAAGCAAGCTCCTCGGTACAAACAGCGTTACGGGCATATTCAATATTCCTGCTAACAGCACTCTCAGAACCGAGGCTATGTATCCCGCAGTATTCAGAATCGTAAGAGAACTCCTTAACAAGGTTCTCGGTAAGGTATGCGGCAACACTGCTCTTATCGCCGATTCTTACAATTCAATTGACGCTATTCTTCAGAAGAGCGCTATTGCAAACCTCGCAGAGAAATTGATTTTAGGGATTGCCTATGCCGTTCAATCAGGCGGTCTTCTTGACGTAGCTCTTCCGTTCATGAACTTCTTCGTAGGCTGGACAACTAACGCTCAGTCCTATGCTGAGCCTAAGCTTACAATAGATAAGGGTACACTTAACTATGTACAGCTTACAAACGGCCAGATGAATACTACTCTTAAGGTAACAAACGCATCTGCAGGTATGATCTTAAAGCACGGCGATACATATGATCATCCTTATATGCTCACTCTTAAGTCTGTTACCGTTAACGGTACCGAAATGCTCAAAAGCGGCGAAAAGACTCTTTCACCGTATGAGAGCACCGATGTTACTCTTAACGCGGCAGTTCCCACAGACAGCCTTGTAAAGGTAACCGCTGTTTACAGCTTCACCTTCAAGGACGGTACTGCTTACAACGGCGACATTACTTCCACTACCTTTGAGTATGCAACCAACGATACAGCCGATACCGTCGGCACCCCTTGGTCTAAGGAAGATAAGAAGACAAACTTATATGAGGTAGTTAAGATGAAGGGTGAAACCACCACAGATTACCTTGTAACAAGTGCATCGGCTCTTGCTTCTGCTATTTCAAACATTGCCGTAACCTGGACTAACCAGAGAGATACTGATTGTAGGTTCGACGCAAGCTCTGTTTCCGCTTATAATTCAACCTACTTTGAGTCCTCGGGTCAGGCAGAGGCTCTCGTCGGTCAGAAATTCTTGACAGGCGATCCCAACGGTATTGTTACCGTTAACCCGCTCAGACTTAAATCCGATGTTGACGCAGCGACGGTTCCTTCGGGTGCCACATATGCTCTCGGTAACAGCTCGGTAACTGTTTATGGTGCACACAGGAATCGTCACGGTACTCTTACCATGACTGCCCCGTTCGGCACTCTCTATTACTACAATGCGATGCCGATTAAATCTCTTGTAGACAGCGAGTTCAAGGCTAACCGCGATTCTTCTAAGTATCCGGCAGAGGCTTGGGACACTTACTGGACAGCTCTTACCGCTGCTGCTAAGATTGCTTACGGCCCGTTCAAGAAGGCTAACCTCGGCAATTACAGTGACGACAATCTCACTGCAGCCGTAACCGCTCTTGAAACCGCCGTTAAGGCTCTTGATACAGCAAGCACAACACCTTCAAGCGGTTCAGCAACCGTTACACCGGCTCCCATTGAGGCTGCTCTTAAGGCTGCCGGCGACATCAACTATCAGAACTTCGACCTCTATGCTTATTGGGCTTACGAAAAGGCAATGAAAGCCGGCAACGCTATCATTGACGCTTACAAGGGCCCCGTAGCTCCCGAAAAGTACATTGACGGCAGCTCACTTTCAGAGGCTGAAATTACTGCTATTGCCAACAAGGCAAACGCTACATATAAGAGTGCTATCGTAGCTTCCATGAAGGCTCCTTCAATCGAAGCTCAGAACGCTTATATGGATGCCTTAAAGGCTTACAAGGCTCCCAGTTATTCGGAGCTTGAAATCCTTAACAACGCTAAGAACATTGGTTGGTATGCAAGCTTCCTGAAGAGCTCTGCGGTTAAAACCGAAAAGCAGTTCCTTGCTAAAGAAATTGCTGCGGCTAAGGCTCAGGGCTACAAAGAGGCTGATTACACAGCAGGCTCTTATGCAAGATACACCAAGGCTCTTGCAGCTGCCGAGGCATTAAATGCCAACGCTAAGGCTCTTCAGTCCGAGGTATTCGATGTTAAGTATGAGCTTGAAATCGCTCAGCGCGCTCTTATGCCGAAATCGGCTTCTGCTCTCGAGGCAGGTGCTTACACCGAGCTTGAGGCAGTTATAGCTCAGGCTAAGTCAATATTCACTGACAACAGTGCATATACATTTGACGCATCAAAAGCTGACGGCCTTTCAGAGACCGAAGCTTATGCTAAGCTCGTTTCCGTACTCGGCTATGAGTACACCGATGAGAAGGGCAACACAGCAAACCTTTACAGCGGCTCCGCTGAAAACTATGCTGCAAATGACCGCTTCTATTCAAACGTTGTAGCAGCTCAGATTGACGCTGTTATCACAAACCTCAAGAATGCTATGGCTCCGTTCGTATGCAAGTACGTAGCAGTTCCCACCACAGCGGGTTCAGGTGAGGGCGTTTCCGTAACAGAGAGCGCTTCTCTCATCACCGGCGTAACACCCGGCTCGCTCGCTACTGCCGGCGACATACTCGCAAGAGTAACGGCTAAGGATCCTTCGGCTACAACTCTTAATGTTGCCGCTAACGCTGCAGGCCTTTATGGTACAGGCGCTACCGCAACACTCCGCCTTAAGTCGAGCGGTGCTCCGGTTGCTATCTACACAGTCGTTATCTACGGCGATGTAAACGGCGACGGTGTTGTTGACGGATTCGATGCTTCCTCCATGGACCTCGCAATCAACAACAAAGCTGCTCTCACAGGCGCTTATAAGACTGCAGGCGGCCTTGCTACCGGTAAGGTTGACCTCGCTAACTACGGCCTTGTAGTTGACGCTGCTTACGGCGGAACTGCAATCGCTCAGAAGTAATTTCCTTTAATTACTTAAGTTAAAACCCGGTGGGGGAGGTTTCTCCCCCACAAGGGCGTATGTAATGGGATATTCTTAAAAAGATTAGAGCATATACTTTAAAAGTGCGGCGGAATAGTTTTGTGAAAAACGGTACAAAGCTTGTAAGCCCGCGAGGAAATAACTTTATTTGTGATAGCGTAAGGGATATTTTCTTTCGGCGTGCCATTTTTATTCACAAATTATTGACATTGTGCTCTCAAAAGTGTATATTTAATATTGATTAAGAATAGAAGGAGGCAAAAAATGACCAAGGCAAAAAAGGCTATTAGCCTTATTGTATCTGTAGTTATGCTCCTTGGCGTGCTTGCAGTCGGCGTTTTCGCAAATGATAATACCGGTGTCGCAGAAAACGGCACTATCGCTTTATCGTTTGACAAGGCGTCATATAGCGCAGGCGATACGGTCAAGGTTACCGTAAAATTAACCACAGATTATTATGCTGCAACGGTTTCTGTTCCTGTTCAGTATGACAGCAGTGCTGTTAAGTTTGTAAGCGGCACAACCGCTTCAACGCTGTTCGGTGCAGGCGATGCAACAAAGACGGTCGTAAATGATGCTGCTGCGGGCGGCAAGACTTATGTCTATGTCGGCGTATTACCGCAGGCTGCCGGCGGAGCTGTTGCTCAGAAGGCAAACGGCGTCGTACTTTCGACCCTCACCTTTACCGCTTCTAAGGCCATTTCCGATACTGCGGCCGCTTTCGGTGTGCTTAACGATCAGAAATCAATGACCAATCTCGGCGGTAAACTCTATGTAGGTTCCTACAAGACCTCTGATGTAACCTCAACGGTTTATACCACAGGTCAGAAACTTACTTTCCCGGTAATGAAGGCTGCTGCTGCAGCTGATCCGGAACTTCAGCTCTCTGAAACAGGAAAAGCTAACGGTGTTATAATTGATAAGGTTTCAACTTGTGCCGATGGCAACGGTTTCGTTTACGGTGTTGCAACCGATAACGGTGATTCCATTGCTGACGCTTTGCAGACTCCCGCCGGTTCAATTCAGGTAACTGAAAACGACCAGGGCCAGATGAGCACAGGCGCAAAAATCGAGCTTCTTAACGATAGCGGCGACGTTGTTGAAACTTACTATTTCATCTTCTTCGGTGATATTAACGGCGACGGCTTTATAGATCCTACCGACGTTACACTTGTTGAAGGTATTGCAAGTTATTCCGATTTCGACTTTTCGGCTGATGATGGTTCGGTAACCGGTATGGCTGCTGACATCAACGGCGACGGATTTATAGATCCTACTGATGTAACTTATTTAGAGGGCGTTGCGAGTTACTCCGATTTCCCGACTCAGGCTGAAACTGCCGCTGCAGTTGCTGCTGCAAAGGGAATATAAGTTTATAATTTATTTTATAGGAGGTAAATCAGATGCGCAGAAAAGTGCTTTCTGTTATTATGGCTGTTGTCATGATGATTTCCTGCTTTGCGCTTATGGCGAGTGCTTACACTTATAGCCCCTCGTTAACAGCTGGCGAAATTAAAATCATTGCAGATGCAGATAAAACAACAGTCTCTCCCGGCGATGTAGTTAAAATAACTATGAAAATTGATCCGGGTTCAAAAACTGATTTGAGTGCATTTGGTAACTTAATCGTTTATAACGGTGAACAGCTTACTCCCGTTGGTTCCAAAATTACGGAATTCAGAACTTGGGAAGGCGATTGCGCTGCTTCGTTTGCTAACCCCAATGCTGCTGGTAATATGAACTTCAACACTGCTAAGATGCTTAAAGCTCAGATGACAGAGGAAGAGCTTGCTTATTTTAACAAGGGCATAATGATACTTGGCTCTGCTACTTCATCTGCACTCAGATGGAATCCGGTAGCCGGCGAAGCTTATATGTCTTTCAAGATGACTGTTTCTGATTCCGTAAAGCCGGGTGATGAAATTTGGGTTGGCGTTCCCGAGGCAGGATTCTTACAGGGTTCGTGTAGTTTAGCAATTGATGGTAAGCGTCAGAAGAATGATGTATTTGATTTGACCAATTCAATGGTTAAATTGACAGTTGCAGGCGCTGAGCCGTCTTATTCTGTAGCTAAGTATAAGACTCAGGTTAAGTTCACAGGCGATAAGACAACTGCTCCGGATGATCTCTTCCAGTTCAGACTTACTTCGGTTATCACAGCTGCTGACTTCGCTGCTATGAACTCAAACGGCAATACAATTAAGAGCGTTGGCTTCATTGCTGCCAACACAGGCGCTGCCGATGCAGCTGATGCTAAGGCAGCAGTTGAAAAAGGCACCGCACTTCCGTCAGCTTGGAAAGCTGCTTCTACTGACTATGTAAGTCAGGCAAGCGCTTCTTCCGATGCATACTTCGGCGCAATCATCAAGAATATCTCTCATGCTTCTCAGGCTACTGATATTGACTGCATCGCTTATGTATGCTACAATGACGGTACTGCCGATCATTATGTTTGGTATTCCGCAGCTGTAACTGCTAAAGTTGCTTCAGGATATGATGCTGCTGTTGCTGCTTGGAAAGCTCAGTAATTGAATTTTACCAAGAAACCACAGCGAAACTTTACTATCGGTTCGGCTGTTCAAAACTGAATATTCCGTTCCGACATTAAATTTTATTATTATATCTTGAAAGGAGATTAAATCTCAATGAAACAGGTTTATCAAACACCGGATTTCGATGTTTCTGCATACGAGCTTGATGATATCATCACAATCTCCATAGGCACCGGCCCCGTAGAGGGCGGCGACTCGGGTTGGGTTGAGATCTGACGCTCACGTAGCAATCGATCCGATTTATTAACAATCATAAGCAGAGCAAGGTTCGCCTTGCTCTGTTTTTTTGTGCCCTGTTTTGCATTTTGTGCACCATTCCGTTTCTGTACCCGATTCTGATATCGTGTGCCTATTCTGTTTTTGTACTTAATTTAGGTGTTGTATGCCTATTCTTTTTTTGTGTGTCATATGAGGAGCTTTCCACACACCCCTGCCCGCCCTTTTCACTATTCGTTTTCCACTTCCGTTTTCGTCTTTTTACTTTTCAGCCTCCCTTGCAGAGAGCAAGCCTCGCCAAAGCAGTTTGGAAGCTTTTTGCCTCCCTTGTAAAGGGAGGTGGGTTGCCGAAGGCAAGCCGGAGGGATTTCAAAGGAATTTACGGAATTTAAAAAGAATGTGCGTGACCTTTAATCCGCTTTTTGCCTCCCTTGAAAAGGGAGGTGGGTTGCCGAAGGCAAGCCGGAGGGATTTCATAGGAATTTACAGAATTTAAAAAGAATGTGCGTGACCTTTAATTCGCTTTTTGCCTCCTTGTAAAGTGAGGTGGGTTGCCGAAGGCAAGCCGGAGGGATTTCATAGGAATTTACGGAATTTAAAAAGAATGTGCGTGACCTTTTAATTCGCTTTTTGCCTCCCTTGTAAAGGGAGGTGGGTTGCCGCAGGCAACTCGGAGGGATTTCATAGGAATTTACGGAATTTAAAAAGAATGTGCGTGATTATTTAATCCCTCAGTCCGCTCGCAAACTCGCGTCCAGCTCCCTTTACAAGGGAGCCTATTAAATCCCTCAGTCCGCTCGTGGACTCGCGTCCAGCTCCTGACGGGAGCCCGTCCCCTTTGTCACTACGTGACATTTCCCCACACCGTGGGGAATCACCCTTTACAAGGGAGCCTATTAAATCCCTCAGTCTGTTCGCGTTGCTCACAGCCAGCTCCCTTTACAAGGGAGCCTATTAAATCCCTCAGTCTGTTCGCGTTGCTCACAGCCAGCTCCCTTTACAAGGGAGCCTGAATAATCCCTCAGTCTACTCACTTCGTTCGTAGCCAGCTCCTGACGGGAGCCCGTCCCCTTTGTCACTACGTGACATTTCCCCACACTGTGGGGAATCACCCTATTTGATGTAGCCTGAAAGCGGCTGCAATGTAAATTCGGCAGTCGAAAGAGACATTTATGCAAAAAATCCGCGATTTTTTGCGCAATTTCGAAATTTCGGCAGATTGACGAATAATTAACACATTGATTATTTATTTTGACGGAGTAATCATCAATATATTGTGTAGTTGCTCATTTACACCCCACAGATGTATTCGTCATTTTTTCAATTTCGCGGCTGTTTAGTTTAACAAATTCAAATAATAGTTAAAAAACATCTAAACGTCCGCAATTTTGAGTTCGATTTGTTTGCCGCGTCGTATTTTTGCGTTGACAAGAGTCTTTTTTGTGCTATAATTACAAGTGAACGGTAATTCACTACACGTGGTTATCTATGGTGCGCCGCTTTTGCGCAGCACCGTTTCGTTAATTTTATTAAACGGAGGTCACGATATGGACACAAGATTTGCAATTTCGGAGTACAATGACGCTGTTGCAGTCAACAAAGAGCTTGATGAGCTTATTAAAAAGCCGATTTACACCATCAAGCCGGAGGCTCTTAAAAAATACGAGGATGAGTATTACAACAAAAAGTGCCTCAAATCAAAAGCACAGATTGAGGAAGCTCGCCAGATAATCCCCGGCGGCGTTCAGCATAACCTTGCTTTCAACTATCCCTTCCCGCTTGTTTTCACAAAGGCAGAGGGTGCATATCTCTATGACGTTGACGGCAACAAGTATTTTGACTTCCTTCAGGCAGGCGGCCCGACTGTTCTCGGCTCCAACCCGAAAGCTGTTCGTGAGCAGGTCATCGACCTCCTTAATACTTGCGGTCCCTCAACCGGACTTTTCCACGAGTTTGAGTACAAGCTCGCCAAAAAGATTTCCGACAGCATTGAAACCGTTGATATGTTCCGTATGATGGGCTCGGGCACCGAGGCTTGCATGGGTGCGGCTCGTATCGCGAGACTTGCTACAAAGCATAAGAACATCATAAAGATGGGTGGCGCTTACCACGGCTGGTCAGATCAGATGGCTTACGGTATCCGCGTAAACGGCACCAAGTTCACACAGGCTCACGGTGTTCCGCTCAACTGCTTCATGTTCATTCAGGAGACTACTCCGAACGATCTTGACGAGCTTGAGAGAAAGCTCAGACTCAACCAGTTCCGCGGCGGCACAGCAGCCGTTTATATGGAGCCGGTAGGCCCCGAGAGCGGTACTACACCCATCACCGTTGAATATGTTAAGGGCGTTGAGCGTCTTTGCCGCAAATACGGCGCACTCCTCGTATTCGATGAGGTTGTTACAGGCTTCCGTATCGGTATGGCAGGTGCTCAAGGTTACTTCGGCGTATCGCCCGACCTTACCATATTCGGTAAAGTTATTGCAGGCGGTTATCCGGGTGCAGGCGGCATCGGCGGTAAGAGAGAGTACATGAAGTATCTCGGTGCAGGCCTTGATTCGAGCGGTAAGAAGATCCACAAGGCTCTTGTCGGCGGCACAATGACCGCTAACCCGCTTTCATGCTGCGCAGGTTACTTCACTCTTGAAGAAATCGAAAGAACAAACGCTTGCCAGAAGGCAGGTCAGATGGGCGACAGAATTTGTGCGGGTCTTAAAGAGCTCGTTAAGAAGCACGGTCTTCCCTTCGTAGTTTGGAACACCGGCTCTATCTGCCACCTTGAGACAGTCGGTACAATGCACTATCAGATTAACTGGAAGAAACCGTGGGAAATCCCGGCAATTCTCGGCGAGACCGGCGTAAGACAGAAGGAAATGGAGCATATGGGCGCAGCTTACATGGCAGAGGGTCTTGTAACTCTCGCAGGCAGCCGTCTTTATACTTCAGCCGCTTATACTCCTAAGATGATCGACCAGGCTCTTGCTTGCTTCGACAGAGTATTTGAAAACGTCGCTGTTAAGGCTGACTGAATTTAATCCCAAGAAAACGGGGCGGACGGGTTTTCCGTCTGTCCCGCTTTGTTATAAATAATGAAGAGGTGAATACAATGGATATAATGGAAGCAAAACAGCTCGTCATTAAAGCCGGTATAGAGGTTGTTGAATACGGCCTTATCGCAAGAACATGGGGTAATATTTCATGCAGAGTAGACGATAAGAGATTCGTTATTACTCCGAGCGGACGTCCCTATGAAACTCTTACTCCCGACGAAATAGTAGTTGTTAATATCGACGATTGCAGCTATGAGGGTGAAATTAAGCCGTCCTCGGAAAAGGGCATTCATGCCGAGGCATATCGTCTTCGCCCCGAGGTTAATTTCGTAATTCACACGCATCAGATGCAGGCGTCCGTCATAAGTGCGCTCGGTATGGATATAAACGAGGTTGAGCCCGCGTCGGCCGAAATAGTCGGCGATAATGTCCCGATTGCGGCATACGGACTTCCCGGAACCGGCAAGCTTCGCAAGGGCGTTGTTGAGGCTATAAAGCGTTCGGACTCCAAGGCCGTAATTATGGCTCACCACGGTGCTCTTTGCATGGGGAAGGATTACGACGAGGCGTTTAAGGTGGCGGCAGAGCTCGAAAAGATCTGCGAAACTACCGTTAAAAACAGATACCGTCTCATCACCGGTAAGGTAGCCGAGACCTTCGGCGACGTAGCCGAGTATATCGGCTCGCTCTTTGACTCGAGTGCCAAGGAGGCTCCGGTATTTGAGCCGTGCAACAGCGAACGTGACGGCAGCGTGTTTAATATAAGTGCCGTAGACGGCGACGGCTCGATAGTCAGAATAGACATTAAAACGGGTGAGCTTGTAGCAGGCAATGATTATCCGGCTTCGGCTGAAATGCACAGAGCCATCTATAAAAAGCGCAAGGACGTAAACTTCATTATGCACACCAAGACTCCGGCAGAAGTCGCAATGTCTAAGTCTGGCAAAACAATAAAGCCGCTTCTTGACGATTTTGCACAGCTTGTCGGCGCAACCGTTCGCTCGGTAACATTTAATCCCAACAGCACAAAAAAGACTGCTAAGAAGGTCGTAAAGGCTCTTAAGGGAAGAAACGGCGTTCTTCTTAACAACAACGGTGCGCTTTGCGTATCGGGCAGCGAATATGATGCCACAGCGGTTGAAATGGTAATGGATAAGGGCTGCAAGACCGCAGTCGGCGCAAGACTGTTTGAGGCAGGCAAGCCCATAAACCCCATTGAGACAAGACTTATGAGATTTATATATCTCAAGAAGTACTCAAAGCAGGCTAAAAAGTGATATTTGAATATGGTGTAAAAAAGTGTCGCAGACCTCGTGTTTGCGGCACTTTTGCATTTTACGGACTTTGTTTATTACGGTTTTGAGCGGCTCGCTTCGTTCTGCGTCGCGGCAAAACCGGAGCTTGCCGGGCTAAAATAAAATCGCGCGTTAATTCTCAACCGAAGAGCTGCCGCATATACATATAGTGTTGTACCTGCCATAAGGGACACGGTGTTTATAAAGCGGCAGGCATAGTGTAAACAAAGCAGGTGAGAATTATGAAAAAATATTACCCCGAGGGTGCACGCGCAGACATCGAAGCCGTCGAAAAAAGACTTTCAAGCCCGGCGGAGCTCAAAAACGCCTTTTTGTCGGGAGAATCGCTTGAGGCGCGCGCGGTTCTCTGCGACCGCGGACACAATCTCGACGTGGATTTAAGGTGTATGAAGGGATTTATGCCGCGCAAGGAATGCGCTATGGGGATTGAAAATAACACGGTTCGCGACATAGCCATAATATCGCGCGTTAATAAGCCCGTTGACTTTGTGATAACGGGATTTTCAGAGAATGAAAGGGGCGAGACATTCGCTCTGCTCAGCCGCCGCAAGCTCCAAGAGGAGTGCGCGGCAAATTATACTTCAAGACTCATTCCGGGCGATATAATCGACGCGCGCGTGACTCACCTTGAGCCGTTCGGCGCGTTTTGCGACATAGGCGCAGGCATTTCGGCACTTATGCCGATAGACGGTATCTCGGTGTCGCGCATACCTCATCCGTGTGTTCGTTTTTCGGTTAATCAGGATATAAAGGCAGTTGTGAAATCGATAGACGAAAACGGCAGAATCACCTTGTCGCAAAAGGAACTGCTCGGCACTTGGGAGGAAAATGCTTCAAAATTCGCGCCCGGAGAAACCGTGCCCGGAGTAATACGCTCTGTGGAGGATTACGGTATATTCGTGGAGCTTGCGCCCAATCTTGCAGGGCTTGCCGAATGCGCCTCCGGGCCGCGCGCAGGCGACAGTGCCGCGGTTTACATAAAAAGCATAAATCCCGAAAGGATGAAAATAAAGCTTATTATCGTGGACTATTTTACCGGTGACGGCAAAAGTCCGGCGGCGGATTATTTTATAAGTGACGGTCACATAGATAAATGGATATACTCGCCCGAAATGTCAATTAAAAGGGTTGAGACGGATTTTATGAGCTGATTATATAAAAAATATTGCAAAAATGATATAATTGTGGTAAAATCTACTTAATTGTTTAAAGCAGGGGGAGAATAATTATGTCAAAAAACAGGATGAAAAAGCTTGTCAGTGTACTTTTGGCACTGACCATGACAGTTCTTTGCTTTGTTCCCGCGGCAGCCGCAGAGCCCAAGGATAAGGTTACGCCTATCCTGATAATAGCCGGCTTCGGCGAATATGTGCTGGTGGACGGTGACGGAAATCAGGTTTGGGGGCCGTCGCAGGACGCAATAGTTGAAACGGCGAAAAACGCCATAGCTCCGCTCGGCGCGTTTCTAAAGGGAGATTATGAAACGTTTTGCAAGGGGATAGTGGAAATAGCAAACGATCTTTTCGAGCCGGTTTCGTGCAATCCCGACGGCACGGCAAAGCACCCCGACGTCACCGTTATAGACCAATATACCGAGCCGGTATCGCACTACGGTCTTGATGAGGTAACAAAAGCCGATGCCTTCGATAAGGATATAGTCGACGCGTGCTGCGACGAAGTCGGTGCCGACAACGTTTACGTTTACGGTCTTACTTGGCATAAATCCATGCAGGAGCTTGCCGCGGACATAAACACGTACGTTCAAAAAATCAAGGCAGATAAGCACGTCGACAAGGTGTCGATTGCCGGCCACAGTATGGGCGGAGCGGTTTTGGCTTCGTATTTGGGACTTTACGGCTGTGACGACGTCTCAAACATAACCATGCTAAATTCCGCATTTACGGGGCTTGATATGGTGGGCTGTCTCTTTAAGGGCGAAATAGCCGTCGGCACAGATGAGCTTATCCCGTTTATAAATCAGAGTATGAATTCCGACACTCTCGGCAAGGTCCTTGACACCTTAAAGCTTTTGCAGCTTGTGGTGCCGAAGCTTGAGGGCTTTCTTGAGACCGAGCTTCCCGACGGCAGCGGCAGAACCTATAAGGACCGCATTTATACCGAGTGCCTTGTTTCCGGCTTCGGCTACACGCCGAGTCTTTGGGCGTTTGTACCCGATGAATACTATGATGACGCAAAAGCCGTAATGAAGGCGTATATGGAGAAAAATCAGCAGCAAAAGGGCGTTTCGACTTCCGTGATAGCTGCCAACTGGGCGACCTTTGAGAGAAAAATCGACGAGATACACAATATACAGGCGAATATTTCTTCAATTTTACAGAGAGCCAAGGCAAGCGGCACTTCTGTTTGCATATTCTCAAACTACAATCTTTATATAGCGCCGTTTACGCCTACCGCCGATTACACGAGCGACGGAGTTATAGAGACAAACCGTACAAGCGGCGGTGCCACCTGCGCCCGTCTTAAAACGACTCTCGGCGACGATTACGTTCAGGCGAGGGACGACGGGCACAATCGTCTTTCCGAGGACGGCATTATCGACGCTTCCTCGTGTATGTTTCCCGAAAACACCTGGTTTATAAAGAATTACGGCCATTCGATGTTTGATTACCGCAAAAACGGCTGTGACCTTTATGTGCGGGCGATGACGGCGAAAACGCAGCCGACCGTTGACACTTGGGCTGAGTATCCGCAGTTTCTCGTTTATAATGCGGGAACTCACTACGTGGCTCCGCTTACGGCAAAGTTCGGCGACGTGGACCTTGACGGCAGCATAACGCCCGTTGACTCAAGGCTTGCTTTAAGATACGTAAACGGTATGGAGGAGCTGTCCCCTACGGCTAAATATGTTGCGGATGCAAACCGCAGCGGCGATATTTCGACCTTTGACGCGGAGTACATCTTAAAGATGTACGCGGGTCTTGTATAATTTCATTTCCGAAAGGAGCTGTAATTTTTACGGCTCCTTTTTGATTTGCACAGTTGTTATTCGCAAAAAACGGCGTAAAACTTGCATATTTTCCCCTAAAATGCTCAAAATTATATTTTGTGCTTAATTTATTTCGCCGAAATACAAAAAATTCGCAAAAACTATGGAAATGCCGTATTTTTTCTGTTATAATATCAAGCGGTTTATAATGCCCATAGCTTTAAAGCGAGGGCAGCCATTAACACTGTAATTTATAATTGGAGGTATTCTCAATGGCAAAAAAGTATTGCTACCTTTTTTCAGAGGGTAATGCTAACATGCGTGAGCTCCTCGGCGGTAAAGGCGCAAACCTTGCCGAAATGACCAACATCGGTCTTCCGGTACCGCAGGGCTTCACTATCACAACAGAAGCTTGTACTCAGTATTATGAGGACGGCCGCGAGATCAATCCCGAGATCATGGCTGAAATAAACGAGTACATCGTAAAGATGGAAGGCATCACCGGTAAAAAGTTCGGCGATAAGAAAAATCCGCTTCTCGTATCGGTTCGTTCCGGTGCGCGCGCTTCAATGCCCGGTATGATGGACACAATCCTCAACCTCGGCCTTAACGAGGAGGTTGTTAACACAATTTCCGAAATGTCAGGCAATCCGAGATGGGCTTGGGACTGCTACAGAAGATTTATTCAGATGTATTCCGACGTTGTTATGGAAGTCGGCAAGAAATATTTTGAGCAGCTTATAGACGCTATGAAAAAGGAAAAGGGCGTAACTCAGGACGTAGAGCTTGACGCCGACGACCTTAAAAAGCTCGCTATGCAGTTCAAGGATGAGTATAAGGCTAAAATAGGCGAGGATTTCCCGAGCGATCCCAAGGATCAGCTCATGGGCGCTATCAAGGCTGTTTTCCGTTCATGGGACAACCCCCGTGCAAACGTTTATCGCCGTGATAACGACATCCCGTATTCATGGGGTACCGCAGTTAACGTACAGTCAATGGCATTCGGCAACATGGGCGATGATTGCGGCACAGGCGTTGCATTCACACGTGACCCGGCTACCGGCGCTAAGGGCCTCTTCGGTGAGTTCCTTACAAACGCTCAGGGCGAGGACGTTGTTGCAGGCGTTCGTACTCCCATGCACATCACAGAGATGGAGCAGAAGTTCCCCGAGGCATTTGCAGAGTTTAAAAATGTTTGCAAGACCCTTGAGGATCATTACAGAGATATGCAGGATATGGAGTTCACCGTTGAGCACGGCAAGCTTTATATGCTTCAGACCAGAAACGGTAAGAGAACAGCTCAGGCAGCTCTTCAGATTGCTTGCGACCTCGTTGACGAGGGTATGAGAACCGAGGAAGAAGCGGTAGCTATGATTGACCCGCGTAACCTTGATACTCTTCTTCACCCGCAGTTTGACGCAGCAGCTCTTAAAGCAGCTACTCCGCTCGGCAAGGGCCTCGGTGCTTCTCCCGGTGCTGCTTGCGGTAAGATAGTATTCACCGCAGAGGATGCAGAGGAGTGGAACGAGAGAGGCGAAAAGGTTGTTCTTGTTCGTCTTGAGACCTCTCCCGAGGACATCACCGGTATGAAGGCTTCTCAGGGTATTCTCACCGTTCGCGGCGGTATGACTTCACACGCTGCCGTTGTTGCACGCGGTATGGGTACTTGCTGCGTATCGGGCTGCACAGCTATCGATATGGACGAAGAAAATAAGAAGTTCACTCTCGCAGGCAAGGAATTCCACGAGGGCGACTACATTTCAATAGACGGTTCTACCGGCAACATCTATGAGGGCATTATCCCGACTGTTGACGCTACCATAGCAGGCACCTTCGGCAGAATAATGGGCTGGGCTGATAAGTACAGAACCCTCAAGGTTCGTACCAATGCAGATACTCCGGCTGACGCTAAGAAGGCAAGAGAACTCGGCGCTGAGGGCATCGGCCTTTGCCGTACAGAGCATATGTTCTTTGAAGAGGACAGAATTGCCGCATTCAGAGAGATGATTTGCTCCGACACCGTTGAAGAGAGAGAAGCTGCTCTTGATAAGATTCTTCCTTATCAGCAGAGCGACTTTGAAAAGCTCTATGAAGCACTTGAGGGCTGCCCGGTAACAATCCGTTTCCTCGATCCGCCTCTTCACGAGTTCGTTCCCACCGAAGAAGCTGACATCAAGAAGCTTGCAGACGCTCAGGGCAAGACCGTTGAGCAGATTAAGGCTATCATCGCTTCTCTTCACGAGTTTAACCCGATGATGGGTCACCGCGGACTTCGTCTTGCAGTAACCTATCCGGAAATCGCAAAGATGCAGACTAAGGCTGTTATCCGCGCCGCTATCAACGTTCAGAAGGCTCATCCGGACTGGACTGTTGCTCCCGAAATTATGATTCCGCTTTCATGCGACGCTAAAGAGCTTAAATATGTTAAGGACATCGTTGTTGAGACTGCAGATGCAGAAATTGCAGCTGCCGGCTCCGATATGAAGTATGAAGTAGGTACCATGATAGAGATTCCGCGTGCGGCTCTTACCGCAGGCGACATCGCTAAGGAAGCTGAGTTCTTCTGCTTCGGTACCAACGACCTTACTCAGATGACTTACGGCTTCAGCCGTGACGATGCAGGTAAGTTCCTCGGTGCTTACTATGACAAGAAGATATTCGAGAGCGATCCGTTTGCTAAGCTTGACCAGGTCGGCGTAGGCCAGCTCATGGAAATGGCTGTTAAGAACGGTAAAGCTACCCGTCCGTCACTTCACTGCGGTATCTGTGGTGAGCACGGCGGCGACCCGTCTTCTGTTGAGTTCTGCCACAAGATCGGCCTCGACTATGTATCTTGCTCACCGTTCCGTGTTCCGATCGCTCGTCTTGCTGCTGCTCAGGCTGCTATTGCAAATAGGTAGGAGTTCTCTTTCCTTTGAATTGCCGCTTAGTTTCGAGCAGGCAGCAGCCTATCGAAAGGCTAACGGACAGTATGTAAGGAAAAATCAGTGGAGAGATACCACTGTAAGGGTATTCATAGACCTTGATTAACAGTTAAATACGATAAGCGTATCATTAGAAATAGTGGTACGCTTATTTTTTGTCCCTTTTTGCAGATTTGTCCTTTCCCCTACTTTCCAATATAATGAAGCTAAAGAAGTGGAGGTGTGCTTATGAGAGAGAAATTTAATCATCTGTATTTGGATAGCCACGAAAGAAAACTTTTGATACATAGCCTTGTAGAGTTAAAAAATCAGCTCATTCAGCAAGGCAGATATACGGATTGTGTTGACGAGCTTATTTTTAAGGTCATAAATGCACCGACCAAGAGAATGAAAATTGAATATGTCTAAGGCAAATTACAAAGCCGCTTATTCTTATTGATTTTAAGAGTAGGCGGCTTTTTTGCGTTCTCTGGTACTGTTTACATAGCCACCTTGACAAAGTGGCTAAATCTATGCGAAAGGAGGACGCATCTATGTCAAATTGCAAAGTGATTGCTCTGACTAACCAGAAAGGCGGTGTCGGAAAAACAACCACAGCGGTCAATCTGGGTGTAAGTCTGGTGCAGCAGGGTAAAAAAGTCCTGCTGATTGATGCCGATGCACAGGCAAATCTCACGATGG
>ERZ773181.566-NODE-566-length-39302-cov-59.653961_pt1 | contig 39302 bp, 58 predicted proteins | sample MGYA00581001_ERZ773181 | MGnify/ENA primary metagenome ERZ773181 (study PRJEB29015, sample SAMEA2737780) | human gut metagenome | biome: human gut; feature: human-associated habitat; material: faeces | place: China | collected 2012 ...
CCTTGCCCGCATTCGGAGCATTCATAATCGCCGTATTTCTTATTCAACGCCCACCGCCCATGCCGTACCGGTGCAACATCGGCGGCGGCAATTTGAAGAACATCATGCACCGCAAGCGCCAGCAGTCGATTTTGGGCAACGCTGTTATTTGGGCCGTACTGCCTCTGTATCGCCTTAATCGCCGCTTCGCGTTCGATGTATTCAGCCATTGTCCGCACACCCTTTCACTCTTGTCCAGTTAATTTCCATGTGGACTTTTCCACCGGAAAGAATAAGCCCGACTGTTTTCAGGATATCGGCAACATTGCCGGTGAACGCCAAACTTCCGGCTTCCGGGATTTCGCCGAACGAACAGGCGACCGTTTCAGGCTCTTTCTCTCTGATCTTGACAACAGGCGTCTCTTCTTCCGGCTCATCTTCCACCGGGATTTCTTCGGCGATCTCAACCGGAACAGGTGTTGCTTTGTTTATGAATGATTTCCACCCGGCTTCATCCCACGGGCGCGATCTTCCACGATGGGCGCCGATGCTCAACCCAAGTTCGGCGGTCTTGTCATAGAAATAGTGTCGGTCAATTTCGAGCATTGCGGCTATCCTCGAATCAGGAACATCAAACTTTTCCCGAAGCAGCTTTATGTAGGTTTTTTTGATGTCATCCGGCAGCGCTTTAAACTCTGCCCACGTCATAGGCTCATTCAGTTTGTAGGAAACAATTTCACCGTTCATTGCATCCAATTCCTTTCTTGTCATATAGTCGGACGGGAATTTGACTTTCCTGCCCTTGCCGACTTTCTTGTTGTATGCTCCCCGTGCGGTTCGCTTTTTCTCCGCGCAGTCTGTCACGAACAGATATTTTTCATCCGTCATCCGGTTTCGCCCCCGATCTTCAAAATTTCGCCGTCCATGCCTTTAAGCTGGATGCCCTTGATTGCTTCCTGAAGCGGAAGCGCAAGCTGTTTCTGCTCCTGCTCACGCTTCGCCATGATTTCATAGCAGCCACGGAAGGCGGCGCGGTCTGCAACGGCATTTTCCGAAGTGCAAAGGTTTCTCCATCCCATCTTCAGAACGCAGCTTGCCGCGATTGGATCAACGCCGTCCAGATATACCATTGCACCTTTTGGATTGTAATAGCCGAACTTCCGGATTGCCGTCAAAACGGCGTCCCATCCGTCCTGCCATGCCCGCGGCTCGCCGTTGACGATCACCGAGCACATTTCCCGAATTTCTGCGATGGACGGAGACCATTTGTTCAGGCTTACCCATTTTCGCAAGCAGGTTATCGCCGTTTCCTGCGGGATGTCTTGCAGCTCTTGATACCACAGTTCCATGGCTTCCTTGTTCGGCAGAATCTGTTCTTTGGGAAAGTACGTCCGAAGCGCAGAAGCGAAAATTCCGAATTCCTGTTTATCCACTTTTTCACTCTCCCTTCGCCCATTCAGCGGCCATGTTGTAGAAATCGTTCAGCTCTTCGGCCTTCGTGTTCTTGCCGGTCTGCCGGTATGTAACGGGCTTATCGTCAAAATTGCCGTCAAGGACTTTCGCCATGTTGGAATCCTTAATCAGCCAGTCAAACGTTGCTGACCAGTTGCTGTTGTTTTTGCCCTTCAGGAAGGACGAAGCTTCCGCCTTTTCAAAAAGCGTCTTGAAATCGTCAAGGGAATAGGTATTCAGCCGGGCTTTGATCGCCTTTTTCCGGGCGTCGGAAAGAGCTTTTACCGAAGGAAAAGAAACGCAGATGGAATTGAAGGCGGCAACGATGCCCTTATAATCTATCTTATCTCTTTCTTTTTCTTCTTCTCTTTCTTCTTCTATATCTTCTTCTGCATCATCTACAAGATATCTCGTAGAATCTACAGTAGATTCTACAGTAGCAGGAATTTCTTTCTTTTTGGCTCTCCATCTGGCTTGCGCAAGGCGCTTGCTTTCCCTGATTTTGTCCATGCCTTCAATGTTCTGGTGTTCTGACCAGCCGGTAACGGCAAGGAAGCCGTCACCGTTGGTCTGGATCATGCCGAGCTGTTCAAGAACGGTCAAGGCAAGCTGCACAGTGCTTTCTTCAAAATCAAGCTCATCCGCAAGCATTTTCGGCGTGTACGGAATGTTTTCCGTCAGAAAGATCATGCCCCCGGAATTGCAGCGTCCGGCCAAAGTCAGAAGCATCACCCATATCAGGACAATGCTGTTTCCGTCCGGAAGCCGCCGAAGATGCTTGATTTTCCGGTTGTCAAACATATCCGTTGTGATCTTGATCCACTTTACATCAGCCACACGTTCCAACCACCTTCAGGGAATACCGGGCAAAGCTTGTCAGTTCGCCGTAGCGGTTTTTTCCGCTGACCATTTCTTTTTCAATGGGGACGCCCATCTGCTTCAGGTCAGAAATTCGGGAAGCCAGACGCATGATTCCGTATTCCTGCATTGCTTCAAGGCTTGTGATGCTGCCGTAATCTTCAAGATGCCGCTGAATGCGTTCGCATTGTGTCATGTTGTCAGCCCCTTTCATCTTTTGTGTGGGGCGGTCAATGCCGCCCCGTGATAAGTTCGGAATAGGGAAGGGATTCAATCCAGTCGCAGAAAACGTGCCAGTCCGGCAGTCTGTGCGCCCTGCGCTGCTGGTAGATTGTCTTTAACTGCTGATAGTTCGTCACCATTCCTGCCGTGTATTCAAAGCCTGTCGGCAGATTGTAGAGCAGCTTCAGATAGTTTTCCGGCGTTTTGTCTGAAAGATATGCGTCACGGATTTCTTTCACGCGCTGCGCAATTACTGAATCGACATAGCCGTTAAACTGCGCGTCAAGGTCAAAGTTCGCGGCTTTGTGCATCGTGGACTGCGAAGAAACAAAGTCCAAAAAGTGATACCGCTGCGCTTCAACCCACGCTTTAATTGGAAGCGTCAGGTCAAACAGAACAACGATGCCTTTCAAGGCGTTGTCATGTCCTTCGCCCGTGTTGCACGTCAGGCAAGCCTTGATTCCCGGCGTAAGCTCGGAATTGAGCTTTTCAATGTTTACGGCTTTCGGATATTTCGCGGTCTTGATTGCTCTTTCCAGCCCGAAAACTTCAACGTTGCTGATCCTTGCCATCATTACACCCCGCTGCTTCCAAAGCCGTTGCTGCCGCGCTCGGAATCGTCCAGCTTGTCCACGACTTCAAGCGGAAGCTTGATGACCGGCAGGATGACTATCTGCGTGACCTTCGATCCTGCCTTCAGAAGACACGTTTTGCCGCTGTGGTTGTAAAGCTTGGCAATGATGCTGCCGGTGTATCCGGCGTCAATAACGCCTTCGGACGTGATGCCGGACTTGACATTCAGGCCGCTTTTGCTTTTCAGCATGCCGACCATGCCGACCGGAATCTGCATATGTACGCCGGTGTCAATCACGGCAGAGCCGAAGGAAGGAACAACCACGTCATGCGGCGTCCGCAGGTCAAGCCCAGCGTCATCTTCGTGCGCTCTTTCCGGCATATAGCAGCCGGGATCAATGACAACTTTCATTTTCTTTTCTCCTTTCAATGTGCGATCCACGAATAAAGGCAGAGCGTGAAATAGATCACGCCGAGAATGCCGAAGATGATTCCGTACCACTTCCACGCGCCCGGATTTGCCAGCGTGATAAAGTAGAGAATCGACAGCATCATTGCCATGAACAGCGTCGTGAGCAGATACGCTTTGCTTTTGCTTCTCATATCGGATTATTCCTTTCTTTCCTGACCGGCTTCCCATTCGGTGAAAAGCCGCATCCAGTCTTCAAATTCCATCGTCACAAGGATGGATGCATTATTCTTTTTGTGGAACACAGCCGGAAGCTTGTCCGTCCCGGCTGCGTCCCGCTTGGCCTGTGCCATCCAGTCATAGAGCTGCATTCGCTCTTGGTGCTTGGCTTCGATATGGATTCCGGGAAGCCCTACAACGTCCGAAGCGTCCCCGGTGTTGCCGCAGTATTGGGCGGTTCTCCGGGCGTCATAGCCGTATTCACGGAATCGTGAAGCAAGCTGCCGCTCAAACCGTGCGCCCTTCTGTTTGCTGTTTACGGCCACTGAAAAGCCCCCCATCAGAACGGAAGATGTCCGTCCGTTTCTTCGATTTCCGTGAAGCCCTGATCCGGAGCGGGATAGCTGCCGGAATCGGCAGACCGCTTGCTTTCGCAGAATTCATGCCGGTCAACAATGATGTCCGTGGTGTAGTGCTTCACGCCGTCCTTCTCATAGCTGCCGGTCTGGATACGGCCTTCAATGGCAATCTTCATGCCTTTTCGCAGGTACTTTTCCGCAAACTCTCCGGTCTTGCCCCATGCCGTGCAGTTGATGAAGTCCGCTTCCGGCTGACCTTCGGTTTTCACGTTGCGGTCAACCGCCATACGATAGGAAGCAACGGTCTTGCCGGAATTGGTCTGCCGGATTTCAGGATCAACCGTCAGGCGACCGATAAGAATCACTTTATTCATTGGTATCACCGCCGAAAAGCGCCGCCTGTACGTCACCGGCGTCCGTCTGTTCCTGCACCACTTCAGCCGTTGCTTCAATGGTATCCGGATCATTTTCAACGTAGTCTTTCGTCCCGTCCTCGTTGATGACCGCCATATCTGCATCAATAGCGGAAGCCATTTCGATTGACATGATGCCCCATTTGCTGATGAGCTGTCGCAGCATGGTCTTATATGCCATGCCGTCAAAGTCCCTGTACCAGAAAGACGAATACATCCAAGCGTCCTTCGGGTCATAATTTCCGGCAGCAAAATCCGCATACGAAACCTTTTTCTTTTCTCCGTATCTGGTTTTTACCGTTTTTCCGTCCTTGGAAAATGCCGGGCTGTATTTATCAGCGTGGGCAAGCATCTTGTTCTTGCTCCAATAGATAGCCTTTCGGAATCCATTGACATACTCAAACATGGCATAATAGCCGATGGTTTCAGCCGTTTCCCGCTGCTCTTCGTCATCAATCAGCTTGACTTCGATTTCCTCATTCAGAGGATCGAAGCGCACAAGCTCGCCCTTCTTGATTGCAAGGACGTTCAGCTTCTTGTACTGACCGGAACGAATGGCAAGCTGGATATATCCCTTGTAGCCAAGCTGGAACTGCGCCACATTGCCGCGCTCTTTGTCGTTGTAAGGAACCATGTAATACTGTCCGAGCTGCGGAGACGGGGACAGCTTCAGGCTTTCGCCCAGCAGGGCGGCGGAAAGAATGCTCTGATTTGTGCATTCCTGAAGGGCGGGATTCGTCTGAACGGCGCTGATAACCGCGCTGATGAAGCGCTGACCGTCCTTGCCGCCGATGACCTGATTGATACGCTGCTTGACTGCATCGCCGGTGAGATAAGAGCCGATGGTAAGCCGCTTCTGCGATTTCCGAAGACTGTTATTGACTGCCATTTTCATTCATCCTTTCTTAAATAGCCTTGTATTTGATACCGTTCCCGCGAAGCCACGCGCCCAGCGCCTTTGCTTCATCGGTGGAAAGAAGCGCCTGAAAACCGATCCACTGGCGGACAGGCTCAACCGGTGCAGCGTTTTCAATATCTTCGGGATCATTGATATTGGTCAAAACAGGCGGCTTCTCTTCCTGAATCTGCATCTGCGCGTGTTCAGCTTCCCATTTTGCTTTTGCTTCTGCCTGTGCCTTAATCCGGGCGTCTTCTGCGATAGCTGCATTAAGGTCAAGCGTGGTCTTATATTTCTGCATTGCTTCAAAGCCAACGCCCATGCTGTCAAGTGTGTCTAAATCCTTCTGAACCCGGAGAAGATGCTTGTCGATTTCTGCTTCAATGGATTTCATGGAAACGGAAGCATTCAGCCATCTTGCATCATTGCATTCCATCCATACAGGCGTTTCCTTTGCTCTCCAAAGCGCGTTGATTGCTTCAAGCTTGTCCGCTTTCTTCTGATCCTCAAAAGCCTTAACCTGCTTATCCACGGAAGCGGTTGCCGTGTCGATGATGCCGCAAAGCTCTTTGACTTGCGCTTTGAACTGGTTGAAGGGCTGCATGAAATCCTTTTCCTGCCGGATGCGCTCATCATTCAGGGCTTTCTTCAGCCGGTTCAGGTTCGCCCGGTCTGCCTTCGCCGCCTGAATCTGGTCATCCGTGTACACCATAGAAGCGTAGACGTTGACCTTTTCCGTCAGCTCCCGTTTCAAATCCTCATAGTTGAAGCTGATCTTGCCGGGAATCTGCAATTCTGTAACTTTTAGTTCCACTTGTTTTCCTCTCCTTTTTATATTTCCGGCAGCAGAAGCGCCGGTTTTTTCTTGCTCTTGACGTACTCCCAAAATTCAGCGCCTTTTTTCATCAGGTAATCCATGTCGCCCTGAACATCGTCCCTTTCGATGAAATAATGCCGCGTCTGAAGATAGGGGATTCCGTCAAATTCCGTTTTTAGCTGTGCCTTTAAAATGCAGAAGTCAGCTTCTATGACTGCCATGTAAAAAAGGCATTGGCAGAAATAGTTGTCCGGGATTCTGTGATCCCATTTTTCCTTCTGCATGGATTGCAGAATGTTTGTGGTCTTGCATTCCCACACGCCGAGCCGCCCGTTTTCGTCTCGTAACCAGCCGTCAAGGGAAGCCAGCGCCCACGGATACCGGGTATTTCGGAAGCTGTTGTTTTCTTCGTAGAAAACCTGATACTGCGGAAAATCCAGCTTGAACAGCTCGCGCAAATGGTGTTCTGCGTTTGTGCCGTACTGCACATAAGGCTTGTCGCTGATGTCTTCCGGCTCGACAAGACCGGTCTTGATTTCCCAGAGATGATAATTGTCAAGGTATGGATTCATGCCAACCACGGCGCTGATCTCTGACCCGCCGATGCCCTGCATCCTGTGTTTCAACCATTCTTCCCGACTTGTCAGGATCGTTTTTTCAACCATTCGTTTCAATCATCCCTTTCGTAGATTGCAGCAATCTTCTTTATTGAAGTTCACGCATTCTTTCCAATATTCGTAATGTTCCGATACATCCTCACAGACGGACACTTCATCAAAGCCGGTGACTTTTGACAGGTACTCGATTTTCTTTTCCAGCGGCAAGTGCTGATAGCCGGATTGCTTGACCGTGTAATCGGAATAATCCAGCGGAAGCCATTTCTTAATCCAATGGTTCACGCGCAGAAATTCAACGATGATCTTGTTGCAGCGGATTCCGTTCAGCCGGTTAAAGTCCACGAACTGCGGCAGGAAGGGCGAAAGCCTGACAGCCACATCAAAACCGGCGTCATACAGCGTTTCAATCGCCTTTATCCGGCGTTCGGTGCTGACTGCCTTTTCGCACGGAATCCATGTCGTGCTGATCTGAATGTGTGCAAGCTGCTTGTCCAGAATGTTCATGTATTCACAAACCAAGTCAGACTTCGTAACAATCAGATAGCCGATGTCGTACTTGTTCAGCAGCTCCACCGTGCCTTTGGTGATCCGCTCGCGGCGCTCTATCGGCTGGAAGCAGTCTGTCATACCGCCAAGCCGGATGATCGTTCCCGGTTCAAGCTTTGCAATCTTGCGTTCGATCCGCGCAAGGCTCGCCGCTGAAGGCTCTACAGCGTCCCACAGGCCGCGAAAGCTAAGCAATGACTTTGCATAGCAGTAAGAACAATCGTGCTGACAGCCGCAGCCGTAGGTGTCAAGGCGCTTGTTGTAGCGGCATTTCCCGCCTTCGTTGCCGGTGACTTCCTTGTAAAAGCTTTTGAACTCTTTCATTGCTAAACCCCTTGAAAAATAAAGATTTAGCAGATTCGGGGCTTTGCGTGGCACTGTCATTCGTAAGGAACGCCGATGTATTCAAGAACTTCTTTCAGGCCAAGCTTGTCCATGCAGTAGGCGTATTGCTCCGGATGGGTGATCTTCATGCGCTGAAACCTGTTAGGCTCTTTCTCAAGGTGACAGCCGAACATACAGAACATACAGCCCGTGCGGTTGCAGCCTGTCGTTTTCATCCGGTCTTCCGGTTCGTAACAGCCGAGATAATCAATAAGATTCATCTGGTCTGCAAGTTCCGGATGATCGTCAACCTTGATCTCTCCGTACACCGGGCAATACGGAACGTTGAATTGCTTTATGTAGTGCAGAATGTCTTGTTCCGTCCAGAAGGAAAGTGGCTGTGACGTTGGCATTTTAGCTTCAAAAGCATTGCACCCATTAACAAGCCACGCCTGTTCACGGTTAGGGCTTTCGGTTGCCATCGTGCCAATGATCGCTTTTCTTCCGGTCAACTTTCCATATTGGTTGATCGGTTTGTGTTTCATTACGGCGCAGCATTTGGCAGACACCATAAAAGGTGCGTCTATCAAAAAAGCCCATTTGCCACCGGTAACAAACTTTGTCCATTCTTCACCACGAATCCATCTCGCCCTTTTGCTATCTGGATTCCGTTTTGCTGTTTCCACATATCCGGCAACGCGCTTTGAAACAACCGGATAGCCATATTTCTTGATGACTTTATCAAACCGCATTTCAGGCCGGAGAATTTCAACGTCCGGATTGAAGCAGTCATATTTCCCGGCTTTCACTTCTCGGACAAAATGCTGTATTTCGGGATATTCAAGTCCGGTATTGACGAACACTGACGGGACATCCGAATAAATGGAATCAACAATGTGCTTCAAAACCGTGCTGTCCTTGCCGCCGCTGAAGCTGACATACACTGCGCCCGGATAAGCGGATTCGATGTATTCAGTTTCTTTCATCGGTGGTTCTGCCGAATAGTCCCGGTTGTCAAATGTGACGAATCTTGTTTTTCCAGTGGATTTGTCGTAAATTTCATAACGCCACCACGATTCATACCAAGCCCTGATCCGTTCCTTTGTCATTCTGATTTTTGCCGTAAGCGGTAGGCTTTGCATCTGCGCAAGATCGCCTTTTGTGTGTCGCGGGTTCTCAACTGACAAGATCGTCCACCGCCTTCCGGAAATGCATGTCAAGGCAATCTTTGCAGATATATTCGCCGTTGATTTCGTAACAAAAATCGTCCTGTATCGGCTCGCCGCAGCAATCGCAAACGGGAAGGCTATTCAGCCATTCTTCCTGCTGCCGGTCGTAGCGGTCGAAATCCGAAAGGGGATCGTCCGTAAAAATCATTTGTTCGCTCGCTTCCTTTCTGCTTCGTATTTGGCCATGAGCAGCGCCACCGCTGCTTGCTCCCGGCGCTTTTCGCGCCTTGCTCTTTCTTCGTCAGTCAGGATCGGGCGATATACCCTGACCGTCATTCCCGGATATTTCAATATTGTCGGCTCGCCATATACATCCTGCTGACCATTCACAAAAACACTCCCTTTCCGTTATGATTCAGCCTATTCGTCGGCTGGTTGTCCGGATTCCGGTTATTCTTCCGGGATGTCCTTGAACAGCAGTTCCAGCGTGTCCAGCGTCCAGCCGTCAGCCATAAGCTGCTTGCCGCGCTTTTCCATCCAGCGGAGCTGCGCAAGGTACTTGCGCTTTCTGTAAATGAGCCGCATTTCTTTTTCCGCCATCTTTACGGCTTCCGTGTTGCGCAGCCGGGCAATCTCGCTGTCAATCAGTTCGTCCGGCGTGATTTTTCTTGGCATGGTAGTTGCTCCTTTCTGTTAAGAAATCTTAACTTTTCGGGTAAAAAAATATTCTGCGTTTTCCGAAAGGGGGATTCCAAGGACTTCACACGCCTTCGCAATCTCGGAAATCTTCCATTCCAGTTTCCCATTCAAGCGTTGACTAAGGGAAACTGTGTTCATCCCGATTGCTTCAGCAAAGGCTTCCTGCGTCCCGAACACCTCACGGATTTTGCCGCGAAGCTTGTTGTAGCTCATGCAAAACACCTTCCTTTCTGACCTGCCATCATCAGTACCGGGCGGTCATCCCCGGCAGACGGCCTTTTTAGACCGTTTCGGCATTGTAGATTTTATATGGATTGCTCTTGCATGAAAGGCACGGCTCGAAGTGCCAGCCCTGCACGCTTCCGCTTTTGCCGAGCGGACAGACCTTATTGCAATGCTCTGTGCATTTTCCGCAGGTGTATTTCCGGTTTTCGCCCGGAAACAAAAGCTGCTTGCTGACTTCGATTTCCGCGCCGCAGAACACACATTTTGCTTTCATCTTTCTTTCTCTTTTCTGTCCAGATAGGCAAGCATCTGCTCGATTTCATCTCCCGACCAGCCGATAGACAGAAGATACCGTTCAAATTCCGCCCGGCTCTCGAAGCGCTCTGCACAGCGGTCAGCGACATATTTTGCGTGATCCCACGTCCATCCAGTCATTTTCATTTTTGTAGCTCTCCCGATTGAATGCCTTTCCATTCCACAACTTCAAGCTGGAAAAATTCAACTTGATTTTTAGGATATGCTGCAAGCTCAAATCTGCCGTTTGATCTGCAAACGCGGAAATAATCCCGGTCGCGTATTGCATACGGAGATAAATTCGGGATTATGCCATTTGTTTTGCAAGCGGTGAAAAAACGCTCTTTTTCTTCGCTGCTGTTGCAATGGATAATCGTTTGGCAGCCAAACTTTTTCATTTCATCCCAAAACATAGGCTTATCCTTTCCGGGCGGTTTAGCCGCCGCCCGTCGGCTTTATTTTCTGCGCGAAGCTCTTGCGTTCTGACTGTCGAAAGTGATGAAGCTAAATTCGCCGCCATCGAGAATGTTTTTCCACGCAATGTACTTTGCTGTGTCTTTGTCAGTGGCTTCGATTTTCTCTGTTTTACACCAACGTCTGTGAAGTCCGGTTTCTTCGTCACGCGCTGTAAATGATGTATGCACAGTGTAAAGCATTTCAATTTCCTTTCTGCCTGTTGGCTGCCGGTTAAGTTTTCTTAACTTCTGTGATTATTATACTGCTATAATTTCAAAAGTCAAGCCAAAATTTTAAGAAAACTTAATTATTTTTCTCCGCTTATGAATTTTAGTTGCCTTTTCTTAATTTCGGTGTTATTATCATTTCGAGAAAGGGGTGATGATGTGAAAAGTCAATACGAAAGAATTTCCAGTCCGTCAGAGCGACTGAAAGAAGCCCTTGATATAAGAGAAATGAAAGCGGCTGAATTGTCGGAGCGATCTGGAATTAACAAACCGTCTATAAGCTGTTATCTATCAGGGCGATATGAGCCAAAACAAGAAGCGTTATACAAAATGGGAAGAGTGCTTGACGTAGCTGAAATGTGGCTTGCCGGGTATGATATACCGATGGAACGACCGAAAGAGCAAAAAAACAACGATGCCATTTCTGACATCGTTGTAAAGTTGCGCAGTGATGAAGAATTCCTATCTATTGTAGATAAAATTAGTAAGATGGATTCTGAAAAGCGGAAAAGCTTAAACGCTTTTCTGGATTAAATGCCTGTGGATGCTTTGAGCATGATTTGATAAATAAGGTCTAATAGTTCGACATCATTGCATCTTTCTAATAGTTTGACAATTTCGTGTATGTATGTTGACTTATCCATTTTAGACATCCTTTCATTAGAAGGGAACTAATGTTCTTCGGGTTAATTTTACGAAATTGCAATAAAATTTGAAACCAGAAACAAATACCATTTTTGTAAAAGGTTGCCCGGCCACCGTGCCACCGAGTGACCGGGCAGAGCAGATCGGTTGCAGCCCCTCACCTGCTATGGCTACAGCATAGCAAGACAACGCGGGAAAATAAACGCATGAATCGGGATTATCAAGTCTGTTTCGCATTTTTACAAGTCTAAATTAGGATTGTGAGGAATCAGGCCATGAAAAAAGCCCCGGCGCAGACGATCATTCAGCAGATTCAACCGCAATGCAATACCCTGCACCTGAAAATCAAGGACGAAAAAGACCGGCAGCACGAAACAAACCAGAGCATAGCAGATCATACGGGCATACCGATTTCCAACGTGGCAAAGCTGTTTTCCGGCTCTTTGTCAAGCCCCAGCGTGTTTTATGTCGCAGCGATTTGTGTCTATCTGCATTTGTCATTGGACGGCTTGATGGAGATCATGCCGCCAAAAGAGCCAGACACGGGAACGGTTGCCGAGCTTCAAAATAAGCTGAACAGCGCGGAGCAGCAGATAGAACACCTGAACGAAAAGTGCCGGATGCTGGAAGACGGGATAAAGGAGCGGAAGCCGGTCATTTATACGCTTGCCGGTCTGTGCATCTTCCTTTCCGTCGCCCTGTGCAGCTATATAGTAATGGACATTAGCAACATGGATTTTGGCTTTTTCACCGCCGATAACCGCTTGGAAAGGCTCGGACTGCTTGCTTCCGCGGTGATTGCGGTCATCCTAACGGCAATGCAATTTATAGAAAAGGCCAGAACGAAAAGAAAGAAGGATAAAGAGAACGACAACTTAATATAATCAAACAATAACCCACGAAAGAAGCTGATCGTTTTGTATTATCAACCGAAGATAGATTTTAAGCCGGAAGAAGTCATTGATTATTTAAGAAAATCCCGCTCGGATGATCCGCTGCTGACTGTGGAAGAAGTCCTTTCCAAGCATGAAGCCATGTTGGACGAATGGGCAGAAAAGCACCTCGGCGCGGTCGTGCCGGAAGAGAATAAATACAGGGAAGTGGTTTCCGGCGAGACAATAGCCGAGCGCCCGGAGATCAACCGCGTTTTGAGATTGATAGAATCGCCGAAATATAAGGCCGTCGCCGTGGTAGAGCCGCAGCGTCTGACCCGTGGCGATCTTGAAGACATAGGGCGGCTGATGAAGCTGCTGAAGCACACAAACACGCTTGTCATCACGCCGCAGCGCATTTATGACCTGCGGGATGAATACGACTGGGACGCCTTTGAACGCGAGCTGAAGCGCGGAAATGACTATCTGGAATACACAAAAAAAATTTTGAACCGTGGGCGGCTGCTGTCCGTCAGTCAGGGAAACTATGTCGGCAATACGCCGCCATACGGATATGATAAAACGTTCGTCACGGAAGGGAAGCGGAAGTGCCCTATCCTTGTTCCGAATAAGGCAGAAGCGGACGTTGTACGCATGATGTTTGATCTCTATGTAAACAAAGACATGGGCTGCACAAACATCTGCAAAAAGTTTGATGAAATGGGAATCAAGCCGCCGAAAGGGGATTATTGGTCTCCGGCTGCCATGACAAAGATGCTTCAGAACATTCACTATATCGGAAAGGTAAAATGGAATCATCGAAAGACGCTGACCATTGTTGAAGAAGGGGAGTTTAAGAAGACGCGCCCGGTTGCACAAGTAGGGGAGTTCCTGATCTACGACGGAAAGCACGAAGCCATTATTCCCGAAGAGCTGTTCAACGCCGCACAAGCCAAGAAGGGAAAGAACACGCGCCAGAAGCCGAACACGAAAGTCAGAAATCCGTTAGCCGGTCTGATCTGGTGCAGGTGCGGACGCGCTATGTCTCTTCGGACATACAAAAACCGCGATGCAGCGCCGCGCCTTTTGTGCGACGGACAAACCCATTGCAAAACCGGCTCTTGCCTGTATTCCGAAATGGAAGAGCGCGTAATATCGATCCTTACGGATTGCATCAAGGATTTTGAAATCCGCTTGAAGAACGACGAAGGCGATTCTGCCAAGCTCCACGCACGGCTTATCAAGAATCTGGAAGCCAAGCAGAAAGAGCTTGACGAAAAAGAGCTTGCCCAATGGGAAGCGCAAGCTGACCCCGATCCGGCAAAGCGGATGCCGCCGCATATCTTCCAGCAGCTAAACGAAAAGCTGTTGAAGGAAAAAGAGGAAGTCAGACAGGCGCTTTGCAAGGCTTACGAATCCATGCCCGAACCTGTAAATTACGAAGAGAAGATCACGCAGTTTTCCGAAGCGCTCAACGCCTTAAAAGACCCAAACATTGACGCGGCAACAAAAAACAGGCTCTTGAAAGCCTGTATCGAACGCATTGAGTATCACCGGGACACGCCGCAGCGGATTAAAAGCCAGCAGGTGAGATATTACGACCAGAAACAGAAGCGCACCCGCTACAAATCGCCGCTAAGCACGGGCGGCAACTGGACAAGCCCGGAGATCGTGCTTGATGTTAAACTGAAGGCGTGATTCTTCGCGCCGTCCATTTCCATCAGTTGTGCGCACATTCAACCGCGCATGACTGATGGATATAATCAAAACAAGGAGCTGAAACCATTGAAAACGCTTGGATTGCTTGAAAAGCTGTTAGTCGCTGGAATGATAACCGAAGAGGAATACAAGGAGAGGAAAACGGTGTATGTAGAATCGCTCTTGGAACTCTATTGTCTGGGGATTATATCACGGGAGCAGATGGAAGAAAAGCTGAATTGTTAATTGCCTTTAATGGGAACGGTCTTGCTGCCGTTCCTTTTTTGTTTTTGCTCTTGTTTTTTGCCATTTGACAATGTAGAATATTGTCAAATTTCAGATAACAGCAACGGGGGAAAGCTGTATGATTATTGAGGTCAAAGAAACCACATACAGCAGTCCGCAGTAGATGAATTTTACCGTGAAGTGATCCCGAAGAATCAAGGAAAAAGGATGAAGCGCACATAATGAGGTAAATGCTATGGGCTTATTTGATATTTTCAAAAAGAAGAAACCAGAGCAGGTAAAGCGCGCAGAAACAGATGATTTTAATCCGCTGGATATGAACAGCGTAATTGCATGGTATAAGAACCAAAACCCAACAGCAAGCGAGAAAGATGTATTGCGCTTTGTGTCGAAGCTTGCAGAGCCTGAAGAAGATCAAGACCATTTAACGCCTGAAGGCGGCTTGCCTTGGGGCTGGCGCAGAGTACACGAAAAAGAAATCAAGCGATATGAAGCCCAATATCAAAAGATGTGGTCTGCGTGGCGTGATAGCCGTTTTGATTCCACGCTCGCTCATTTTGCCGCCTTAGAAGCGTTTGTAAGCTACATGAACAGAACAAAGAAACTGCTTGAGAAAAAGGGCGAGTGTTTTAATTATTGGCGCGACGAACTATTCACAGATGAATTTCTTGATCGTTGGTCAAAAGAATTGGACAACATGAGAGAAAACATTGACGCTCTTAAAATAGAATATGAAGCGAAGCAAGATTTTGAAGCAAATATTCTCCCTAAACTTGAAAGAGAATTGCTGAAGATTATAAAGGAAAATCCCGGCGTGCTTCAAAAAGATGTTTACAAGATGTTTGACCCGATTGCCAAAAGCCACATTCAAGAAAAACTGTACTCTGCTGAAAAGTCACATAGAATACGCCGTGAAAAAAGCGGAAACACATACAAACTATTTCTGAAATAAAAAGAAGGGGAAGGCTCGCGCCTTCCCCTTTTCATATGATGAACGATATATCTATTGGCAACCATGTATTATTCGGCGCGTCAGCCCATGCAGCGCCGTTTCTGTATCGAGCGAAACGCACAAGCCCCGCCGCCGTAACGGTGCAAAGCCAAATTGCCGTACCGCTGCCCTGACAAATGAAATTGCCCTGCACTTCCGGTCTGTATCCTTCGGGAAGCGTCGTAATGGTCACGTTATCCGTGCCGCCCGTCAAGGTTGCCTTCGGCGTGACAACGCCCTTCAAATAGACAACGCCGCCGACCTTCCTATATCGCAATGTGTTTCCGGCGTTTGCGGCGTATGTCTCAAAGTCGCTTGTCAGCTTTGCCGTTATCCATCCGGGATTTTCTGTTATTGAATACCCGTTACGGAAGATGACCGGAAGGCCAAATTCAATGCCTTCCGCAAGCTCTGATACCTTGCCAAAAGCAAGGCCGCGCCCGGAAGCATTGAAGTCCAGCAGCGTGAACGCCGTGGGAATCTCCACGGTTTTTCTGATCGTGGTGAAATAATCTGTCACCGATAGCCTGACATCATAGGCAGAATCAACATTCAAGTCGGCGGCGGTTATCAGCGTGGTTGACAGGGTGTACCCTGTGCCCTCTTTCAGCTTTATCCATGTGCTTGATGCCCTTGCTTTGTATTCCAAAACATATTTGCTGGTGTTTTGGTTTGAAACAGGGGAGATATTGAAGCCGAAGCCAATTTTGCCGTGTGTGCCGTCATAGTTTTCCGTGCCGTCTGCCAAGCATCGCACAGCGGATATTCCACGGATGACAGGCGCAGCATAGGCAATAACCGTCAGCGTCTTTGTGGCCTTCGCTGTGCGCCCTCTGCTGTCTGTGACGGTGATCGTGACGGATTTCGTGCCGCTGGACAGCGTACCGGTTACGGGCGCTGCGCCGGTGTAGCTCTTTCCGTCAACGGTCGTTTTGTATGCCTTGATGATAGAGCCGTAAGCACCCGCCGCCACAATGCCGATCTTGACCTTAGACTTTCCTTGCACAAAAGCGCCGAACTGCACCGCAAGCCCGGAAACTGTTTCCGTAATGGAAACGGTTGAAATTGTCGGGACAACAGCAGCCGGGACATTTGCCTTGAAGGATACCGTCTTTGTGCCTATCAGCGTATTTCCGTTGTAGGTCTTGCATGTGATTGTACATGTGCCGGACGTGCCGGACGGAATCTGACTTGCAAAGGAAAGGGGAACGTCCCAAGCCTTGCTTGTGCCAAGGCCGCTGCCAATTGTGCCGGTTGCGTTGCCGAACTTATATGTCAGCGTGTGTGTAAAGGCGCTGGATGCCCTCGGCATATTGATTGTGATACTCGATCCCATGTTTACGCTGCTTGCTGACAGCGTGGGCGTCGTGGCGCGTGGGATCGTGTCGAATGTGCCGCTGCCGGATGCCGTAACATCACCATAGTATGTACCGCCAAGCGTGACCTTGATGCCGATGGTGGACGCGAAAGAACAAGTCTTGCTTCCGTCCGCGCTATGCGCCACCGTGACGGTCTTTGTGAACAGCGTCTTTGTCTGATTGCCGGACAGGGAAGCGGAGAAGGAAAACGTGTATTTTGTGCCGTTGATCGTCAGGCTTCCGCTCTTGCTTGCGCTGCTGTTGATGGTGTAGCTTGCGCCGGTTGATACAAGCTGCACCTTGACCGTTACGCTGGAAGTGTTGTTTGCCGCAGACTGACTGCCAACCGTCCAGACGATTTTCATCTGATAGCCTGTCCGGATCGCCTTTGTTATCGTTCCTGATTTAGCCATACCAGCGCCCCCTAAAGCGATAGCTTTTTGAATGACAGGTTGCCGTTTGCGCGGGGAATGAAAGCGAAATCGCCGAGCTGTAACGAATGGATAAAATGCCCGTCCGTGACGTATAGCTTATTGTCCGAGAAATACGCCACTTCAACGGCGTCCTGAAGAAAAGAAATCCGGTCGTTGCTAATTTTCAATTCAAGCTCATTTCCGACCTGTCCGAGCAGAATAGAGCCGTCCACAAAGCGGATATACTTCCGTATCTCTTCAAACTCTGCATCCGTACCAGCCGCTACCGCTTCGATGTCGGCGCTGAACTGGTTGAACTGGATTTCAACGCTTTCCTTCGTCTGCTCAATCTGCGTACTGACAGAGGAAACAAGAGCGTCCGTATCGTCTTTCAGATAGTAGTTTTCCGCAACGGTTGACTTGATGTTTTCTTCGGACACCTGCAAGGATGCAAGCAAATTCTGTTCCACGTTGTAAATGGCCGTAGAAGCCGTTTTGGACGCATTTTCTATTTGCAGTATAATTTCCCCTTGTGCATCGGAAAGCCCCGCAAGCGCCCCGGAAATGCCCTCTAATGCGCCGCCAAGCGTCAACTTGTTTGCGCCCGGCTCTAACAACTTCAAAGACAGCTTTGTCACAAGAAAATTCTGGTCTATCCCGTGCGGATCGCTTGTAACTTTGACGTATGTTCCAAGGTGGAAACTGCTGAAGGAAGCGTCAACTGCCGCAAGGTCAGCCGCTGTCAGCTCTATGGTTTCCGGCTGGTTGACAAGGCTGGAAAGGTATGCTTGTCCCTTTGCCAGAAGGTTTGACGCTTCGGTCACGTCATCCCATGTATGCGTTGCAAAAATAAGGCCGTACCTGTCGGCGGCTTCCTCATCGACGATATAATCAAGGCCGTCATTGACTGCGGCAACCGTCAGGCGGTTGTCTGTGTCCTTGCCTTCACCGTCCTTCAGCTTTGCGCCAAGCGGAAAAAGCGCCGTTGCAATGTCCGCGCCCTTCCTGATCCGCTTCAGGTCAAGAAGATTCTTTCCGAAGGTGATCTTCTGCGGAGAAAGTAGCGTGAAATCTTGCAGATAATCAATGTAGTTGATATAGCCTTCATGCCGGATGACGATATAGCCGCCGAGCAGGTCAATCAGCTTCTTTTGCACTTCCGTCCATGTATCAACATGGTCAATATTGGAACGGACGATATAATCATTCGGATCGGTGACAGTCACATTCCCGACCGTGAACCATTTGGATTCTTCCACCTGTGCATTATGGTTATCTATCAGCAGATTCAGGAAGCCGGAAACCGTCCCGGAATAGTCATAAGGGCGCTGGATGCTGTCCAAAAGGAAAGCAAGCTCGCCCTCGCAGGTCACATGCTTTTCGTTGTAGCGGCCTATTTCATCGTCAAGAACGCGCCCACGGAAGATTAAATAATCATCCTGATAAACCGTGATGATCGACCGCAGCTTTTTTATTGCGCTGTACTGTGGATGATCGGGATAAACTGTGAATTGAAAGCTGCCGGTCTTGTTCAGCTCCAATTCCAAGGACGGATTGAAGATTTTCAGGCTTTCAAGGCTGCTGTTATACAGCGTCGCGCCGTCACAATATACCCTGTACATAATCACAGCCCCGCTTCCTGATAGGAAAAGGAAATCGTTCCTTCTCCGCTGACGGAAACGCTGTTGTTCCCGGCCTTCAGTTCCATTTCCGGCAATGTGTAGCTGCCGCTGCCCAAGTCCCAAATGTTGTATGTTTCATAAACGATATGCAGGGCGCTGTCTGCTGTGATCGTTACCAGCGGAACAACGCGCTTTCGGAGATTCGGCAGGGAAATCACGCTTTCGCCGTTCACTGTCTGCGTGACAACGGTTTTTGCAAGCTTGTATTTGTACGGCTCGCAATCGCACTCCACGCTTATTTTGCCGATGTTCTTTTCATTCGTGAAAGAAGAAACGAAGCACCGCCCGACATAGTAAAAAAGCGGATCATCGTCAAGGATGATCCGCTGCATTTTACCGTGTATCGCGTTTTTGATGGTTGAAAAAAGTGTAAGGAATTCGCTTTGTGGCACTATCGTTGAAAACTTGAATTTGTGCGTGACGTTCTCATACTTCGGTTCTCCGAAAAACTCTGTCAGATCAAGCGCCCCGTCTGCACCGGGAACGTCAATTTCAATCGTTTTCACTTTCGGGGCTGCAACTTCCTTCGATGTCAAAAGCAGATTGAAATCATCGTAGCTGTTATATGTGCCGAAAGTGATTCCCTTCATGATTACACCCCTTATTCTCATTTATTAAATTTTATAAGAACCTCTTTCGCTGTTCCGTTTACATTAAGAAGAACGCGGTTTGTGCGTTTTGGAATGCCATTAACATTCAGCCATATCGTATCGCCAAGAAGCGCGGGGGCGGTAAAGGTCGCGGTTTGGACAGCGACCGCGGCACCAACGCCGCCGACCTTTGCGGTTATCGTTACGCCCTCTCCGGCTTCGCCGACGAAATAGAACGTTGTCGTTCCTTTTGATACGTCGAAGGACGTGTCCGCCGTGCCGGTAACGCCGCCAATGTCGCACCGGAGCGTCCATTTGTTTGGAGGGTAATATGTGCCGTATTCGCCGTTGCCGCTCGTCAGCTCTGCTTTAATAGCAAACTGCCCGCCATTCAGTCGTGCGATATACAGTTTTCCGGTAAGTCTCCAATGGTTCGAGACTCCCGAAATACTTTTTTCCTGCTCCCAAGCGCTTCCAGACGGCAGCGTCGGGGCGGTCAGTGACCATGCCATTCAGCTCACCTCACACAGAATACTTTAGGTATATGTCGCCCGGCTGCCAAGCGGCAGGCGGCGTTTCGCTCGTCCCGGTGTAGATGTGCCGCACCTGATCGGCGGCAAGGCCGAACTTCGTATACGGGATATTGTCAGCAAGCTTTTCGGCAGTGACGGACTTGTCGGCATATTTGGGCGTTGTGAGCGATCCGTCCACGATCTGCCCGCTTGCCGCCTGTTCGATGGCGGCGCGAAGCTGCGCAAGCAGCTCGGTGAACTGTGCGTTGATGACGCTTGTGTCGATGCTCAACGTGTCGGTCACAAGGCCGCAGACGTCCGGGTTTTGCCGTTCATCCGTAATCATGGAAGCCGTGATCGCGGTCGTACCGGCAGCAACGGCAATCTGCGCAAGGCTGATCTGCCGCTTCGTTCCGCTGTTGGTCAGCGCCGGAGCTGCCGCCGTGCTGGATGCCGCGCCTTTCAGGATTTTAATTTCCGGGCGGTCAACATAGTTCGTGGTTTTCCACTCGACAATAACGCGGTCAATACGATTCAGAACGCCGTCCGCCGCGTCAATGGCAAGCTGCAACTTCGCGCCGCTTACGCTCTCTGTGTCATTCCACCAGACCACGCCGTCATTGTTTGCGTTCGACATCCAGCCCGTGCCGTCCGAGACAGTGACAGCCATTCCCGGCGTTGCAAGCGCGGCAACCGCCGCATTTCCTGACGCGGCGAAAACGCCGGATGTTCTGCCGTGCAGCCAGCGCATAACGTCTTCCGCGCCGCTGTATTCATCCTGATTGTTCGGGAAACTCTTGATTTCAGACATTTAATTTCATCTCCCCTAATGCAGTTAATATTGGATCACCGAGAACAATTTCGGTGCTTGTGCTGTTTGCGTCCATTTTATACTTCACGCCGGTAATCCGGGCGTTGAAGGACACACCGAAGCGGACGGAGACGCATGAAACGATGTCGCCGAGATTGTAGGCAACGCCAAGATCAGTGCTGTCAATCGCAACGGAAAAGGACTTGCGCCGAATGCGCTTGCCAAGTTCCATTGTGGCATAGGCTCTCGCCCGCGCCTTGCAATCGTCCGCGATTTCTTCGTCTTCCTGCCGGACGTTTGTATCGAACCAGACTTCGCGGCGCGTGTCGCCGGTTGCTGTGCCTACCTCTTCGATGAATTCAACACCGTCTTTCAGCGTTCCCGTGGCATAAGCAAAGTTTTTCAGCGTCGAATCATCGTCATTAATTACAAGCTCCTGCGCTGTGCCTTGCTCTTCGGAAAAAACAACGGCGTGAATGCCGGAAGTCAAATCAGCGCCCTTGTAGATTTTGAATGTGTGGGAAAGCGTTTCGGCGTTCCACACCATTTTCTGACCAAGACCGGCTTCTTCCAGATAGGGCATGATCTCATCCAGAAGCTGACCGCCTTTCAGAATCGCGTCTGTGGCTTCTGTAAGCCCCGCAGCAGCCGCCGTCGCAAGTCGTGACATATTCCGCAAGTTCGCGTTGACAAGCGCATACACGCCGCTTTCCAGCGTTGTCAGGTGGTGTTCGGACGCAATACAGCGCTTATTCAGCAGCCAGTTTGCTGTGTATCCATTCGCCGTGATTCGGCTTTGATCCGTGTCGTGCTTTGTGTTGACAATGATATACGTTACGTTTCTTTCCGTGTCGAAAAGCATATTGCCGACCTGAAGCGCCTTGATGTTGTAATCATTGACCTGCGCAACAACGGTCAGCTTGCCGATGTCGTTGTAGTAGACGGACATTTGAACGGAAACGGCGTGTTTCAGCTCATAGCGCGTGGAGAAGTCCGAAGGATAGATTTCAAGGCTCATAGCGCGATCCCCACAATCTCCGTTGCAAAGTCAACGTCCACCTGAAGGTTTTCCAGTCCGGACGCAGCTTCCGGCTTCAGAACGTTATCACCAACATCCAGCCGGAACAAATTGCTTGACAGGCTCAAAGCGCCCCGGCAGTCTCCGTCCACGGATGACGTTACATAGGTTCTTTCGTGCGTGATCTCGACGACCAGCCTTTCCCCGCTGACAAGCGTTTTCTTGATAAGCAGGAATTTTCCAGTTGTGGCGTTCGTGATCTTTGGGTTTGTGACTTCTCCCTTTGCGACAAAGGTTGCCGTGTAGGGAATAGGCACTTGCCCACGGTTCGCAACGTTCATGAACTGCGTCTGCATTAGCGAACCGAAGCGATACGTCTTTGAAAAATTGCATGGCAGCCGGAAATATTTCTGAACGCCGGAAAGCGTGGCGCTTGCGCTGTCATCCCTGCACCAATACGGATATGCAGCCAGAAGCGAAAGCTGAAACTGCGCAAGCTGTCGCTTCGGCTCAATCGTCGGCGTTGCTGTCGGATAGACGGACAGATAATAGTCATCCGCATACAGCTTGCCGCCGAGATCGGGACGAACAACGGACAGAAGCTTTTCCTTGTTCTCCGTCTGCATATCGCCGACAAGATAGCCTGTGATCGTGACCGGGCGCGGTTGGATGTTGGTGCTTTGGATCGTCGCGCCTACCTGATCGATGCCCTGCGCCTGTGACAGATTGATGGACAGTGTGTCAATGCCGGAAGGCTTATTGATTAAAAAGCCCCCGGCATAGTCAAACGTGATACTGTCGCCGTTGTCGTTGATGTAGCGGAACAGTTTGGAAAGATTGTTGAAATTCAAATTGCCCACCTCGCCTGTTCAAAGTAAGCCGCCGTTGCGCTCGCAAGCTGAACGGGCGTCTGCGCCGGTGCGTTGATGTACTGATTGATAACAATGCCGTTTCCAGCGCCGCCGTTGCCCTTGCGCCATGCGTCGGCTTCGGATGCAGTCAGCACTGCTTCGCCTTCGTGCAGAATTGCCGGAAAGTTGTTATACGGAATGTAATCAAATCCTTTTGCGCCGGACATACCAGTCTGATCGTATTGTTTACCGCCGCCGCCGCCACCGGTGTTGTTGCCATTGACGTTAACATCGACATTGAGATTGCCGAACAGTCCGTCCCAAATTCCTTTGAACCAGTTTTTCAGCCCCTGCCATGCGTTGGAAATTCCTTCGCGGATTTTGGCCACGACCTGCGAGCCTACACCAACAAGGCTTCCCCACATTTCGCCAATGCCTTCAACAATGGTCGTTATGATCTCACCAGCAGATTTGCCAAGTGCGAAAAGGTTGTCGGCGATGCCGGAAACGATCTGCACGACGATTTCAGCCGCCGACAACAGGAGCTGCGGCGCGGCTGCGATCAGTTCCTGCACCAGCCTTGAAATGATCGTCGGCGCTTGCGCAATCAGAATCGGCAGCGCAGCGATAAGACCTTCCGCCAGCGCGGAAATAAGATCGACCGCCGCATCAACAAGAAGGTTGACATTTTCTACAAGCGTCATCACGATCTGCAAAACGACATCAACGATTGTCGGAATCAGCGTCGGAAGGCTCTGTGAAATGCCCGATGCCAGAGCAAGGACAAGCTGACCGGCAGACGATACGATGATTGGCAAGCTGGAAATAAGCGCAGTAATAAGTGTGTTGATGATCTGCGGCGCACTGCCTGTGATTACCGGCAAAATGGTTGCCAAAATTGACGGCAACTGCTCACCAAGGCTGCTTATCAGCGTTGTGATACTGTCTATAATGCTCGGCAAAAGCTGATTGATAAGCGGCGGGATTTCCGGCGCAAGCTGCGCGACAAGCTGCGATATGCCCGTTGTCAGGCTTGGCAAAATGTCGCCGATTGCCTTTGCGAGAAGTCCGGCAGAATTTACGACCGTACCAACAAGCGCGTCTATGCTGCCTGTTCCGGTCAGCCAGTTATCCCACGCGGCTTTTGTGGATGCAAGACTGCCCTGAATGGTTGTTGCCGCTTCTTGCGCCGTTGTGCCTGTGATTCCCATTTCCGTCTGGACGTCGTGAATAGCGCTGACAATGTCGGCATAACTGTCTATGCTGTATTTTGTCATGTTGCCCTGCGCAGCGTTCAAGGCGTTTGCATCGTCAATCAGACGCTGCATTTCCTCTTTCGTGCCGCCATAGCCGAGCTTCAGGTTGTCCAGCATGGTGTAATTCTGCTTTGCAAAACCGGCATAAGCGTTCTGGATGGATTCCATGCTTGAACCCATCTTGTTTGCGTTGTCCGACATATCAATGACTGCCATGTTGCCGATCTCTGCCGCTTTTTCCGTGTCACCGCCCAAAGACTGAAGCAGGGACGCAGAAAAGCTTGTGACCGTCTCCATGTAGTCATTGGCAGACAGTCCAGCGGTCTTGTAGGCGTTGTTTGCATATTCAAGGACTTTCGCGCTGCTATCCTTGAAAAGCGTTTCCACGCCGCCGACAAGCTGTTCATATTCGGCATAGTTTTCAACCGCTGATTTTGTAAGTGCGGCGATTCCGGTTGCTGCCGCGCCGATTGCTGCAAGAGACGCTTTTCCAATGGTTTTTGCAACAGAACCAAAGAATTTTCCCATCTTTTCACTTGCTTCTTTTGCCTTGCCCGTTGTGTTGTCAAGCTCTCTGTGCGCTTCTTCGTTGTTCACGGCGATTCTGCCGAAAATTTTAAATAATTCCAATGACCTTCACCTTCTTTCCGTGAAGATAAAATAAAAGAAGGCCACCGGAAACGTGACCTTCTATCTTGTGTTGCCCCTCTGGGCATGATTCCACCTATCCGAAAGCTGCATATCTATTGCCGGTGTAAGCTCTCCGACAAGGACGCCGGAATCAAGCCGTACACCATGCGGCATAGACCGTGCAAGGAAATCAATTAAAAGCTGCGTCTGCTCGATGAGCGTTTTTCGGACGCCCTCATTCTCGCCCCTTACCGCTATCCGGACATAATCCAGCAGCGTATCAATGGGCGCTATGGCTTCCGATCCGGCTTCGCCGCCGCCAAGCAACGTATCGCCCACACGCCCGAAGATTGTTGCTTTGTCAAGGATGCCGCCTTCGGCGTTCCACTTGACATTAAAATTCGGAAGCTTGCCTTTTCCGGCGATGCCAAAAGGAGCTTTTCCGCCTGACACGCTGATCTTCGGGATTTTCAAGTTGCTGAAAATCTTTCCGATACTCAAAGGGAAGAAGCCCTTGATTTTGTCAATGGCGTTCTTTACGGCGTCCCGCGCTCCCTCAATCTTGTCAGCAATGGCGTCCTTAATGCTGCCGAAGGTGTTCTTCACCTTGGAAACAGCGCTTTTCAAATCGCCAAACTTGTTTTTGATCCACGTGACCGCTGACGATGTTGCCGACTTGATTTTCTCCCACATCTTCAGCCAGAAGTTGCGGAAGCCCTCGTTGTTTTTCCAAAGGTACACGAAAGCCGCCACAAGGCCGATAATAAGCGAGACAATAAGCCCGATTATATTTGCCTTCATTGCCAGATTCAACGCCTTCACGCCGCCTGTGACAAGCTTCAGCGCGGTCGTGGCCTTGCTCATTATGCTGCCCCACTTCAGCACAAGGACAAACCCGGAAACCGTGACCGTTGCCGCAAGGATACCCGCTGCCCACGCCTGCACGGTGCTTTTGTTCTGCTTGAACAATTTAATCATGTCCTTTATTTTCGTTATAAAGGATTGGAGCAGGGGAACAGCAGCGGCAACCATTTCAGCGGTCTTATTCTTGATAGCGGTCAAAATAGGTTCGCCGACGCGCCCAAGCTCGGCAAAGGCAGACGATAGCATTTCATTGGCTCTATTTGCCGCCATAACGTCTTTATTCGTCTCTTTGTACTGCTCGGACGCTTTCTTATATGTGCCGTTCAGCGTGTCCATAATGAGCTTCTGGCGCTCCTGCTCGGTGCTGCAAGCGTCAAGTTTTGCCTGAAACTCTTCTTCTCCGATTCCTGCCCAGTTCAGCGCATCGACAAGGCCGCCTGTAAGCTGTCCGGTTTTCGCGGTCTCGTTAGCCGCTTCTGTCAAGCCCTCAATGGGCAAGCTGTCCCCGAACGTAGCAAAGACGCCGGTGCAAATGTCCGTCCATGTCTGCAAATCCTTTTCGTTATCCGTCATTACGGCAAGATGGTTTGCAGCTTCAACCGATACGTCCGTATCGCCAAGGACGGCTTGCAAGTCCTGATACGTCTTTTTTGCCGCTTCGGAAGAATGTCCGTTCGTGACAAAGGCCGTGTCAAGCTTGCCCATTTCGGTTCTATATTCTCTGGAACTTTCGATTGCTGCTATCCATGCGCCGCCCAAAGCAGCACCGGCAGTCAGCACGGATTTTCCGATTTTCAGCGCAGATTCGCCGATCTTCTTAAAAGACGAATCGGTTTTCTTGCTTCCGGCTTCCGCCTTGTTCGCGGTATCGTCAATGGCTTCTTTCGCCTGTGCGTTGTCAACGGCAATCGTGCCGAGCAGCTTGAAAAGTTCCATGTTGCTATCCCCCTAATTGAAATAGGGCAGATAGGGGCTGCATTATGCGTCAGGTGGCACAAAATCCATTTCCATTGTGTGCTTCACAATGGCGGCAAGATCTTCTTTCGTTGCGGTTTTCGGCGGCTGACGGTTCATTGCATCGCGGCATTCGGCGTAAGAGCGTTCAAAATCCTTGTGCAGCCAAAATTCCCACGTTGCCTTTTCTTCAAGCTCTTCGTTTCGGATGTCCACAAGCTCTGAAATGAATTCGTCAAGCCGTCCTGTCTTTATCATTTGATCCAGAAGGATCAACGGGCTTGAATAGCGCTGAAACAGCAGGTCAATAAACCGGATGTCGTTTAGCGAAACAGCCCGGCAACATCCCCGAAAAAATCCTTGAATTCCTCTTTCTTGACCACATCAACGATCATCGAAAGGAAAACGTTCATCGGCAGCGCGGCAATCTCTTTCTTGCTCATGCCGGACAGTCCGGAAAGAAGTTGATAGATATCATCCTTGCACCTCGGAACGTTGGCAATGATGACGGACGCCACATCGACCGCAACCATCAGCCCCAGCGCCGTGGTATCGATCTCCGCGCCCTCTGCGCCATCTTCTTTTTCGGCGGTCATGCCGCGAATTGCCGTGCGCAGCTCTTCCGATTCAAAGCAGCCCTTGAATTCCTTCAGCCCGATCCCGGAAATGATCTTCAGCATCGGGAAAACATCTTCGGCGGTCAGTCCGCGCAGCGTGTATGTTTTTTCGGTCATGTATTAAAACCCCTTCAGAATTTTTATAGGATGTTGAAAAAAGGCAGGGGAGACCCCTGCCTTTCCGTTTAAGTAGCCTTCGGATAGTAGATATGCCAAGGCAGCTTGTCCAGCTCGCCGGTCAGCTCGGCATAGCACTCGAAGGTATACTTGCCGACAGCGCCTTCCTTGTTCTTGCCTTCCTGCTCAAAGCCGGACGTAACAAGGGCATTATCCAGAATGGCGATGATGTTTTCGCCTTCCAGCGTCTTTCCGACAAAGGCGATATTTTCCCAATAGTCGCCAGTGGCGATGTTGGACTTGCTTTCGATAACATCATACTTCGCAACGTCAGCGGAAGTGCCTTCCGTGCCGAACGTTGCCGCCTTGATGATGTCTTTCGTCAGCTCAATGAAGTTGACTTCCATGCTTGCGGTCTCACCGGTCTTGGCGGCAAGTCCCTTCGCCTTCACAAGAACGCCGTCAACCTCAATGTTGGTGATCTCCGGGATAATTGAAAGCTTAGAGCCGCCGGAAGTAGCGCCGACAAGGGACGCTTCAAAGTTCCACGCATTGGATGTATATTTCAGCCCCTTGTGGATCGTGCCAGCACCGAAAAGAATGTTTTTCGGCGTGTTTTCGGTCACGCCGTGTTTTCCTGCAATAGCCATATTATTTCACACTCCATTCCTGCACGGATAGATTGATCTGGACGCTCTTCAGCTCGGCGTCCTCTTTCGGGATAATCAAGGCTGAATCATAAAAAATGACCACGGCTGAACCATCGTCAGCCATGACCGTTTTTCCGCTCACCTTGTTAAAATAGGATTCAATTTTTGCTTTTGCCGTTTCAAGTTCAAGCCACGATCCCCGGTGAAAGCCTGTCAGCATGATCGTTGCCGTCTGCTGTCCGTCCTCATTCATCGGCGGGCTTTCGATGTACTCCCCCACGAAATAAGGATAGACGATCTTTCCGGCAGCGTTCCCGGCATAAGAGCCGAAGCCGTAGGCAATACCAAGGGATTTCATGGCGGAAGAAACGATTTCAAGCGATTTCGTTGTCATGTGCCCAGCTCCTTAAAGATTTCCTTCGCCCGGCGGATGATCGCAGCTTTCGTTCCTTCAAACGCCCTCTGAAGCGTCCGGTTAGGCGTTTTGCCTTTTGTGTGATGCCAATTCCCGGAATCGTCCTGATACGACCAGCCGCCCTTTCTGCCGTCCCCGTGGGCGGCATATTCGCCCGTTCCGAACTCTTCCCAAACGGCATTTTCCAGCGGACTTCCGACTTTAGCTTCTTTCGCCGATTCATTCACTTGATGATTCCATGAGCCTTTCAACTGTCCGCTGGCGACGCGGGAATTTCGCCTTGCGGCTGATTCGATTTCTGACGCGGCTTCTTCAAGGAACTGAACGGTTTTTTCATCGAGTGCTTCATTTACCTGAATGCTGAAATCCTGAAATTGCACAGACATTTTACTGACCCCCGGTAAACTTCAGATAGATTTCAAGCTGCGATCCGCTGCCCATCTCCATAGGATTATCAATCAGAAGCACGTCATAGACTTTGCTGTTGATAACCATCCGGGAATTTTCCGCAGCGATGCCGGACGCGAGCGCCACATAGTCAGCAATGAAAACGTGCGTTGATTCCTGAAGCTTGGCATTGTAGGTCGTATATTTGCTGTCACCGGCAGACAGGTCAAGCCAGCCTTTCAGCGTTTGGGCGTCTGCCCATGTCTTGACCTGTTCGCCAATGGCGTTCTGTGCGGTTGTGGCGGTCTGAATGACCGCTGTGATATTGCCGCCTATGCCTTTCATACTCTCAACCCCTGTCCAAAGCGAGCCTTCATATAAGGCTTCAGGAAGCCCAGCAGGGATTTAGGAAAGCCCATGGTGGAATTATCCCCGTCCATGTTGAAATACGTCACAGAATGGCGGCTGATCGTCTCTGACTGGACGCCTACCTTGTCGCCGTTGTCGAGCTGCCATTTCAGCATGTTTGCAACGCCAAGCTTGATGTCCATTGGATAGACAACCTTCGTGATGACAACGCCGCTTTCGTCAAACAGTTCTTCCTTGACCGTAATAATGCCGCCCGAAGATGTTCTGACGTTGACAAGCCCGGCGTTCAACTCGGATTCCGTAATCTGCAACGTGTCTCCGGCTTTGAAGGGATTGTTTGCCGCAGTCACAAGCTGATGACCGGAAGAAGCGGCCACAGCAACCGCCCGGAAAGCGCGGACTTGGAAGTTGTTGTTGGTATATGCCCGGATGAGCAGTTCAAGCGCTGAAAGACGTGCTTCCAGCGCCTGATCCGTTTCATCCGTTGTGACGAACTGCCGCAGTTCGGCAACGGTCATAATCATAAGGTTTCAGCCCCTTACTTCTTGAACTTCGCAAGAACGACCTTGGAAGTGTTGGACAGCGCGACGGCGTAATGCTTGTCAACGGAAATGTCCGTCTTGCGGGCAAGGCTCACGCGGTCAGTCTCAACGTTGGTGTCGCGCTTGAGATAGATCGTGATCGCGGCGGCGTCGTCCTCGGTTTCCGCGTCGTTGTTCAGCTTGACGATAGGGCAAGCGTAGCAGTCAGTCTGACTGCCGGTTTCTCCAACCTTCACAACGGGGACTTTCTTAGACGGAACAACGCGGCAGTTGGCGATCATGCCGATCTCGCCGGTAAGGATAATGCCCGCCTTGTACTTATCGGCGCTGATGAAGTCGGAATCCTTGCGAAGATGCGTGACCTGCTTCGGATGGACAAAAATAACCTTCTCGCTGTTGACCTCTTCCTCAAAAAGATCAATGGCGTCAACGATTCCGGAATACTTGATCGCGGCTGCGCTGCCGTCATAGGTGAGCTGCGCACCCTGAAGCGCGGTCATGGCGTCGTTGTCCACCTTGGAAGCAATGGACTTCGCAAGCTGGTTGTTGGTTTCGCCGACGGGATTGCCGTAACCGGAAAGAACGGCTTCGTCCGTCAGCTCAACGGCCTTCATCGCCTTTTTGACGGTGACGGTCGTGGTGGAAGCGGTCAGCTTCACGGTTTCGGCGGCGACACCTTCGGCAATGTCGGCAGCATCGCCGATGTAGGCGTACTGCGGCACGGTAACGGTGTTGCCGGGAATGCCGACAAGCGTGGTGTCGATCTTCGCAAAGGGCGCGACAACAATCTTATTGGCAATTTTCGCGGAAATCATATCCGCCATGACCTGCGGATTAATCAGGTCAGAAAGTTTGGTGGTCTGGTTTGCCATAGTTTAAATCATCCTCTCAAATTAATTTTTTGTAAGCTCTGCGTATGCAGTGGGATTCTCGTTGAACAGTTTCAGGCGTTCCTGATAGCCCATTTTGGCGAAGTCTTCCTTCGTCACGGAATCACCGCCGCCCTGATTGTCGGGCAGCTTGTTTTCGATAACCTTCTTGTTGCCGGAAGATTCAAACTGTGCCGGGAACTGCGTTTTCAGACCGGCCAGCTTGTCATCCATGCCCTTGACTTTGCCGTTTTCGTCAAGCGTCAGCTCTTCCGGCTTGTACTTTTCGCGCAGCTTGAACGCCAGATATTCAGGATCGACCGCCTTTGCGTCACGAAGAGCAAGCTGGATCGCGTTTTCAAGCTTCGTCTTTTCAAGCTCTGCCTGAAGCTGCTGCACCTGCGTTTCATAACCGGTGATCTTACCCTGAAGCTCTTCATTGCCTTTCGTGCCTTTCTTCAGCTCGGCAATCAGGCCGTTGGCCGTGTTAAGCTCGGCGGCCTTGCCGTCAAGCTGTGCCTGAAGCGCGTCATATTTGCCCTTGCCGACATACTCACCGCCGCCAAGATTGGCAAGCTTGATCTGCTTGTCCTTGTTGGCTTCGCTGCCGTTGTAGGCGTTGACCGCCGTTTCAAACTGCTTGAAAAGCTCTTCGCCCAAAATCTCTTTCAGAAATTCCATTGTGTATACCTTCCTTTGTCGTTGTTTTTAATCGCGGTGTCACCGCAGACAAGCGCCTGTTTAAGCGTCCGGCGCAAGGACGATCTTGAACGGTTTAAACGTCTCGTTCAGGACTATGAAAAAAGCAGCTATTCGGAATTTCCGAACAACTGCTTTAATCTGTTTTTTCGGTCAGCCGATCAGGGCTTTCCATGTGTCGCTTCCGACTTCTCCGTCAGAAAGAATCTTTGCCGCCGTCTGAAAAGATTTGACCGCGCTTTCGGTTTTCTCCCCGAAGCTGCCGTCAACATCCACGGACATTCCGCGAAAGACCAAAAGCGTTTGCAGAGCCTTTACAGAAAGCCCCGTGTGCCATCTTTTCAGCAGGGGAAGGGTAACGGTGCAGGTTTCCGCTGCGCCGCTTGTGGGCGCTTCTGCGGCTTCTCCGGCAGCACCGGGAATCTTCAGCACCTGCCCTGCGTGGATAAGCTCGGAAGCCAGTCCGTTCAGCGTTTTTATTTCTTTCCAGCGCGTCCCGTCGCCGAGCTGATTTGCCGCGATGCTCCAAAGGGAATCCCCGGCCTTGACGGTGTAGGTCTTGCCCGTGCTGCCGGTTTCCTTGATCGCCGAAGAAGCGGTGTTCCCTGCGCCTGTATAGCGCAAAATGTTTGTCCACGGGAAATTTCGATAACGGCGCTTCAGGAACTCGCCCCCGGTCTGATCTCCCGGTTTACCGCCTGTGATGCCGCCTTTTTCGTTGCCGGACGCTTCGACTTCATAGCCGTTGCCGCAATACATAGCGGTATGGTGTGTTACGTTCAAAAGCACATCACCGCGGACAAGGCCGCTGCCGGTGGAAAGGTTGATTTTGCTTGTTACATCTTCAAAGCCGCAGCGCTTGAAAACCGCAAGCATGTTGCCGGTATATGTCGCGCCGTTGCTCTTGACCGGCACACCGGCGTTTTCCCACGCCTGAATTACAGCGGCAGAACAGTCATAATCTCCGTATTCTCCCCATCTGTAACGCTGGTCGTAACCGTGGGCGGGATCGTCCGCCCACGATTCCATTTGAGATATCGCCTTTTCAATTACGCTCATTCGGCGTCAGTCCCTTCGTCCTCTTCCGGGCACTCTTCCGGGATACCGGCAAGGGAAGTCAGCAGCGAAAGAACACCGGCCAGCAGGGAAGCGCTGCCCACCATGAGCCAGTTTACTTCCGACATCACAGCGGACGTGCCGATGGTAGCAACGGCAGTCTGCGCAACGGTCTTCAGCGCACGGATGCCCGCCGCCTTGATCCAGTTCTTCCAACATCTTTTCATTGTTTTTCCACCTTTCTTAATTTTATTTTTGGTATGAAAAAAGGGCTTGCGATTCCGCAAACCCTTGATACCACTATGATTTTTTACTTGCCTGTAGCTTGCAAGTTGGTATCAACTTGCAACCAACTTGCGACTATCTTAAAACTAAATGGCATAGAAAAAGCACCGTGCGGATGCATGGTGCTTTTATTTTTCTTTTAGGCGTGGATATTTTTCAAGCAGTCTTTCAAGCCTTTCTTTTTCTTCCTTCGTAGGCTCGGTAATTCTTTCAGGCAAAGGGCGGTCATATTCACCGTCAACACGTTTATCGCGCATAGTGGACATTTAATCAACCCCTTCCAAAATAGTATACTTCAATCCATGCTCATCATATACCACTTGCGAAGCTCTGTCAATATCCCAGCCCATTCTATAAAGGAATTCTATATCATCTGCTATCTGATCGGCCAACTTTGCGGATATTTCAGAATCCCTGTTGATGTAAGAATACACTTGACCATTATGTCCGACAACAATTCCTATTGCATATTTGTTTTCAAAGGCTTTTCTGAAATCATCTATGCTTGGCGGTGTACCGTGTGGATGGTTGTGAACAGCAATGACCAGCGTGTTGTTCCGTGCTACGTCTGCCAATGCCTTTTTGAATTCATCAGAATAATTGATGCCAAACCTTGAAACGCTGTCGGTGACCTTAGAAATAACATCCCCGTCCATGCTCAATAAATACATATCTTCATGTTCGGTGCCGTCACAATGCTTCAGCATGGTCTTAGATATATCATAAACGGCATTGTTGGCCTTTGGATTGTTTGTAATCCGAGAGAACTTATTTTCAAAGCTCTTAGAATTTATATAACCAAAGTCAACGTCAATCGCATTATCGCCATATCTGACGCCAAACTGTTTTTCGCTTTCTTCAGCCGCCGTAAGATATTTCTGCTTGTATTCTTCAAAATTTTTCGTTTTGTCAAGCCCGAAGTATTCAGCGCGGTCTTTGAGCGTTTGCAGCTCTTCTTCGCCGAGCGCCCACCGCGCCCGTGTGTTGGACGTGCAGCGGCAGTTTACCACTTCGGCAGCGCTGCCGTTGGGATCGCCGGGGAACATCAAGCCATTAGAGAACTTTTCGTCCAGCTCCCGAATCTCGCCGTCAACGCGCCTGTGGGAATCTCTTGTGCGCCCGTCAAGCGCGGCGTCCCATTGCTTCACAACGTCTGCGCCCTTGGCTTTTGCGGCATACTGCGCATCGCGAGAAGATGTCTGCTGTATTCTGTGGCCTTCTGTCCGGGCGATTGTCTTTGCTCTGGACAGCGGAGCGCCGGACACATTGCCGATGTTCCGGGCAATGTCACGATAGGGGAGAGAAGAAGCAATGCCCCGGCTGATCTCCTGCGTGATCGTCTTTTTGAGCTTGGCAACGTCCACACCCAGCGCATTATAAAGGCCATTGCTGACCTTGGAATCCGTCAGAATAGCCTTGACTGCTGCGGCCTGATCTATCGGCGCGATGACCGGGACGCCCTGCTTTGCTATGTCGTACATCGTGCCGATGTATCCGTCATCGTAGCAGCCTTTTAGATAGCCTTCAATCGTGGCGTAGTTGTCTCCGTGTAGCTTGTCCAGAATGCCGCTGACCTGCCCTTTTAAAATCTCTTGGTACTGGCGTTGGTAGACTTTTGACCTTTTTTGCGATTGCAGCAGCGCTCTTGCAGCGTCATCAAGGCCGTCCTGCGAAAGCGCCTGATCCAGAAGGTCAATGTCAGCCTGAAAGCCCTTGACCTTTTCGTTGATGTCTCGCAGCGCTCGTGCGTACTGCGCTTCAAGCTCATTCAGAGCCGATTCTTCCGAATCAAGAAGGGACTGCTGGACTTCCTTTTCCCATCGATTCACACTTCATCACCTTCCGGCACAATGCCATTCAGCGCGGTCTTGGCTGCCGCTGTCGGATCATCTTCCGGCGTGGGCAGCTTGTCCTTTACATCGTCATAGTCCAATTCAAGCGCTTCGCAGATAAGCTGCATGGTCAATTCCTGCCCAAGCTGCGCGGACGTGTTCAGGATCGTCGTGATCTTTGTCTGCTGCTCCTGCGCTTTGGTTAGGTCAATCTGCGCGTTTTCCTGCGCATTGGTGATAATCTCGCGCTCAAAGTCGAAATAGACGTCTTTCTGTTCATAGTCCGTGTTCTGCGTGTCGTTGATTTCTTTCAACACCAGCTTCAGCAGCTTCCGCATGAACTGAAGAAGGAACGGCTGCAAGCCGTCACACTTCAGATCAAGGTTTGCATAGGCGCTCTTGATCGCAATGGACGTGGTGGCGCTGGTGTCCTTCAGCGCTTCCGTGTTCACGCCTTGACCAAAACGGAAGATGTTCTTTTCATCCACTTCCATCTTCGTTTTTCGCGCTTCAACGGGAATGTCAACGGTCTTGATGTCAATGCCGCCTTCATCGTCAACGCCGATATGCTTCTTGGCCTTGATGTTCACCATCAGCTCATCCAGATTGTCCCCTTGGAAGCCGCGCACTACATACAGCGCTTCATTTGTGTCCTGAATGTTGTTGGAAAGCCCGGCGTTCATGAGATCGTAATCATCAATCAGGTCTTTGATGGGCTTCAGGCCGCTGATCTGCTTTTTGCCGTTGTCCAGACGGAAGAAGGGGATGACGCCGTAATCTTCGTAATAGGTGGAATCATCGCCGTCTTTCTTGAAGATGATATGCGGACGCGGATTGATGCCGACAGAATCATCCTTCACGATTGAGCCTTCATCTTCCTGAACATAAAAATAGGTCTGGGCTTTGTCCCAAACCTGAATGCGCTTGATCTTCTTGTTATCCTTGCCGATACGGTCAATGTACCAATAGATGACATAGGCACATTTATCTTCGGTTTCCTTTTCTCTAACTTCCACAACGCCGATGCTGTCAGCCGTCTGGAAAGCCGTCCTGTCGCTTTCGTCCTTGTAGGCATACATATACGCAAAGCCCGTGGAAACAGCGCCTACAAGCAATTCTGACAGCTCTGCAACAAAGTTTTCGTTTTCGTTGAAGTAGGCGTCAAGCTCTGTTTGAAGCTCCGGAATATCCGACTTCACAAAGCCGTCGTGACCGGAAAGCATATACTGTGCCTGTTGATCCACCAGCAGCCGGAAGAACGGATGACTGATCTTGATGTTGGATTTCGTCTTATCTTCTTTCAGGTTGCCGTCCGCATCAATGTAAAAGATTCTGTAATTGTTTATGTCGTGTTCGCCTTCGTAGTAGCGAAGGCCTGTTCTTGCAAGCTTCTTCTTGGTGCTGTTCGTGTCCCGGTCAATGAAGCTTTTGATTTCGTCAATGGAAAGCATGGTTTTTCACCTTCCTTTTTTACTGAAGACCGATTTTCAGCAGGACATAGCCGACCATTGCGGCGACGGCAAGAAGGATGACCTTTTCGACCACCATTTCCCAGCGTCTGCCATCCCTGCCCATGATCTTCTTTACATCGCTTTTTATCTCGGCAACATCCGCTTTAATGTGCGTCTGCTCGGACGCCATGACAGCGACGGTCTTGATCGTTTCGATCATTTCTTCCTGCTTTTTGTATAGCTCATCGATTCTGTGCGTGTTGGATTTAGATCGTTCTTCCACGGCGGTCAGCCTTCTTCCGTATTCGTCCATATTGTGGCACTCACTTTCAATTTTTCAAATCTATGATTAAGTCAGCCATCTTTTAACCTTGCGCCAGCCTTCGACGCCGTAACGCAACGCTGCCATTGCGTCATCTTGGAATGGGACAGGCTCATCAAGATATTCGCCTGACTTATCATCTTTTTTCCATTTCCATTGCTGCAATTCCTTGATGGTGTTCACGCAATGCGGATGGACATATATTTTTCGCTGCTTCAGCCAGTCGATTTGCGCCTTGACGCTTCCGGCGCTGCCGCCCTTGTCCACGCCACGGGCGCGGAAACCGGCTTTCTGCCACATCTTAATGCGGTCAGGCTCGGCGCTGTCGCACCACATCTGTTTATTCCGTGGAATGCTGGCTGCAAGCTGGATGATCTCTGCTGTGTCCTTTTCAAAGACGTAGATTTCAGACAGTATGGAAATGTCATCGTCCTTGATGCCCAGCAGCAGGATTGCGTTGGCGTGGTTGAAGCCGAAGTCCTGCCCGATTGCTATATCATCGTAATCATTCAGATTCAGGCTGACTCCTTTGATCTCCCAGTTGTGAAGGATCAGACCGCCGATCTCGCCCCATTCGCCCAAGCCATAGATTCTATAGCCTTCGGGATCGACAAGGCGTCGGCGCTCCATTCTGGCGCGGTATGCTTCGTCAATGAAGCGGTTCATCTGGTATGTGCTGTGGTGTGTCAGTACGTTCGGATCGGGAATGTCAAAAAAGACCTTCTTGATCCAGTGATTCTTATTCACCGGATTGAATGTCATCCGGATTTGATAAAACTGTCCGGGCGGCAGCTCGCCGCGCAGACGGTCATCTATGATTTCAACGTCGGCCTGTGTCAGCTCGGTTGCTTCCTCGCACCAAACGTCCGTCAGCTTGCCGCGCTGGAAGGTGATGGACTTCAGCTTTTCGCGCTGCTTGTCATCGTTCATTCCACGGAAGATGATCTGGTTGCCGTTGGCCTTGCAGGTGAGCTTCAGCGGCGACATATTAATTTGCCAATACCGTTCTGCCTGATCGCCAAACATCCGGTATATAGCGCCTGTAAGCTCTGCAAAGGTGCTGTCACGGTTCGTTATGTCGGACTTGCGGATGCATACCAGATTCCGGCCTTTGTCCTGCATCAGCCGCAGGATGTAATTCTGCGCCGTGTCAACACTCTTTCCTGATCCGGCGCTGCCTTTCATGACGATATAGCGCTTTGTGCTGCGGTCAACCTCTTTGAAACATGGATTTGCTTGAACGTTTATATTCACAAAGCATCAGCCGCCTTGAACGCTTCAAGCAGCTTCGGAAACTGGATAGCAAAGAAATCAACCATTTCCTCATTCTGCGCCCACTCGGAATTTTCAGCCAAGCCGGATTCAAAAAGAAAGGCATGAATGATTTCATGCCGTTTGACCTTGTTTATTTGAATCTGCAAGTTCCGCTTGCTGTTCGGTTCATCGCGGTGCTGTTCGTAGGTTTCGACAAGCATTTCTTTCGTTGTTTCGTCTGTGATTCCGTCAAAGCCGGTCAACCGTGCTTCCCTTGCTTCGCTGCACATCGTCAGCGTGTATTCCGTCCCAAGGACGTTAATCTTCATTGTAAACCACCTTTTCAAGCCGTTCGCATTTTCTTTCTGCGCATCTGTGCGTTTCGAGCAATCCGACTGTAAGCCAAGCCTGATAATGCTTGCAGTATGCAGCAGGGAAGAAAGAGTAATTGCCGTCAATCAGAACGTGCTTTTCTTTCTGCCTTTTCGGACGTGCTTTTTTGCGCTCATATCTTCGCTTCATTTGCGCTTTTCGGTTGCCCTTGCCGTGGTTGCTCATCCGTCATCACCGTAATCCACCGTGATGTTTAAATCCATGTCAACGGTCTGCTCCACTTTATCCGTGAAGATTCCGTGCGCTTTTCCGAGAAGTTCAGCGGCTTTCAAACGCTCTTTTTCATCTGGCGCTTTTTCCATTTCCCGCGCTTCGCTCATATAATCGCCGATATTCTCCACAACCACGACAGAAGAACGGGATTGACCGCGAATCACGGAAGTCAGGTATTTCAGGACTTCGTTCTGATCCGCTATCAGCTCTTTTTCCTTCTCATCCATGCGCTGCTGGATGTACTCTTTCACGGCAGGTTTAAGCAAGTTTTCTTGCCCTATAACTCTTGCGGTTTTTTTGGAATATCCGGCTCTGATTGCGGCCTGTGTCGCGTTCAGGTCAATCAGATATTCATCACAAAAGCGCTGCTGTTTCGCTGTCAGCTTTGCCACAATCATCACCGCCTTTCATGGCATAATAAAAGCCAGCCGGGGAAAGGAGCAAAACCCGGCTGGCTAATCGCCATCTGTATAATTTTTCTACAATAACAATATCACATTTCAACTATCAATTTCTATCAACTGCTGTAATTATTTTCGGATTTTTTCAGGATTTCTTCCACCGCCTGAAGCGCTTTGCCGTGAATGCTCCACGTCCATTGATAGGATTTGCCGATTTCAAACGCGATTTGCTCCCATGTTTTAAATGCTATGTACCGCTTGCAAAGAACCTCGTGCATTTGTGTGTCCGTTACTTTGTCGATTGTGCCGACCACGGAATTTCTTGCATCTACAAGGGAATCAATCTCGCGGTTGATCTCCGCTTCAAGGTCAATGAGCTTTGCCATTGCGTCCGTAAGCTTGTCTTGTCCACCGCTGCCGGAAGAAGGAACGTCCCGCAGCGTGGGCGTGACCTTTGTCATCATCGCCTTCAGCCGATCACGTTCTTCCAGCTTGGCGTTGATCCGGGAATCGTAACGCCTGATCTGCGAAAGGTATTTCTTCACGTCTGTCATTCAATCACCGTCCTTTTTGCAAAACCATATACTGCCCGTATGTAAGTCCCATGGCGTTTGCCTTCCGTGCGACTTCGGAAAGCGTGTTGTGCCTTGGTTTTGTCTGCGCGTTCAGCTTGTTCATTCTGTGTCATCCTTTCTCTGATAGCAATTCAGCAGCGGGTCTGTCGTTTCGCAGAAGCAGCAGGGCTTTCCGTCCGCAGCGCTCGGTGGGTAGTGGATGCAGGATTCACAGCTCATTTCACGCCCTCCGTGCGAGGCAAAAGATTTTTTATCTCCCGCATGAGATCGATAGCCCCGCTTATTGCAGAAATGTTTGTTATTCTGCTCCCGCCCAAATCGGTCTTTGCCCACTCTACAAATCTCGCAATGTCCCGCGTTGCAATTCGACCGATTTCTTTGGTAGTCCACCTATAATCGTCTGAGTTTTTAGGCGGAGGATTCTTGCCTATCAGCCACCAATCTTTCCCATATCTACGTTGTAGCTCAAAATAGACATAATCGTCGTAATTGATTTCAACTGTTCGGATTTCGTACCAATCGAGTGCCGGCATTGTGTATTCAAAGCGGAAAGGTTCTTTTCTTATGTCATTCATTCCGCACCGTCCATTCTTGCACCGCAGTTTGGGCAGTATCGCATTTTTAGGTTCGTAAAATCCATGGCCTTCACGTCCCCTTGCCCGCATTCGGAGCATTCATAATCGCCGTATTTCTTATTCAACGCCCACC
>ERZ773181.569-NODE-569-length-39173-cov-12.438340_pt1 | contig 39173 bp, 37 predicted proteins | sample MGYA00581001_ERZ773181 | MGnify/ENA primary metagenome ERZ773181 (study PRJEB29015, sample SAMEA2737780) | human gut metagenome | biome: human gut; feature: human-associated habitat; material: faeces | place: China | collected 2012 ...
CACGCTTCATGCTCTTCATGTTGGCGATGGAGCCCGCGATGGACACGAACACCAGCGGCACCACCACGCAGAACATCATGTTGATGAACACCGTGCCGAAGGGCTTGAAGAATGCGACTACTTTCGCAGGAGCCAGCCAGCCGACGATGGCGCCCAGCACCATCGCGCCCAGCATAATGCCAAGGAAAATATAATTCTTGACGACTGCTTTCTTTTCCATTAGATTTTTTCTCCTCCTAACAATGTTTGGTTGATTTGGTTGCTCTCTCTATGTAAAGCATATTGCTTACATACTCAATAAAGAAGGGTCCAGCGCCTCGTCGGTGATCTCGCCCTTGCAGACGATGTTGGTGGGGCCGGTGAGGAACAGGTCGGTGACGTGGCCCGCGCTGTCCCGCTCCACGTCGATGGTCAGCGTACCGCCGGTCATGTCCACCCGGACGCCCTTGCCGGACACCTTGCCCAGCAGCGTCAGCACCGTCACCACGGAGCCGGTGCCTGTGCCGCAGGCGTAGGTGAAATCCTCCACGCCCCGCTCATACGTCCGCTCGTAGACGTGGTCGGGGCCGATGATCTCGTAGAAGTTCACGTTGGCGCCCTTGGGGAAGTCCTTATAGTAGCGGAGCTTGCGGCCCAGCTGGAACAGCGCCTGCGTGTCGTAGTCCTTCAGGTTCTCGATGGGCACCGCCGCGTGGGGGATGCCGGGGTCGCCCAGCTCCACATAGGCGCAGTCGTAGGTAACGCCGTCCACCTCCGCCTTGTCCTCCAGCCGCATATGGCAGGGGTCGTTGAGCCGGACGCGGTAGTGCTGCCGGTCGATGCGCCAGCCGGTGACAAGCCCCGCCGTCGTCTCCACCTTCTGCACCTCGCCCGCCAGACCGTTCTCGTAACCGAAGCGGCAGATGCACCGTGCGCCGTTGCCGCACATCTCGCCCAGAGAGCCGTCGGAGTTGAAGAACAGCATCTTGTAGTCGCCGCCGTAGGTGGGATTTTTCACCACCATGAAGCCGTCTGCGCCGATGGACATATGCCGCTCGCACAGGGTACGGATGATCTCCGGCCACTTCTCGTTGGGGATGGCGTTTGCGCGGTCGTCCACCACGATGAAATCATTGCCGGCTCCGTTCATTTTCCAGAATTGCATGACCAAGCACTCCTTCCGTGTTTCTGTGGACATTGTACATACCGGCGCGAGAATTGTCAAAAACTTTGTATCGTCCTGATTTTAGGATTATCGTCCTGAAATCAGGACGGTTTGCCGGGGCGGGAGGAAATATCGGACGGCGGCGGGGCGGCGCACGCCGGCAGGGAGGGGAGGACGGGAAAATCTTCTCTTGCAATCGGGGGCGGGCAGGTGTATAATAACCCAGAAAACTGAACAGACGGGAGCTTGTGTGACAGGCTGAGAGGAAGGTGTTACCTTCGACCGGTGACCTGATTTGGATAATGCCAACGTAGGGACGGCGATCGGCGCTTTGCGGAAGTTACCCATGTCGGGTGGTTTCCGTTTTTTATTTTTTCTGGCAGAAAGGACGTGAGTGGACCTATCCCGAGTGGTTTCGGGCGGATAGAAGGGGAGCGCCTTGTGTCTTGTAATTTGCGAGGGAACCCGTGTTTCGGGGTGAGAGGAGAAAATAGATTCTCGACCGAGCGAAGTATGTTGCTTCGTATAAATATGAAAAGAGGCAATACAAGTGAAAAATTCTAACAGCATTCTGAAAATGACGGTTCTGGCTATGCTCATTGCGCTGGGCGTTGTGATCTCGCCCATCCTGCGGGTGGAGGGTATGTGTCCCATGGCGCATTTCATCAACATCGTCTGCTCCGTTTTTCTGGGGCCGTGGTATTCGCTGCTCTGCGCCACGCTGATCGGCATCATCCGCATGGCCACCATGGGCATCCCCCCGCTGGCACTGACCGGCGCCGTGTTCGGCGCGTTCCTCTCCGGCGTTTTTTACCGCCTGTCCAAGGGTAAGATCATCTGCGCCGTCATCGGCGAGGTCATCGGCACCGGCATCATCGGCGCCATCGTCTCCTACCCCGTTATGACGTTCCTGTGGGGCAAGGAGGGGCTGAGTTGGATGTTCTACGTGCCGTCCTTCATCTGCGGCACCCTCATCGGCGGCAGCATCGCCTATGTATTTCTGCGGAAAATGGCGTCCAACGGTATGCTGACAAAGCTGCAGGTCAAGCTGAACGCCAAGGGCTATACCGACAAGAGCACCGTCCTGTCCGACGCGCTGACCATCGCGGCCTTCGGCGGCATCCTCTTTGTGGTCATCAAGCTGGCCTCCGGCGTCTTTGAGCTGACCAACCCCATCTGGAACACCCTGTCCTACGCCGCACCGGCGGTCTGCGCGGCCGCAGCGGTCATCTACTACATCGTCAAGAAGGTGAAGCCTGTTGATGCGACCCATTCCTGACATCCGCGGTGCGGTCAGGGAGCGCAGCTCCCTGATCCACTGCATCACCAACCCCATCTCCATCAACCAGTGCGCCAACGCCATTTTGGCCGTGGGCGGCCGCCCCATCATGGCGGAGCATCCCAAGGAGGTGTCGGAGATCACCGCCACCGCCGGGGCGCTGATGCTGAATCTGGGCAACATCACCGACGTGCGGATGGAGGCCATGCGCCTCTCCGCGCGGACGGCGGCAGAGCAGGGGACGCCCATCCTGCTGGACGCGGTGGGCGTAGCCTGCTCCAAGCTGCGCCGGGACTACGCCTGCGGCCTGCTGGAGGGCGTGACGCCGGCGGTCATCAAGGGCAACTACTCCGAGATCAACGCCCTGTACCAAGAGAGCTACCGCGCCTCCGGTGTGGACGCGGACGCCGCGCTGGACGCGCAGACCGTGGAGCGGGCCGCCGCCGCACTGGCGCGTACCCGCCATACGGTGGTGCTGGCCAGCGGAAAGGTGGATATCGTGACGGACGGGATGCGGCTCATCCGCGTCAGAAACGGCACGCCACAGCTCTCCTGCGTCACCGGTACCGGCTGTATGCTGGGGGCGCTGACGGCGGCGTATCTGTCGGCGGCGAGCGGTCTGGACGCCGCTGTCACGGCCTGCACCGTGCTGGGCGTCTGCGGCCAGCTGGCGGAGACGGAGCACGGCTCCGGCAGCTTTATGGTCGGCCTGCTGGACGCGCTGTCCACCTTGCAGGACGCGGAATTGGAACGTTATATGGATTTGGAGGAGATCGAAATTGAAGCATCTTGACACCAGCCTGTACTTTATCACCGACAGCACAGGCCTCAGCGAGGAGGAGTTCCTCCGCCGGACGGAGGAAGCGCTGCAAGGCGGCGTGACGCTTTTGCAGCTGCGGGAGAAGAACCGGACCACCCGGGAGTATCTGTCCCTCGCGGAAAAGGTACACGAGCTGACCCGGCGGTACGGCGTGCCGCTGCTCATCGACGACCGGCTGGACGTGGCGATGGCCATGGACGCCGAGGGCGTCCATCTGGGACAGAGCGACCTGCCCATCCACATCGCCCGGCGCATTCTGGGGCCGGACAAGATCGTGGGCGCTACCGCCAAGACCGTGCCGCAGGCCACGGAGGCCTATGAGCAGGGGGCAGATTATCTGGGTGTGGGCGCCATCTACCCCACCACCACCAAGGTCAAGACCGTCCTGACCTCCACCGATACCCTGCGGGACATCTGCAAGGCCGTCCCCATCCCCGTCAATGCCATCGGCGGCCTGAACAAGACCAACATCGACGTACTGTGCGGCATCCCCATCGCCGGCATCTGCGTCGTCTCCGCCATCATGAAGGCGGACGATCCCCGGCAGGCCGCCGTCGACCTGCGCGATAAGGCAAAAGAGCTGGGGATTCTCTAAACCCGGAAGACTGTCCCGACCCGTGGCCGGGACCTTCAAGCGGCAGATCGGGGGCACCACCTTCCGCCGCTCTATAAAAGTAATGCTGAAACAGGAAAGGAGCAAACCAATGAGAACAGCATTATCCATCGCCGGAAGCGATTCCAGCGGAGGCGCCGGTATCCAGGCAGATATCAAGACCATGTCCGCCAATGGCGTATACGCCATGACCGCGGTCACAGCCCTGACTGCCCAGAACACCACCGGCGTCACAGACATCTTGGACTCCACCCCCGCATTTCTCTCCGCACAGCTGGACGCCGTATTCACCGATATTTTCCCCGACGCGGTCAAGATCGGCATGGTGTCCTCCGCGGAGCTGATCTCCGTCATCGCCCAAAAGCTGCGGCAATACGAGGCGCACCACATTGTGGTAGACCCCGTGATGGTGGCCACCTCCGGCTCCCGCCTGCTGCGGGAGGACGCGGTGGAGGCACTGAAAACGGAGCTGCTGCCTCTGGCAGAGGTAGCCACGCCCAACATCCCCGAGGCGGAGATCTTGGCGGATATGCCCATCCGCACTCCGGCGGACATGGAGGCTGCCGCCCGGAAGATCAGCGAGCAGTACGGCTGCGCCGTGCTGTGCAAGGGCGGGCACGACCTGAACGACGCCAACGACCTCCTCTGGAAGGACGGCGCCGGGTACTGGTTCAACGGCCGCCGCATCAACAACCCCAACACCCACGGTACCGGCTGCACCCTGTCCAGCGCCATTGCCGCCAATCTGGCCAAGGGCATGGCACTGGAGGACGCGGTGCGCCGCGCCAAGGAGTATATCTCCGGCGCGCTGGCGGCCATGCTGGATCTGGGGCACGGCCGGGGCCCCATGAACCACCTCTTTGATCTGAAGAGCGCGTACATGAAGGAGGCGGAGTGATATGACCTCTGTTTCCACCCGCCTTCACGACGCGGCGACTCCCGTCTGGGAGGCCTGCCTGCGACACCCCTTCGTCACCGGCATCGGCGACGGCACACTGGATATGGAGAAGTTCCGGTACTTCATGTTACAGGACTATCTCTACTTGTTCGACTATGCCCGCGTATTCGCGCTGGGCGTGGTCAAGGCGCGGGACCCGGAGCTGATGCGGGTCTTTGCCGCCAACGTGGACGCCATTCTGGGCGGTGAGATGAAGATACACCGCGCCTATATGAAGCGTCTTGACATTACGGAGGAGCAGGTGTTTTCCGTAAAGCCTGCCCTTGCAAACCTCTCTTATACGAACTATATGCTCTCCGTCGCCCAGACCGGCGGGCCCATGGAGATCGTGGCCTCGATCCTGGCCTGCTCGTGGAGCTACGCCGAGATCGGGCAGGCGCTGGCCGCCATCCCCGGCGCGGCGGAGCACCCCTTCTACGGCGAGTGGATCCGGGGCTACGCCTCCGAGGAGTACGCCGCCACCAATCAGGCGCTGATCGAACTGATGGATTCGCTGGCGGCGGACGCCGGTGAGGAGCAGCTGGCCTACCTGACGGATGTATTTGTCAATTGCAGCCGGTATGAGCTGGGCTTCTGGGACATGGCATGGGACGTGCAGCCATGAGTATTCTGCGCTTTGACAATGTCTCCTACCAGTACCCCGGCGAGGACTTCGACATCATCGATGGCCTGTCTTTTTCCGTGGAGCCGGGGTCGTTCCACTGCATCGTCGGCGTCAGCGGCTGCGGCAAAAGCACCATCTTCCGCATGATCAACGGCCTGCTGCCGCCGAAGGCCGGCACCATCTCCGTCAACGAAAAGCCCATCACGGCGCGGGAGCACTACTGCGGCTATATGCCCCAGAAGGATATGCTGTTTCCGTGGCGCACCATCGGAGAGAATCTGGCGCTTCCGCTGGAGATACAGCGCGGGTACACCAAGGCGCAGCAGCGTGACATGATCGACGCGGCGCTGGCGGATGTGGGGCTGGACGGCTGCCGGGACAAGCGGCCGGACGAGCTCTCCGGCGGTATGCGCCAGCGGGCGGCCTTCGCCCGCACCATGCTCACCGGCAGTGATCTGTTGCTGCTGGACGAGCCGTTCTCCGCGCTGGACTTCCTGACCCGTATCTCCATGCAGGAGTGGCTGCTGGAGCAGTGGCAGCGCCATAAGAAGACCATCCTGTTCATCACCCACGACGTGGAGGAGGCCATCTTCCTGTCCTCCAGCGTGCTGGTGGTGGAGAAAACGCCCATCCACGCCCTGCGTGAGATCCCCGTCCCTATGAGCTATCCACGCACCCGGCAGGATCTCATCCGTCCGGAGGTGGCGGCGCTGCGGGAGCAGCTGGTGGAAATGCTGAGAAAGCAGGTGACGGAATGAAAAAAGCCTGTAAAAGCAATCTTCCGGCGCTGATCTTCCTGTTCGCGCTGTTGATTTTGTGGCAGCTGGGGGCGATGAAGGTCAACGCGGCCTACATCCTGCCCACCCCCGTGCAGATCTTACAGCGGCTTTGGCAGCTTAGGGTGGCGCTGTTCACCGTGCATCTGCCCGCCACCATGGTGGTCACGGCGGTGGGTCTGGCCATCTCTCTGGTGCTGGGCCTGGGGCTTGCTGTTCTGATGGATGCCAGCCCCTTCTGCCGCAAGGCCATCTACCCCGTGGTGGTGGCGTCCCAGACTATCCCCACCACCGCCATTGCACCGTTGTTCGTGCTGTGGTTCGGCTACGGCATCTGGAGCAAGGTGCTGGTGACGGTGCTCATCACATTCTTCCCCATTACCATCACCGTCTACGACGGCTTGCAGTCAGCGCGGGTGGAGATGATGGAGCTGCTGCTGACCTACGGCGCCACAAAGCGGGATATCTTCTGCAAGATCAAGGTTCCCTGCACGCTGCCGTACTTTTTCTCCGCCATCAAAATGGCCATCCCCATGAGCATCATCGGCGCGGCCATCGGCGAGTGGCTGGGCGCACAGAGCGGCTTGGGCTATTTCTCCCGCCGCATGATGACCCAGCTGGACGGCGCGGGCGTCTTCGCTCCTATTGTGCTGCTGTCCGTCGTGGCTATGGCGGCGGTGGCGCTGGTGGCGCTGCTGGAGAAGAAGGTCGTCCGCTGGCGGGGCGAATTCTGAAAACACACAAAATTAAGAGAGGTATATGACTATGAAACGTATCGTATCCATGCTGCTGGCCTGCGTGCTGCTGCTGTGCTGTGTCAGCGGCTGCGGCGCTAAGAACAACGACAATAACAACACCACCGGCGACCTGAAGGAGCTGGACGTGGTGCTGGACTGGTACCCCAACGCCCTCCACGCCTTTATGTATGTGGCCATGGAGAAGGGCTACTATGCCGATGAGGGTCTGAAGATCAACATCCGATTCCCCTCCAACGCCAACGACGCCATTTCCCTTGTGGCGGCGGGACAGGCGGACATCGGCCTGTACTATCAGCAGGATGTCATTCAGGCCCGCGCCGAGCAGAATGTCCCCGTGAAGTCCATCGGCGCTGTGGTGCAGGCACCCCTGAACATCGTGCTGTCCCTGAAGGATAAGAACATCACCGGCGCCAAGGATCTGGTGGGTAAGACCATCGGCTACGCCGGCACGGAGCTGTCCGAGGCACTGATCCGCAGCATCATGGACTATGTGGGCGCGGATTACAGCGACGTGACCCTGATCGACGTGGGCTTTGACCTGATGAGCAGCATGACCACCGGCAATGTGGACGCCACCATCGGCTGCCTCGTGAACCACGAGGTACCGCAAATGGAGGAGGAGGGCTTCGAGGTCAACTGGTTCGATCTGGACGACTACGGCGTACCCACCTACTACGAGGGTGTGTTCCTGGCCAACGACGACGCCATCGCCAACGACAGCGAGACGCTCTCCGCCTTCCTGCGGGCCTCCGCCAAGGGCTTTGCCGACATGAAGGCAGATCCGGAGGAGGCGCTGCGGATCCTGCTGGCCAACCAGAACGAGGAGAACTTCCCCTTGTCCGAGACGGTGGAGCGCAAGAGCATGGCGACGCTGCTGCCCCTGATGGAGACGGCGGACGCCACGTTCCTCAGCCAGACGGACGAGTGCTGGCAGAAAAACATCGACTGGATGCTGGCGCAGAACCTGATCGCCAAGGCCCCCGCGCTGGACGACGTCCGCGTTGAGCTGGCGTTCTGACAACAAAACGATAAATAAGCACGCCCCCGGCAGAGCCGGGGGCGTGCTTATTTGGTTATGAGATTGGGCGGATCTTTACGCCAGCAGCAGCTTATCGTCCGCTGCATCGGTGCCGCCGGCCTCGGAAAAGAGCGCCAGCAGATCGGGAACGGTGAGCTTCTGCTTTTCCCAGCCGGAGATATCCAGCACCACGCGGCCGGCGTCCATCATGATGAGGCGGTTGCCGTGGGCAATGGCGTCCTTCATGTTGTGGGTCACCATCATGGTGGTCAGTCCGTTTTCGGCCACGATGCGGTCGGAGAGCTCCAGCACCTTGGCGGCGGTCTTGGGGTCGAGGGCGGCAGTATGCTCGTCCAGCAGAAGGAGCTTGGGCTTCTTCAGGGAGGCCATCAGCAGCGTCAGTGCCTGCCGCTGACCACCGGAGAGCAGCCCTACCTTGGTGGTCAGCCGATCCTCCAGCCCCAGCCCCAGCGGCGCCAGCAGAGCGCGGTACTGCTCTCGCTCGGCGTGGGAGATGCCCCATTTGAAGGTGCGTCGGCTGCCGCGGCGGGCGGCCAGCGCCAGATTTTCCTCGATCCACATATCGCCGGCAGTACCCATCATGGGGTCTTGGAACACACGGCCCAGATCGGCGGCGCGGCGGTGCTCCGGCTTGCGGGTGATGTCCTCGCCGTCCAGCAGGATGGAGCCGCTGTCCACGGTGAGCGTACCGGCCACGGCATTGAGCATGGTGGATTTTCCCGCGCCGTTGCCGCCGATGACGGTGACGAAATCCCCGTCGTGGAGGGTCAGCGACAGGTCGTCCAGCGCTGTTTTGGCGTTGACCGTGCCGGGGAAGAAGGTTTTGGAGATGTGTTTCAGCTCAAGCATGGACGGTGCCTCCTTTGTGGGCGAGTTTTCCTTTGAGGTGGGGGACGGCCAGAAATACGGCCACGATGGCGGCGGACAGGAGCTTCAGGTCGTTGGTGTTCAGACCCAGCTGCAAGACCACCTGCAAAACAAGGTAATAGACGATAGCACCCAGCGACACCGACAGCATCCGAAGGCCGAAGTTGCGGAACACCTTACCCAGCAGGCTCTCGCCGATGATGACGGCGGCCAGTCCGATGACGATGGCGCCCCGGCCCATGTTCACGTCCGCCGATCCCTGATACTGGCACAGGAGCGCGCCGGAGAGCGCCACGATGCCGTTGGAGAGGGCGAGGCCCACCACCACGTTGCGCTGGGTGTTGATGCCCTGCGCCCGGGCCATGCGTGCATTGGCGCCGGTGGCGCGGATGCCGCAGCCGATCTCCGTGCCGAAGAACCAGTACAGCGCGGCGATGAGCAGGGCGGTGGCCAGCAGCAGCAGCGGCATGGGGTTTTCCAGACTCAGCTGCCGCACAAAGCGCTGGGACACGATCAGGTCATACTTGTCCACGCTGACGGCCTGATTGGCCTTGCCGCCCATGATCCGCAGATTCACGGAGTAGAGCGCCAGCTGGGTCAGGATACCGGCCAGAATAGCGGGGATGCCGCAGCGGGTATGGAGCAGACCGGTGATAAGGCCTGCCGCCGCGCCGCACAGGGCGGCGATGAGCAGCGCCAGCCACGGGTTTACGCCGCCGCGGATCAGCATCACGCAGACGGCGCCGCCCAGTGCCAACGTGCCGTCCACCGTCAGGTCGGCCACGTCCAGAATGCGGTAGGTGATGTACACGCCGATGGCCATCAGACCCCAGATGAGGCCTTGGGTAATGGCACCCGGCAGAGAGTTGAGAAGCGAGGTGAGCAGCATATGGTTTTCCTTCCTTTTCCTTGGCAGGCTCTGCCGCAGAGGGACGACCGTGTTCATTCCCCTGCGGCGAAGCCCATACTTATGGGGGGAGGGGGACAGGCCCCCTCCCGGTCACAGGTCAGGCGTTCAATCCTCGATGGCGGTGTAGCCCTCCAGCGGGGTGATACCGAGCGTTTCGCACATGGCGGCGTTGTACTTGGGGGTGGCGGGGGCGTATTCAATGGGCATGGTGGAGATGTCCGCCTCGCCCTTGAGGATCTTGGCGGCCATCTTGCCGGTGGTCACGCCCAGATCGTAGTAGTCGATGGACAGGGTGCATACGCCGCAGCCGGCGCACAGGCTGGCCTCGCCGCACACGGCGGGCACACCGGCGGCAGTCAGGATGTTGGCGATGCTCTCGGTGTTGTTGGCGGCGGTATTATCCGTGGGGATGTAGATCACGTCGCTGGCAGCGGCGGCCTTCTCCGTGACGGACGCCAGATCGTTGGAATCGGTGAAGGCGAACTCGGTGCAGGTGAGACCCTTGGCAGTGAGGTGCTTGGTGACCTCATCGATCTGGTAGCGGGAGTTGGGCTCAGCGGAGCAGAACAGCAGCCCCACGTTCTTGGCGTCCGGGAACCACTCGGTCACCATGGCGGCCTGCTTCTCCAGATCGGCAAGGTCGGAGGTGCCGGAGATGTTGCCGCCCACAGTGCCGTTGAAGTTGTCCAGATCCAGCGCTACGCCGTAGGCGGTGACGGCCGTGCCCAGAATAGGCACCTCGGAGGTGGCGGAGGCCGCGGCGGTCAGCGCCGGGGTAGCGTTGGCCATGATGAGGTCCACATCGGCGGACAGGAAACCGTTGATGATGGTGGAGCAGTTGTTGCTCTCACCGGAGGCATTCTGCACGTCGATCTTTACATCGTCGCCCAGCGCCTCCTTCAGCGCGTCCACGAAGCCCTGGGTAGCGGCGTCCAAAGCAGGGTGCTGCGCCAGCTGGCACACACCCACCCGGTAGGTGGTATTCTCGGCGTTATCGCCGGTGTTGTCGGGAGTATCGGTCTTGCCGCAGGCTGCCATGCCGGCGAGCATGACCAGCGCAAGGAACAGTGTAAACAGCTTTTTCATGGTGTTTCTCCTTTTTCGGTGATACAAAAATTAAAAGCCCTGTTCCGGGTGGAACAGAGCTTTTGCAAACAACTACGTCGCGTCTATGCCCTATGCACTGCCGGAAATTCCTTTTTGGCGCAGCAAAAATAGCCCTCGTAATAGAAGGCGGCATAGACACGGTAGGAGCCCATCAGGGACGCGGAGATGCGGTTGACAGCGTTCAGCTTTGCCATAGCGGGCTCCTTTCTGCTGCGGGGCAGCGACTTGTTGATTGAGACTTTAGCACTTTTAACGGCAAAAGTAAATGGGCGAAATGCATAAAATTAGCGACTGATAATGCAGAAAACTGTCAAAGCAAACAACAAAAGCGGCGGTTCCGGCGGCAGACAGCTGTCTGCCGCCGGGAATGCTGTGCTTCAGATCCGAAATACGTCGATGAGGAACACCAGCGCCAGCCCGTAGTACGTCACCACAGCCACCAGATCGTTGACGGTGGTGATCAGCGGGCCGGAGGCCACGGCGGGGTCGATGTGGATCCGGTGAAAGAGCATGGGGATCAGGGTACCTACAAGGCTGGAGATCACCATGGCCACCAGCAGCGACACACCGACGCAGCCGGCGATCAGGAAGGCGGACGCCCACACATACCCCTTGAAGAAGTGGATGTACACGCCCAGAAAGGCCAGTGCCATCAGACCGAGACACCCGCCGTTGAGCAGGCCGACACGCATCTCCTTGCCCAGCAGCGCCAGCTCCTCCTTCAGACTGAGGTTTTCGTCCATCAGTACTCGAATGGTCACCGCCAGCGACTGGGTGCCCACGTTTCCCGCCATGTCCAGCACCAGCGACTGGAAACAGATGACGATGGGCAGCACCGCCACCACCGATTCGAACACGCCCACCACCGAGGATACGCCCATGCCCAGGAACAGCAGCACGATCAGCCACGGCAGGCGCTTTTTCATGCTGACGAACACTGACTCGCGGAGATCCTCCTCCGAGGTCAGACCGCCCAGCTTGGCGTAGTCGTCGCCCATGGCGTCGTCCACCAGCTCCACCAGATCCTGCGCCGTCAGGACGCCGACGATGCCGCCGGATTCCGACAGCACCGGCAGGGAGTCCTCCTCATACTCTGCCAGCCGGTCGACGCAGTCCGCCACCTTCTCATGTGCGAGCACATAGGGATACCCCCGGCGGATCACATCCTCCAAGCGGTCGTTTTCCCGGGCAATGATCAGATCCTTCAGGTCGATGGCGCCGGCGAAGGCGTTGTTTTCATCCACCACGTACAGGGTGGAGATGTTGTCGTGCTCCCCGGCCTGCCGCACCAGCTCGCTCATGGCGCCGCGGATGGTCAGCGTGTCCGGGATGCACACGAAGTTGCTGCTCATCCGGCTGCCGATCTCCTCCTCCCGGAAGGCCAGCAGCCGCCGGACATCCGCCCGGACGTCCGGGGCCAGATGCGCCGCCAGACGCTGCCGCGCTTCCTCCGGCAGCTCCTGCAAAATGTCCAGCGCGTCTGCGGTGTCCATGCCGGAGAGCACCTCCACCGCCCGCGTCTCCGGCAGGGCGGCGAGACAGTCGGCGGCGTCGTCCAGATAGGGGAATACCGCTGTCAGAGCCGGCACGTCCATCAGCCGGAGCACCCGCTCCCGCTCGGCCTCCGTTAAAAGGGAGAGGGCCTTCGCCACATCGCGCTCATGGTAGCGCTTGAGCAGCTTGGAGAGTCCCACGCCGCTTTTTGCGGCGCGGATGGCCGCCGCGATCTCCTGCGTAAAATCGTTTCCTGTGATCTTGTTCATCATGTTTTTGTCCTCCTTTGGCACCAAAAATGGGCGCAAAAATGCACCGCTTTAGAGATAGTTGCCACAGCAAGACGTCTCCGGTGCGGTGCAGAAGAACACGACAAAACAGAATGTGGTCAGTCCATGCCCATGGATGACCGCATTCGCGTCCTGTATTTCCGCGTACCGCAGATCCGGCTTCGCCCTGTACTTCCGCAGCTATCCATGAACATTCACCTCCGATAAGTGAAAATTTGAAAAGCCTCCCGGCTCTCCTGCCCGATGATAACAAAGATATCCCTTCAAGTCAAGGCCATTTTTTGGCGTTTTTTGCCTGTTGACAGCGGAGAAAAAACTTTATATAATGATATTGAACGTTGTTCAGGTTGAGGTGCTATATGAATACGGTGGTCACATCCAAAGAGGAAATACTGAAAGCAAGCCGGGAACTGATCCGGCAGCAGGGCTGGTCCGCTGTCAGCATCCGCTCCGTGGCGGCGGCCTGCGGCGTGTCGGTGGGGTCGATCTACAACTACTTCGACTCCAAGTCGGCGCTGGTGGGCGCGGCGGTGGAGAGCGTCTGGTGCGAGATATTCCACCGTCCGGAAAATGCCGCTGTGTTTCAGGACGTGCAGTCCTGCGTCACATGGATGTACGAGCGGATGGCCTACGGCGGCCAACAGTACCCCGGCTTCTTCACCCTGCACTCGCTGGGCTTTCTGCGGGAGGAGCGGGCTGATGGCAAGCGGCGTATGCAGCAGACGTGGCAGCACATTCTGGATGGCCTGTGCGCCGTTCTGCGGCAGGATACCAAGGTCAGGGCGGACGCCTTTACCCCGCAGTTTACCGCGGAGCGGTTCGCGGACGTGCTGTTTGCCCAGATGGTGTCCGCACTGCTGCGGCAGGACTACGACTCCGCCGCCGTGCTGGAGCTGATCCGCAGAGCGCTGTATTAAAATTCCCACTTTACGGTGGGATTTTATATCCTATATATTGAACGTTGTTCATTAAAAGAGAGGTATACGATGGTAAAACGAAACACACTGCTGCTGCTGGCGTGCCTTGTGTGGAGCGCGGCGGGCTTCAATATCCTGCGGATCGGCATTCTGGCCTATCCTGACTATCTGAGCGTGTGGAACTTCCTGCTGTCCGCGCTGGTGTTTGTGGTGTTCCAGCTCATGGTGTTCGGCAAGCTGGTAAAAAAGCACTCGGCGCGCATCCGCGCCTACGAGGAGGAGCGGCATTTCTTCCTCAAGTTCTTTGACGTAAAATCCTTCCTCATCATGGCGGTGATGATGTCCGGCGGCATCTGGCTGCGGTCCAGCGGCCTTGCGCCGGAGCGCTTCATCGCGGTTTTCTATACCGGCCTCGGCGCCTCGCTGCTGTTGGCGGGCGTACGGTTCGGTTATCACTTCGGTAAAGCGGCCTCCGCCGCTTCGGAAAATATTTGAACCTATACCAAAAGCCTCTCCTGCCCGTCGGGGCAGGAGAGGCTTTTCTATATCGAAGCATAGCGTTACAGGAAGAATTTCCGGTGCAGGCTGCGGCGCAGCGGCTTGCAGATGGCGATGACCAGCAGCATGGCGCCCAGCACGGTACACACCGCCAGCGGGTAGAACGACCACAGGAACGTGTCGTGCAGGTGGAACGTCACATTCAGCAGCCACTCCAGCAGCACGGCGAAGCCGCCGCTGCCCAGTAAGGCGCCGCTGCAGATATACAGGGCGCCGCCGGGCACATACCGCAGCAGCACCACCATCGTGGTGACAAGCACCATGGCTGTACCGGTCACCGGCAGGGCAAAGGTCAGGAACCAATGTCCGTGGGTGGCAAAGTTGATATAGAACAGATATAGTCCGATGACGATGAAGTCGATCGGCACAAAAATCGCCGGATTGGGCCGCTTGAACCACAGGGGCAGCACCAACGTGACATACAGCACCACGAGACCGCCCACCACATAGCCGGACCACACGATGCCGTTGCCCATCCGCCAGTCGCACAGCACGCAGATCACCGCCGGCAGCACAAACAGCACCGTCAGCACAAAGAGGACACCGGCGCGGCTGACCTCATCCACCCGCGGACGGTGGTCGGGGGGATAGGGCGGCTCGCCCTGTCCGCAGGGCAGATCGGGGTGGAACACCGGCGTTCCGCACAGGGGACAGACCTTTTCGCTGTCGGCCAGCTCCACGCCGCATTTGATACAGTACATACTTACGCTCCTTTCCTGCGTCAGCGCTGGTTGCTCTCCACCGTGACGTGGAGACCCAGCCTTCGCAGCACGCGGTAGAAATGCATTTCCAGCTCCGGTTCCCGGATGCTGCGGATGCAGTTGATATACATGGTGCCGTTCCATGTCACCACGCCGCAGTCGTGGGGCGCGGCGGCCTGCACGCCGATGATGAAGTCCATCCGGCGGACATAGGCCGCCATGGCCTCCGGAAGCTGCACGTTGCCCAGATTGGACAGGCACAGACAGGACTTCCGCTCGCCCACGGCGTCGAATACCGCCTTCATGGCGATGTTCTTGATGAACAGCGGCATGACCCGCAGCACCGGCGAGCGTTCACTGGCCACATTGGCGGCGAACTTGGCACGCATGGTGCGGCGGTTGTCCTCCAGCCCCATCCGGTGGTGTACCTCGTCGCACAGTTCCTCAAAGCTGCACTCGCCCATGCGGGGGTCCAGCTCCGGCGTGATGTAGGACGCGAAATTCCGCAGCGTCCGGCTGGGGAATAAGCTTCGCAGATTCACCGGCACCAGCACCTTCACCGGCTTGCGCCGCCGGGGATCCCGCACCTTCTCCGCTTGCAGCTCCAGAATGGCCTGCATCATGGCGGCGCAGAGCAGCTCCGTCACGGATAGCCCCCGGCGCTTGGCGCAGGCGCGCACCTCCTCGGCGGAGAGCATCATGGTGATGAGGTTTTTGTAGCCGTCCCGCTCCGGCGTTCCGCTGAGATGGTAGGCGGTAGACTCCTTACGGCTGGCCTTTACATCCCCAGCGTAGCGGAGGAAGCTGTCCTCCAGCTCCTCCGGGTCCGGCTCCTCCAGACGGCCCAGCACGCCGTATTCCGCGGGGATGGCTACACCGTATTTCTGGGTCAGATACTCCGCCACCAGCGTCTTGAGGAAGATGAGGCCGCCGGTGCCGTCGGTCAGGGCGTGGAAGAACTCCACGGCGATGCGGTCACGGTACACCAGCACCCGGAAGGCGCAGCGCCGCACCTCCTGAAAGGGCGCGTGGGCCAGCGGGCAGCTTTTCTCCTCCTGAATGGGGGGCGGCTGGGGGATCTCCTCCAGATAGTACCAGAACACGCCCCGCCGCAGCCGCACGGCGATGGAGGGGAAGCGACGCACCGTCACGTCCAGCGCGCTGCGCAGAACGGCAACGTCCACCGTCTCCGTCAGCGTGGCGGACAGGCGGAAGAAGTTGTTCCAGTTGCGGCGCTTGGCGGCAGGGTAGATCTTGGCGGCGTTGTCCAGCCGCATCCACCGGAGGCTTTGGGCGGGGGAGAGGTTCTTGGTGAGGAAGTGGTCGATGGCCTGAAAATCCTCGGCCATATTCTCCTCCAGACAGTACAGCACATAGGCGTGCCAGCGCTCCGGCGCGATGTGCAGCTTGCTGCGGCAGCCGCATTGCAGCAGCTTTTCGTGGAGCAGCCGGGCATCGTCCAGCATGATCTCGTCGCCGCCGGCGAACAGCAGGGACGGCGGCAGACCCGTCAGGTCACCAAACAGCGGCGAGCACAGCGGGTCGGCGGGCTCGTCGGTGTAGCACTTGGCGTAAAACTCCAACAGAGCCTTGGTCATGGAGGGGTCGATATCCTTGTGCGCCTCGTAGGACGCGCCGGAGCCGGTGAGGTCCGTCCACGGCGAGATGCCGATAAGGCCGCAGGGCAAGTCCATGCCCAGCTCCTTCAGCTTCAGGCACAGGGCATAGATCAAGCCACCGCCGGCACTTTCGCCGCACAGCAGGATCTGCTGGGGGGCGTAGCCCTTTTTCAGCAGGTAGCGGTAGGCCTCCAGCGCATCCTCCAGCGCGGCGGGGAAGCGGTTCTCCGGCGCCAGACGGTAGGCGGCGCAGAATACCTTGACGCCGCACTCCGACGCCAGCGTGGCTGCAAAGCCCTTGGCGTACTCCAGACTGCCGCAGGTGTAGCCGCCGCCGTGGAGGTACAGGATCACGCCGGTACGCCGCTGGTCCTTGGGCATGACCCACGCCCCCTGAAAGCGTGCAAAGGGGTGATCCTTCACCAGCACCTCCCGCTTGTGGAGGGCGGTCATCAGCTCGCCCAGCTTGTCCTGTCCCTTGCGGGTCACCTCCAGCGAGCAGTTGGCCACAAAGGGCTTGAAGAAATTCAGTTGTGAGCGGACTAATTTTGCCGACAGTTCCATAGGCCGCGTTCCTTTCGTACAAGACTAAACGTTAACATCTTATTATAGCAATTCCGTCAAGTCCTGTAAACATACAAAAAACAGGCGGGGACGCCGTTGCGTCTCCGCCTGTTTTTGGGGTTTTATGCGTCGTAGTGGACGTGGAGCAGCTCGTGGCACCGCTCCTCACCGTACTTGTCCAGCAGGGTGGTGACGATGGGGTTCTTCTCCGCCCGCTTGAACAGGGCGGAGGCATCCGTGTCATACAGACCCTGCTTGCGCTTCTGCTTTACGGCGGTGAGGCCGTAGGGCTGTCCTGCGCCGCCCACGCAGCCGCCCTGACAGGTCATGACCTCCACCAGATGGTAGAACCGCTTGCCCGCCTCAATGTCGGCGATCAGCTCCTTGGCGTGGATGAGGCCGTTGACGATGGCGATGTGCAGCTCCTGCCCGTCGATGGTCAGGTTCACCTCGCGGATGGCGCCGTCGCCCCGCAGATCGGTGACGGACACGGCACGGAGGGCGTTCTTGCTCTTGTCGGGTACGCAATAGCGCACCACCGCCTCCGCCACACCGCCGGTGACGCCGTAGATGGCCGCCGCGCCGGAGCCGAGGCCGAAGGGCAGGTCGGGGGACTCCAGCTCCATCTCGCCCAGCTGGATACCGGCCTCCCGGATCATGTCCGTCAGCTCGCGGGTGGTCAGCACCAGATCCACATCGGGCCGCCCGTCGTGGCAGAACTCAGGCCGCGCCGCCTCCATCTTCTTGGCGGTGCAGGGCATGATGGCGATCTGATAGGTGGTGCGGCCGTCAGCGGCGTCCTTGGCGGCATATTTGTCACGGATGACGGCGGCAAACATCTCCATGGGGGACTTGCAGGTGGAGATGTTCCGCAGGTACTTGGGGTCGTTCAGCTCCAGATACTTGACCCACGCGGGGCAGCAGCTGGTGAACATGGGGAACGGGCCGCCCACCTTGAGGCGCTGGAGGAACTCCTCCGCCTCGGAGATGGTGGTCATATCCGCGCCGAAGTTGGTGTCGTATACCTCGTCCGCACCCATGATCTTCAGGGCGGGCACCAGCTTGTCGATGATGTTGACACCGGCGGGGATGCCGAAATCCTCGCCCAGCGCCACCCGGACGGCAGGGGCGATCTGTATCACCACCCGCTTCTGGGGGTCGTGGAGGGCGCGCCACGCCGTACCGATCTGGTCGTTGACGGTGATAGCGCCGGTGGTGCAGACGGCGGCGCACTGGCCGCAGCCCACGCACTTCGTCTCCTCCAGCTTCCGGTCGAAGGCGGGCATGACCTGCAGCTCACTGCCCCGGAAGGCGAAGTTCAGGATGCCCTGTCCCTGCAGCTCCTCGCACACGCGGACACAGTCGCCGCAGAGGATGCACTTGTTGGGGTCGCGGAACACCGCATAGCTGGTGCTGTCCTTTTCGTACTGGGGACGGGTGTTGGGGAAGCGGATGTGCCGCACACCGAAGCGCTGGGCCAGCTCCTGCAAACGGCAGTTGCCGCTCTTGTTGCAGGTGGTGCAGGAGCAGTCGTGGGCTGCCAGCAGCAGCTCCAGGATCATCCGCCGATGCTTCAGCAGTCTGGCGGTGTTGGTGCGGATCTCCATGCCGTCCCGGGGCTCCATGGAGCAGGACGCGTCCAGCTTGCCGGTCTTTACGTCCTCCACCATGCACATACGGCAGGCGCCGTGGACAGACAGCTCGGAATAGTAGCAGAAGGTGGGGATGTCGATACCGGCCTTGCGGATCACCGCCAGCACGTTTTTCTCCCCGTCGAACGGCACCCGCTGGCCGTCAATGATCATAATACCCTTGGCCATGGTTTAGTCCTCCTCAATGGCGTCAATGGCGCCGAACGGGCAGGCGCCCCAGCAGGCGCCGCAGTGGATGCACTTCTCGTTGTCGATGACGTACGGCATACGCGGCTGGCCGCTGATGGCGTCCATAGGGCAGTTCCGCGCGCACTTGCCGCAGCCCTTGCACAGCTCCGGCTTGATCTCCAGACGGCGCTTACGGCCGTTGCAGATGGGACAGTGCTTATCCACCACGTGGCGCAGGTAATCCTGCCGGAAATTCTTCAGCGTGCTCATCACCGGCTTGCAGGCCGTCTGACCAAGACCGCACAGCGCCGTGTCGGTGATGGTGTCGGACAGCGCCTCCAGCAGCTCCAGATCCTCCATGCTGCCCTCGTTGGCGATGATGCGCTCCAGCGTCTCCAGCATCCGCTTGGTACCCTCCCGGCAGGGGGTGCACTTGCCGCAGCTCTCGTTGCGGGTGAAGTTCATGAAGAACCGCGCCACCTCTACCATGCAGGTATCCTCGTCCATGACCACTAGACCGCCGGAGCCAATGATGGCGCCCAGCTTTTTCAGGGAGTCGAAGTCCATGGGCACGTCCAGATGCTCCTCGGTGAGACAGCCGCCGGAGGGGCCGCCGATCTGCACCGCCTTGAACTTCTTGCCGTCGGGGATGCCGCCGCCGATGTCGAAGATGACCTCCCGCAGCGTGGTACCCATGGGGACCTCCACCAGACCGGTGTTCACCACGTTGCCGGTGAGGGCGAAGGTTTTGGTGCCGGAGCTGGCGTCGGTACCGATGCCCTTGTACCAGCCGGCACCCTGCCGGATGATGCCCGGCACGTTGGCGAACGTCTCCACGTTGTTCAGCACCGTGGGCTTGCCCCACAGACCCTGATCCACCGTGCGGGGCGGCTTGACGCGGGGCATGCCCCGCTTGCCCTCGATGGAGGCGGTCAGGGCGCTGCCCTCGCCGCAGACGAAGGCGCCGGCGCCCCGGTTGATGTGCATATGGAAGCAGAAGCCGCTGCCCATGATGTCGTCGCCCAGCAGACCGACCTCCGTGGCTTTTTCGATGGCAGTCTGGAGCCGCTTCACCGCCAGCGGATACTCGGCGCGGACGTAGATATAGCCCTCGGTGGCGCCGGTGGCCACACCGGCGATCATCATGCCCTCCAGAATGGAGTGGGGGTTGCCCTCCATGATGGAGCGGTCCATAAACGCGCCGGGGTCGCCCTCGTCGCCGTTGCAGACCACATACTTCACGTCGGACACGTTGCGCCGCACGCTCTCCCACTTGCGTCCGGCGGGGAAGCCGCCGCCGCCCCGGCCCCGGAGGCCGGAGTCGGAGATCTCCTTGCAGATAGCCTCCGGCGTCATGGTGAACAGCGCTTTTTCAAAGGCGGAGTAGCCGCCCTTGGCGATGTATTCATCCAGATCCTCGGCATCGCTGGTGCCGCAGCTGGCCAGCACCACGCGGTGCTGCTTTTTATAGAAGGGGATATCCTCCTGCCGGGGGTAGGAGACACCGTCCCGCTGATAGGTCAGGCGCTCGATGATCTCGCCGCGCATCACCGTCTTTTCCACGATCTCGCAGCAGTCCTCCGGCTTGACATGGATGTACATGACGCCCAGCGGCTCGATATGTACCAGCGGGCCCATCTCGCAGAAGCCGTGGCAGCCGCTCATCTTGATGTGCAGGCTCTTTTCCTCGCCGCTGTGCTCCGTCAGACCCACATAGACCTGTAGGCCCCGGCGCTCGCACTCCTCCTTCAGCGTTTCGCAGACCTTCAGGGAGCCGCCGGCGATGCAGCCGGTACCGGCGCAGACCAGCACGTTCACGGCGTTGCTGCTGCGGCGCAGAGCCTCCTCCGCCGTCTCGCGCATGGCGCGGAAGCCTTCTCTTGTCAGGATGCTCATTGTGCCGCCTCCTCTCCGCGCAGACGCTCCAGCTCCGCCAGCGCCGTCTCCGGCGACATTTTGGCGTATACCTCGCCGTCGATGGTCATGGCGGGGGCCAGACCGCAGGCGCCCAGACACGCCACCGTCTCCAGCGTGAACACGCCGTCGGCGGAGGTCTTTTTCTTGCCCTCCAGCCCCAGATACTCGTGGATGGCGTCGTAGATGGGGCCGGACTTTCGGACGTGACAGGCCGTGCCGTCACAGACCTTGATAATATGCTTTCCCTTGGGCTCCAGCGAGAAGTTCTCGTAGAACGTGGCCACGCTGTACACCCGCGAAACGCTGATGTGCAGCATATCTGCCACCAGCGTCATATTTGCCTCACTGAGATAATTCTCTGCCGCCTGAATATCCTGCAAGATGGCGATGAGCTGCGAACTGTCGCAGCCATGAGCCTGCACGATCCCGGCGGTCCTCTCCTGCTCGGGTCTCATATGCTATCCTCCTCGATTTGTCAGTCCTCTCCGGGGACGGTGTCAAAAAATCGTTAATTTTATGACACTCTATGATAACTCTAACATAACAGGTCGGTGCTTTCAACCAAAACGGGGAATTTTTTCTCACCATGCGAAATTTCTCTGCTTTGCACACAAAACGGCGGAAAACTTTGACAAAACGGATACTTGACACCGGGAGCGGTGAAAAACACGGGATGCCGGGGAGAACTGCGGCTGGACGGATCACCGGGTAAACGTATAGAAAAAAGCGGTCACATTTTGTGACCGCTTTTTGGATGTCTGCACGTTATTCTTTCGTACGGACGTTGATGAACTCCGCCCGCAGCTTGGAGTAGAGGATGGTCTGGCTGCTGTACAGCCCGCAGTAGCCGGACAGCACATAGCTGATGGCGCAGGCCATGGCGAAGTACAGCATCCCCTCCGCACCGAACAGCTCCACGCTCAGCATCACCGAGGCGATGGGGCAGTTCACCGCGCCGCAGAACACGGCCACAAGGCCGATGGCGGCGGTGAAGGCGGGGGACAGGCCCAGCAGCGAGCCGATCCAGCAGCCGAAGGTAGCGCCTACGAAGAAGGAGGGCACCACCTCGCCGCCCTTGAAGCCGCAGCCGATGGTGACGGCGGTGAACAGCAGCTTCAAAAGCCACGCCCAGCCGTCGGTCTGCCCGCTGAGCGCGCGGGTGATGACATCCATGCCTGCGCCGTTGTAGTCCGTGGTACCCAGCAGCAGCGTCAGGGCTACGATGACCACGCCGCCCACCACACCGCGGAGATAGGGGCTCTTTACCAGCCGCGCCGCCAGATGCTCCGTAATGTGGAGTCCCCGGCAGAACAGGATGCTTACCAACGCGCACAGGATCGCCAGCACTACTACCAGCAGCATGGTCCATGCGTCCAGCGGCGGCATGGCCACGGTGAATCGAGTGGGAGGCACGCCCATCAGCAGGGAGACAAGGTAGCCGGTCATGGCGGCGGTGATGCAGGGGATCAACCCCGCGTAGTACAGCACGCCCACGCTGATGACCTCCAGCGCGAACACGGTGGCGGTCAGGGGCGTGCCGAACAGGGCGGAGAACACGCCGCTCATGCCGCACAGCGTGGCCAGCGGCAGATCCTTCTCGCCTAATTGCAGCAGCTTGCCGGTGCGGTAGCCGATGCCGCCGCCGATCTGCAGGGCGGCGCCCTCACGTCCGGCGCTGCCGCCGCACAGATGGGTGATGACGGTGGACACGAAGATCAGCGGCACCAGCAGCAGCGGCACGTCCGAGCCGAAGTGTACCGACTCGATGATGGCATTGGTGCCCTTGCCCTCCAGCCGGCACAGCTTGTACAGCCCGGCGATGATGAGACCGCCCACCGGCAGCAGGTACAGCACCCACGGATGGGCCAGCCGTACCTCCGTGGCATAGTTGACGCCCAGATGGAACAGCGCGCCCACCACGCCGCCGACGCCGCCCACCAGACCGCCGACCACGATCCACTTCAGCAGCGCCGCCGCGTAGAGACCCATGTGGTCTATGTACTTCCACACCCGTTCCATAGTATATATCCGCCTTTTCACAGTTATTTGCAAATCCGCATTGTACCATGTTCCCATGCGCCTGTCAAACCGCCGAATCCCAACAAACGTTCTTTGTGCGAAACTGAAAATTTTTTAGTTTTCCTGACATAATTTATTTTCCCTGTTGATTCTGCTGGTGGTTTGCCGTATACTGTATGTATCAAGCGCAAAAGGACAAGAAGGATCTATCAATCACACAAACAGGAGGAAAACCAAATGAAATACGGTCGTACTTTCAATTTCTCCGCCGGCCCCGCCATGATGCCGGAGCCCGTGCTGGAGGAGATTCGCGATGAGATGATGAACTACCGCGGCAGCGGTATGTGCGTCATGGAGATGAGCCACCGCTCCAAGGTGTTCCAGCAGATCGCGGCCGAGGCTGAGGCCGATCTGCGCAAGCTGATGGGTATTCCCGATAACTACAAGGTGCTGTTCATCCAGGGCGGCGGCACGGTGCAGTTTGCCATGGTCGCCATGAACCTGATGAAGAACGGCAAGGCGTGCTATGTGGAGACCGGCGCGTGGTCCAAGAAGGCCATTGCCGAGGCCAAGAAGTATGGCGAGGTGCAGATCATCGCCTCCTCCGCCGACAAGAATTTCTCCTACATCCCCGATTGCTCCGATCTGGACATTCCCGAGGATGCCGACTATGTCTACATCTGCGAGAACGAGACCATCAACGGCACCACCTGGAACAAGCTGCCCAACACCAAGGGCCATGTGCTGGTGGCTGACCAGTCCTCCATGTTCCTGTCCCGTCCCTGCAACGTGTCCGACTACGGTCTGATCTGGGCCGGCGTCCAGAAGAACGTGGGCCCCGCCGGTATGGCGGTGGTGATCATCCGCGAGGATCTGATCCGCGACGATCTGGACCCCAAGACCCCCGTCTACCTGAAGTACAAGACCCACGCCGACAACGACAGCATGTACAACACCCCCAACTGCTGGGCCATCTACTGCTGCGGCAAGGTGTTCCGCTATCTGCTGGACAACGGCGGTCTGGCGGAGATGGAGAAGCGCAACATCGCCAAAGCCAAGGTCATCTACGACTTCCTGGACAGCTCCGAGCTGTTCAAGGGCGCCGTGGTGCCTGAGGACCGCAGCCTGATGAATATCCCCTTCGTCACCGGCGATAAGGATCTGGACGCCGCTGTGGTGGCCGCCTCCAAGGAGGCCGGCTTCGACAACCTGAAGGGCCACAAGTCCGTGGGCGGTCTGCGCGCCTCCGTGTACAACGCCATGCCCATCGAGGGCGCTGAGGCGCTGGTGGAGTTCCTGAAGAAGTTCGAGGCGGAGCACAAGTAACACGACCGGAGGGGGGAGAGGCACTCCCCCTTTCCGCACATTCTTTACATAAAAATAAAGGAGAAGTATCATGCGTATTCTGGTTACTGACGGTATGGATAAGACCGCAATGGCGCAGCTGCGTGAGCTGGGTCACGAGGTGGTGGAGCAGTTTTACGAGCCGGATCAGCTGGGCAAGGCCCTGCGTGATTTCGACGTGGCCGTCGTCCGCTCCAAGACCAAGGTCCGCGCCAACCACATCGACGAGGCCAAGGGCAGCCAGCTGAAGCTCCTCATCCGCGGCGGCGTGGGTGTGGACAACATCGACGTGGCCTACGCCAAGCAGAACGGCATCGACGTCAAGAACACCCCCAATGCTTCCTCCCAGTCCGTGGCGGAGTTGGCCATGGGCCATATGTTCGCCTGCGCCCGCTACATCTCTGACGCCGGCTACACCATGCGCAACGACGAGTGGAAGAAGAAGGAGTACGGCAAGGGCATCGAGCTGCAGGGCAAGACCCTGGGCATCGTGGGCTTCGGCCGTATCGGTCAGCATCTGGGCGTGATGGCCAAGGCCATCGGCATGAACGTGGTCGCTTTCGCCCGTCATCCCAATGCCGAGCTGTCTGAGCGGCTGGGTATCCCCTATGTGAGCATGGACGAGCTGCTGGCTTCCTCCGACTTTATCTCCCTCCACGCGCCCGCAGTGGACGGCGGCGCACTGGTCTCCGCCGAGACCATCGCCAAGATGAAGGACGGCGTGGTGATCATCAACACCTCCCGCGGCAGCAATGTGGACGAGGACGCCCTGCTGGCTGCTCTGGAGTCCGGCAAGGTTCGCGCCGCCGGTCTGGACGTGTACGTGGACGAGCCCACCAAGAACAAGGCACTGTACAGCCATCCGATGGTGTCCTGCACGCCCCATATCGGCGCGGCCACCGTGGAGGCCCAGAAGCGCATCGGCGCGGAGATCGTGGAGATCATCAAGTCCATGTGACCCCTGTTATAAACGCAAAAAAGAGAGACGGCATGTTGCCGTCTCTCTTTTTTTGTGGGAGGTTGTCCGGCGCCTGCAAAAAGCCCCGGACGCGCCGTCAGCCGCACACCGTGCGGCTGACCAACGATTTGAGGATAGAAAGGAAAAGCAATTCATGTTCGAATCACTGTGTGTATGATACACGGTGAGACTTTTTTTGTAAAGCGACAAAATCTCATATTTCCATTAGAGATCGTCATGGATACATACAGATGTTTTCCCGGCGAAGTATAAGAGGGTTGCCATGCGGGACATGACGCGGTATAATGACCGTATCGTGCAGGGGAGGTGCGTCCATGGATACGAAGAAACTGGCGGCACTGGCGGCAGCGGTGCGGCTGGGCAGCTTTACCCGCGCCGCGGAGGAGTTGGGCTACACCCAGTCCGGCCTGACCCACATGATGAACAGTCTGGAAAAGGACGTGGGTTTTCCGCTGTTGGTGCGGGGACGCACCGGCGTGCGCCTGACCCCGGCGGGACAGCGTATCTTCCCGCTGGTGCAGGAGTGTCTCAACGGCGCGAAGGCGCTGGAACGGGAGATCCTGCTCATCAACACCCAGCAGGAGGAGAGCGTCCGCGTGGCGGCCTACGACTCCATCGCCCGCCATTGGCTGCCGGAGGTGATCCAGCAGTTTCGCCGCGCCCACCCGGACGTGGGGGTGGATATCCAGATGGGCAGCGTGCAGGAGGTCTACCGCTGGGTGCAGGAGGGCCGGGTGGATATGTGCTTTGCCAGCCGGCAGGAGAGCGTGGCGCTGGACTGGACGCCCCTCAAGGATGACGAGCTGTTCGCCATACTGCCGCCGGATTACGACAACGGGGGACGGTCTGTGTTCCCGGTGGAGGATTTTGACGGGCGGGAGTTTTTGATGCCCTCCATGGGCTTTAATCTGGATATCATGCGGGTGCTGAACCGCCACGGCGTGACGCCGCTGATCCGCACCACGCAGGTGTCGGACAGCGTCATCATCTCCATGGTGGAGCACGGTCTGGGCGTGAGTATGCTGTCCCGTCTGGTGCTGCAGGGGCGGCAGGACGATGTGCAGGCGCTGCCGCTGGCGCCGCGGGCCGTCCGCGAGCTGGGCATTGCCTCCCGGCCGCGCCGGGATCTGCGGCCCATGGTGCGGCGGTTCATCGCCGAGGCAGAAGAAATGATCGAGAAAATGTGAGGATACTATGCTGGAATTTCAGGAATTGACTGTCAGCGCGGGTGCTCGTCTGCACCCGTATTACGAAATGTGCGGCTACCGTCTGTGCGAGTACTCGCTGGGCGTGAAGCTCATGTGGCGGGGCTATCTGCACCCGTGGTTTGCCGAGGCAGCGGGCTGCCTCATCATCCGTAACTGCATTGAGGGGGAGTACGTCTTTGACTATCCCATCACGGGGCCGGAGGGCGACGAGGAGGCGGCGCTGGCCGCTATCGAGGCGTACTGCGGCGAAAAGGAGCTGCCGCTGGTGCTGTCCGTGGTGCCGGAGGAGAAGGCGGCAAGGCTGGTGCTGCGCTATCCCCGGGTGAAGGTCATCAGCGAGCGGCCGTGGAAGGACTATCTCTACCACACCGAGGATCTGGCGCAGTTCGCCGGACGGCGGTACAGCGGCCAGCGCAACCACATCAACAAGTTCCGCCGGGACTATCCGGACGCCGCCTTTGTGCCCCTCACCGATTCGAAGGACCCCCGTCTGGCGGCGTTCTGGATCAGCTATGAGGCGGAGTTCCATAAGGCCGGGCCGCTGGCTCAGGAGGAGCTGGCGCTGGCGCGGGAGATGTTCGGCCTGCTGGATACCGGCTGGTTCTGCGCCGGCGGTATGCTGGCGGAGGGACGGCTGGTGGCGGTCTGCCTGGCGGAGAAGTGCGGCGACACGCTGGTGAACCACATTGAAAAGGCGCTGTACTCCCACGCCGGAGCGTACCCCACCATCGTGCAGGCCTTCGCCGCCTACTACGGCGCCGGCTGCGCGTGGGTGAACCGGGAGGACGACGCCCGGGACAAGGGACTGCGTACCTCTAAGCTGCAATACCTCCCGGCGGCGCTGGGCGGCAAGGTGCGGCTGGAGGTAGGCACGGAGTTGGATATGCTGCGCCGCGTGCCCACATTGAAAACCGAGCGCCTGACCCTGACGGCTCTGCGTCCCGGTGACAGGGAGGCGTACAACGCCCTGTGTCTGGACAACGACCGCAACCGCTGGTGGGGCTATGACTACCGTACCGGTCTGGGGGATGCGCCGCTGACGGAGGACTACTTTCTGGATACTGCCAAGGCGGACTTTGCCGCCCGCCGCGCCGTGAATTTTGCCGTCCGCCTGAAGGGAAAGCTCATCGGCGAGGTGGTGCTGTACCGCCCGGATTTCCGGGGCGGCTTCGAGCAGGGCTGCCGCATCGCGCCGGCCTACGCCGGTCACGGCTACGGTACGGAGGCCTTTGCGGCGGCGGCGGACTGGGCGCTGTACCATCTGGGGCTTGCCCGGGTGGTGGCCAAGTGCTTTAAGGAGAACGCCGCGTCCCACAAAATGCTCGCGTCCTGTATGCGGCCCAACGGCGAGGACGAGACGTACTTCTATTTTGAAAAAATGGTATAAAGAAAAACACCTCCGCGCACAATGAGCGCGGAGGTGTTTATGTATGTACTACGAGACGCTGACCGATCTGCTGAACAACGACCCCGCCGCCTACGAGTATTTCTACGGCCTGTCGCCGGAGATGCAGACTGCGCTCCAGCAGCAGGGAGGTATCCGCTCCCTGTCTCAGCTGCGGCAGGCGGCTGCCGACGAACGGTTTCAGCGCCGCCCCGGCGCGTTCTGAGGGAGGGCGGCAAAAAAGAGGACGGCGGAGCCGTCCTCTTTTTCTGTGCATCATGCGTATGTATCGGCATTGAAAAGCGTCCACGGCCAGCTTTCCGGCGGGGGGCAGGCCACATCCACCGCCCGTCCGGTGACGGGGTGGGTGAAGGCCATGTGATACGACCACAGCGCGGTGGAGCAGTCGGCCTTGCTGCCGTAGCGGATATCCCCCAGCAGCGGCAGGCCCCGGGAGGAGAACTGCACGCGGATCTGGTGGGTGCGGCCGGTATGGAGCCGGACGCGCACCAGCGTCAGCTCCTCCGTACTGCCCAGCGTCACATATTCCAGTGAGGCCTCCCGGACGCCCTTGCGCATCCGCTTGACCACATAGCTCTTGTTCTTGGAGGCGTCCCGGAACAGCAGGTCGGTGAGGGTGGCGGAAGCCTCCGCCGGGTGTCCCCGCAGCACGGCCAGATACTCTTTGGTGACACGGTGCTCCGCCACGGCGGCGGTGAGCTTGCCGGTGACCTCCCGGCGGCGGGAAAACAGCATAACGCCGCCTACGATCTTGTCCAGCCGGTGGACGGTGGCGATGTAGTCGGGCTTCCCCTGCTCACGGTAGTGCCGGCGCAGCAGGGCGGGCATACAGGCGCCCTGCTCACTGTCCTCCGACAGAACGCCCACGGGCTTGACACAGAGGACGAGATGTGCGTCCTCGTACAGGATATGTAAGTCCTCCATGGCACTCAGCGGCGGCGTCCGCGGTAGGCGTGCTGGCGATAGCGCTTGCTGGAGGCTCTGCCGTAGCGGCGGGTGCGCCCGTACAGGCGGAACCAGAGCAGCACGGCGATGACCAGCACCACCAGCACGACGGCGGCGATCTTCACCGGCGTCCGGGAGAAGAACTGCACGATGGCGTGCTTAGCCAGCAGGAAGCGGCTGGCGGACACGTCGGCCACAGCCAGCAGGGGAACGGTCACATAGTCCGTGCCGTCATAGGAGATGGTGATGGTGCCCAGCTCGTCGCCGGTAGTGACGGGGGCGTTTACGGACTCCACGCAGTCCACGGTGCGCTGGAGCTGATCCAGCTCCAGATCCTTGGGCAGCACCGCCTCGGCGGCGTAGGCCGGGTGGACAGCCACGGTGGCGACCTCGTTGCTCAGCGCCACAGGCACCTCGCAGATCAGCTCATTTTCCTCCAGCACCGTGCGGGTGGAGAAATTGTCGAAGCCCCAGTCGAACAGGCGGGCCGTCTCGGTGAAGCTCTCCACGCGGGTACCGCCCTTCTCGGACTTGACCTCCTCGCAGCCCAGCACCACGCTGATGAGGGTACGGCTGCCCCGGATGGCGGAGGACACCAGACAGTGTCCCGCCGCATCGGTGGTGCCGGTCTTGATGCCCTGTGCGCCGGAGTAGAGATAGCCGGTCATGCGCCAGTTGGAGATCAGAGCGTTGGTGCTGTGCAGCTCCCGCTCCTTTTCCGTCATATTGGTGGCAGGTACGGTGTAGGCCTTGGTGTTGACGATGGTCATGAAATCGTCGTGCTTCATGGCCTCCCGGGTGATGAGATAGATATCCCACGCGGAGGAGTAGTGGCCGGATTGGGTCAGACCGGTGGTGTTGGCAAAATGGGTGTTCTGACAGCCCAGCTCCTGCGCCCGCTGGTTCATCTTCTCCACGAAGGCGTCCACGGAGCCGGACACGGCCTCGCCCAGAATGTTGCACGTCTCGTTGGCGGAGATCACCAGCATACAGTAGAGAAGCTGCTCTACCGTCAGCGTCTCGCCCACCTTGATGTCGGCGGTGCTGCCGTCCTCCACCATGCCTTTCATGGAGGACTCGGTGGCGGTGACGCTCTGGTCCATGCGGAGCTGGCCGCGATCCACAGCCTCCAGCACCAGCAGGGCGCTCATGACCTTGGTGATACTGGCCATGGGCAGCTCCTCGTGCATGTTCTTATCGTACAGCACCGTGCCTGTCTCGCCGTCCACCAAAATGGCGGCCTTGGCACGGATATCCGGGTCCTCCAGTGCCAGCGCCTGTGGGGTGAACAGGGCGCACAGCAGGCAGGTCAATAAAAAAACAGATAAAAAACGGCGGATTTTCATAGGATTTCTTCTCCATCTATGTTATAATACCATTGGGCCGCGGCGGATGAGCCGTGCCCATCAAATTGCGCGACATTTATTATACGCGAAAACACGGGGGGAGTCAACTGTGGACGAGCGGATAAAACTGTCAAAAACTGGGGTGTTTCTGCTGGTGCTGACAGCCCTGTTTTTGCTGTCTGTTGGAACGGTATACCTGCTGACGCCCCGCACCGTACAGGGCGATTACACGGTGGAGGCGCAGGCACCGGTAGAGAAGACAGACGCAGACAAGGTGAATATCAATACGGCGGACGCGGACGAGCTGGAGACGCTGCCGGGGATCGGGCCGGTGCTGGCCCGGCGGATCATCGACTGGCGGACAGCCAACGGGCCGTTCACCTGCCCGGAGGATCTATTGCAGGTGAGCGGCATCGGGCAGACCACGCTGGATGGCCTGCGTGACCGCATTATAACGGAGGAGACACAGGAATGAGGATACTGGTAGTAGACGACGAAAAGCTGTTGGTCAAGGGTGTGAAATTCAATCTGGAGAACGAGGGCTACGAGGTGACGCCCGCCTATGACGGCGTCACCGCCGTGGAGCTTGCCAAGAAGGAGAGCTTCGACCTGATCGTGATGGATGTGATGATGCCGGGACTGTCCGGCGGTGACGCTTGTATGCAGATCCGGGAGTTTTCCGATGTGCCCATCATCATGCTGACGGCCCGCAGCGAGGACAGCGATAAGCTGATGGGCTTTGCCTGCGGTGCAGACGACTATGTGACAAAGCCCTTTAACATTCTGGAGCTGAAGGCCCGTATCCGCGCCCTGCTGCGGCGGTCCGGCGGCAGCCCGGCGGCACAGCAGCCCCAGCGGGCGCCGCTGCTGACCGTGGGCGATCTGAGTCTGGACACGGAGGAGCGCGTGGCCATCCGGGACGGCAAGACCATTGACCTGACGGCCAAGGAATATGACCTGATCGAGCTTTTGATGAAGAATCCCCGGCGGGTATACAGCCGGGAGAGCCTGATGGATCTGGTGTGGGGGTACTCCTACGCCGGGGACTACCGCACGGTGGACGTCCACATCCGCCGCCTGCGGGAGAAGCTGGAGCCGGACCCGGCCAAGCCGGTCCATATCATGACGAAGTGGGGAGTTGGTTACTATTTTAAGGGAGAAGGTCAGCCAACGGTGTAAGGCGGCATGGGATAACATCAGCCGGCGATGCAGGCCGATATGGGACAAGCTCACGGCGCAGAGCAGAAAGCTGCGGGGTAAGGCGACCCTACAGCTGAAATTCAGCCTCAGCTACATCCTGGTCATCGCGGCGGTGCTGGTGCTGCTGAACTCCTACCCGCTGCTGGTGTCCCAGAACCTGATGGTGTCCTCCAATCAGGACAACCTGAAAAGCACCGCCAAGGTCATCGAGTCGGCGCTGATGGGACTGGAGCGGCTGACGGAGGAGAATGTCTCCGCGGCGCTCAGCGGCCTGAATGAGACCGGCGCCACCCGCATCATGGTCACCGACAGCGCCGGCCTGGTGCTGTACGATACCCGGCAGGGGGGCGACGCCGTGGGCGAGTACGCCCTGTACTCCGTGATCGCGGCGGCACTGCGGGGCAGCGACGCCTTTTATTGCCAGTATGACGGCGAGGCGTTCCTCAGCCGTATGGCCACGCCGGTGGTATACCACAACCAGACGGTGGGCGCGGTGTACGCCTACGACTACGACACGGAGCAGGCGGCGCTGCTGGAGAGCTTTCAGAGCAATCTGATGACCATTTCCATCATGATCGCGCTGCTGGTGGCGGGACTGAGCATCATGCTGTCCCGTATGCTGACCCGGCAGATCAGCGGTCTGCTGCAGGCCATCCGAAACGTCCGTGAGGGCGCGTACAGCCACCGGGCCGACGCCAGTGGTACCGACGAGATCGCTCAGATCGCGGCGGAGTTCAACAGCCTGACGGATCGGCTGCAAACCACGGAGAGCGCCCGGCGGCGGTTCGTATCCGATGCCAGCCACGAGCTGAAAACACCGCTGGCCGGTATCCGTCTGCTGACGGACTCGATTTTGCAGACGGACAACATGGATCCCGACACCACCAAGGAATTTGTCACCGACATCGGCCGGGAGGCCGAGCGGCTCAGCCGCATCACCGAGAACCTGCTGCGGCTGACGCGGTTGGACGGCGGCGTGGTGCAGGCGGCCTACCCCGTGGCGGTGGGGCCTGTTTTGCAGCGGGTGGAGCGGATGCTGGGCATGGTGGCCGAGGAAAAAGGCGTCACCATCTCCGGCAGCGCATCGGAGGAGGCGGTGGCATGGGCCACGGACGACGATGTACATCAGATCCTCTACAACCTGATGGAGAACGCCATCAAGTACTCCGCCGCTGAAAACGGCTTTGTGCGGGCGGAGGCCTCTGTGCGGGACGGTCAGGTGGTCATCACCGTCACGGACAACGGCATCGGCATCCCCGATGAGGATCTGCCTCATGTGTTCGACCGGTTCTACCGGGTGGACAAGATGCGCTCCCGGGAGGTGGGCGGCACCGGACTGGGTCTGTCCATCGTCAAGGATACCATCGAGAACCGGGGCGGCTCCATTCAGGCAGGACACGGCGCGGACGGCGTGGGCACGGTGTTTACCGTGACGCTGCCGCTGGCGAAGCGGGAGGAGGAGCTATGCGAGGAGTGAAACGCATCACCGCGGCGCTGTTGGCGGCGCTGCTGGTGCTGAGCCTGGCGGCCTGCGGGACGCAGAAGACCGGACTGCGGCTGTACTATCCGGCGGATCTCAGTGCAAAGCATAAGAGCGTCGGCGGCAGCGATGCCATCACCAGCGTGCTGGTGAACTGGAAGAAGGTAACGGGGGATGACCGGGGCCGTCAGCAGCAGGCACAGTATATCATGGAGCTGCTGCTGGGCGGGTGCAAGGCCAACGGCTTCACCAGCCCCGTGCCCATAGGCACCACGGTGCGAAGCTGCACCGTTACCGGCGGCACGGTGTCCGTGGATCTGAGCGGCGAATATGACCAGCTGGTGGGAATTGACCGCACCATCGCGGACTACTGCATCACCCTGTCACTGCTGCAATTGACGGGTATCTACGCTGTGCGGATCACAGTGATGGGTATGTCACAGAATGCAGACCATGTGTACACCTCGGCACAGGTGCTGCTGACCAGCCCGGAGGATATCGTCCGCACCGTGGAGGTGACACTGTACTTTCCGGACGAGGACGGTGATCTGGTGGCCGAGCAGCGGCGGCTCACCGTCTACGAGGGAGAGACACCGGCGGAGGCGGTGGTCATGGCGCTGGCAGAGCGTCCCATGGACAGCTACAGCGGTCTGAAGCCCCTGCTGCCCAAGGAGTTTACGGCGCTGGGCGCCAATATGGACGGCAACACCTGCTACCTGAACCTGTCTGCCAAATGCGCGGAGCTGATGCCGTCGCGTTTTGCGGAGCAGCAGCTGCTTCTGGAGGGACTTGTGAATTCTCTGTGCTCGCTGGAGCAGGTGGAGCAGGTGCAGATCCTGCTGAACGGGGATTATCAGGTGCTGCTGGGTACGCAGCCCATCAGCCGCCCGCTGCTGCCGAGCGAATAGGCGCAAAACCAAGTCAGTAGATGTAAAAAGGAGCGGCTGTACCCAACGGTACAGCCGCTTCTTTTTACGTTACAGGAAGTCCCCCTGCAAGCTGGCGGCGCAGATGCGCCGCATGGCAGGCCCTCCTTATCGGTCAGCTGCGGTTCAGCGGCAGTTCTTCAGCACCTCGCAGACCAGCGCGTACATCCGCTTGACGGAGTCCACGCCCAGCCGCTCCCGGGGGGAGTGGATGTCGTGCAGCTCCGGCCCGAGGGAGACGGCGTCCAGACCGGGCATCTTGTTGATGAGCAGACCGCACTCCAGACCGCCGTGGGTGGCCATGATAACGCCATTCTGCCCGGTGATCTGTTTGTAGGAGGCCATCACCGTGTCCCGCAGCGGGGACTGGCGGGCATACTGCCACGCCGGGTAGTCGCCCCGGGTAGACACGGTGCCGCCGCCGGTGTACTCCACGATGGCACGCACCCGCTGGAGCAGCAGCTCCTTCTGGGTGGCCACGGAGGAGCGGATGGAGAAGGAGAAGTGCAGGCCGTCGTTGCAGGCGGTCATGACGCCCAGATTCAGGGAGGTCTGGACAAGGCCGGGGAAGTCGGCGCTCATGACCTCCACACCCTGGGGCAGCGTCAGCAGCACATGGAGGAGCCGGCTGGAGTCCTCGGCGGAGTAGGCGGCGTCGGCGTCGGCGGCAGCACAGGTAAGGGTCACACCGCCGTCGGTGGCGGCGTATTCGTTTTTCAGGATGCCGTCAAACTCCCGGATGAAGGCGGCGAAGTCCTCCGCCTTTCCGGCGGGAACAGCCACCACCGCGTCGCAGCGGGTGCAGATCACGTTGTCGAATTGACCGCCCCGGAGGTCGGCGATCCGCAGCGTACCCAGCCGCTCCATGGCACTGTACAGCACGCGGCTGATGAGATCGTTGCCGCTGCCGCGGCCCTTGTCGATCTCCGCGCCGGAGTGACCGCCCTTCAGACCGCCGATGGACACGGCGAAGCACGCCTCATCGGTCAAAGGCTCCTTCGCGGCGGGTACGAAGCAGTCGGCCCGCAGACCGCCGGCGCAGGAGACGGTGAACACGCCCTCCTCCTCGGAGTCCAGATTCAGCAGGCGGTGGCCCTTCAGGTCGGAGCAGTCCAGCGCCACGGCGCCGTCCATCCCCGTCTCCTCATCCACGGTGATGACCACCTCCAGCGGGGGATGGGGCAGGGAGTCGTCCGCCAGAATGGCGAAGGCGGCGGCAACGGCGATGCAGTCGTCGCCGCCCAGCGAGGTCTTTTCCGCCCAGACATACCGGCCGTCGGTGACCAGATCCAGACCCTCCCGGGTCATGTCCTTGGGGCAGTCCTCCGTCTGGGCGCAGACCATGTCCATGTGGCCCTGCAAAATAACGGGGGCGGCATTTTCATAGCCGGGGGAGGCGTCCTTCCAGATAATGACGTTGTTGCAGTCCTCCTGCCGGTACCGCAGGCCAAGCTCCTTGGCCATGGTCACGCACAGGTCGCTGATGATCTTGGTGTTGCCGCTGCCGTGGGGCACGGCGCACAGCCGTTCAAAATAGTCGAAAACGGATTTCGGCTCCAGATGAGAGAGAATTCCCATGTGTCAAAACTCCTTTCAAAAATCAGGTATGTCAGCGGCTCAGCGGCGCGGTGGCCTGTGCCAGCCACGCCTGCTCCTCCGCACCCAGCAGGGGGGAGACGGTGTCGTACACCAGCTTGTGGTAGTCGTTGAGCAGCGCCAGCTCCAATTCCGTCAGCAGGGCGGCGTCGATAGCGTCCCGGTCGTAGGGCACCATGGTCAGCGGCTCCAGATACATGAACTGGCCAAACTCCGTCTTATCGCCGGTACGCACCAGCACCAGATTCTCGTGGCGGATGCCGAATTTACCGGCGGCGTAGTAGCCCGGCTCGTTGGAGATGACCATGCCCTCCTCCAGCGTAATGCGGCGTCCGTCGGCGCTGCGCAGGCGGAAGCTCTGGGGTCCCTCGTGGACGCTGAGGATGTAGCCCACGCCGTGACCGGTGCCGTGGTTGTAGTCCATGCCCAGCTCCCACAGGGGCAGGCGGGCCAGCACGTCCAGATTCTCGCCGGAGGCGCCGTGGGGGAAGCGGGCGGCGCCCAGCGCCAGATGTCCCTTGAGCACCAGCGTGAACATCCGCTTTTCCTCCTCACCCACAGGGCCGAGGGCGATGGTGCGGGTCACGTCGGTGGTGCCCTGCCGGTAGTGGGCGCCGGAGTCCAGCAGCAGCAGTCCCTCCGGGAGCAGCGGCACGTCCGTCTCCGGCGTGGGGTCGTAGTGGACGATGGCGCCGTGGGGGCCGTAGCCGGCGATGGTGTCAAAGCTCAGATCCAAAAAATCCGGCTGCTCGGCGCGGAAGGCGGCCAGCTTGGCGGCGGCGGACAGCTCCGTGATGGGCTCCTTGCCGATGCGGTGCCTGAGCCAGTACAGGAAGCGGCACATGGCCGCGCCGTCCTTGATGTGGGCGGTGCGGAAATTCGCCATCTCCTCCGGCGTCTTGCAGGCTTTCATCAGAATGGCGGGGCTGGGCTGATCCAGCACCTCGGCGTGGGACAGGCTCTCCATGATGCGGTAGTTGGCGGTGGCGCTGTCGGCCATGATCCGCGTGCCGGCGGGCAGACCGCGCAGCATATCATACACGTCGCCGTAGGGGCGCAGGGTCACGCCGCAGGCGGCCAGCTTCTCCGCGATCTCCGCGGGGACGGCCTGCGGCTGGATGCACAGCTGTGCGTCCTCCTGCCCGATGAGCAGGAAGGACAGAAAGACCGGCGTGCAGGCCACGTCGCCGCCACGCAGGTTCAGCGCCCATGCGATCTCCGTCAGGCTGGTGAGCAGCAGGTAGGCGGCGTTTTCCTCCGTCATCTTTTCCCGCAGCTTGGACAGCTTCTCCTCGCGGGTCAGACCACAGCCGGTCAGCTCCCATACGGGGCGGTCGGACAGGGCGGGGCGGTCGGGCCATACGGCGTCCACCAGATCCTTGTCACCGGCAAAGCGGATGTTCTTATCCTTCAGCGCATCCCGCAGGGTACCGGCAAAGCCGTTGGAGACGGTGCGGCCGTCAAAGCCCAGCACGCCGCCCTCCGGCAGCTGCTCGGCCAGAAACGCGCCGATGGTGGGGACGCCGGGCTGTCCCATGCGCATCAGCTCGATGCCGCTGCCCGCCAGCTGATCCGCCGCCTGCAAAAAGTAGCGGCCGTCCGTCCACAGAGCCGCACGCTCCGGCAGGATCACCAGCGTACCGGCGGAGCCGGTAAAGCCGGACAGGTAGGCACGGGCCTTGAAAAAGTCACCCACATACTCCGAGCCGTGGAAGTCGTCCGTGACCACCACATAGCCGTTCATGCCGTGCTGCGCCATCTCCCGGCGCAGCGTTGCCAGACGTTCTGTTATGACCATAGTAGGTATACCGCCTTTCCCGGCGGCAGGTGCCGCCGTGTCGTATGTCGTTGTACCATTGGCGTACAATGGTGTTGCCACCAATTATAGCACAGGGAAAATAAAAAGTGTACCTTTATTTCCGCGGTGTATAAGGAGGGCGGCAGCGGCGTATAATGAGGCGATCCGGGAAAGGGGGACGATGCCGTGAAGCGGAGAGACCGGAAATGGCGCACATGGGAGACGGCGGGACTGTTCGCCGTCATCCTGCTGGGCAACACGCTGCATTTTGTGTATGATTGGACGGGACAGGCGCGGTGGGCGGCGTATGTGTCCGCCGTCAACGAGTCTACATGGGAGCATATGAAGCTGCTGTTCGTACCGTGGTTTCTGTGGACGGCGGCCCAGTGCATCGGCCTTCGCAGCCTGCGTCCCGTGGGGCCGCGGACAGTGGGGCTGCTGGCGGGGATGGCCGCCATCCCGCTGCTGTTCTACGGCTATACGGGCATCACCGGCGCCAACGTGGGCGTGGTGAACGTCCTTATCTTTCAGGCGGCGGTGCTGCTGGCCTTCTGGGTCAGCACGGCGCTGCAGAAGCGGGATACGCTGACAGCGCCGGTGTGGCAGGCGGCGGGGGTACTGGTTATGGCGGCGCTGTGCGCGGCGTTTGTGATCTGGACGGTGTCGCCGCCTGCGCTGCCCGTCTTTACCGATCCCGTCGACGGGACGCGGGGCGTGACAAATTAAACAGCCGGAGAGCCGCCCTTGGCGGCTCTTTTTCTTGACCACGCGGGTGGGATGGTTTATAATGAACGCACCGTATGTATATCTATTCGGTTCTGACCGAGGACTGGAGGCGACAGGATTGAAAACAAAGACCATCGTCCACAAATCAGCCGTGCCCATCTATGCGGCGGCGGCCGTGTGGCTGGTGTACGCGCTGCTGTTCCCCTTGTATCAGGTGGGGCATTTTCTGCTGGCGGCGGCGGTATCCGCAGCGGCGGCGCTGATCGCCCGGCTGTTCTGCAAGGACGTGACAGAGATGGTGGAGCTCCCGGAGGAGCCGGTGACCACCGGCAACCCGGCGCTGGATAAGATGATCGCCGACGGGGACGGCGCCATCAAGACCATGCGGGCGCTGAACGACAGCATTCAGGATGAGACCATCTCCCGGCAGATCGACCGGCTGGAGGAGGTCAGCAGCCGTATCTTCCAGTATGTGAAGGACAATCCCGCTAAGCTGCCCCAGATCCGGAAGTTCATGTCCTACTACCTGCCTACCACCATCAAGCTGCTGACGGCCTACGACCAGATGAGCCGTCAGGGTGTCAGCGGGGAGAATATCACCGGCACCATGAAGAAGGTGGAGGGCATGATGTCCACCATCGTGCGGGCCTTTGAAAAGCAGTTGGACAGCCTGTTCGGCGACGAGGCCATGGATATCTCCACTGACATCACCGTGCTGGAGAACATGATGGTGCGGGAGGGTCTGGCGGCGGACGACCTGCACAAGACCGCACAGAGCGCTCCGCAGACCCAGCCACCGCAGGATACGGACGGCGGTATCACGCTGGAGCTGTAAGCAAGAGAACACACAATTTATCATACAGAAAGGAAACAGAGACATGACCGATAACATGATGCCTGAGCTGACCCTGACCCCCGATACCGATACCGCCGCGGCGGTGGCCGTGCCTGAGCTGACCCTGACACCCGACGCGCCGGAGGTGCCGCAGGAGGAGGAAAAGAAGATCGAGCCGGTGGCTATGGACGAGAGCCTGCTGACCGAGGAGGAGCGTCAGGCTGTGAACGCCTTCTCCAAGAAGATCGACATCCGCGACACCAATCAGGTGCTGCAATACGGCGCCGCCGCCCAGAAAAGCGTGGCGTCCTTCTCCGAGAATGCCCTGAACAACGTGCGCAACAAGGACATGGGCGAGATCGGCGAGGATCTGAGCCGTCTGGTGGTGGAGCTGAAGGGGTTCGGCGAGGACGAGGAGAAAAAGGGCCTGAAGGGTCTGTTCAAGAAGGCCGGCAATAAGCTGGAGATCATGAAGTCCCAGTACAGCAAGGTCGAGGCCAACGTGGACAAGATCGCCCAGAATCTGGAGAACCATCAGATCACCCTGCTCAAGGATGTGGCCATGTTCGACCAGATGTATGAGCTGAACCTGAAGTACTACAAGGAACTGA
>ERZ773181.580-NODE-580-length-38703-cov-14.060288_pt1 | contig 38703 bp, 33 predicted proteins | sample MGYA00581001_ERZ773181 | MGnify/ENA primary metagenome ERZ773181 (study PRJEB29015, sample SAMEA2737780) | human gut metagenome | biome: human gut; feature: human-associated habitat; material: faeces | place: China | collected 2012 ...
CACCCGCGCCAACGGCGCGGGTGCCTCCTTTGTGAGATCAGTCTTCCGGGAATGTCCGCGCTGTGTCACACAGCAGGGGCAGCGCCTTTTCAAACTCCACACCGTACCAGTCCGCCTGCGGGTCGCGGGCGGTGACGTCGATGCAGGCCAGCGTGAAGCGTACCGCCAGCGAGGCGGCCTCCTCCAGCGAAAGCCCCCGCATCATGCTGCCTACCACCGTGGCGGCGAAGATGTCGCCGGTGCCGTGGAAGGCGCCGCGCTGCCGCCGGTCAAGGCAGGTGAAGTATGTGTCGGTGCAGCTGTCGTAGCCCATGGCGCCCAGCTTGTCCGGCGTAAAGGACACGCCGGTGAGCACCACGCGCTTTGCGCCCAGCGCCGCCACGCCCCGCAGCAGCTCCCGGACGAAGGGCTCGTCCATCTCCTCACGGTAGGGTGTACCGGTGAGGAGACACGCCTCCGTCAGGTTGGGGATGGCCACATCGGCCTGCGCCACCACCTGCGCCATGACAGAGGGGAAGTCCGGCCCGAAGCCGGTGTAGAGCTTTCCGTGATCGGCCATGGCGGGATCTACGAAGATCATGGTGTCGGGGGATCTTACGGCGTCGAAGAAATCCAGCACCTGCTGCACCTGCCGGGCGGAGGCGATATAGCCGGTGTACAGCGCGTCGAAGTGGACGTGCTGGGAGCGCCAGTGGGCGGCGATAGCCGTCAGCTGGTCGGACAGGTCGCGGCTGACGAAGCCGGGGAAGGCGGTGTGGGCGCTGAGAACCGCCGTGGGTACGATGGCGCACTCCACGCCCAGCGCGGAGATCACCGGCAGCGCCACGGTCAGGGAGCAGCGCCCCAGACAGGAGATATCCTGAATGGATGCGATACGTTTCATGGGGGGATACCTCCGTTTCGGGTATTTCTGGTGCGGGCGGCGGGACTCGAACCCGCACGCCTTACGGCAATGGAACCTAAATCCATCGAGTCTGCCAATTCCACCACGCCCGCAGATACAGGCGGTATTGTAGCACAATTTTTGCCGGTGCGCAAGGAATGTTTTGACGGCGGCGGGGCGGATATGCTACACTGAGCGTATCACGATACATCGAAAGGAGCATCTTCCATGAACGAGCATATTCTGCGTCTGGCGCGGGAAAACGCCCCCTGCTTTATCTACTCCCGCGATGTACTGGCGCGGCAGGCTGGGCTGCTGCGCGACACGTTTCCCGGCTTTGACTTCCTGTTTTCCGTGAAGGCCAACCCGTTCCCGCCGGTAATGCGGGCGCTGGCGGCGCTGGGCATCGGCGCGGACGCAGCCTCCGCCCGGGAGGTGCTGCTGGCGGAGGAGTGCGGCATGGCCGCCGCCGACATCTACTTTTCTGCCGCCGGCAAGTCCGACAGCGCCCTGCGGGAGACATGGGATCACGGCCACCTGATCGTCGACTCCATCGGCGAGGCGGTGCGCATCGGCCGCATCGCCGCGGAGAAGGGGGAGGCGCGGCCCATCGGCGTGCGGATCGACCCCTGCTTCAATATGGACGGCGGTCCCGGCACCTCCGGCAAGTTCGGTATCTGCGAGGAGGATCTGCCTCAGCTGCGCACGGCGCTGGAGGGGCTGCCCGTTACGGTCTGCGGCATCCACGTCCACCTGCGCTCCCAGAATCTGGACGCCGCCGTGCTGACCCGGTACTATGAGAACTGCTTCGCGCTGGCGCTGCGGGTGCAGGAGGTGCTGGGCTGCACCATAGAGTATATCAATTTCGGTGGCGGCGTGGGCATCGCCTACAACGAGGCATCACAGCAGCCGCTGGATTACGCCGCTCTGCGGCAGTGCGCCCGGCACATCGCGGAGGAGAACCGCCGCACGCTGGGAGCCCGCCTGCTCATCGAGTCAGGCCGGTTCCTGACCTGTCAGGCCGGTACATACTTCATGCCGGTGGTAGACAAAAAGACCTCCCGGGGCGTGACCTACGTCATTGTGGAGAACTGTCTCAACGGCTTCCAGAAGCCCGCCATCGCCGCCATGCTGCGCCGGGCGGTAGGGCCGGATGCGGCGCTTTCACCGCAGGAGCCGCTGTTTACCAGGGAGGACGCCTGCACCGTCACGTCGCTGGGCGATCCCGCCCGTACGGAGACGGTGCATCTGGTGGGAAATCTCTGCTGCGCGCTGGATGTCTTGCAGGAGGGCTTCACCGGCCCGGCGCTGGAGATCGGCGATCTGGTGGCGGTGTCCAACGCCGGCGCCTACGCCTGCACCCTGTCTGTGCAGCGGTTTTCCAGCCACCGCCCGCCGGTAGAGCTGCTGGTGGATGGGGACGGTAACATTCTGTGACAATACAAAAGGAACATTGCGGCACGGCGATGGTCGAGGGAAAGGAGCTGGCTCACTGAGCCAGCTCCTAAAACTATCAAAATCCCCTGTCATTGGAGCCGGTCCACGGACCGCCTCACAATGACAGGGGATTGCACGGGGGGCGAAAGTGTGTTCGGAGGGCGAGGCAAGGGGGGAGCCTCGCCGACTTTTTACATATTCCTGACGGACAGCGCCTGCATAACAGCGTCCGCCATCAGGCGGCTGCCGGCAGCGCTGGGGTGCATACCGTCCTCCTGATACAGTCCCTCCGAGGACGGCGCGGCGGCAAAGGCCGCGGCGAAGTCCACCTTGCGCAGAGAGATGGCGTCCACCAGTGTGCGAAGCCACTGTATGTAGCGCAGGGAGGCGCGGCGGGCGTTCTCAGTGTTGCAGACGGCCTGCCAGCGCGTGGGGATGCTGCGGATGGGGAAGGGGATCCCCACCACGGGCTTGACACCCTGAGCCGCGCATTGGTGCAGCATGGCCATGAGGGAGGTTTTGGCAAGATCCTCTGAGCCGGTGAGCATGATGTCGTTGTCACCGCCCAATAGCAGGACCATGTCCGGGTGCTGGGGCAGCACCTCTGTTTGAAGCCGCACCAAAAGGCCGGTGGAGGTGTCACCGCTGACGCCGGCGTTGATCCATGTGTGGGGCGTTTCCCGGTTCAGGATCTGCACCCAGCACGCATCGGCGGGCAGACGATACCCGGCGGTGAGACTGTCACCCAAGCAGATAATCTTCATGGAGAAGTCCTTTCATACGGAGATGCGCTCTACGCCGGGATGCTCCTGCATAAAGCGGAGCGCCTCCTCGTAGGCGATTGGCTCGGTCAGCCGGACGGTCAGCTCCAGCGTGATGCTGCCGTTGGTCTTGGTCAGGGCGCTGTCCGTGACTTTGCCGCCATGGGACAGGAGCAGCTCCTCCAGTGCGCTGTACGGCTCGGGGGTGTCGTCCATGCAGACCGCAATGTCCTGCGTGGTGGCGGCATCACCGGCTACGGGGAAGCGGTGCAGCACCACCTGCGCCACCATCATGACGGCGGTGGTGGTCAGACCCACCCAGTACATACCTGCGCCGATGGCCATGCCGATGGCGGCGGTGGCCCAAATACCGGCGGCGGTGGTGAGGCCGCGGATGGTGTTGCCGTTTTTGAAGATGACGCCTGCGCCGAGGAATGAGATACCGCTGACCACCTGTGCCGCGATACGCGCACCGTCCGCGCCCCGTGAACCTAAGACCGGGGCGGGATCGACGAAGGCATACTTGGAGAGGATCATAAAGACCGCCGCCGCACAGGCGATGATGCAGTGGGTGCGGACACCGGCCTCTTTCTGCCGCTTGGTGCGCTCCAGACCGACCAGAGCGCCCAAGACGGCAGCCAGGAATATACGAATGAAGAATTCTAAATTATCGTAGGCCGTCAGGGTGACCTCCGGGAGAAATTCTGTCAGACCTGTTAACATACCGAGTCACCTCCTGACTGAAAAAGGGTCACATATACAGGCCGCCGTTGACGTTCATGTAGTCGCCGGTCACATAGTCGGACAGGTCACTGGCGTAGAAAAGTACGGCATTGGCGATGTCCTCCGCTGTGCCGTAACGCCCGGCGGGGATGTAGGTCTTGGGATCGACCTTGGACCAGGCGAGCGTCTTGCCCATGGGGGTGAGGATGTTGCCGGGGCAGACGGCGTTGGATGTAATGTGGTAGGGAGCACCCGCCAGCGCGAAGCACTTGCTCAGGTTCAGATTGCCCGCCTTGGCCGCCGCATAGGAGGCGTCGGAGCTTCTGCCGCCCCGCAGCGCCGCCAAGGAGGAGATATGCACCAGCTTGCCGTAGTTCTGTGCCTTCATGACGGCGAACACGGCCTGCGTCACAAAGAACATGCTCTTCAGGTCGGTGTCCATCATGCGATCCCAGCTCTCGTGGGTGATCTGGTCGATGGGGGTGGAGCCGGTGATACCGGCCACATTTACAAGGATGTCGATGCGGCCGAAGATGGAACGGGCCTGGGCCACCTTTTCTTCGATGTGGTCAAAGTCGGTGACGTTGAATTCCAGCGGCGCGGCCTCCATACCGTGGGCACGGAGATCTTCCGCCACGGCGGTGGCGGAGGGGAGGTCAAGGTCGGCGAGAATGACCTTTGCGCCGAACTCGGCCAGCCGACGGGCAGACGCCTCGCCAATGCCGCGGCCACCGCCGGTGACCATGGCCACGCGATCTTTCAATAACATATGATCCATAGAAAAACGCCTCTTTTCTTGATAGATTAGCCCTTGTGGACGGAGCGGCCAAAGGCGTCCAAGGCTGCCTCCCGCACCATCTCGCACAGGGAGGGATGAGCCACAACCATCTTTTCCCACTGGTCGGTGGTAAGGCCGTCCGCCACGGCGGAGGTGGCCATGGCGATCATCTCGGAGGAGTTCTCGCCCACGATGGTGACGCCCAGCGTCTTGGTGGTGGCCTTATCCGCCACCACGAACACCGCGCCGGCAGCGCCCTCCGCCAGCGCCATGCCGTTGGCGCTGTAATCGAAGCTGCCCAGCACCGGCTCATAGCCGGCCTCCTTTGCCCGCTGGGTGGTCAGACCCACCGAGGCGAAGCAGGGGATGGTGTAGGTGCAGACGGGGACGGGAACGGTGCCGTAGGGACGGTCCTCGCCCAGCATATCCGCCAGCGCCGCCTCGCCCTCAGCGTAGGCTGCATGCGCCAGCTGGAAGCCGCCCACCACGTCGCCGATGGCGTACACGCCGGGAAGACTGGTGCGCTGATGGGCGTCCACCACGATGCACTTCTTGCCGTCCAGCTTCAGGCCCAGCGCCTCGGCGTCGATGCCGGAGAGGTTGGTCTTGCGGCCGGCGGCCATCAGAACCTGCTCACAGTCGGTGGATTCCTCCTTGCCGTCGATCTCGTACACGGCGCGCAGCAGACCGCCGTTTTTCTCGATGCGCAGCATCTTTGCACCGGTTTTCAGGGAGATGCCCTGCTTTTTCAGGTCGTTGAGGACGATGCGCACGGCCTCCTTCTGCTCATTGGGCATCAGCGCCGGCATCATCTCCACCACGGTGATCTCCGTGCCGTAGGCTGCGAAGGCGCAGGCCAGCTCCAGTCCGATGACGCCGCCGCCCATGACCACCATGCTGCGGGGCAGGGAGGACAGGTTCAGTGCGCCGGTGGAGTCGATGCAATACTCATGGCCGGGGATAGGGATCATCATGGGGACACTGCCGGTGGCGATGACCACATACTTGCCCTGATAGTCCTTGCCGTTGCAGGAGACGATTCGGTCTTTCTTCAGCACTGCCTCGCCGCGGACGATCTCTGCACCGGCCTTCTTCAGCAGGAACTGGACGCCGTTCACCAGCTTGGTCGTGACCTCGCCCTTGCCCTGCTGGATCTTCTTGAAGCTGAAGCTGCCGGCGTCGCGGAAGATGTCCTTCTTCACCAGCGCGCGTACCTTCTCCATGGCGTTGGCCTTGTCTACCAAATATTTGGTAGGGATGCAGCCCACGTTCAGACACGTGCCGCCCAAATGCTCTTTTTCAAAAAGGGCGACCTTCATGCCTTTCTTGGCAGCGGCGATGCCGAGGGAGTAGCCGCCGGGGCCGCCGCCTATTACCAATACATCATACTGTTCCATGCTTATTACCTCATCAATACAGCATCAGCGCAGGCGCTTCCATCAGCATTTTCAGCTCCTGAAGGAACTGTGCGCCGTATGCGCCGTCGATGATCCGGTGGTCGAAGGAGCCGGTCACGGTCATCATATTGGCGGGGACGAACTTCTCGCCGTCCCACTCGGGCTTCACCTTGATAGAGCCGACGGCCAAAATGCAGCTCTCCGGCGGGTTGTCAATGGCAATAAACTGCTCCACGTCGTACATGCCGAGGTTGGAGATGGTGATGCTGCCGCAGCCCATGTCATCGGGCAGCAGCTTGTTCTCCCGCGCCTTGGCGATCTGCGCCTTGTAGTCGCTGGCGATCTCCGTCAGACCCTTGCGGTCGATGTCGCGGACGACGGGAACGACCAGTGCGCCGTCCAGCGCCACAGCCAGTCCCACGTTGGTGTGGCTGTAAACACGCACCTCGCCATTTTCATATCGGGCGTTCACCAGCGGGAACTTCCGGGAGGCCACGGCGATGGCCTTGGCCATCATGTCGTTGTAAGAGAGCTTGACGCCCTTCTTGTCCTTATAGGTATCCCGCAGCGCCATGCAGGCGTCCATCTTGATGGACGTAGTACACTGCCAGCAGGGGATCTCACTGAGAGACTCCCGCATGCGTCTGCCGATGATCTGACGCATACGGCTCATAGGCAGCACCTCGTACTCCGCCTCGACGACGGCGGCGGCAGGCGGCGTGTAGCGTGCCACGTCGTTACGGGTGACGAACTGGCCGTTGGCCGCGGGGACGGCGGCCACATCTACACCCTTCTCCCGGGCGGCCAGCTTTGCGTTGGGCATGGCGGGGAAGGCGGGGTGTGCAGCGGGGGCGGCCGCAGGGGCGGCGGGGGCAGCAGAAGCGGCGGGGGCGGCGCCCTTGATGATGGGCAGGTACTCATCCTGCTCCGTCACAGGGGCGGCGGGCTTCTCCTCCGCGGGGGCGGCAGGGGCAGCGGATGCAGAGGGGGCAGCGGATGCAGGGGCGGCAGCGCCGCCGTAGCTCTCGCCGGCCTTGCCGACCACCACCAGCACCGTGCCGGCGGTGACGGTATCACCCTCATTGACCAGCACGGCCAGCGCCGTGCCGGCGGCGAAGCTCTCCACCGGCAGAACGGCCTTGTCCGTTTCCGCCTCGCACAGCACGTCGCCGCGCTTGATGGTATCGCCGGGCTTGACGTGGACGGCTACAATGGTAGCCTCGTCGGTGGTCTGACCGGCGCTGGGCATTTTGATCTCAGTCATGGTACATTCCTCCTGCTTACAGCTTGGCCAGCTTGCGGGCCTCGTCGGCGATGCGCTCCACGGAGGGGATCACGAAGCTCTCCAGCTTGGGGGAGAACGGCGTGGGCGTGTCGGGGGCGGCCACGCGGACGATGGGGGCGTCCAGAGACATGATGGCATGCTCGGCCACGTAAGAGCCAAGCTGTGCGCCCCAGCCGCCGGTATAATTGTCCTCGTGGACGATCATCAGCTTGCCGGTCTTGGCCACGGACTCCAGAACGGTGTCATAGTCGAAGGGAACAAGGGTGCGGGGGTCGATGATCTCGCAGCTGATGCCCTCCTTCTCCAGAATTTCAGCGGCCTGCATGGCCTTGTACCACATGAGCATATTGGCTACGATGGTCACATCCTTGCCCTCGCGGCGGATGGCGGCCTTGCCGAAGGGAATGGTGTAATCCTCCTCGGGAACCTCGCCCATGGTGCTGAGCTGGCCGGCCTCCTTGCGCTTGCCGCCGTAGAGCAGCTTATGCTCAAACACCAGCACCGGGTTGTCGTCGCGGATGGCCTGCTTCATCAGACCCTTGGCGTCGTAGGCGGTGGAGGGGCAGATGACCTTCAGACCGGGGCAGTGGATGAAATAGCTCTCGAGAGACTGGGCGTGCTGCGCGCCGCGGTTGGTGGCGCCGCAGGGGGCGCGCATGACCATGGGGACATGTACCGTACCGCCGGACATATAGCACATCTTGGCAGCCTGATTCACCAGCTGATCCATCATGCAGAACAGGAAGTCGCCGTATTGCAGGTCGGCCACGGGACGCATGCCGTTCATGGCGGAGCCTACGCACACGCCGGCGATCAGGATCTCGGAGATGGGGGTGTTGATGCAGCGGATCTTGCCGATGTCCTGCCCCTTCATCTCAAAGCCGTTTTCCTTGGCGACACGGACGTTTGCGCCGAACTCGTCGCCGATACCCTTGGTGACGGTGAACGCGCCGCCCATACCGCCGGGGATGTCCTCATCCTCGCCCAGCACGAAAACGCTGGGGTCTCTGCGCATTTCTTCTGCAATAGCGCTCTTATAAGCGTCAGCAATAGACATCATAGCCATGGTCTTAACCCTCCCAGAATACGTTATGCAGCGCGGACTCGTTCTCGGGCAGAGGCGCAGTCTTGGCATACTCCACGGCCTCATCCACCTCGGTCTCCACCGCGGTCTCCAGCTGCTTGAGTTCCTCCTCCGTGGCAGCGCCCTCTTTCAGAATGCGCTCACGGAACATCTTCACAGGATCGTGATCCTGAATCCAACGCTTTTCCTCGTCCTTGGGACGGTAGCCGCAGGCGTCGTTGCGGGAATGACCGCCGTGGCGGTAAGTCTTCAGCTCCAAAATGGTGGGGCCTTCTCCGGCGCGGGCACGGGCGATGGCGCGGGTGGCCGCCTCGTTGACGGCCAGCACATCGTTGCCGTCCACCACCTCGCTGGGGATGCCGTACACGGCGGCGCGGTCGGCGGCCACGTTCTCCTGGCAGCAGGTCAGGGAGATGGCGGTGTTGGCGGAGTAGCCGTTGTTCTCACAGACGTAGATCACCGGCAGCTTCCACAGGCCGGCGGCGTTCATGGTCTCGTGGTAGGAGCCCTCGTTGGAAGCGCCGTCGCCGAAGAAGCAGACCACCACATTGTCCTGACCCCGCATCTTAAAGGCCAGTGCCGCGCCGGCGGCGATAGGCAGGTTGCCGCCCACGATGGCATTGGCGGTCATCGCGCCCACGGAGATGTCGCCGGTGTGCATGGCGCCGCCGATGCCGTGGCAGCAGCCGTCCGCGGCACCGAACATCTCGCACATCATGGCCTTGACGGAGATGCCCTTGGCGATGTCGTGACCGGCGGGGCGGTGGGTGGAGGCCATCCAGTCTTCCTTCCGCAGGTCATACAGCATACCTACCGCGCTGGCCTCCTCACCGGTAGACTGGTGGATGGTGCCGGGCATGATGCCCTCCAGAAACAGGTAGTAGATGCTCTCTTCATACTTTCGGATCTCGTACATCTTGCGATACATGCCGAGAGCCTTTTCTTTGGTGGGAAAGGTGCTCATATTTCGTATTCCTCCTGATGAAAATTCTCAAGCCCGGGGACGCTCCCCGCCGGTGAAGCGAGGGGGGAGCGGAGTTTATAAAATTACTAATATTGAGCGGTGCTTTGTTCGCTGAAAAGATACCACAATGGGGTGACTTATGCAATATATCTGGCGAAAATTCCGGGAACTTTCTGCGAATTGCATAAAATTCGCCGATACACAGTGGGTAAGTTGGGCGGATATCACAATGCCTGCAGCATTTAATATTACTAATATTATTACGTGAATCGGCGGTTAGCGAAGGATGTCGGTGATGACCCTGCCGTCCGCCCAAGGCATCTGCTGGCCCAGCAGGGCGGCAAAGGTGGGCGCTTCGTCGATGACCCGTCCGCGACCCAGCACCACGCCGTTGCGGATGCCGGGACCCTTGGCCACGAACACGGGCTGCGGACCGTAGTCCGGCATGTAGCCGTGGGTAGCGCGGCCGAAGCGGTAGTCGCTGGCGTCGAAGTTCTGCACCAGCGGGCGCACGGCTCTGTCGCCAAAGGAGGTGTAGCCATCGGACTCGATGACGAAGGAGAAGTCGCCGTAGAGCTGCTCCTCGTCCCGTGCCTCCTGCGCGGTATAGAGACGGCCGATACCGAACACGCCCTCGTCCTGCAGCGCCTTCAGCTCGTCGTGTACGCGGGCCACCAGCTGCTCGTCGGAGGGGTCCTTCACGTAGACGAGGCTGGACATGGCGTTGGAGAAGCAGTAGGCCTGCCAGTCCGTCACCGTGCCGTTTTCGTCGGTGTGGATCAGACCGGCGTCTGCCAGCTTGACATTCAGGTTGATGGCGCGGTTGATATCACGCTGACCGTGGTCGCTGACCATGATGAAGTTGGTGTCCTCCAGCACACCCAGCTCCGAAAGCGTGTCGCCCACCTGGCCGATGTAGCGATCCAAATCGGCGCGGCACTCGTCCAGATAGGAGCTGAACACGCCGTGGTGGTGGCGGGTGCTGTCAAATGCACCGGTGTGCATGAACGTGACCTCTGGGCGGAATTGGCGCAGGATGTCACAGGTGCAGGCCACGATCCAGCGATCCACCTGCGGCCACTGCATGAAGTGTTTCTTGCCGCCCAGCTCCCAGCCCTCACCCAACAGGTCGGTGTGGCGCTCCATGATACGGATGACCTCGTCACTGCTGCCGGCGCGGCGGAAGCTGCTTGCCAGCGTGTCGCCGGGCAGCGGCATCCAGTACTCATCGATGAGGTAGTCCACGTTGGGATTGCAGCCGGTGACCGGCCATGAGACGGAGGCGGTCTTCAGCCCGGTCTTCTTGGCCACGGAGAAGATATCCTCCACCTGAATGCGGTCGCTGAACCACAGCCAGTTGTCGTCCTTGTTGGTGGTGGTGAAGTCGAAGTTGCTGGTGATGCCGTGCTTGCCGGCGTAGCAGCCCGTCAGGATGCTGACGTGGGCAGGGTAGGTGACGGAGGGGTAGATGGTACGCATACCGTCCTTGAACTCGCTGCCGCCTGCCAGGTATTTTTGGAAGTTGGGCATTTGGCGCAGGGCGTTTACGTCCTCTGTGACCATGGCGTCAACGGAAAAAACGAACAGCCTCTTTGACATTTTTCAATTTCTCCTCTCGGTAATAATATGTGTCAGTAGTGCAGCACCGTCTCCACCGCGTGCTTCCAGCCTGAAAGGCATGCCTGCCGGCGGGGCTGGGACATCTGGGGGGTGAAGATGGTGGAGGCGTTGATGCGGCGCAGGGCGTCGTGGTCGTACAGACCCATGGCCAGCCCTGCCATATAGGCGCTGCCGATGCCGGAAAGCTCCTCGTGCCGTGCCACCACCACGGGACAGCCTAAAATGTCGCTTTCAAACTGCATCAGGTATTCGTTGCGGGTGGGGCCTCCGGCTACCCGCAGCTCCCGCAGGGGCGTGCCGCTGTCCTGCTGGGCGCAGAAAATCAGGTCGGCGATCTGATACGCCACACTTTCCAGTGCGGCACGAACCAGCTCCGCCCTGCCCGTCAGACGGGTCATGCCCAAGAAGGCAGCGGTGGCGTCGGAGCGCCAGTGGGGTGCGCCGATGCCGGTGAAGGCGGGGACCATGTAGGTGCGGTCGCCGGTGTTGGCACTGTAAGCTAAGGCGGAGGTGGCCGCCGGATCGTCGATCAGCCCGGCGTTGTCCTTGAGCCATGTGACCACGGCGCCGGAGTAGTTCGCCACGCCCTCCAGCGCGTAGACCGTGTCGCCGCCTGTGCGCCACGCCACCGTGGTGTTCATGCCGCTATGGGAGGTGACAGGGGCATTGCCGGTGTTCAGGAGGACACAGCTGCCCGTGCCGAAGCCGCACATAACATCCCCCGGCTCAGTGCAGAAATGGCTGAACATTACGCCGTGGGAGTCGCCCACCGCCGCGTGGATGGGGACGCGGTGGGGCAGCAGGCCCCAAAGATCTGTCTCGCCGTACAGCGCGTCGGAGTCGCAGACCTGCGGCAGCATGGAGGGCGGGATGCCGAACACGCGGCACAGTTCATCGTCCCAGCGCTGGGAGTGGATGTTGAAAAGCTGGGTGCGGCTGGCGTTGGAGGCGTCGGTCTTGTGGACGGCGCCGTGGGTCATCTGCCACATCGTCCATGTGTCCATCGTGCCGAGGCGCAGCCTGCCCTGACGGGCTTTTTCCGCCGCGCCGGGGATGTTCTCCAGAATCCAGCCCACCTTGGGGGCGGAGAAGAAGGGGGAGAATTGCAGGCCGGTCTTTTCCTGTATGGCCTGCCGCAGCCCGGGGCTGTCCAGCCGGTCACAGAGGGAGGCGGCGCGGTTGCACTGCCACACCACGGAGTGAGAAACCGGCTGGCCGGTGTCCGCGTCCCAAACGCAGACGCTCTCCCGCTGGTTGGTCACGGCGACGCCTACGATGTCACCGGGGGCGGCGCCGGAGTCCTCGATCACCATGCGGCAGACGCGGGGGAGATTTCCAGCGATCTCCAGCGCGTCGTGGCCGACCCAGCCCCGGTCGTTGATGAGCTGGCGGTGGGGGACGTCCCGGCGCAGCAGAAAGCGCCCCTGTTCGTCCAGCAGCAGCGCCTTTGTACCCTGCGTGCTTTGATCCACGGCCAAGATATACGATTTGCCCATGTATGCACCTCCTGTGTGGTTCGCGGGAAGAAGGTCAGTCCTCTGCGAAAAGATCCTGCACGGCGGGCGTGAGGATCGAGACGGCCAGCGCCGCCATGGCGGAGAGTAGGATCACGGCCAGCGGCAGAATGGAAATGGGGTAGAGCAGGTAGCACACGATCAGCACGCCGTAGGTGCTGAGAGCGGCCAGCAGCGACAGAGGCAGACGCCCCAGCGCCAGACAGATGCCGTTCCAGAGCGCCGTGCCGAAGGGCTGCTCTGTGGCGGCCAGGAGCTGGCAGACGCAGACGCTGCTCAGTGCCGCCCACGAACCCATCAGTACCGTGACCATCCACAGCACCAGACCCCGGTCGCCCAGCTTACCGGCCAGCGCAGAGCACCAAAGGAGCATCGCGCCGTAGCCGCCCACCGTCAACTCCAAAAGGACGCCCTTCCAAAACTTCGCTTTGAACAGCGTCCAAAACTGGCGGACGCGGCTGCGGTCGCAGGTGTCGTCCAAGACCTTATAGAGCGTGCCGTAGAGCGCCACCAGCGCAGGGCCGAGCGTCACCACCGGCAGCGTCAGCGCTGCGGTGATGAGATTAAGGAGCAGGAGGGAGTTGAACTCCTCTCCGAATAGTCGTTTGATGTTTGCACCCATGTGTCACCTCGCGTATCTGTGGGGAGGAAAGTTACGCCGCGGGGAGCTGGTAGTGACCGTCCTCGGAGGGGGCGCCGAAGTAGTCCAGCTCGCGGATAAACTGGCTCTGCACGTCGTAGGTGCCGTCGCCCGGTGTGGAGACCTTCACCGCGCCGTCCACGCAGTTGTAGAAGGTCTGCGTGCCTGCGGCATAGTACCGCAGCGCAGTGGTGCGGCTTGTAATGCTGTCGTGCATGGCCACCGCCACCAGCGGGTGCATCGTCTTTACGAAAGCGCCGCAGTTGGAGGTGTCCCAGCCGTGGTGGTTCATCTTCACCACGTCGGAGGCAAGCGCGTCGCCGTAGGTGTCCACCAAATATGTCTCCTGATTGGTGTAGAGGTCGCCGCTGGTCCAAAAGCTGGACTGGCCGTAGACGATACGCAGGGCGACGGAGCAGTTGTTGTCGTCCATGAAGCCTGCGGTGATATTTTGCAGATTCTCGGGGCGAGGGTTGTAGCACGTGACGGAAACCTCGTCGCCGAAGGAGAAGGTAGAGCCTGTTTCGAGATAGGTGACGGGGATGGATTTTTCACGGATGAGCTCTATCATGCGGCGATAGGTGTCGGAGTTATACGTGTGATCGGCCATATAGATTTGCTCTACGGGGAACGTGCTGACCACCGTTTCAAAGCCGCCGATGTGGTCGGCATGGGGGTGGCTCACCACAAGGATGTCGATTTTCTCCACGCCCATGCGCTGCAGCTGAGCCACCACATCCTCGCCGGAGGCGGGGTTGGCACAGTCCACCAGCATGACCTTGCCGTCGGGGGAGGTGTAGACGGTGCTGTCGCCGGTGGTGATGACATCGTTCTTGGCGGGCGTATCCTTGGTGAGATACAGATACCGGGCGGTGAGCTTGCCGCTGTCCTCGGAGGTGTCAAACACCCGGGAGGCGTAGTTGCCGGCTGCCAGCTCCAGGTCTGTATCGCTGGGGGGCTTCGTTCCGCACGCTGTCAAAAGCAGCGTGACCGCGCACAGAAAAGCTATATAGATCCGTTTCTTCATATACTGTTCCTCCAAAGAAAAGAACAGGGAGCGGAGCGTGACTCCGCTCCCTGTCAGGGTCGCTTAAGTTAGCCGTTGGACATGTTGTAGAGGTCGATGGCCTCCTGGATGGAGTCGCAGGCGACCTTCATGGCGGCGTTGATGTCCGCATTGGGATCAGCGGTGATGGTCTGGATGCAGAGCTTGTTGGCGGCCTTCATCTCGTTGGAGATGGGGATGTAGGGGTTGTTGGCGGAGTCGTCAGAGTTCTGAAGGCTCGCGTACACGGCCTTGATGGCGGGGAAGGTCTCGTTCATGTACTTCTGATAGACCTCGCTGTCGTAGGTCTGCTGGTTGGGAGCGAGGTAGCCGGTGCAGGTGGAGAAGTAGGCGGCCTCGTCGCCGGTGCTCATGTACTTGATCAGCTCATAGGCGCCCTGCTGCTGTGCCTCGTTGCCGTTGTTGCAGATGTAGATGCCGGTGCCGCCGGCGGGCTCACCGGTGCGCTTGCCATCCTCAGTAGCGGAGGGCAGAGGAATGATGCCAACGTTGAACGCGCCGTTAACGGAATTCAGGACCTTGGTGGTCATGGACACAACGCCCATCAGCATGGCGCAGTCGCCGGAAGCCAACTGAGGAATGATCTCGCCCTGGTAGTCGCTACCCCAGGCAATGGCGAGGTTATTCTTGTACAGCTTCTGATAGTTGTCCAGCATATTGTAGATGGTGTTCTGCACGGTGCCGCCATCCGTGTAGAGGCACTTGGTGATCTGACCGTCGTAGCCGTTGCCGGCGTCATACGCCTGCAGACCCTCGCGGCCCAGAACGCCGTTGAAGTAGAAGCCGTCGGGGTGGAAGCCAATACCGTAGGTGCAGTAGCCGCCCTTTACCAGCGTTTCGCAGGCAGCGTACAGGTCGTCCATGCTCTGGATGTCCTCGGCCTTGATCCCGGCAGTGTCGAACAGGTCAGCGTTGTAGAAGATGCCGCCGTAGCTGTAGCCGGTGGGATAGCCGATCTGATTGCCCTCGTTGTCCTGATAGGCAGAGCGGATGGAGGCCCAGGTCTGCTCCAGCTCGGGCCAACCCTCGGTGTCCTTGTCGATGAAGGTCTGCAGGGGAGTGCAGAAGTCGGAGGTGGCGTACATAGCCACGTTCTCCACGGCGCCGTTGAACAGGGCGGGCAGATCAGCCTGAGCGGTAGAACCGATCTTGGCGTTCATCTCTGCCTGAGAGCCCTGATACTCAATGGTGGCGTGGTACTTGGTTTGGGAAGCGTTGAAGCGATCCAGAATGGTCTGCAGGTAGCCGATGTTGGTGTCGCCGAAGTACGTCCACCAAACCAGCTCGATGGGGGTGCTGGGCTCATCGGTGTCCTGCTGCTGGTCGTCCTGCTGCTTGCCGCAGGCCACCAGAGAAAGGGCCATGACAAGCGCAAGGATCAATGCAAGAATCTTTTTCATACGTGTCTCCTTCTTATTTTTTATTTATAAAACGCACGGGGCGCTTTATACACTTGGGGCGGCTGCACCGGAGGAAATCAGCCCTTCACGCCGCCGGCGGTCATGCCCTTGATGATGTAGTCCTGACCGAAGATATAGGCGATGACGGAGGGGACGATGGCCACCACGGCGCCGGCCAGGATCTGACCGTAGCTGATGATGTCGGAGGTGACCAGGAAGGAAATGCCGATCTGGACGGTGCGCATGGTGTCCTTGTTCGTGACCAGCAGAGGCCAAAAGAAGGCGTTGTAGATGCTGACAAACAGGTAGATGGCCAGCGCGGAGATGGTGGGGATGGACAGGGGGGTGGCGATACGGAACAGGAAGCCCATGTCGCTGCACCCGTCGATGGTGGCCGCCTCCTTGAAATCCTTGGGCAGCGTCAGGTAATACTGGCGCATCATGAAGATGGCCGTGCCGGAGATCAGGTGGGTGATAATGAGCCCCAGGAAGGTGTTGATCAGACCCCAGTGCTGGATGGTCACGTAGTTGGTAATGACCACCACCTCGCCGGGGACCATCATGGTCATCAGCACCAGCGTCCACAACGCCTTTTTGAAGCGGAAGTCAAAGTAGACGAAGGCATAAGCGGCCAGCGAGGCGAAAACCACCTGCCCTAAAATGGAGAAGAAGCAGACGATGACGGAGTTCTTCAGGTAGAGAAGCAGGGGGACCTTGCGAAAGACCTCGGCGTAGTTGGCAAGCGTGGGGTTATCCGTAAACAGGCGGAGAGGATAGGTGACAAGGGCTTCCTCTGTCTGAAAGGAGAAGGCCAGACCGATGATGAGGGGGGAAATGAATGCAATACCCAAAATGGCCTTGAGAAGATAGGAGCTGCCGCTCTTGAGCTTGCGTACGGTTTTTGCAGAAGTCATTGATAATGCACCACCTTATCTTCGAAAATAAACTGTATCCGCGTCAGGGCAAAGATCATCAGGAACAGGAAGATGGCCTGTACGCAGGCAGTCTCGAAGCGGCCGTTAAGGATGGCGTTTTCGTAGATGTAGTAGATCAGTGTCTTAGTGCTGTTCACCGGCCCGCCCTGCGTCAGCAGCTTGATCTGGGCGAAGGTCTTGAAGGAGCTGGCGATGTTCATGAAGATGACGAAGAAGATCTGAGGGGACGCCATGGGCAGGATGATGTGCCAGATGCGCTTGAACGGCCCGGCGCCGTCCAGCCACGCGCTCTCCAGCAAGTCCTCCGGCACATTGCGGAAGCCCACCAGCAGGAAGATGAAGCTGGTGCCGATGTGCATCCAAATGGTCATGGCGCAGACGCACCAGATGGCGGTGGACTGATCCAGCAGCCAAGCCTGCTCCACGCCGAGGATGTTGTTGAGAAGACCGTTCTTCTGCCGGTAGATGAAGAGGAAGATAGCGGCGGCAGGAGAGGAGGCGATGGCCATGGGCAGGGCGTACATGGTCTGATAGAACTTGGAGAAGCGCACCTTGCGGTTGGCCAGCAGCGCGAAGATCATGGCGACAAGCACCGTGCCTACTAGGTTGATGGCCGCCATTTTCAGGGTGATCGCGATGGTCTTCCAAAAGGCGGGCTTGGAGAGAATGCGTACCCAGTTGTCAAAGCCGACCCATTTGGCAAAGTTTCCCTGCTTGTCCGTCAGGGCAAAGGAGAGAACGATGGTTTTGATGAAGGGGTAGAAGGTGAAGGTGACAAAAAGCGCCATGGCGGGCAGGATCAAAAGATACGGAAGCCCTTTCTTTTCGAGGCGCCTTGCCAGTGGAAGCTCTGAACTCTTTTTCATGTCGTTTCCTTTCCTGGCGCAGAGGCCAAATGATGGTCTGAGGGGTTGCAGGCGTTATGCCATATTTCCTGAACGCGCCGGGCATCCCGGCGCAGCAGCTCGGTGGTGATGTGTGCGCCGGGGGCGTATTCCAGCACCAGATCGGCCGCTGGGGAATACTTGGCCGCTGTTTCCAGCATCCGCAGGACGGCGTCCTCGTCGTACCACAGACCATCCTCGAAAAGCGGGCGGTGCAGGTCGTGAACGCCGTCGGTGTTGTGGAGGTGGTAGCCGCCGATTCGTGAGCCTAAGGTGCGGATCAGGTCCGGGATGTCCCAGTGGTTGGCCATCGCGTGGCCGGTGTCGATCAGCGCGCCTACCTCCGGGGGAAGGCTCTCGATAAAGGACACGAACGCATCCTGCGTAAAGAGCGCGGAATTCTTTGCCGGAAAGCCTACGTTTTCCACTGTCAGCCGGACGCCGCGGCGGCGGGCTTCCGCCGCCGCGCGCAGCACGTTTTCGCGGGACAGCTGGATCATCTGAGGGATACTGCCGGGGGAAACGGCCTTTTCGTGGGTGTGCATCACCATGGAGGTGGCGTGGAAAGCGTCGTACCAGCGGAACGCCTTTTCAAAGGCGCGATCCATGGCCTGCGCGTCCGGTGAGCCTGCCTCGTTGCATATTTCCACGAAGGGGGCGTGAATGGTGACGGGGGTGTGGGCGAAGGTCTGGACCTGCGCGTCCAGCAGCGCGTCGAACTCCGGGTATGTCCAGCTTGTCGCCAGCTCCACGCCCAGATCGTCTGTGCCGCGCACCATGTCGTACAGGGCGGGGTAGTCCCGGAAGAACACGCAGTAGGAGGAGATGTAGATGGTTTTCATGGTGCAGACCTCATGCTAAAACAGGGTAGGGACAGGGGGGACAGTAGAGGTACATGGCGCGGCAGCCGGGGAAGCCGTGCATATCGTCCATAGCGAACCGGCTGGCTACGCGGGTTTCCTCCGGTGTGCCGTCGGTACGCATGACGATGCGGTTTTGACCTTGGTAGCGCAGGACGTGGCAGGCATAGCCGAAAAGCTGCTCGCCGTAGCCCTTTTGCTGGAGCGCGGGGATGACGTAGAGCTGCTGCACGGCAATGTCGCCATCGGGCATCTCGGGCAGGTGATCGAAGCGGATGAAGCCGCTTGGCTGCCCCTTGAGATAGGAGAGAGCGATACGGTCGGGGTACCGGTTCAGCAGCGTTTCCGCCTCGCGGAGATAGGCAGCGCCGTCAAAGTCCGCGCCGCGCTGGGCGGCGTCGGCGGCGGCCAGCTTCAGCAGATCCTCTGCCTGCTCCGGCAGACGGCAGGGGTACACGGCCATGTTGATGTCGCTGCCGGCCACACCGCCCCAGGACCGCCGCAGGCGGTCGGGGAGGTGGGAGTCGTCATTCATGTATTCAATGCGGATGACACCGTTTTCGTCCACGTCCAGCAGGGAAACGGAGGTGTTGTCACCGTGTCCCATCTCCTTGACGCAGGACATGGGCTTTCCGGCGATCATGCAGAGGGTGGCCTTAATGGTGCAGGAGTGAGAGACGACCATGGCTGCGCCGTCGCGACCCACCTCTCTGGCAATGCGCCGCAGACAGTGCGTGGCGTTTTCCGCGACCTGGCGGAAGGAACTGGCGCCGGGGGTGATGTTGTCCCAAGGGGCGTCCGACCAGACCTGATTGGCCTCGGGGTACTCCTGCGCGATATTGCCCCACGCCATGTCCTCCCATACGCCGGTGGTGACCTCCCGCAGGGAGATGCGCACCCGGATGGGCAGGCCGCGCTCCTTGGCGATGGGGTCGGCGGTGGCGATGGAGCGGAAGGTATCGCTGGCATAAATGGCGTCTAAATGCACGCCGTGAAAGCGGCGGCGGAGTACCTCGTTCTGCTCGTAGCCCTTCACGGTCACGAGCGCGTCTGTCTGCGCCTGTGTGCGCCGGGTGGCGTTCCCCTCTGACTCGCAGTGGCGTACCAAGTATATCTTTGCCATATATCGTCCTTTCCACTAATAATATTACTAAAAATTTGGGTGGAGAGTGTGGCTTCTGTGAGCGCTTGTATGGGGGAAGTGTACCCCATTCGGCGGGCAAAGTCAATCTATCCTGACGAAAATTCTCCTGTTTTCACGGCGAGATTTGTAAAATTGACGATTTACACAAGGGGGAGGTGGAATTTTTGTGTAAAAAGCATTCTGCTTGACATTCAAAATATTACTAATAAAATTAGGCGCAGAAAGAAATGCCCTTGAAATGCGCCGGGAGAGGAGTTTTCCCGCCGTTCGACCTGCGTGCCCGACCTGTATACTATGGCGCACGCGCGTAAAGTCGGCAGTCTGGTGGGGGTAAAATACAGGTAAAAAACGGACAAAAATTTCCCGCTCCGGCGGGAGAGCGGAAGTGGGGACTTTACCGGGTTTTATTCTTGTGCTATACTGGACGGTGATCGGCGGGAGCAGAATCTTGCTCACGGGTATGTATCCCAGCCGGGGCGCCCCGATTTAACAGACAGGGAGGAACTTCCATGCGCAAAAAAGGTACGACCATGCAGGACGTGGCGCGGGCGGCGGGCGTGTCCCAGCCCACGGTGTCCATGATACTCAACGGAAAGCTGTCCAATTTTCCGGCTTCCACGGTGGAGAGCGTCCTTGCGGCGGCGTCCGCGCTGCAATACAACTTCCGGGGGACGTCCGTTGCCACGGGCGATACCGTGTTGGTGATCGCCACCCAGCTGACCAATCCGTTTTATACCGCGATTATTCAGGCGATGGATCGATACGCGGCCAAGCGGGACATCCGCGTGACGGCGGCCTGCACCTACCATGACCCGGAGCTGGAGAGCGATTACCTCACCACCGCCATCAAGCAGCACTATCTCGGCGTGGTGTTCCTCTATCCGCCGGACAATCAGGAGGTGTACGCCAGCCATGGCGCCCGCATCCCCATCGTGACGGTCTGCGACCGGCGCAACCGGCAGGGCGACATTGTGGAGCTGAATAACTTCCGGGCGGGTGCGCTGGCGGCGGAGCATCTGCTGGGGCTGGGGCATACCAATATCGCCGTTCTGACCCACTCGTCGGATCGCTCCAACACGCCGCGGGCGGAGCGCGTGGCCGGGGCGCTGTCTAAGATCACCCCGGCGCTGGGGCAGGATCACCTGTTGATGCTGACCAGCAACAGCTCCCGCAGCGGCTATTTGGAGGAGACGGCGTTCCACTACCATGTGGGCTACTCCATGGCGCAGAATAAGCGAATCTATGAGAACGACATCACCGGGCTGATCTGCGTCAACGACCTGATGGCCTACGGCGTCATGGATGCGCTGATCGCCAGGGGCTACCGTATCCCGGAGGATTTCTCCGTCATTGGGTCGGATAACCTGCTGTTCTCCGGTATGTCGCGGGTGTCGCTGACCTCCATCGAGCACCACACGGACGTGCTGGCGCAGTCGGCGCTGACGACGCTGATCAACCGCACCCGTATGCTGGAGGACAATCAGGTGGCCTCCGCCGCGGCGCGCTTTCACGTGCAGTGCCAGCCATCGCTGGTGGTACGGGAGTCCACCGGCGTCGCCCGCAGCGGCCCGCTGCCACGGCGGGGGGAGTGATGGCCGTCGGCGGCATTATATTAGATGTTGTATGTAAGGTCAAAAGCAAAACCCTGCCGGAGCAATTCCGGCGGGGTTTTATGGTATTCTTACGGCCAAAGCCTTCGACCGATGGAGCAGCGGAAAAACCACGCCGTGGGGCGTCCTTGGCGGGCACCGGCGCGGTCGGCGCGAATAAAATCGCCGCCAAGCCGCTGCGGCAGTTGTACTGCGGGAGAAGCGCGGAAGCTATTCCGCTCCAGGATGGGCGATCGACGAAAGGGGAGAGCCGGTTTTGTGATCCGTTCTCCCGTAGACCGGGGAAAATACCCCCGGTGAAGGCATCCCTTTTTCGTTCCACGGCAGGGTTCTCGTCGACCTGCCCAGCAGAGCGGAAAAATAATTGTATAAGTTGACGAAAAAACCGACAATGGCCGGGAATTTTCATACAAATCAATAAAATAAAGGTTGTCAGACCCCGGAATATAAGCTATAATCGGTACGTTGAGCTACTGTCCGCAGCCATGTGGGCGGCGGACTTCAAGAAAATGAAGGGAGTACATCACCACTATGACTGCTAATGACATTCGCAATATTGCACTGCTGGGCCACGGCGGCTCCGGCAAGACCTCTCTTGCTGAGCAGATGCTGTTTATGACCAAGGGTGTGGACCGTCTGGGCAAGACCGTTGACGGCAACACCACCTGCGACTACGACGCCGAGGAGATCAAGCGCCAGATCTCTATCTCTCTGGCATTTGCTCCCGTCATGTATAAGGGCAAGAAGATCAACGTCATGGACGCTCCCGGCAACTTCGATTTCTCCGGCGAGGCCGTCTGCGCCATCCGCGCCGCCGAGTGCGCCGTCATCGTGGGCAACGCCAAGGACGGCCTGTCCGTGGGCATGGAGCGCACCTGGAAGATGCTGGGCAAGAAGCCCCTCATGATGTTCATCAACCGTGTGGAGGAGGCCAACGCCGACTACGCTGCCTGCATCGACGCCATCAAGGGTAAGTTCGGCACCGCCATTGCCCCCATTGTCGCCACCAAGGCTGACGGCAACAAGGCTGTCACCGTCATCGTGGACCTGCTGCACAACAAGGCATACGACGCCAAGGGCGAGTGCGCCATCCCCGCCGACATGGCCGACGAGGTGGAGGCGCTCCGCGCTGAGCTGATGGAGGCCGCTGCCGGCGCCGACGAGGAGCTGATGGAGAAGTTCTTCGAGACCATGGAGCTGTCCGCCGAGGATATGGCCAAGGGCCTGAAGCTGGGCGTTCGCGAGGGCAGCGTCTGCCCTGTGCTGTGCGGCAGCGCCGCCACCGGCATGGGCGTGGAGATGCTGATGCAGACCATCGTGGATCTGGTGCCCGTCGCCACCGATATGCCCGCCGTGGCCGCCGAGGATGACGACGGCAACGCCATCGAGGTCGCCTATGATCCCAACGGCACCACCGCCGCCTTCGTGTTCAAGACCATCTCCGACCAGTACGGCAAGTTCTCCATGATCAAGGTCGTCCGCGGCAAGGTCACCAGCGATATGTCCCTGTACAACATGACCACCGGCAACACCGAAAAGCTGGGCCGTCTGTATGTCATGAAGGGTAAGAAGACCGAGGAGACCAAGGAGATCTGCTGCGGCGATATCGGCGCCATCGGCAAGATGGACAAGGTCAAGACCGGCGACACCCTGTGCGAGCCCAAGACCTATGTGAAGTTTGCGCCTCTGGCCTTTGCCCCCGCCTGCTACGAGCGTGCCATTGCCCCCAAGACCAAGCAGGAGATCGAGAAGCTGGGTACCGGCCTGAACAAGCTGAACGAGGAGGATCCCACCTTCTCCGTCACCAACAACGCCGAGACCCACCAGACCGTGATCTCCGGTGCCGGCGATATCCAGATCGATGTGCTGTGCAGCAAGCTGAAGTCCCGCTTCGGCGTGGATTCCGAGCTGGATACCCCCCGTGTTGCCTACCGCGAGAAGATCCGCAGCACCGTCCGCAAGCAGGGCCGCTATAAGAAGCAGACCGGCGGCAGCGGTCAGTTCGGTGACGTTCATATCATCTTCGAGCCCCAGAGCGAGCAGGAGGATATGATCTTCGAGGAGAACGTGTTCGGCGGCTCCGTGCCCAAGAACTACTTCCCCGCCGTGGAAAAGGGTCTGCGCGAGAGCTGCCTGCACGGTGTGCTGGCCGGCTATCCCGTGGTGTTCCTGAAGGCCACGCTGGTGGATGGCTCCTACCACCCGGTGGACTCCTCTGAAATCGCGTTCAAGCTGGCCGCCAACCTGGCGTTCAAGGCCGCGCTGCCCGAGGCCAAGCCCGTGCTGATGGAGCCCATCGGCGAGCTGAAGGTCACCGTGCCCGACAACTTCGTGGGCGACGTGATGGGCGACCTGAACAAGCGCCGCGGCCGCGTGATGGGCATGAACCCCACCGGCGACGGCGAGACGGTGCTGGAGGCCGAGGTTCCCATGGCGGAGATGATGAGCTACGCCATCGACCTGCGCTCCATGACCCAGTCCCGCGGTACGTTCACCTTCAACTTCGTCCGTTACGAGGACTGCCCCGCTGCGGCGCAGGAGAAGGCCATTGCCGCTGCCAAGGCGCTGGCTGAGGCCGAGTAAGCGATCACAAAGCAAAAAACATCCGCCGGGAGGCGGATGTTTTTTTGCCTTCAAAATGCGCGGCAAGGCTGTTTCTCAACCCCACAGAGTGGTCAGCATGGGGATGACCTGCTTCTTGCGGGACATGACGCCGGGGAGGAACACCATGTTATCCTTGGGCTCCACGGCGAAGGCGTTTCGGATGGTCTCGTCGCTGCCGATATACAGAAGCTGGGAGCCCTCCTGCAGCACGTCCGTGAGCATCAGGATCACCATGTCGTAGCTGTTGGACTTCTGCACGGCGCGCATGGCCTCCAGCAGCTCGTCCTTGCGCTCCATCAGCTTCTGGGAGTCGATGCAGGTGACCTGTCCCACGCCCAGCACCTGCTCAGAGATGTGGAACTCCTTGAAGTCACTGCGCAGCAACTCCTCGGCGGAGCGGCTGTCGTTGCTGCCGCTGAACAGCTCCCGTCCCAGATCGCTGAGGGACACCTTGGCGATGCGGGCCAGCCGCTCCGCCATGGCGATGTCCCGCTTGGTGCAGGTGGGGGACTTGAACATAACGGTGTCGGACAGGATGGCGGCCGCCATCAAACCCGCCATGTGGGGCGACGGCGTGACGCCGTGCTCCTGATACATGGAGGTGATGATGGTGTTGGTGCTGCCCACCGGCTCGTTGCGGACGGTGATGGGCTGCCGGGTCTGGATGTCCGCCAGACGGTGGTGGTCGATGATGCCCAGGATCTCCGCCTGATCGATGCCGGGGACGGTCTGGGACAGCTCGTTGTGGTCCACCAGCACCACCCGCTTGCGCCGGGGCTTCAGCAGGTGGTAGCGGGACAGGGTGCCCACGACCTTCTCGTTTTCATCCAGTACGGGGTAGCAGCGGTAGCGGCTTTTCAGCACGACCTCCCGCACGTCATCGATGTAGTCGTCCAGATGGAAGGAGATCAGCCCCTCCGTGGCGCAGGGCCGGGCGATGGGCGTGGCCTGATAGATCAGGCGGTGTACGCGGCTGGCGTCCAGCGGCGTGGAGATAACGCAGGTCTTGCCGGCGTTTTCCAGCCAAGCCGGCTCCACATCGGTCTGGCACAGGATCAGGCAGGCCACCTGCTTATCCAGCGCGCGCTGGATCATATCCGGCTGGCTGCCGCACAGCACGATGCTGTCGGGGCTGTCGAACAGCAGATTCTCGCAGTCCTGGGGCAGGGCGATGGACACGGAGCCGCTGACGTTGTCCACCAGATCACCGCCGTCGCCCATGATCCGCCCCTCAATGACGCTCAGCAGGTTGAAAAGGGGAATGGCCTCCACGCGGGGCTCGCCCACGGTATTCAGGCTGAAGGTGGCGATGTCACCGGCGGACAGCATACCGTACAGGGAGCCGTCCTCGTTGACAACGGGAATGGCGGAGATCTTCTGCTCCCGCATGAGCTTCCACGCCCGGTCCATGGTGACGGAGGCGTCCAGACACGGCGGACGGTCGAAATCCAGATCCTTCACCTGTGTGCGGACGTTCTGGATGAAGCGGGGGGGATTGAAATGGAACCGCTCCAGCATCCGGTTGGTCTCGTCGCTGACGGTACCCAGATGGACGGCCACATATTCCTTCTCGCCCAGCGCGTTTTTCAGCGCGGCATAGGACATAGCGGCCACGATGGAGTCGGTGTCCGGATTGCGGTGCCCGGTCACATAGATCTCATTCATACGCGAAAGCTCCTTTGCGAAAATTTTCCTCTGTGACCATCCATTATAAAGGAGGTTTCCGCTGCGGTCAATGGGGCGCGGCGCTTTTTGCAGAGCGGCGCCCGCGTTCCGCCTCCGGGAGACCGGCTTTGCGCCGCGTTTTGCGCCGAAGGGGAGAGGGAGCGGCTCCGCAGAGCCGCTCCCTCTCCCCTTGCGATGATCGTTTTTGCGGTAGAATATTGTATAAACAGGGCGAAAAAATGCCCATAAAAAGCAAAACGCCACGCACACTGGCGTGGTGGTCATCTTCTGTGGGTGGGACGCTTACCGCTCGCTGATCTGCTGCTGGCAGTCACCGAAGATCATATCGTCCAGATCGCCCAGGATCCAGTTGTTCATCATATCCTTATCACGCTCCTTTCTTCATTTGTTTACGCTTATAGTATATGCCGGTTTTGTCAACTTTGCAAGCACAATTTTATACATAATGTACAATTTGTTTTCGCTAATTTTTGATAGATTGCACAATGACACCTGCGGGTCATACCATATATAATGGCTTCGTATGAACGTGTAAACGGGGATATACTGACTATGAAAGAGTTTTTTGCGGGAGAATTTGATATCGCCGTTATCGGCGCCGGTCACGCGGGTATCGAGGCGGCGCTGGCGGCGGCACGGCTGGGGATGCGCACCGTCTGCTTCACCATCGATCTGGACGCGGTGGGCAATATGCCCTGCAACCCCGCCATCGGCGGCACCGGCAAGGGACATCTTGTCCGGGAGCTGGACGCGCTGGGCGGTGAAATGGCCCGTGCGGCGGACCGCGCCTGCATCCAGTACCGGATGCTCAACCGCGCCAAGGGCCCGGCGGTGTGGTCACTGCGGGCGCAGGCGGACCGGCGGCTGTACCAGCAGGTGATGAAGCACACGCTGGAGCGGCAGGAGAATCTGACGCTGCGGCAGGCGGAGGTGACGGAGCTTCGCTGCGAGGACGGACACGTCAGCGCCGTGGTGCTGCGCACCGGCGCGGTGTTCCGCGTCGGCGCCGCCATCCTCTGCACCGGCACATACCTGACGGGGCGCACCATCGTGGGGGAGTGCATCGAGTCCTCCGGCCCCGACGGGATGCACGCCGCCAACGCGCTGACGGACAGTCTGCTGGCACTGGGATTGCCCCTGCGCCGCTTCAAGACCGGCACGCCGCCCCGTGTGAATCGCCGGAGCATCGACTTTTCCCAAATGGAAGTGCAGGTGGGAGACGACGACCCGCTGCCCTTCAGCTTCGACACGGCGCAGACGCCGGAGAACCGGGCGGTGTGCTACCTGACGTACACCAACGCCGAGACCCACCGCATTATCCGGGAGAATCTGGACCGCAGCCCCATCTACTCCGGCGTCATTGAGGGCGTCGGCCCCCGGTACTGCCCGTCCATCGAGACGAAGATCGTCCGGTTTGCGGACAAGCCCCGCCACCAGCTGTTTATCGAGCCTATGGGGCTGGACACGGAGGAGATGTATATTCAGGGCTTTTCCTCCTCCATGCCGGAGGAGGTACAGCTGCGGATGCTCCACAGCGTGGCGGGTCTGGAGCATGCGGAGATGATGCGTCCCGCCTACGCCATCGAGTACGACTGCATCGATCCGCTGGCGCTGAAGCCCACGCTGGAGGTCAAGACCGTGGGCGGGCTGTACGGCGCGGGACAGTTCAACGGCTCCTCCGGCTACGAGGAGGCGGCGGTACAGGGCTTTGTGGCGGGCGTCAACGCGGCGCTGGCGCTGAAGGGGGAGCCGCCCCTGCTCCTCAAGCGCAGTGAGAGCTATATCGGCACCCTCATCGACGATCTGGTGACCAAGGGCACCGAGGAGCCGTACCGCATGATGACCTCCCGCTCCGAGTACCGGCTGCTGCTGCGGCAGGACAACGCCGACCGGCGGCTGTGCGCCATCGGACACCGCATCGGACTGGTGTCCGCGGAGCGGCTGCGGGCGGTGGAGGAGAAGTACGCCGCCGTGGAGCAGGAGGTCAGGCGCCTGACCCGTACCGGCGTGGCCGGCAGCGACGCGCTCAACGCCCTGCTGGTGCAGCGGGGCACCGCCCCTGTGGCGGACGGGGCGCGGCTCATCGACCTGCTGCGCCGCCCGCAGGTGGCCTACGACGATCTGCGGCCCTTTGACCCCGGCGCACCGGCGCTGGACAAGGCCGTGCGGGAGCAGGTGGAGATCACCGTCAAGTACGAGGGCTACATCCGCCGCCAGCAGCGGCAGGTGGAGGAGTTTGAGCAGCTGGAAAAGCACGCGCTGCCTGACGACATGGATTACAGCGATATTCAGGGTCTGCGTCTGGAGGCGCGGGAGAAGCTGAGCGCGGTGCGCCCCCTGAATCTGGGGCAGGCCAGCCGCATCTCCGGCGTATCCCCGGCGGACATCGGCGCGCTGATGATCTGGCTCCAGTCCCGCCGCGGATAACTTAGTAAGGTCAAGGCGGCGCATTGCCGCGCAACACGATAAGGAGGGTTTCCATGAGAAAATTTCTGGCCATTCTGGTCTGCAAGCTCATACGTTTCGTCGGTTCCTTTGTGGGGCGGGGCAGCAGCCTGCCCGGACAGATCGCGCTGAAGATCTGTCCCAACATTTTGCAGCGGGTGCAGCTGCCGCCGGAGATCATCGCCGTTACCGGCAGCAACGGCAAGACCTCTACATCCGAGATGATCGCCCATGTGCTCACCGCCGCCGGGAAAAAGGTGGTGTTCAACCGGGAGGGCTCCAACCAGATCGAGGGCGTCACCACGTTGCTGCTGTGCAGCAGCACCCTGACGGGACGGTGCAAGAGCGACGCGGTGGTCATCGAGTCCGATGAGCGCTATGCCCAGTACACCTTCCGCTATTTCCAGCCCACCCACTACGTCATCACCAACCTGTACCGCGACCAGCTCACCCGCAACGGCCACCCCCAGTGGGTGTTCAAGTCCATCGAGCCCAGCATCGGCCCGGACTGCACGCTGATCCTCAATGCCGACGACCCGCTGGTGGCGCTGTTCGCCCGGGGACGACAGAACCGGGTGGTCTGGTTCGGCATGGATCGCCAGCGCTTTTCCACCGACCGCTGCACCGGCATCTACAACGACGGGAAATACTGCCCGCTGTGCCACGCGCCCATGGCCTACGACTACTACCACTACAACCACATCGGCGCGTACCACTGCACGAAATGCGATTTTCACCGGCCGGAGACGGCGTATACTGTCACCGACGCGGATCTGGATACAGGCTTTCTCACCATCAACGGCAAGGACCGCATCGAGCTGGCGTTCAAGAGCATCTACAACGCCTACAACATTCTGGCCTGCTATACCGTGTGCGCGCTGACGGGGGTGGACGGCGCGGATATCGCCCGCAGCATCAGCCGCTATGTGCTGAAGAACGGCCGCATCGTCAACTGGCAGTACCAGACCATGCACGGCACGCTGCTGGCCTCCAAGCACGAGAACTCCGTGTCCTATGACCAGTCCCTGCGCTACACAGTGCAGCAGAAGGAGTCCCACGCCGTCATCATCATCGTGGACGCGGTGAGCCGCAAGTACTTCACCAGCGAGACAAGCTGGCTGTGGGACATCGACTTCGGTATGCTGAACACGGAGAACACCTCCCACATTTACCTGCTGGGCAAATATGCCGACGACCTGTACGTCCGGTTCTCCTACACCGACGTGCCGCCGGAGAAGCTCAGCGCCTACGAGAGCATTAGCGAGGGCGTGGACGCCGCCGTGCGGGACGGCGTGACCCAGGCCTATACCATCACCTGTTTCTCCGACAAGGGCAAGTTCCTGTCGCTGGTCAATACGCTTTAAGGAGGGTCTGCATATGCGCATCCAGCTTTTGCATCTCTATCCCGATCTGATGAATCTATACGGCGAGTACGCCAACGTAGCGGCGCTGCGGCGCAGTCTGGAGCGGCAGGGAGCGGAGGTCGTCGTCCGCACCGGCACGCTGTATGAGGATATCGACTTCTCCGCCGCGGACTTCGTCTACATGGGCGCCGGCACGGAAAGCGCCCAGCTTGTGGCGCTGGAGGATCTGCGCCGCTATACTGACGCCGTAGGCGCGGCGCTGGCGCGCGGCGCCGTGGTGCTGGCCACCGGCAACGCTATGGAGCTGTTCGGCATCAGCATCGCCTCTCCCGACGGCACGGCCCACGCCGGACTGGGGCTGTTCCCCTTCCGCACCACCGTGTCCGACACCGAGCGCATACAGGGCGACTGTCTGGCGGTGGGCGCTGCCACCGGACAGACGGTGGTGGGCTTTGTGAACAAAGCCAGCCAGACTACCGGGGTCGCCCATCCGCTGTTCCGCATGGAGCACGGCCCCGGCAACGCCGCCGATACGGCGGAGGACGGCGCGTGGGAGGGCAGCTTCTACGGCACCCATCTCATCGGCCCTCTGCTGATGAAGAACCCCCACGTCAACGCCTACTTCACGGAGCTGCTGTGCCGCCGGGTAGGACTGCCCTATCAGACGCAGGACTGCCCCCACGAGCAGCGGGCCTACGAGGTGACGCTCCACGCCCTGCAGGAGCGGTTCCGCCAGCAGTAAACGCAAAAAGAGCATAAAAAAGAGACGCCTTACAAGGCGTCTCTTTTTTATGCTTTTGTTCAGATGTACTGGCGCATACCCTCGGTAGCCACATCCTCGTCAGCGCTGACAGTGACGGTGAACTTCACGTCGTTCTTCTCGCTGAAGCGATCCAGCCAGTGGAGGAAGTTCTCCACCGCCTGCCAGTCGGTGCTGCTGGCGATCTTGCACAGGTTGTCCACAAACACATGGGAAATATCGAAATTGCCCGCGTACAGACCGCAGAGGAAACCGCGCAGGCAGTCAAAAGAATCCACATTGTACTCGCTGGCATTGACCAGACGCACATTGTAGCTGATGTCGTAGGTCATGTCGCGGCTGGGTTCGATGCAAACAACGCTGCCGGTCTCGGAATCCACGCTGGTGTGGATCAGCTCGATAAGCTGCTTCGTCTTACCTGCACCGTTCGCGCCCATGATCAGTCTAACCATAAGAAATCACTCCTTTGTCATAGATGGAGTTGGTTCTACTCCTGTCTGTAGAATACCATACCATGTAAAAAATAGCAACGAAAAAAAGTGGCGCTTTTTTTGGGCAAAACGCCTTACCGTCCCAGCTTGGCCAGCAGCGTTTCGCGCAGCTCCTCGTAGCCGGGTTTGCCCAGCAGCGCGAACATATTCTTCTTATAGGCCTCCACGCCCGGCTGGTCGAAGGGGTTCACGTCCAGCAGGTAGCCGCTGAGCCCGCAGGCGTACTCGAAGAAGTAGATGAGCTGTCCCATAACGCCCTCGTCCAGTTCGCCGGTGTACAGGGTGATGTTGGGGACGCCGCCCTCCACATGGGCCAGCAGCGTGCCGTCCATGGCCTGCTCGCGGATAAAGTCCATGCTCTTGCCGGCCAGGAAGTTCAGGCCGTCGCCGTCCGTCTCGTCGTAGGGGACGGGGTTCTCGTGCTGCGACGGGCCGAAGCGCACCACCGTCTCAAAGAGATGGCGCTCACCCTGCTGGATATACTGTCCCATGGAGTGCAGGTCGGCGGTGAACTCCACACTGGCGGGGAACAGACCCTTGCCCTCCTTGCCCTCGGACTCGCCGTACAGCTGCTTCCACCACTCGGCCATAAACCGGAAGCAGGGCTCATAGGCCGCCAGGATCTCGATCTTCTTGCCTCTGCGGTACAGCTCGTACCGGGCGGCGGCGTACTGCCATGTGGGGTTGGCGCTCATGTCCGCCGCCGTGCAGGTGTCCATCATCTCCCGGGCGCCGTTCATCAGGGCGTCGATGTCGATGCCCGCCACGGCGATGGGCAGCAGACCCACGGCAGTCAGCACGCTGTACCGGCCGCCCACATCGTCAGGCACCACGAACGTCTCGTAGCCCTTGGCATCCGCCAGAGACTTCAGCGCGCCCCTGTGCCGGTCGGTGGTGGCGTAGATGCGCTTGGCGGCCTCCTCCGGGCCGTATTTCGTCTCCAGCAGCTCGCGGAAGAAGCGGAACGCCACCGCCGGCTCCGTGGTGGTGCCGGACTTGGAGATGACATTGACGGAGAAGTCCACGCCGTCCAGCAGCTCCACGATCTCGCTCATGTAGTCGGAGGACAGACCGTTGCCCACAAAGTAGATGTTGGGGGTGTCCTTCTTTTTCAGATTGTAGTTGGGGGAGCGCAGACACTCGATCACGCCCCGGGCGCCCAGATAGGAGCCGCCGATGCCGATGACTACCAGCGCCTGGGAGTCCGCCTTGATGCGCGCCGCCGCGGCCTTGATGCGGGCAAACTCCTCCTTGTCGTAGTCCTCCGGCAGGCGCACCCAGCCGGTAAAGTCGCTGCCGGCGCCGTCGCCCTTTTGCAGATGGTCGTGGGCGATGCGCAGGCGGGGCGCCAGCGCCGCCTCGTAGGGCAGCGGGATAAAGCTGTTGCAGCTATTCAAGTCCACACGGATCATAGGATGATTCCTCCTTGGTAAAAGACATCTTTTTCGGTGTTTCCCATCTTACAACGATTATACCTAAATTACAAGGGGAAAAAGGCTGTCTACGCCGCGAAAACCGCCATGCGCAAAAGCTGGGTGAACACCTGCCCCCAGCTGCGCCGCGCCACGGACTCCTCCGCCACCAGCGGCACGGTCAGCAGCACCGTGTCGCCGTCCAGCACGGACAGCTCTCCCAGCCGCTGCCCGGCCTCCACCGGGGCGGCGACCTGCGGTTCCAGCGTAACGGTGCGGGTCAGGCCGCCCGCCTTGACCTTTTCCACCAGCACGGCGGTGTTCTCCGTCTCCGGCACCGGCTGTACGGCGTCCGATGCGCCCATGGCTACCGGCACCGGCGTCAGCGGCTCTGCCGGCAGGGCGTCCGCCAGCGCGTAGGTGGAAAAGCCGTAGTTCAACAGGGCCTTGGCATCCTTGGTGCGGGTGTCCTTGTCCGGCGCCTTCATGATGACGGCGATCAGCTCCATGCCGTCCCGCTCCGCCGTGGCGCTGATGCAGTACCCCGCCGAGGCGGTGTAGCCGGTCTTGAGACCGGTGGCCCCGTCATAGAAGCGGATGAGCTTGTTGGTGTTGGCCAGCTGAAATGCGCCGTCCCGGATGGTGTCCATCCAGATGGTGGTGAAGCGCCGTATGTCTGGATGATGCAGCAGCAGCTCCCGGCTCATGAGGGCGATATCGTGGGCGCTGGTGACGTGGCCCTCCGCCGTCAGGCCGGTGCAGTTGACAAAATGGGTGTCCGCCATGCCCAGCTCGGAGGCTCGCCGGTTCATCTGCTCCACAAACAGCTCGTGTACGCCGGCGACCTTCTCCGCCAGCGCCACCGCCGCGTCGTTGCCGGAGGCCACGCACACCGATTTCAGCAGCTCCTCCACCGTGATCTGTTCACCCTCCGCCAGATAGACCTGACTGCCGCCCATCCCGGCGGCCGCAGCGCTGACCGTCACCACGTCGTCGTAGCCGATAGTGCCGCTGTCGATGGCCTCCATGGTCAGCAGCAGCGTCATGACCTTGGTGACGCTGGCGGGCTCCAGCTGCTCGTGCTCGTTCTGGGCGAACAGCACCTGCCCCGTGGAACGCTCCATCAGCAGCGCCGCCCGGCTGGTGATGGGCAGCTCCACCGCCTCCGCCCGCGCCGGGTACAGCCCCAGCGCGCACAGCATCGCCGTCAGCAGACAGATCGTGCGCCGTATCTTCCTCATCATAAGACCCCTCCCGATGTTTTTTCCTATTCCTATGCCTGGGGGAGAGAAATCATGCGCTTCGACAGAAATTGCGGTTGCAAAACCTGCACCGACCTGCTATAATAGCAGCGTTCGCAGGGTTGGTATATCGGTATTACAGCGGCTTCCCAAGCCGTTAAGGCGGGTTCGACTCCCGTACCCTGCTCCAAAAGGAAAAGACCGCCAGCGGCGGTCTTTTCCTTTTGGAGCTTTGAAACAGCACACCCTTGACGCGTAAGGGTGTGCTGTTTACTGATAGTATATCTATTATATCCGTGCCACGTTCTTGGAGGCGACCACGTCCACGCCGGTGCCGCAGACATTTTGCAGCACCACGTCGCCGATGGCGGCGGGGGCGTGTACGGTCACGGTACGCAGGGCGCGGGCTACCTCATGCACCAGCGCCTTGGGCACCTCTCCGGCGGTACGTACCGGCAGCACCGGCAGCGCCGCGCCCTCAATGGCCACCGTGCCGGTGACCGTCCGTGCCGGGGCTACGCACTCTTTTTTGGCATAGGCCTCGCCGCGAGGGCAGGTGTTGCCGCTGACGGAGGTCACGACGCCGTTTTCCACCTCGGCGGTGAGCTGGCAGCCCATGGGGCAGCCGATGCAGATCAGTTCGCGTTTCATTGTGCCTGCGCCTCCTCTACTACGAAAGTCACCGTGTCTGCACCGGCGGGGATGGCGGCGGGGTCGAGGGGGAAGCTCTCCATCTCGCCGGGGGTCAGAATGCGCTTGGGGATGCGCTTGAGCAGCGTGTCGCCTGCGTAGGCGCACAGCGCCGCGTTCCGGTAGGGCTGCCCTACCCGGAAGCGCACCGTTACCGGCGCGCCGCCGCGATGCAGGGTCTGGGGTACCGTATAGCGCACGCCGCTCTTGCCCTCCAGACGGATGCTCTCGCTGTCCTTGACGCCCTCCAGCACATACCGGGCGGCGCTGCGTCCCGCTGCCGCCGCCTCCTGAGAGACGAAGTCCACCAGATCGTGGACGTGCAGCACGTTGCCGCAGGCGAACACGCCGGGCAGGGAGGTGGCCAGTGTCTCGTCCACTGCCGGGCCGCCGGTGACAGCGTCCAGCGCCGCGCCTGCCTGACGGGTCAGCTCGTTCTCCGGCAGCAGGCCCACGCTCAAAAGCAGTGTGTCGCAGGGGATGTACCGCTCCGTCCCGGCGACGGGCAGGCGGCGGTCGTCCACCTGTGCCAGCGTCACGCCGGTGAGATGCTCCTGCCCGTGGATCTCCACCACCGTGGTGGACAGGTAGAGGGGGATATCGAAATCGTCCAGACACTGGACGATGTTGCGCTTCAGACCGCCGGAATAGGGCATGACCTCCGCCACGGCCTTGACCTCAGCGCCCTCCAGCGTCATGCGGCGGGCCATGATGAGGCCGATGTCGCCGGAGCCGAGGATCACCACCTGCCGTCCGGGCAGATAGCCCTCCATGTTCACCATGCGCTGGGCGGTGCCGGCCGACCAGATGCCGGCGGGCCGCGTACCGGCGATGTTCAGCGCGCCCCGGGGCCGCTCACGGCAGCCCATGGCCAGCACCACCGCCTGCGCCTTGATCTGCTGCAGGCCCACGCTGCGTCCCGTGACGGTCAGCACCTTCTCCGGCGAAACGTCCAGCACCATGCAGTCCGTCCACGCGGGGATGTTCCGCTCCTGCACGGCGTCGATGTAGCGCTGGGCGTACTCCGGGCCGGTCAGCTCCTGATGAAAGGTGTGCAGGCCAAAGCCCGCGTGGATGCACTGGTTCAGGATGCCGCCCAGCTCGCCGCTGCGCTCCAGAATGAGGATATCCCGCAGACCCGCGTCGTAGGCGGCTGCGGCTGCGGCCAGACCGGCGGGACCGCCGCCGATGATGGCCAGTTGTACGGTTTTCATGAAAGCACCTCCTTGGTGCGGGCTGCCAGCAGGCGGCTGTCGCCGCCGCTCTTGGTCAGCTCGGTCATGGGAATGCCCAGCTCCTCGTGGAGCAGCTCCAGCGTGCGGGGGGAGCAGAAGCCGCCCTGACACCGGCCCATACCGGCTCTGACCCGCCGCTTTACGCCGTCCAGCGACCGGGCGCCCCGGCGGATGGCCTCCCGGATCTCGCCCTCCGTGATCTGCTCGCACCGGCAGACCACTGTGGCATAGCTCGGGTCCTTTTCGATCAGCGCCTGTCGGGCGGCGAAGTCCATCTCACGGGGGCGGGGGATGTCCTGCCGCTCCGGGATGAAGTTGTCCTTCTCCGCCGCGCCCAGCTTTTCGGCAGCCAGCTCCGCCAGATACTGCCCGATGGCGGGGGCGGAGGACAGACCCGGCGACTCGATGCCCACGGCCTCGAAAAAGCCGTCGGCGCTCTCGCCTACGATGAAGTCGTCGTCGCCGCCCACCAGATGGGCGCGAAGCCCGGCGAAGCTGGTGATGACGTCCCGCATGGGGAGGTTCGGAACGCTGCGCGCCGCCGTCTCCGTCACGCGGCGCAGACCTGCCGCTGTGGTGGCGGTGCAGTCCTTGTCGTCCTGATCCTCCGCCGTGGGGCCCACCAGCAGGTTGCCGTGGACGGTGGGGGACACCAGCACGCCCTTGCCCATGGCGGAGGGGAGCTGGAAGATGGTGTGCTGCACCAGCTCGCCGTCCCGCCGGTCCAACAGGCAGTATTCGCCCCGGCGGGGAACGATGGTCAGCTTCGTCTCACACAGCTGGTTGTGGAGCGTGTCGCCGTGGACGCCGGCGGCGGAGAGGACCACCCGGCTCTCCAGTACGCCCTGCGCCGTTTCCAGCAGGAAATGATCGTCCTCCCGGCAGATGCGCTGCACCTCCGTGTTGAAGCGGAACTCGCAGCCGTTGGCAGCGGCGTTCTCCGCCAGTGCGATGGTCATGCCGAAGGGGCAGATAATGGCGCTGGTAGGCGCGTACAGCGCGGCCACAGCCTCCGGCGCGACCCGGGGCTCCTGACGGCGCAGCGCCTCGCGGCCCAGCACCGCCAGACCTTCCACGCCGTTGCGCTCTCCGCGGGATTTCAGTTCCTCCAGACGGGGGACGTCAGCCTCGTCAAAGCACAGCACCAGCGCGCCGCACCGGCGGTAGGGGAAATCCAGCTGGTGGGACAGCGCCTCCATCATCTGGGAACCGGCCACATTGAACCGGGCCTTGGCAGAGCCGATGGGCGCGTCGAACCCGGCGTGGCAGATGGCGGAGTTGGCCTTGCTGGTGCCTGTACATACATCCTCGCTACGCTCCACCAGACAGATACGCAGCTGATAGCGGCTGAGCCAGCGGGCCACGGCGCAGCCAACAGCGCCGCCGCCCACGATCACAGCATCATACATCGTTCAAACCTCTTTCCTGAAGGGGGAGGGCAGCCTCTCCCTGCGACGTTTTCTTATACAACTTTATAAAATAACAAATCCGCGCACCACTTGTCAAGATGAGTGGAAGAAAAGCTGTTCTTAACGGTATCTTAGCGCTTTCTTAACGCGAAAGTGTGCTACAATAGCAGCATGCTTATAAAGAAGGGGGGGCCTGTGGACATGGACGCCTACTGGGCGAAGCTCCGCAGCCATAAAAAGCGGGAGCGGGCCTCTGTTACGCAGGGGTTGTCGTATTCCGCGCTGGATCTGGCTATCGCGTTCAGCCTGTATCTGGCGGCAGTGCTGCTGTGCCTGTTCCTGCGGAACATTGACCAGCATCAGGACACCACCTATGTGGCGGTGATCTTTTTCCTGGACGTGTTCCTGACGGCCTACTGGACCAACGGCTATCTGCTGGGCATCATCACCGCCGTGGCGGGTGTGTTCAGCGTGGACTATATCTTCACCTATCCCTACTGGCATATCAGCTTTACCCTCACCGGCTTCCCTCTGACGTTTCTGGTGATGCTGACGATCTCCGTGCTGACGGCGGCTGTAACCAGCCGCGCCAAGCAGACGGAGGCGGCCCGCCGGGAGGCGGAGCGGGAGAAGATGTACGCCGATCTGCTGCGGGCCGTGTCCCATGACATCCGCACACCGCTGACCGGCATCGTGGGCGCCACCAACGTTCTGCTGGAGCAGGACAAGGAGCTGACGCAGGAGCAGCGGCTCCAGCTGCTGCGCTCCACCAATGAGGACGCCCAGTGGCTCATCCGCATCGTGGAGAACTTACTGTCCATCACCCGCATCAACTCCGAGGAGGCGCGGGTGAAAAAGGCGCCGGAGGCGGCGGAGGAGGTCATCGGCAGCGCCGTGGCCAAGACCCACAAGCACTACCCCGATGTGGAGGTGCGCGTCTCCGTGCCGGAGGAGCTGATGATGGTACCCATGGACCCGCTGCTCATCGAGCAGGTGCTGGTGAACCTGATGGAAAACGCCGTGATCCACGGCGGCACCAGCCGCATCGACATCGCCCTGACACAGGAGGGGGAGGACGCGGTGTTCACCGTGTCCGACAACGGCAGCGGCATCCCGGTCTACCTGCTGGGCAAGCTGTTTGACGGCGCGGCCCGCAGTGACCGTACCGCCGACGGCCGCCGCAGCATGGGCATCGGTCTGTCCGTCTGCCGCACGGTGGTGCAGGCCCACGGCGGGACCATCCGGGGAGAGAATAAAAAAGAGGGCGGCGCGTGCTTTACGGTGACGCTGCCCATGAAAGGAGACGACTATGAAGATTAAAGACAAGGTACTGATCGTGGAGGATGAGCAATCCATCAGCAACTTTATCTCCATGATCCTCACAGCCAACGGGTACGATACCATCATCGTCCGCAGCGGGGAGGAGGCGCTGACCATGATCGCCTCCCACTGCCCGGATATGATCGTGCTGGATCTGGGCTTGCCCGATATGGACGGCATGGAGGTGCTGAAGGCGGTCCGCAAGTGGTCCAACCTGCCCGTCGTGGTGGTCTCCGCACGCAATCATGAGCACGACAAGGTGGAGGCGCTGGATTACGGTGCCGACGACTATCTGGTCAAGCCCTTCGGCACCTCTGAGCTGCTGGCCCGTATCCGCACCGCCATCCGCCACACCCGTACCACGCTGTCCAACGCCCAGATCGCCCAGTCCGGCAAGTTCGTCACCGGCGACCTGACCATCGACTACGACAAGCATCAGGTGCTGATGAATGGCGAGAACGCCGGCCTCACCGTCAACGAGTATAAGATCGTGGCGCTGCTGGGCAAGTACGCCGGCAAGGTGCTGACCTATGATTTTATCATCCGGGAGCTGTGGGGGCCCAAGGCCAAGACGGACAACCAGATCCTGCGGGTGAATATGGCCAACATCCGCCGCAAGATCGAGCCGACTCCCGGCAACCCCCAGTACATCTTTACCGAGGTGGGCGTGGGCTACCGTATGCGGGAGGGCGACTGACCTCTTTACGCGCCGGATAACGAAATTGTATCGTATACGGAAACGCCCCTCTGCGGAGGGGCGTTTTTGCGGTACGGAGGTTTCTTTATACGAAAAAAACGAGCGACGGGAATCGGCGCTTCACGGGTTCTTTATATGCGGCAGATAAAGGAAAAAGAGCCCGCCGGAAAGCGCGCGTTAAGAACCGCGCTGGCTTATTTACATTGCTTTTATCGCACGGTAAGATACAGATACGCCCGTCGGGTACGGCGGGGGAAAATGTAAGGAGAGAAAGCAATGGAAGAAAGAAAAGGCTTTGGAACCAATTTTGGTTTCCTGATGGCCGCGGTCGGCTCGGCAGTCGGCCTGGGCAACATCTGGGGCT
>ERZ773181.583-NODE-583-length-38667-cov-8.567078_pt1 | contig 38667 bp, 32 predicted proteins | sample MGYA00581001_ERZ773181 | MGnify/ENA primary metagenome ERZ773181 (study PRJEB29015, sample SAMEA2737780) | human gut metagenome | biome: human gut; feature: human-associated habitat; material: faeces | place: China | collected 2012 ...
GCCTTAAGAGCGGCAAAAACTATTACTCCCAGCGCCCGCTTCATTGGGATTCCTCCACCGTTAAATAAAGCGTGTCGCCGCGTACTTCCTTTTTTAGGATTTTCATTCTTCCTCCGCGCGAAAATAGTACTTCTTGTTCGTCTGTGTTTTCCTTGAAATATCTCTTTACCACTTCCCCTATGTATTTTGCGTTAGAGTGCTTCACAACCGTGATAAACACCTTTGTAGGTTTATTCATATACTTTTCTTTAACCATTGCTGCGTTGGTCGAGTAAGACTCAAATGTTGAGCGCTCAAAATACCCGCTTTCAACCTGCTGCATAAAGCCGTCGTACAGTTCTTTTTGGTTCGGGTATTTTGTGTTCCAGCTCATGCCGCGGTAGAGCTTCTCGTCAGATTTCATGGGCTCTATGCGCTTTAATAGCCGCCCAAAGTGGTAGGCCTTGTCGCTTGTGGTGTGGTTTTTTATGTAGTCGGAATCTTTCGTCCACTCAATGAGGGCGTCGCGCTGGTGGTAGGGGCTTTTGCCGTCGCCGTAAAAGTTTTCAGGCAGCGGCTTGTTTAAAACTTCAACAATGTCCTTTGAGGAATAGGGCTTAGTTCCGTTTGGGTCGGTAAAGACAAGCTTGTCGCCCTCCCACTTGGCAAGGCCTTTTAACTTCTCGGAAATGTCCGCTTTTAAGCTTTCAGACGCCCCGCGGATTTCGCTTTCAAGGCTCTCGTTTATAGAGGGTATGTCCTTGGGCTCTGCAAAGCTGTCTTCGGCTATTGCGCCGCACCTTACGGCCTCCCCGCGCGAAACGTCGCGCAGGCCCATGCCTGAGTTGAAGTCAAAAGGCGGATAAGGGTTTCCAAAGCGCGATATTTTCGACCATATTGGATCGTTTACCTCCGCAATCATCTTGCCGCCGTAAAGCTTTCCGCCCGCCGCCCTCCAGCGGCTCTTCCAATCGCGCGGCTGGCGCGCCTGCCGTATGCGTATAAGCTCGTAGCAAGGGTAGATGTCGAGGTCTTCCTGCGCCTCGGCATAGCGCGCGTAGCCCTGCGCCATCTCAAGGTTGGTGCGCAAAATCAAGTCTTGGCGGCGGAAGGTGTTTAAGTCTCTTATTGAACCTTTTGTTCCGTCGGCTGGCTTGTAGCCTACCGAATCAAGCGCCTTTTGAATGGCAAGCCGCGCGTCCGACATTGAAAGATTGCCCTTTGCAAAGTCCGCGCAGGCGCGCTGCATCGTATTTACAACCTTTGCATTATTTACAGTTGCCGACCAAAAGGCGCGCTCGCGTATCTGGCACGAAAGCTCCTGCATCTCGCGCGTTGTAAGGTCGGTGGCGATTGCCTGTTTGCGCTCTATGTACGCGCCGACTGTGCGGTCGTAGGGCATTTGTATTAAAGTCCGTTAAAGTCGTTTCTGGTTGGCACTCCGCGCGCGGGACGCACAAGCTGGCAGCCGCCCGAATTTTGAGCCGCCTGGTTCGGGTCCGGATTGTCCGGCATTGATACGTCAAAGTCGCCCGCGGCAATCTTGTCCAAGAGTTCAAGCGCCTTTAAGTTGGCTGTCTTTTCGTCGTCTTTTAATTCAAGGCTAAGGCGCGGCTTGGCGACCGCCACAACAAGCGCAAATGCGTCGCGCTCCAGTTCCGCGGGAATTAAGCTTGAGTCTTTGTCAACCGAGTATCCGCCCGCCGCTATCGCCCCGCGGATTTTCTCCACAACAACGCGGATAGCCTCCGGCAGCGGATTCTCCTGCCCGTCGCCGAGGGCCTTTGTCTTCATTGCGTCAACAAGCTTGCCCGCCTGGTATGTCGCCAACTTGTCCTCGGTAATCTTAATCCAGCTCATGCGGCCTCCTTAAATTTTCCGCCGTTTACAACGGTGTTAAAGTTGCTTTGCAAAGCGTCTGCAAGCTCGTCGCAGGCGACGATCATCTCAAAACGTTCAGGGCGGATTCTATCGCCCGTTCCCGCCGAGTATTTAAAAGGCACTTCGACTTTCGCAAAATCGGTAAATATTTCCCTGCAAATATCCGAGCCATCGCAGGAAAGTAGCCATTTTCCTTTTATCGTGTAGAGACTGTTTCGCAACATCTCCATGTCAGCGGGCTCCCAGGCGTCATACACGCCGCTGTCGCCCGTGCAATACGGAGGATCAAAGTAAATGAAAGCCGATTCCCTGTCGTAAAACTTTACGACCTGCTGCCAGTCGCGCTTTTCGATGTAAACGCCATGTAAACGCTCATGCAGCTCCTTGATTGCAGGCACATGTTTTGTTTTATCGAAGCCGCGGTATCCGCGCGGATCGCGCGCATAGTAATCTCCAAACCCACTAAATGACGACACTTTTAAAAGATACCAGCGCGCAACCTTTTGAAGCTCCGTAAGCCCCTTGTTCTCTTGCAGGCGGTTGAAAATTTCCACAGAGTGCAAGTACCATTCCATCTCGGAAAGAAGCGCGTCCAAGTGTTCGCGCACATATAAATAAAAGCCGGAGACTTCGTCGTTTAGGTCGTTTATCACCTCAACTTTAACGCGCGCCTTTGCTAAAAATACGGCAAGCCCGCCTGCAAATGGCTCTATGTAGGTGTCGTGTGCAGGAATGACCGGAAGAATGTATTTTAACATTCTGCGCTTGCCGCCGGGATATGCAAAAACTGGATTCATTATTTATCTGAAAATTTTGGAGGCGAAGCGGGATGCTCCGCCTCCGAATTGAATTACGATACGGATATGGCTTTCGCGCCGCCCGCTACCGTGTTTACGATGTTGGAGTAGTGCTCGACTGTAATGTCCACCCACTTCGCCTTTTCGTCGCGGTAGATGCGGAACATTTCGCCGCCGTCGCACGGGCTCCAGAAGCGCTTAAGCGTAGAGGGGTCGAGGTCTGTCGCCCCGTCAACGCCAACAAACGCCACTGCATACGCACTATTTGTAACCTTTGCCTTTCCGGACGTTGTTTCGACTCTTTCGGTGCTCTTGAATACGCCGTCAAGGCCAAGTTTGTCGGCGAGCTGCTGGGCGCCAAAATTTGCGGCTACTCCCGCGTATGGCGCCGTGGAGCTCTCGTAAACTTCCAGGCGGGTGCTCCATGCTTTTGAGCCAATGAGCAGGCGGTTTGCGTCAAGCATTATCGAATCGCCAACGGCATCAATAAGGGCGCGCAAGTCGGCGTCGGGCTGGGTCTTTGTGGAGCCCGTAGCCCACGATTTGGATGTTGCAGACCCAGCTACGGAAAGCAACATTGCTACCGCCCGCACACATTCGTTACGGATTAAGCGGCGTACGAGGCTCTGGGTTTTTTCCTCCTCGATGCCTTCATAGCGCTCATCGTTGTCGATTCGTATCGTGAGTCCCTTGTTGAGCGTCTTCTCTTGTACAATCTCGCCCTTTACTTCGAGGCGCTTGAAGTCGCCGCCTACATTGCGGACGTCCTCGCTGTCGGCGAGAAATTCCCCCTTGCCGGACTTGCGGAATTCAAAGCGGCGGTTTGCGCGCACAGCGGGAGCGATGAAGTTGAGCAGAGCCTCATACTTTTCGCTTTTGACGCCGCTTGCGAAGTTGGTGAGTGCCTCGCTAAACTGCGAGTCCGCAACGCGGTCGTTGGCCGCGCAGATAAGACCGCTGTTCAGGTTGGAATTGGTCAGTTCGTGTATCTTTTCCATAATTTTGATTTTTTAAGTTTTGTTAGGAAGCCGAAACCTCTTTCAATACTCGCCATGTTTACAGATGATAAGAGACTGTTTGATGCTCACCGGAAGGCCAGCAACATAGCGGGCGATTGGCTGGAGAATTTTGCGGAAGTCAGGAAGCGCAAAGGCGGGAGGACGGACAGCGTTTTGACGGGAGAGACCCTGCGATTTAGTTGTGAACATATGCTAAGCAGAGCTGAAGATCCCCAGCTGCACTCGCACGAGGTATTTTTTAACATTACTTACGACAAAGAGCTTAACGCATTTTACGCGCTTGACCCGGGACAAATGGGTACGCGGTCAAAGTTGGCTACCCACATATACCGCAATATTTTAACGCGCGAGCTAAATAAGATATCTGTTCCGGCATACATAGATGAAAGCGGCAGGGTAAAAATCTACGGAATAAGCGATAAGCTTTGCTCCTACTACAGCAAGCGCTCAAAGGAAATAAACAAATATGTAGAGGATTACGAGAGGGCCCACCCGGGACAGAAATGCGGCAATAGATTTAGGGCAAAAGTTGCGAACGCTTTTAAGGGAAAGAAATTAAGCATCGCGGAAGAAAATCTGGCTATTGCAAGATTTAAAGAGGAGATTGAGGATGCAAACTTGGATGAAGAATTGTACAGAATTGCCAATATAGAAAAAGGATATGTGGATTCTCTTTGGGGTAAATTAATTTCTTCATTAACTAAACGCAACGCGGATAAGATTGTCAGCATATATGAGAAAGGTATATCGCAAAAGCGCGGCTGCATAAACATGTACGATTACCTTATGGGGGCTTTGATATGCGCGAAGGCTGAAGTCTCCTACTCTGAAATAAAGGAGGCCGTGAAAAAGCGTCTCAATGCCCGTGAAATTTCCCAATACAAAGACACAATCATTCTAAAATCGAATGACGCCGTGCGGAAAGAAATAATAAAAATTCTTCCGGAGCTCAAAAATATAATGTTGCAATACCCCCTTAGCAGCAGTCAAAAAGCGGCAATAAAAAATTTGCCACATGCGAAAAAGATTTTGGACGATTCGCAGCCCGTCGTTGAAATTAAGGAGAGCCAATTTGGGAACGCCACAGGCGATATGGCGTATCTTTCAAAATTAGCCGTAAACGAGGGTACAAAAGTCTATTATCTAAATGCAAGCCGCAAGATAAAGCGCGAGAAAAGCGGCTCGCACTATGCTGAGGCACTAAAATTTGAAAAACTTGGCTCTGTGGAAAAGGAATCGTTAGTCATAGTTGACAATGCCGATTACGTTGACAACGACCATATGTTGGATCTCTTGAAAGCGTCAAAAGATCGCAGATGCAAGATAGTCCTATTAACGCGCGAAGCCTTTAAAACGGATCCCCGCTTGCATGCGATTGACGCTGTTAGAGCGCAGGCCGTGAAAATGGCTCCGCCCGTTCCTAAGGCAATTAGAAAGGATTTTAAGGATTTGGCGAATGCTGTGCGAGATTACCGCGTATTCTACGGCAATTTTAAACAGTCCGGACTGGATATGAAACTCGTTTTTCTGAGCGAGAAGTCCAGAGACGCCTTTGTTAAAAAGTACGCCGAATTTTACAATGCAGAGCTTCCGGATTACGGCATTTACCCGAATATAAATATGGAGGATACAAATTATTACCTCTTTGCGCAAGATGGAGAAGATACGGAAGAGGCGGAAAATAACTTGGCAAAACAAGGCTTAAGCGTGCATGTTGCTAAATTTTTTGCTCCCGAACACAATATTCCGCCCATATATGCCAATAGGCCAATTGGCAGGCCTGTGCAAAACAAAACGGGAACTCTTGAACGGAAATATACCGGAATTAATGCAAATCCACAGAGTGGTAAATCTAAGAGCAATATGCCTATTCAAAAGCCACTTGCAAGGCAGGGTTTACAGAATATAAAACCGAACCAGACGCTTAACCCTCCAATTTTGCACAGGCCACAGGGTAATGATAAATTGCAAGGCTTAAGCAATGCGGGCAATAGGAATTCTCCGCCTGGCGATAGTAATCATTCAAGACCAGGCAGTGCAGGGCAAGCTCCAAAAACGCGTGGATTCCCCGAAAGGGATCATTATCCACCACAAAATACTGGTGGTGCAACACAGCCTCCAAGTAATGCGATTGGATGGTCCGATTCAAATGAAATAGATAAACCCCAAACTCAATCAGGCAAGGATTCCAGAAATAAGGCGCCAAAGGATCCTCCACCCCCGGACGATTTTTGGGACAGATAGAGGTTCAATAAACAATGTATATAATGAGAATGAGTTACTTGCTTGTTTTCAATTATATAAAGAAAAATAGCGATATATTAAGGACGCATTTGAGAAGCGCATTTTCATTTTTCGAACTTGCTTGTTAGTGCTTCCAATGTTGCATTTGATAATACTTCAATATCGGGAATGAGCAGATACTTCCATGCTTTCCCGCCATTCTTCAAAGCGTGGTCGGAAGCGTAATGGCACCAAAGTTTTGCTGCACTTGCCTTGTTTTGAACACTTGGGTCGCTCAGTTCACTTTTCGCCTTAATTTCAACGAGCAACATTTGAGAGTTGGTTTCTACAATAAAATCCGGTTCGTATTCTTTCCCCGACTCATAGAAAATCATAATATCGTTTGTTGTGGGCTTGAACCAGCGCAATACTTGCGGTGAATCTTCCAATATTGCGGAGAATCTACGCTCAGGGTCGGAGTCAAAACTCAATTCGGGGAAGAGCGATTTTTTGTAGCCTACAAACAGGTAGTTTCTTATATCTTTTTTTGCGAAGGAGGGATTTCTAAAATTTAGTTTTTGAGAATCGTCTGTATATTTGAAGCTTTTTGAGGACGCTATTTTAAAGCCTTTTGATACAGTTGCTTGATATTCTATTTGTATTGTTTCTTCATGCTTGAATAGTTCGTCATGTAGGAGCTTTGCAATTTCTCTTCTATTAAAGAGGATAATTTTTTTGACTTCTGCTTCGTCATTCTCATACGAGCGCACAAAATCTGCGTATTGTTTTGCGATTGAATTTATTACTGCGTTGTTGTCATCGTATGGGATATCGTCTAAGTCCATTAGGGCGCTTACGATATTTCGCTCTGGCGTTTCCTCGTAGTCCAATTCTTCCGCTTCTAATGTGAAGGCAAAGTTGCTCTGAAGCTGTCGAATTGTTATATCGCGGCTTACTCTTTCATATTTTTGCAAATAGGAAGTATTTAATTTAAAATCTGCGAATCTTCTGCGGCTTTCGCCTTTGGGGGTTATAATTACGCGCGGGATATTTATAGTTGTTTCTTGTACAAGCCCGATAGTGTTTTGGACAGTTTTTTCTATATCGGCCTTTGATGTATCGTCCAGATTCATTTCTGTTTGGACCTGCGAACGCACCAATCTGTCTTTTACTTCTTTTACAATGCGTTCTTTGACCTTTTCGTCAGACAGTTTTTCCACGCCTGCGAGGTTTTCAAAATTTGATGCAATTACTTCTTTTGTAATTCGCGCTATATTTTTTTCGCTTTCTGATTCAAACTTATGCTTTTCAGCGGCACGCTCTATGATAGATTTCTCTTGCGAAACTTCCGAAACCGGGCCTTCTTCTCCTTCTTGAGAAGGCGCTATTTCTTGAACCGTTGCATTTATAACCGCATCTATTGGGTTTTCAACTTTAACTACATTGGATCCGCTTTCGGGGACATCTATGCCAACGATTACCGTTTTGCGGATTAAGGAGTTCGGGTCGTTTGCGTAATCTACAATTTCCTGGAATTTGTCGTGCGATACTATTGTGAGAGTATCTACTTCGGGCTCTCCGGTGCGCTTTCCGTAAGGCAAACGCAAGCCTCTGCCAATGGATTGTTCCACCAAAGTTTTAGAGTTCGCCGCCCTTAGCGGAACAATCGTGTACAGGTTTGTGACGTCCCAGCCCTCTTTTAGCATGTTGACGTGTATTACGATTTCCACGGGGTTGTTTGGATCTTCGACCGTTAGCAGCTTGTTGATATTTTCGTCTTTTTCGGCACCGGAAGTCGCGGAGTTTATCTCAAGGATTTTCCCCGCATAGCGGCCCTCGAAGAATTCGGGGCTTTCCATATAGCCTTTGAGTTCTGCCGAATGTTTCGTGTCTGTTGCGACCACAAGTATGAAAGGTTTTACGGTTTTGACGCCTTTGTTGTCGGCGTAAATTTGTAGGCTTGCCTTTCTTGATTCATGAATGCAGACGGCGTCGTGAAGCTTTATTTTTTCGAGTTCGTCGGCTGAATACTGCTTTGGGTTAAAATTCTCGCGCGTCGCCACGGCGGGTTCTTTGACATAGCCGTCGCGTATAGCACACGCGAGCGGATAGTCGTAAATGACATTTTTAAATGGCACGGACTTCCCGTTTCTCTCCACTTGCGGAGTTGCTGTAAGCTCAAGCCCCAAGACGGGTTTTAAGTCGTTTAGGGCTTCCCAACCCGCCGACGCCCGATAGCGGTGGGATTCGTCCATAATCACCACAAGATCTTCTTTTGAGGCGAGAAAGTCGAAATAGCTTTCGCCGATTGTTTCAATCAGCCTGCGCACGCGCGCAACCGAGCGCTGGGCGTCGTCCTTAGCAAGTTTTCCGCCATCTTTTGCGGTGATTTTTGCAATGTTAAAAATATTAATTACAACTTTGGAAAACAGGTTGCCTTGCGCTCCAAGTCCACTTTCGTAGTTGTCGCCGGTTACGATTTCCGGCGGATTCTGCGCGAACTCGCTTATTCCCTTAAAGACGTATTTGGGGGTATTCGGGGTGAAATCTTGATGAAGCTTGTTGTAAATGGTTAAGTTGGGGGCTACCACAAAAAAATTTTTTACGCCATAGAACCTATGCAAATACGCGATAAACGCCCCCATAAGGCGCGTTTTGCCGACGCCCGTCGCCAAAGAAAAACAAAGCGACGGAAACGCCCTCTCAAAATCCTTCACCGACGGGAACTCGCTTTGGATTATTTCCAAAATCTGCTTTGTATCTGCGCCCTTTGTGAGGTTTGAGATCTCCAAGACCCTGTCTAAAATTTTCAGGCTATCCCTCTGCGGCTCCCGCAGGCTCAGACGGTTTGCAATCGTATTTACGTCTTGAATGCTCATTTGCTTTTCTTCTTCTTTTTAGAAATTTCTTTTTCTAAATCTTCAAGCTCTTTTATGTCTTCTATATCGGCCGCGATGGCTTCTTGAATACGCCTGTTTTTGTCAAATTCTTCATATCGTTCTTTTACGATTTCCTCCATATGGTCTCGGCTTACGCTACCGTTGCCATTTAAAATGGGGAAGTCATTAAAAGCCAAGAGGCTGTCAACGGATTCCTTCCAATAATCCATTGTTATTGTTTGCAGGCGCCTTACTCTTAGCTCGGCAGAATCTAAGAATATGTTTACAAGACGATTTAAAGTCTCTATTTCTTCCGCTGTTAAATAATTCTTTGCAACTAAGATATCGCCCTTGCGTACAATAGAGCCTTTCCATGATGTAAGATTCATATTGGGCTTTTGAGGATCTGCGCGTGTGACTATTATCTCGGCGGCAGTTTGCAAGGTCACTGCATACAACAATTTGTTTTGCACTTCTGCAAAAAACATCTGAGTTGCTTTGTCGTTTGGGTCATATCCATAGCTAAGCGAGAATAAGTCGCGGACTTTCTGATAAAATCTTTTTTCCGATGCCCTAATGTCTCGGATCTTTTCAAGCAGTTCATCGAAATAGTCCAATGCTCCAAACATATTTGGATTTTTCAGACGTTCCTCATTTATTAAAAATCCCTTTTCCAAATATGTTATAAGATTTCTAAGAGCCCATTGTCTAAACTCCACCGCGCGCTTACTTCTTACTCTAAATCCTATCGAGAGTATCATTTCAAGAGAGTAAATTAAAGTAGAGTAGCACTTCCCGTCAGAGGCAGTTATTAAGTAATCCTTAATAACTGATTTTTCGTTCAACTCCTTGTCGTTCAGTATGTTTTTAATGTGCATGCTGATGTTGGAAACAGAGGTCCCAAAAAGTTTTGCGATGTCGGATTGAGAAAGCCAAACCTTATCGCTTATCTTGGTTAGAGCGATTTCTGTTCTGCCGTCGCGCGCCTTATAAATTATAACATTTTCATCACTCATATATAGAAAAGTTTAAAATAAATCTAATTGATTACTGTCGGGCGGGAGCTTTTTGAAGGATTTTTTGCGGGGGGCGGGGAAGGGCTGAGGGTCGGGGGCGGACATAGGCAGGTTCTTTATCTCCAAGGAATAGTCGTCGTGATTCCACTCGCACTTTTTGAGGATTGCTTTGGGTATCTTCTTTATTGTCAGGTTCCCGTAAGAATCCTTCTTGCCGTCAAACGATCCGCAACATATCAAAAGCGTGCAATTTTCCCCTACATCGTCGCTTAATTTTTGCAGCATCTGCGCCGTCAAATGCTGGGTTGTCACATAGATAAAGTCGCTTTCAGTAGATTTGCCCTGCTTCCAATAAACGTCGGGGCTCGGGTCAAAATTAAAGCCCTCTACTTTGCAAAGCGCGCGCACAAGCATGCTTTCGTTAAAATCCTTGTTGATTACGGGATTGCCCCATTCGTCGAACTTTACAAGGCTCGGCGCCAAATTGTAGTAGCGGAAGCCCCCGCCGCCGCGCCAGTTTGCCGACTTTGTGATGCCGCCCGCGTCCTCGCCGTCGATAACCTTTTTTAGGCGCGGAACACAATGGGTGTCGCAATGCTCGCCCAATTCAATACCAATCCACCTGCGCCCCATTTTGTGCGCCACAGCCGCCGTAGTCCCAGACCCCAAGAAACTGTCTAAAACCAAATCGCCAGGATTAGTTGACATTCTTAATATACGCTGGACAAGAGCTTCAGGTTTTTTAGAGGCTGGAAATGATACTCCTCCTTCATTTTGTGTATTTTGGAAATCAATATCTGACCAAAAATCGCAGAGTAAGACAGAGAAATCTTTCTGATAGACATCGCAAAATAAAACCTCTTGTAAACTTTGTGTGAGAGGAGTTAATTGTCTTCCATTGTAAAACATTAATTCATCTGAAGTACCCTTATTAAAAAAAGTAACGACTTCTCCATTCTTTCTCGAAATTGCTTTGTAATCTTCATTCCGATACGACTGGGTTTGACAAATAAAGTCCGAATAAGTTAGATAGAAACGTCTGTGTTCTTTTTTGTTTATATCAAAGTCTCTTAGAGTATCTTCCTCTCGAAGAATTTTTTTAGATTTTAAGACGTCAATTAATGGAAGTACGATCTCTGACTCCTTGTCTACAAAGTAATTAAAGTGCGTATCCCACTTATCCTTTCGGACATACTGTGGGTTGATCCTAAAATTCTCTGATTTACGATATACTAATAAATAGTCTTTTTGTTTTATTATAGTCTTTATTTTATTTTTTGTCTTAGGACCACTAGGTGTTGAAGATTTTACTGTGACAGATGATATAAAATTCGACCTACCAAAAGTTTCATCTAGAATAACTTTTAAGTAATGACATTCGGTATCATCAATAGAAATCCAGATAGAACCGTCGTCGGAGAGTAAATTTTTAAGAAGTTCGAGTCTTTCGCGCATTAGGGAAAGCCAGATGGAGTGTTCAAGGCCGTCGTCGTAGTGTTCAAAAGCGTTTCCGGTATTGTAAGGGGGGTCTATATAGATACATTTTACGCGGCCGGCATAATCTTGCTCGAGGGCTTTGAGGGCGAGGAGGTTGTCGCCATGAATGAGCATATTGTCGAATATGTCGTTATCCGACACTCTTTTATCCGCATGATAGCTTTTTTCAGGATCTTCGATAAGAATCCGCGGCTCCAACTTCGCCCGCTTCTCCTTCCCCACCCACATCAACTCTAACTTCTGCTTCATATTGTAACCACTCTAACATAAGTATGTAGGTATATGTAAAGTTAAATTATGCCTACCATTCAATAGAATAGAAATTAAACTTTACAATGGTTTTATGGAATTATATTTTTTAGTATATTAAAACAAGAATTAATTTCTATCAATATATTTATTTTATTGGTCGATGGCAATCGATTTCACAAATACATTTGAAAAGCCTAAAATATTTAGATGTTTCTTTGTATTACATAGTGATATCTTACTAAAAAACGGTATATTATCTTGTTCTGTGTTTGCATATTTCGTTATTATTGCAAATATGATCTTATAATCACTTGGATTAGGTCGTTCATTTGAAACTTCAAAATTTTCAGGCAAGATACCTCTTATTTTTTCTCTGTAATTTCTGTCAAATAAAAATAGCTCTGCACTATTCTTTCCTTGCATGAACAAATGACTGAAAACCGATGAGGAACCATATCTTTTAACATGAATAAAATCTTTATTTCTAGAGTATAAATCACATACTTCGATACCAGAATTCCCATCTAATCTAATCAACTTCCGATCAAGTGTGAAATAGTTGTCTCTAAAATTTTCCCCAACTCTTTCATTGTACTCCCCTTCGTGTTCGCCTTTTTTAGAATTTGGAAGTGGTAAAGCATAATTCCTAGATTCTTGTATTATTTCTAGGTATTCTCTATTTAATTTATTTAAATAATCGTGGTTTACTTCAAACCATTTACCTGAATTTAGAATATAAGTTGTTTCACCATATTCTATCTCAGCATAAATGCACTGATAAACTTTCCATATGAATTTTTGATTCCCATTTGAATCAATTACAAGTATATCTCTATCAAGATGTTTCTCATTAAAATTATTTACATTTTTTACTATTTCATCTAAAAAATCTTTCCACTCAATATCATCTTTTAATTCACCTCTTTTATGAAACTTAAATCCTGAAACCTCTTCCCAATTCAGCATTTCTGGGATTGACATCCAAATTCGATTAGTATCGTTCGTTTTGATTTTTTCTATCAATGTTTTTTTTAAGTTCTTTATTTTACTTGTATTTATCTCTGGTCTAACATTATCTATCCATGCATATTTTTCTTGGTATCTGGTATCGCTATATTTTTCATAACATTTCTTTAGGAAACTTTCTATATTATCAATGTCATTTGGGATTGATACAGAAAGAGAGTTTCCGCCTGTTACATTTTTACCAAATAACTGTAACTCTTCTTTATTTGGATGTGCTGTAAGATTAATCACAAAATCTTGTGTTGTATCTAAATCAAAATCTTTGAAAGAACTGATCTTAGATAATTGCTTTATAGAGTCACTTGGAATTCCTCTCATGCTTTTCTGAGATACCTTCCTGAGCCCGAATTCATCTATAATATTCAGTAGGAGTCGTAATCCAAATCTTTCAATATATGCATCTTGATTTAACATATGAAATCCTAGTCCAAAAGTAATAGCAAAATTTTTTCTTACTTCTCCGCAATCTACATCTGTCACTATAAGTAATCCTTGTGGTAAAATGACATTAAAGGAGTCTTCTATATCCGATAATTTATTTTTAAAAAAAGCTAACCAATTTGCAGGAAGTGGAACCTTTCGTGTATAAAAAAATTTTTTGTTTTCAGATATCGCTTTACAAGTAGGAGTTCCATTTATAAAATTTTCAATGGATATACCATCTCTCAGTAAAAATATTGTTACTTTATTCTTCTTTTGCTTTTCTTTAGACATGTGAAGCCCTTTGTTGTTATACTATACAATTCTCCAGTCTATGGCGAATATGATTTGTGATTTTACGGGTTTTTGCAAGGATTTTTCTGCATTTTTTATTAATTTATCGCGTTCGGCATCTATGGCGTCTTGCGCTTCAAATAGTTTGCGCCGCATATTCATGCGCTCGGTATCGAGCGTTTTTTGCTGACGTTGAAGTTCGATTTTCTCTTCAAGAGTGTGTGGTTGGCGGGAGGTCTTTTTCAGTTCCCGTATCTTTTTGTCTATCTCTTTCAGTTTGATTTCAAGGGCGTTTTTGCGGTCGTTGCTCCAGCTTTCCAACTTTTCCACTTCGGCGTCGAATTCCTTTTCGGCATTTTGGGCGTTTTGCCGCAAGATTTCCGCCTTTTGGCTCTCGAAAATTTCCTCCAATTTGCCGGGGATAAATGTTTCGTTTATATCGTAGGCGCGCGCGTTGAGATTAAATAGGCGGCGGGCGGTGTCTTGCTCTATGGTGTTGCCCAAATCGTCAACGCAGGAAATTACAAGGTGGTCTTCGGGCGCGGAATCGTCGCCTATGGTAACTTTTGAAAGCATGAGTTTGCCAGACTTCTTTGGCAGTTGCTCCAAGGCAGTTATTTTGCCGGGGGTGTTGTCGTAGTCAAAAAGTATGCCTCGGTAGGGCAAATCGCGGTTTAGGGCGCGGGAAATCAACTTTTCGGCGATTGGGTGGGTGATGCCGTAAGGTTCGCAATAGTCGCCAACCCACTTTATGGCGTACAGCTTCTTATCGGGTACGTCGCGGTTCTGGGGATTGAACATTTGAAATGTCAGATTTTCCTCGTCGAAAAACGCGCCGGTGCCGTCGAGCTCGTGCCGCGTGAGTGCCCACAATAGGGCCTGCATTTTGTCAATCGTTGCAGAAGATGCCTCTTGGTAAACGTTCAGGCGCTCGGCGACTTCGGCGTCAAAATTTTCAAGCAGTTTGCGGCGGGCGTTGCGCATGTTCTCGCCTATCTCATGGGCAAACATCTCCTGGATAAAATCAAACTCGCGCTGAATATCGTAGGAAGTGCGGCAATTCTGGTATATCTGGGCGATGCGCCGCTCGAAGTCGACATCGCTTTCTATGGCGCCCAGAACTTCGTCGCTTGCGCCAAAAACGCCTTCGAAAAGTTTTAACTTTTTTTCGAGAATATCAAAAACCCGGCAGTCGGCCTCGTTATTTACGTTCAAAAAGTTTACGACAACGACATCGTACTTTTGCCCGTAGCGGTGGCAGCGACCTATGCGCTGTTCTATGCGCTGCGGATTCCACGGCAAATCATAATTTACCACGAGCGAGCAGAACTGCAAGTTTATGCCCTCGGCTGCGGCTTCGGTCGCTATCATAATTTGCGCATTATCCCGAAAATGCTCGACAAGGGCTGTGCGCATGTCCGCCGTCTTAGAAGCTGTAACGCGGCTTGGGTTGTTGGTACGCCAATTGTCGTAAATCCTTTTGCTTTCGGGGTCGGAATTTGTGCCGTTAAAAAGCATTATTTTATCTTTATACCCGTTTGCCGAAAGAAGCTCGCACAAATACTTCTGCGTGCGGCGCGACTCAGTAAACACAACCGCCTTTTTCGCTGCTCCAAAGCTTTTTGCCATTTTAAATCCCTCTTTTAGGGCTATCAGCAAAGCCTTCCCCTTGGAGTTTTCCCGAATTGCAAGCGCGTGTGAAAGGTATATCTTTAAATCGGCAATTTCCGACTCTATTGCCTTGCGCTCTTGTGCGGTAAGAGGAGAGGGAGCTTGGTCGGCATCGGAATCTTCATCTTCCGATTCGCCTTCGCCGTCCGCGGCGTCATCTCTTTCGCTATCGGAAGGTTCGGGCAGGGCGTCAAAATTTTGATATTCGTCCGCCGTCTCAAAGTCGTTCTCTATGTTTATATCCCCGCATAGGGCGGAATCGGCTTTGAGCATGTCTTCGAGGCGGGTTATCAAACTTTCAAGAGTGCCCGCAATCGCGTAGCTCGACGACGCCAAAAGTTTGCGCAATATCATGGTCATGAGCTTGCGCCTGCTATTGGGCAAGGCCTGGAGGGTCTCGCGCCGCAGATATTCGGAAACTTCGTTGTAAAGCAAGTCCTCCGCCTTGGTGGATTCAAATTTTTGTGTGTAGGCGTGCCGCTTGGTGTACTTTATGTACTTTAAAACCTGTTTTCTCAGCGTGCGCTTGCAGACGTTTTGAAGGCGCTTGCGAAGCTCGGCAAAAGACGAGTCGCTCTCGTTTGCGATAAAGAGTTCGCGAAAGCTCTTTTCGTCGCCAAAAATATGGTCGTCTATCAGCCCGACAAGCCCGTATAGCTCCATCAAATTATTTTGAAGGGGAGTGGCGGTAAGCAGTATTTTGGGCGCCGACGCGAGTGCGCGCTTTATCGCGGAGCCAATTTTGTTGCCGCTCTTATAAACATTGCGCAGGCGGTGGGCTTCGTCGATTACCGCCAAATCCCACGGCGTTTTGGAAAGGTAGGCCTCTTTGTTACGGGCAAATGCGTAGGAGGTTATGACGATTTTGTCGGTGTCGAAAGGATTCAAATTGCCGCTTCTTATAGCGTCGTTAAAGCTTTTTGCCTCCAAAATTACGGAAGGCAGCGCAAACTTCTCCTCAAGCTCTATCATCCATTGCTTGCGCAAATTAGCGGGTACTATAATCAATATCCTGCGCTTCTTCTCCGCCCACCTTTGCGCAATTAGAATCCCGGCCTCTATCGTCTTGCCAAGCCCGACTTCGTCGGCAAGCAGCGCTCCTTTTGAAAAAGGCGATCTAAATGCAAATACTGCGGCGTCCACCTGGTGCGGATTCAAGTCTATGCGCGAACCCATGAGGGCGGCCGCGATTCGCTCTATTGTCCCCATGGGGGCGCGCAGGGTGAGCTCGTTTGCAAAAAGTTGCGAATGGTAGTCTGTTATCATTAAATTTACTTAATGGTCAATATAAGTATTAAAAAATATTTTTATGAAAATTCAACAGGAATGTTAATAATAGCCATCTATCAAACGTTTTTAAATATTTTTATACTTAATATATTCTCTTAGTTGTAATTTATTGCTTTTACTGTCTTATAGCTTTTTGTTTTGCGAGCAATAAACATTGGAAGAATTGATCCTAGGCGATAATTCATGCGCACATTGGGGAAATTTGAGTGAAAGCGTAGTGCCGGATTTGGAAAAACAAATATCTTCAGGAATACTACCGGGGGGGGAAGTAAAATCTGCAAACAACTTCAAGGTAAAAAATTTAAACGCGTATCGCGAAAATTTATTAATAGTTATGCAATTATTATGAATAAATTTTTTTAATAAAAAAATGTTGACATTTCATTAAAGCATATTTTTAATCTAGTCAGAAAATCAACGAAAGGGTATGTGCGATGAAAAAGAAATTACAAACAATAGTGTTTGCCGCGATTCTGGTATTTTGTTCGTTTAGTGCATGGGCAGCCGAGGATCCTTGCAATCCAAATCCACCCGAACCGCCGGATCCCAATCCTAGCGACTGCATGCCAATAGAGCTTGGAGAATAAATAATGATTAATTCAAAACAGAAACGCCATCTGTTGCTTTTATATAGAAGCGCGATGGTGTTTTTTGTTTTAAATTTTAGCACTATATTTGCATTTGCGCAGGTATCGCGTTACTTTGGACAAATTCCGGTGGGCAATTCTGATACAAACGGATTTGTTAGGATAGATAAGGTGTTTTGTGATATTCCCCTAGGGGATGGAAGCAGTGCGGAATTATTTTTCAAATTTTCGACAGATCCGCGTACGGAACCAAAATACATGGGGGCTTATTGGACAATACCGTTTTTTGAGTCGAATGTAGTAAAAATATCCTCCAGTAATTACCGTTGGATTGCGCCAAATCTTAGGACATACACTTTTAATAAAGTCCCAAAAAATGACAGAGGATATAAAGAAACATATATTTTAAATACTACCGGTAGCTTAAAGCTAAATGTAGCCAAAGATGGTTCTATTTGCATAGAAAATGTAAACGACCCTAAAAACAGATACTTATTTAGAGAAGGGAAACTTGTTTCATTTTGCGAGGGTAAAGATGCCGATACATTTAGAATATCCTACGAAAATACTCGTCCCCGCTTAATCTATAATATTAGTAGAAATTCAACGGAGGTTGAATTCATCTATAATAGAGAGGGATTTTTAGACAAGGTAATCATGCCAAAAGATAAAAAGACGCTGCTTGTGCGGTATGGCGCATGCAACACATTTGCTGGAGATGGTATAACCAAACAAGGGGATATTTTAAATTCTGTATCTTCAATAACGTTTGCTGACGGAAAAAAAGAGAACTATAAATATTCAGCTGAAGCGAAAAAGAAGAATAGAAATATTCTTACAAAGAAAGAAGAAGGGGAAATGTCGGCAAATGTCCCAATCAATAAATTTGAACAAAAAATCGGGGAAGATAACAAGGGGTTTATTGAATGGGACGCAACGACGGGGATAATCGTTTCAGATAGCGGCGGCGAATATGCAGTAAGAAATCCAATCTTTGATAAATACAGTTCTGAATATACTGATGGGGTATTTGTTGCAGACCGAAAACGCGAAATGAAAACGAAAGAATCGCGGATTTCATACAAGAAGCCCGAAAACAAATATGCCGAGGTTTGGGATTACAGCTTGAGAACGGCTGTAAAAATAGAGCAAAATCCGCATACTGGCGAGCAAACTCGAACTTCGTATATCGGTACCCCAGGCAATGCTTCGATGAAAATTAGAAAAATTGAAAAGAAACTTGCAGGTGAAAACAATTGGAAAATAAGTCTTACAAAAGCGTACGATGATGAAGGCAATTTAATCAGAGAGATAGACAATAATGGCAATATAAGATCATACCTTTATCGCACTCTATGCAATACAAAATATAAGTCGATATATGAAAATGGAATTCTTCTTGAGGAAAGTGGGATTAAGGGAGATAGGCTTGTGTATATATTTAGGATAATTAATAATACATCGTATAAAACAATTGTAAAAGATGAAGAAATTTCGGAATATGTAAATGATAAATGCATTAGACGTGTATTATTTTCAAATGGTAAAATTGAAAAAATACTCATTTATGTAGAAGAAGGGAATCCTCTTGTTTTTAGCAAATCAAATATCTCAAACTTAACTCAATAATATTATGAAAAAAACTAAAAAAATTATTATTTTAACCACTATAAGTTTATTTGTCGCTACACTATACGCTGCGAAATGTAGAATGATAGATACTTCCTATCATCCTCCTTGTGAGGTTCCAAATGAAACTCGTTCATGCGAAGAGACAAGAGAAACAGTTTGTCTCGTTTATGATTCGTATAAGCGCGGACGCACATCCACGACTGAAACACTAACGAGAGGCGCAGTTAATTTACGTTGTCGCGCAGATACATCGCCTTATGTATTTTGTACAGATAGAAGTGCTAGCGATTGTTATTATCGCCAAAACTATTTATGCAATAACGTTGTTTCAAATACATGTGAGTATTGGGTTTCTGTAGATGGAACGATAAAAAAAAGAGTGTCATTTGAGGGAGGAATCAAGAAAACTAGCAACATATTTGAAGTCGAAATGGTGAAATCTGGAGGTCGTTTATCAGAAGGTACAAGAACTTATGTTACGTCGGATTGATTATGAAAAAGAAAGCAATAACAGTATTATTCGTTTTATATATTAGCATTCTCTTTGCCCATGGAGTTTTGAAGCCAGCAGTAGAAAGTGTGCGAATCGCATATACAATGGAGTCAGTAGATATTAAGGATGGCAAAGAAGACAACAATTCGCGCACAAAAGCGATGTGTGATTCATTTTTTTCCTTTGTAGCGGAACCATTAATAGTTCTGGAATTCTCCGAACTTCAAACTCCCATGTTCAACCGTACTACAAATACTTTTTCAGATAAAACCTCGGAGAAGGTAACATATTCTTTCGATGGGAAAATCTGGAAGAAATTCCTATATTCAACAGCATATAATAAAGAAGACCCTATAAATAACAATCAAGTGTATTTATCCAGAGACGTTCCATCTCCGCTTGATACTTTGGAAGAATATTATACTGGAAAATGTTTTTTTATTAATGGATTTTATTTTTTTCGACCGAAAAAATGCACCATATTAGATGCGTTGAATGGCAAGTTGAACTATCCCAAAATAGAAATCAGTCGAGATAATGACATAATTAATCTTTATGCTAATACACCAACAAATAAAATTGAAGCAATATTAGATTTATCATTAGGTCAACCTATTTTACGTAAGCATATAAATACATATCTTAATGAAGAAGGACAAGCCTATTTAAGAATAGAAACTCTTTTTACTGGCAGTATTCAGATTAAAGATACAAATATAATCATACCCAATAAACTTGTAAGAAAATTGATTAATCTTTTAGACAAAAATGGATTTACAATGACGGTTTCTGTTTCCGAAGTTGAATTTATTCCGGGAGTTAAACTTCGCGAAAAAACACCAGAAATTCCATCTGGATGGACGATTATTGATTTAGATAAAAAAATTAGTTATAAGAAAGGTAGAAGTCCTGAAGATATTTTAAATTCGATTAGATCCATTCAATGAAAATAGTTTTATTTATTCTTTTCGTTTTTTCGACGACAAACCTATTAGGTTATATCTCTAATGGAGGTGATATTATTTTTGCGATCTTACTTCATAGAATTAAGAATATTGATTCTCCAAAAGAATACTTAGGAAAAGAAATAAACCTGTTACAACTTCAAGAATCATTGTCAAAATTCGATGTTCCAAGTAAAATTTCAACAAGTGGTATCAATAGTTTAAAAGACAATGTTTGGATCGTATTTGAATTAAAGCCAGTTTTATCGAATAGCGAACCAGAATTGGGATTGATTGAATGTTCTGATTCTGGCAAATTTTACATATATGATATATTCATGTATAAACGACATTTAATAGACATAAATGCGGTAAATGAGTTGTTTAAATATACGACTGGCAGGTACTTACGCGTTGGAAAATGTATCGCTTCAAATAAAGAAGTTATTCGTCACTTTCCCGATATTACACATAAGAAGAAAAAAAACATAGTCTGTAATACTGGTAGTTTTATTGATTATTCTATCGGAGAGCATATAAAAATACCCAAATCAGTTGATCTTGGTTTGGTCGCCTCTGGAGGCCTGAAAATCCCAGTAAAAATTCCAATAGAAAGTATTGATAATGTTAAAGCGGATATTATTTCGATACAGGTACCTTGTGGTTGCATAAGTGAAATAAAAAAACCAAATAAGATTTCTACAAATTCTAAAAGCAATATAGAATTTATGTTAGATCCTTCATATTATAATAAAACTGGACTTGTTGATACATATATTATTGTGAATACATCAGATCGGAAACTTCAGAGTCATCTTATTAAAATAACTGGACTGATTGACGATAGTGCTACTGTTTATATTGAACCATATAGGATATATGACAATGAATACCTGCCTAAAACTGTTTATGAATTTGATATTTTTACTGAATGCGAAACAAATCAAATAACAGATATTAATATAATATCCATTCCCGATATCTTTGATTATACTATTTTAGAAACAATGACAAAGCTAGGCAAGCTGATGGCCAAGGTGCATATTGTCTTTGTACTCAAAGATAATATTGATTATGATAAATGCTACGAAGGGGCAATTAATTTATCGTTTATGTCTAATAAATTATTGCGTACATTTTCAATACCAATAACTCTGCATCCAAAAATTAAATGAAAATAGTTCTCTTTCTTTCTTACATAGCTCGTTACATTAATATATCTTGCAAAACATTTGCATACGGATTGAAATTTGGAAATACATATATAGAAAGTGCATTACGCCCGTTTGTTGGTCGAAAAATCAATATAAATATGAAAGTATTTATATTTATATTTTTCCAAATATTACTTGCGACAAATTTAATATTTGCGCAGCTAAACTTTGATAATCTTATTCTAAAAGATGAAAGTTTCCCAAGTTCCCAAACTTACAATTTCAATTTTAAATTTAAAAATGATTCATCCAAAACAATAACGATAACGAAGGTAGAGACATCTTGTTCTTGTACAATCACGAAGCTTGAAAAAAACACCTATGCTCCGAATGAAACTGGAAAAATCAATGGAGTATTTAACATAGGGGATAGGCAAGGTTTGCAGGAAAAAGAGGTTATTGTACATACTGATGATATTTCTCAACCACAAATAAGACTAACCTTAAAAATAAATATATTAAATCCAATAGAAATAAAACCTCGTTTAATATATTGGGAAAAGGACTCTAAATTAGAATCAAAATTTATAAGACTCGTAATCAACGATCCTAAATGGAAAATGGATTCCATTACTTGTGATAGCTCAAAATTCACGACTAAGAATACAGAAGAAGATGGAAAGTATACGATAGAGGTCACTCCAGTTTCGACTGGAAGAAGGTTGCGCGACGCTATAAAAATAGAACTAATGAATGATAAATCAGAAACAAAAATATTTGCGATATACGTTTTAATAAAATGAATAGAATAAGAGCTACAGTCTTTATTATTTTTATAAACACCTCATTTTTATTGAATGCAACATTATATGCGGAAAATACGTTCAATTTTACAAGCCTACCTGTTTCAGAGGAGAGATCCGCAATACTTGTACTTGCCCCTGGAATGAATACGGACGGAGCGTTTTTCTTAAAAGAGTCGCCGTGGATGGATTTTGCGAAGCGAAACAATCTTGGGGTGATTGCTCTTAATTATTCGTCATTGGCGGAGGATTTATTGGAAAATCGCAAAGGTTATTTTTATCCCGACCAAGGTTCGGGACAGGCGTTGCTTGACGAAATTAAGCGCGTTTACGGAAAGGATTTGCCGATTATTCTTTATGGATTTTCGGGCGGAGCGCAATTTGTCAGTCGATTTGTGGATTGGTGTCCAGACAGAATTATCGCATGGTGTGCGTATTCGGCGCAATTTTGGGATTACCCTCCAAAAGGCTCAAAGCTCACAAAGGCGCGCGGAATAGTCGCCTGCGGCGACCAAGACGGGCTTCGTTGGCTGCCGTCTTTTGGCTTCTATTACAAAGGGCGCAAAGATAAACGCCCATGGATATGGGTAAACATATCAAATACCGCGCATAACCGCAGCGCAAAGTTTGAAAAATTTGTCCGCCAATTTTTCGACGAAGAACTCGCAATTTGGCGCGGGGATAAAAAACCCGGTGAGGACGTATATTCTGACATTTCCAATTCCGATAACGAATTATTATTGCTATCGGAACAACAAGAATTACAATGCCCGTTTAGAAGCAAGGAGCTATTGGAATCATGGAAAAAAATACAAGCGCCTTAATATCGATAGCATGGTTCGCAGCCGCGCTACTTTTGCCGTCTCCTCTATATCCACAGGAAGAAAAGGAAAAATATCTTCCGGAGAATGAGCGCATTTTCGTAATATCGCAACGCACGGATGCCAAAACCCAAGCTTCCCGCGCAGATCCGCGGAACAAATTTAAGCTCGAAGAAATACCGTTTGTCATCCGAATGCCGTCTTCTTGGACAAAGGAAAAAGACGAGACGGCCGCTAAGTCTAAAAAACCGTGCGTGAGAGGAGTTATCGCAATATGCACATGGGATAAAACGCTCGATTACCTTAAAAAAAACTTATCCTATTTTGACAGCCAGCATAAATTCTTGATAAAATTCGCCGACGAAAACGATATCGCTGTTATGACTTGGGCCAATTTCGGGGGATACTCCACATCAACAAGCTCCGATGAAATGACCGAAAGGCAGCTTAAAAGCTATGATGCTATGTTTAACGACAGGCTCTCCGAATGGGAAAAAGGGTTTAGGCGGATATTGAATAAATACAATCTGCCAAAAAACGCCATAATGCTATATGGTTTTTCAGGAGGCGCGCAAATTGCCCATCGCATCGCCTTCAGAAGACCCCAGTATTTTTCGGGAATACATATACATGTAAATTCGTCGTACGATATTCCAACTCCGAACGCAAAAAATATAATGTGGCTCGTTACAACGGGAGAGTTGGAATACGGATATCCCGCAGCTACACGCTTCTACCAAAAAATGATCGATATGGGATATTGCGTGATATTCAAGGCCGCGGAAAATCTCGGGCATAGCATAAATTATAATATCCAAAAGTTATCGATAGAATTTTTCAAATATATGATAAATTTTGTCCCGGATCAGTCGAATCCCGATTGGAAGGCGCCTCCGATAGATAAGTTCTATCTTATGCGCCACCCGATATACATTGGCGATTATTTAAATCAAGTCGCTTATCCAACAGATATGGCTCTTAAAAGAGTCGCGGACCGAAAATATATGGTTGCACTCCCTACTAAACCTATCGCGAAAGCCTGGGGCACTATAATCGAAAAATAATGGGCGGAGTAATTTCTCAAATAGGCTTGCAGCGGCTTGACTGGTTCGGATTCGGAGTGTCAAGCGCTAACCGCACTGGAGCGTTTATAGCATGCCTAATTATAGCTATATGGATTTTATTTTCGTTTCGCTTGAAATGGCTGTCCGCCTTGGCTTGGATTGCAAGTATTGGATTGTTTTACTTTCTCGTACAAACGGCTTCCCGCGGCGCAATTATTTCCCTCGTTTGTGCGGGCATATTTTTCCTGTATTTCTCAGGATTGAAATTTGAAAAAAATACGGTACTCTCTGTCTTGCTTTGGTGTATTTGTGCGATATTTTTCTTCTCTCAAAGCAGGTTGCCCAATCGAATGGGAGAAATGTTGGCTTTCCAAAGCTCGTCTGCAAATTGCCGAATGGATATTTATATTTCGGGCTTGAAAATGTTAACTGACGCCCCTTACGGATTGGAGGATTCGGAGTCTCCCATTGGCTTATACATGAAATGGTATCAATCTGTACACGATCCTGAAACGTATCTTTCTATGATAAATTCGCATCTCGAATTTCTGTGCGCCAATAGCCTTGTTCCGAGATTTGTGTATATTTGTCTTTGGACACTTGCGTTTATTTTGTTGTTCCCATATCCGCGCGATATTGTGCCGGCGGCATGTTCTTCCGTTTGGATTTGTTTCGCGTTATGCGCAATGTTCAGCAATGTTGCCAACTATTGGGTTCTGTGGATTGTTCCTTTATCTTTGCTTTTAATCGGAGCATATTACAATAGGGAGCGATTAAAAAAATCCTTTTTTTATTTTTCTGTTTTATTAGTTTCGCTAACTGCATTTGTTGCATTGCATATTATATCCTATTTATTGCCTAAAGATGCTCCTTTGAGGTTTTATCGCGACGGAGACGTATTAGTGGGGGAGGGCAAACCACACATATTATTGTTTGGGCCATCTGAAAAGATTCTTGGAGCTCATTACGGAAAAGAGATTGCCAATATCCAAAAAAATAAAAGAAGCTCAACGCTTGTTTCAAGCAATCTGCCGCGCAGCTATGTTGACAAGCTTATAATATCTTCCCCGCTTTCGGAAGGCCCCGCCAATTATAACGCGAAGGAAATTATATTTCTAAACGTGCCTCCGCCTGCCGGAATATCTAAATATTCCGGCTCGAGAATAATTTCAATAGTAGGAACTTTTTCTGACTGGCGCACGCGTCGCGCATGGGAAAATATCGTGAATAAAAACGGCAGTAAAATCGAGCTCCGCATATTGGAGGGCGTTGCCGATTACGTGCCGAATTGGACAGAGTTGATTTCCGATGAAGCTAATTAAGGACATATTTATTCTATTTATTTTTTCCGCCGTTATTGCTCTGTGCAATTACGCCTTAAATTCGCATCGCCCAAATACCGAACTTTTACCGGACGAATTAACATTTGAAATGTTGGCTAAACTTCCTCCTCCGATAATGTTCATAGACGCAAGGTCTGAGGAAGAATTCTCTTCCGGGCATCTAGAAAATGCCTACAACATATCGGAGAGCCAATTTGACGCCCATTTATCCGCCTTTCTCGACGATTGGCTCCCGGAATCTGTTCTTGTTGTATATTGCAATCCTGGAACCTGCAATTCTAGCAGAAATATTGCTGACAGATTAAAAAAAGAATGCGGAATGGGAAAAGTATATGTCTTAAAGGATGACTGGAGAAAATGGAAAAAGTAAAAACTTTAATAGATTTATCATTGCGGGTTGTTTTGTCGGCAGTCTTTATATATGCCGCGGTTAGTAAGATTCTGAGGCCTGATGAATTCTATACTGACATACGCAACTATCAGATTGTTTCTGGTTATATCGCCTATGCATCAGCTTATTTTCTTCCAGCGTTTGAAATTGTTGCGGCTTTGGCAATATTTTCAAAACGCTTTTTCAAAGTTTCCATTTTAAGTATAGCATTTTTACTGGCAGTTTTTATCATGGCACTTTCGTCGGCATGGTATAGAGGTCTCGATATAAATTGCGGCTGTTTCGGGTCGGGAGCTCCTAGCGACTATGGGATTGTTATTCTCCGTGATGTATTTCTACTGTTAATTTGTTTTATTTTAGTTTTGATAAATTCAAAAAAATCTATCATTATTTTATCGTATGAAAGGAAATAAGGTAATATTAGTAGCTATTGCCATTCCAATGGTGGCAGTGCTTTTGGCTTTCTTATTTATATATCTGAAAGGAAATTCGAAATCTGCGGAAAATATATTGCCGGTAGACGAGTATATAATTCGCCCGATGAGTTTTGCGGGAAATTCATACGCATTTACTGCTAGCATAGTTTCTCAGTTGGCATATTCGGATACGAGGGGGCGCATTATCTTAGTCAAGCCACAATCGGCAAATGGACAGCTCCCAATATTAGTACCGCCGACAGTTGAAAATTTTAACCCTCAAGTAAGCCAAATTTTTACATTCTGGGTAAAGATAGATTCCGAAGGAAAACTTATAATGACGGATTTTAAAAAGATGTAATATGAAAATTTTATACCTGATTCCAATAATCTTTTTTTGCAGTGTTATAAACGCGAAAGACTCTGCAACACCGAATCCAACTGTACAACAACCTGCCCAGATTCCAAATACTGTGTCTGAGCCTTCCGTGCCGCAAGAGACCGCGCCTTCGGCAATAGCCACACCACCCGAGGCGGCACCTCAGTCTGGACAATCTCCGCTTAGTTTGGGTGGTCTATCTTCGGCAGACAATAGCGCGATACTTAACATGTTAAATTCCCAGTCAAATCTGACGGATTTAACTGGGAAAAAAGTCGATGAAGCCCAGCAGCGTCTTATACGCTCCCGTTTTGAAAAATATCTTAATACGCCTCCGGCGGCGTCGGCAGACGACATCGCATACAACCAACTATTAGTAGATATAAGCCAGCGTTTAGCCGGCAAAGGCGGCGGGAGCGATAATGAAAGGACAATTGATGCATGGCGTATGCTTTTTAATGCCGAAAACTATCCAATGGACGACAATCTATGCCGTACCATAGCTGATAAGGTGGTAAATTTTTGGCAAACCACTCGAAAAATAGAAAGGCTCTTAATTCAGAATGAAGAACTGGAAAAGGATCGCACCCGAAAGGAGGCGGGTGTAAGAGTCATATCGAGCATGGACAGGCGGGAGTTTATAGAGATGATGCGCGGAAAGGATGCAACTCCCCCGCCAAGCCGCGATTACGAAATGGATCCCATAAAGAAGCGCATAGCGGAAACGGAGGCGAAAATCCAGGAAAACAAGTCGTATGAGGCGACGTCGAGGGTCAATCAAAAGTTGGATTTTCAAAGTCTAATTGTTCAATTTTTCATACAGCGCAGATATTATCATGCGATGATTACTAATGACTTTTATCGCTACCTGTTTGCGGCCGAAGACGCAAAGATAGAAGGTGTTGAGGCATTAAAGGGGGAAGTATTCGGAGGAATGGATATCAAGCTTACTACGGCAAGTATTGACGCTCTGTGCAAGGAAGCTATAAATGATACGGAACGTGCGGTTGAAGCGGTAAAATATTTGGTAAGCCGCGGGGAGCTCCATTCGGCGACGCAGCGGCTGATGGAAGCATTTTTTATAGGGGAAAATCTCGCTCCTATAAAGACATTCCCTATGGATGCTAAACGCGAAATAATGCGTTATATGCGCGACACGGATAAACTAATAAATGCAGTCAAAGTAAAGCATGTAGAACGTGCGGAAGAAATCTTGAAGGAAATCCTTACATATGTGAAAGATTTTGATACTGGACAAATAGAGGCATTTATTGAGACCTCGCGTCAACTCAGTAACTTGGCGCTTCAGCGTGCGCTAGTTTGCGCGCAGAGTAAAAACCAGCCGGGAGTTGAGGCGGCATTGAAAGAGGCGGTGGAATTTTGGCCTACAAATCCGGAAATACAAAAGTTCTTAAAAACGATGGTAAGCCGCTTGGATATAAAAGATGTAGCGGTTTCGGACTTTGACCGTCTTTTGTCCCAGAAAGATTTCCGTGGAATATTTAACGATCGCTTCCGCTTCGCGGCCGCTCTTGCCGCGGACAATACGAGAAACGGAAAGTTTTTGGAAATAATGAAGCAAATGGAAATCATAGAAACTGCAATGTCGCAGGCGAAAGAACTCGTCAGACAGCGCAACGACTTTGCTGCATGGGAGATTATAGAAAAGGTATACAGACAATTTCCTGAAGACGCCAATCTTAATAAGATGAGGGCTGATTTAACGGTCAACGCGTCGCAATTCGCGTCTGCAATTGCCAACGCAGAAAGGGCGGCTCAATCCGGCAAATTATGGCCTGCATTGCTGCTTTATATTAAAGCTAAGGAAATCTATCCGTTTTCTTCCATTGCGAACGATGAGATTTCCAAATTGGCGAAAAAAATAGTAGGGGAATGATGTAGCAGGCATTTATATGGCGATAGAGTCTTAATATAAATCTGTCTGCATAACGCTGAACGAGTACAACTATCTGAGCATTTGCCGATACTGGCTTATATTTTAAGCCAGATCGGGAGTGAATTTATTATTTGTACAATATTATTTGTTTTATTTACAAATACACATCATGGTTATTGATGTTAATTATGATTATAATTATTATTTTTATAAAAAAGTATTGACAAATAGAATATTTTTGAGGATAAGATATAAAAAAACTAATCCAAATGCTAAATTTAGTTAAAAAATTTTCATGCCATATTTTTTTTGTATTAGTGCCTTTTTTTAGCTTTGCTGATAATTTGCAAGTGCCGTCAATCGAATTTAGTAATTTAAATGCTGCTTTAAGTTCCGGAGATACGATAATAATAGACGCCCGTCCTGCTGTATTTTATGAGCTTGGTCATATTCCGAATGCGGCAAGCCTTCCTTTGGTTAATTTTGAGGCTTCTTTTGATAGGGTAAATAAGGAATATAATCTAAAGAAATTTAAGCAGATAATAGTGTATTGCTCAGACAGAGATTGTGATGATTCCGATAAACTGGCCAAGAAACTGCAAGCCAAGGGACTGGATAATATTGTGGTTTATAAAGGAGGATGGCAGGAATGGGAAAAAATGCAAAAATGAAAATATTTGGGATAATTGTCTTCTTTTTTGCCTGTCTGACACATGCCATGGCGTGTGGTGTTTCTTGGGGCGTTTCAAATATGCATGCATTTAATGAGATAAATGCAATGGGGGAAGTGGATATTGCTGAACCTATAGGTTATATCGATATAGATGACGAGAACCAGATGGATTTATCGATAAACTTTAATAGCAATAGGAGAGTTGCATCAAAAACCTTTGGTTATGGATGGTGGTTTGGTCTTACGGATTCTTATGTTGTAAAAGATACCCAAGACTCTTATAAATTTGTAATGCCTAATAGTTGGGAAGTGATTTTAAAAAGAAGCTATAAAAATAAGAAAATATTTGAAACCAAGCGCAAGAATTGGGTGTTGGAAGAAATCCCGAACGGATTTTCAGTATCAGGAAGCTGCGGAGTCATGCTTATATACAAAAGGAATCTTTTAGATCAGGTGAAGTATTCCAATGGGGCGGTATTATTTTTTAAATATGAGGAAGGAAGGTTAAAACAGATAAACTCAAAAGGCGGGCCGGTATTGTCTTTTAGATATGAGAAAGATGATACAATATATTTGGACCTTATAAAAGAAAAGCGGACAATAAGGTTTAAATTAACAGAAGTGCCCGGATATGGCAAATTGCTTTCCGAATATGCGGATTTCCCAAATGGGGAACGCATAATGAAATATTCTTATAATTTTTCCGACAATGATACAAGCGAACTATCCATAAATCAAAATTATGAAACCAAAAAAATCTTTTGGGAACACAATACAGGATTAATTGTCAAAGAAGAATCCTATAAAAATGGGAAACTCACGGATACATACGAATATACAATTGTAAATAGGGATGAGCCTGACAAATATAAATATTTGAAGCGCAAATCCAATGTAAGCAAAAAAGAAGATATCTTTTATATGAATGACAATGGGGTAAGTGTAATGCAAAAGGACAGTGGGGATATAGTAAAAATTTACAATAATATGAGCGCAAACAGCTCAGGCAAGCCCCGTAAGATAGAGACCAAACATCCCGATGGAACTGTGGAGAAACAATTGTTTATTTACGATAGTAAAGGTAGAATAATTAGAGAGATAAAAAACGGGGAAGTTTTATACAATATAAAACGTAACGACAATGAACGAAGCATAACATATTACGACGGAAACTGGAAGCCGATATGGAAGAAGATTTTTGATGCCCAAAATAGAGTAATATCTTACGAAAAATCAGATGGTAGCAAGACAACTTTTAGATATTTGCAAGATGGCGGAATCGAAGCCACTCTTACAAAAAACGGAAAAACAATAACAAAAGTATTCAACGAAAGTCTAACTATAATAAAATGAAAGGCTAAATATGAAAAAAATACCATTGTCAATTCTAACAGGAATGATGTTTGTTGGTTGTGTATTACTATGTTATGGAATCCATTCCACTAATATAGACAGAGAAAATCTTTTCGGAGGTGCCTTAACAAATTGCGGAACAGATCCGGCATCAACTGGTGATGCACATTGTAGTAGTTTTAACAATAACAACCTCCCAAAACCTCCATGCATAATAAATAGTCACGCTGGTAATAATTATACGGAATGTGCAACTTATAGCAATATGAAAACAACTCCAATTACAAAAAGAAGAACGGCAAATAAGGTATCGAATGGAAGTTGTGATTGTGTAAAATATACCTGTAAGAAATCTAATGGGGTAAACAAACCACCATATTGGGCAACAACAAATGTTTCAAAATCTTATATAAAATACAGCAAAGGCAGTGGTACTGCCGATTGCCCCGAAGATAAACCCGAACAACAAGAATAAATGCATAGGGCTTTCATTATGAATAGAATCATATGTAGTACAATATTTTTAATATTCCTGTCATCACGAATTTTTGCGGAAAGCAACATGATGGTTTTTAAAATATTGCAAAATGTTCCAGCATTTAATTCTGTATCATTACAATACTTAGAAGAAACTAATTATGCGGATTCCGCCGAGGAATATAATTATAGAGCCTATGGTGAAATTAAATACATCATGAATAATAGTTCTTTTTTCAGTTCAAAGTATTTATATGCGAAAAACGGCAATACATATATCTTTAACGAGAAAACAGAAACATCGTTCAATAATGGTATATATCGTTCGTTAACTATATATGGATCCGGACAAGAAATTCCGGAGAATTCAAAAAAAGAAGTAGAGTATGGTGCCTTAAAAGATATTAAGTTTGCAGATATTTCGCAGGGGTACATCAGAAATAGTCTGCATAAGTTGCCGGAAGTGACTCTAGCTTGGATGGATTACAATTACGCCACTGGATGTAGTGCGCTTTATAAAAATGTAATTGAAGAATGTAGAAATTTGAAACATGAAGTAAAAATCGAAGATGGAATAAGTTATCTATATTTTCCAGATTTAGGATATTATTTCAACTTACAAACCCTTAGGCTGGATCATATAGAAAGATATGGTGCATACACAGAATTTGGGAAAATGAAACTGGATAGGAGAATCAGCTTCTACGATTACGAAAGAATTGGCGCAATGTTTTTTCCCTTGAGAATAGTTGTAGAGTTTTTTGATGAAAACGAAAAACTCAACCAAAAATCGGTATTTATAATAAATAAAAGTAGTATAATTTTTAACAAAGTCATTGATAAAACGCTCAATGTTGTATTTCCGAACGGTTGCCATCTGACAGACGAAATAAACTCAAAAAATTACATTGTAACTGATTTGATGTCAATAAAACGGAAAGAAGACATAATAAGTGAAATACTAGATGATAACATGACTAACGCCAGCGAACAAATCAAAGAACACAAAAAATGAAGTCACTGGAACTTTTCATATTTATATTCGGGATATGTATTGCATATTTCTCATATGCTAACAATATTAATGAGGGAGAACATACGAGATATATTGAAGTCAGAGAGATAACAAACCTCTGCGGTGTAAACTGTGTATATATCGTACAGAAAATCTATAATATTGGATTAAAATATTCTGACATATATAGAGCATTGATGCCTACATATACTTCAAAAGTGAGTATAGCAGATATAGAGAGGGTATTAAATGAACACAAAATAAAAAATCATACGCTAAAACTGCGTCCATCGCAATTATACGACAACCCATATTGTCTGTTTATAATGTACACGCTGCCTCCCAAGAATTCCGATATTGGACACTTTAGCGTTGCGCGTGTTATTGACGAAAACAGAGTGCAAATCATAGATGCGCCTCTCCCCCCAAAAATCTTAAAGAAATCAGATTGGACATCGAACGATAAAATCATATTTATCGCGGTCGGCGATAACTTCAAACCGCCCTCAAAGTTAACCCCGTTAAATATTATCGCCGTAATAATGATTTTGGGCGGAATATCGCTACTTGTATATAAGAAGTGTTCAACTTATAAAATTTCTAAATAAAATGAAAATTCACATAAAGCTCGCTCTCGGAATTTTCTTTACGGCAACTGTTTTGGCCTTTGTATATTTTTTCTATCTTCACAATAAACTCTATATCGATAGCTCGATAAAAAGCACAGAACGATTGCTGCCAAGAAATAATAACGGAAACATTAAGTTCACCAAAGAATTCAAACTTTCAAACTACGGATTTAATACTATAAAATTTAATATGATAACTGCCTCGTGCGGTTGTACAAAAGTTAATTGTCCGAAAGAAATAAAACCGCTTTCAAGCGTAAAACTTTTGGCTGACATTGAATATCCCGCATCGATTCTCGAAGGAAAATCGGTAGATATAATAGTTGAAAATTCCGCAAGGAATTCTCCATTGTCATTGAAGCTAATATCAGAGGTCGGCAACTATTATTCATATTCGCCAGCATATATAAATCTGGGACGATTCTATAAATCACAAAAAAAGAATTCGCAAATAATTGTAAATGTCTCTACTCCAGAAAAGCAAATTCCAAGCGTTGAGCTTGTTAACAATCCGGAAAATCTGAAATACGAAATTCGCGAGACGAATAAGCGTTTTGTAAGATTTTCAGATAATTCTGTAAGCAGATTTACCACTTTTTCTGTCGATATAAAAGTAAAAAATATTTCCGATACGGGCAATTCTAGCGAGAATTTAAACTTTTTAATACACGGCGAAAAAGATTACAAAATAACGATTCCAGTCTCGTGGGAAATACTTCCAGAGGCATCATTCATGTTGAATTCGTATTATTTCTCTAAAAGTCAAAAAACTGTAGCTATTATTTTAAACTATGATGCTTCTATAAAGAAAATAAAAGATATTTTACTTTCAAATAATGACTTCAAAATTATCAGTAAAAAAGGCTTTAACAATGGGCTTGAATTATTGGTTAAGTATGGGGGGGATCTGAGCAGTGAAGCAAATTCGCTTTTAACCGTGTTCTTTGAAGACGGAAAAGATTCTGTATCGACTTCCTTAAATTATATATTGAAATGATTAAATGATTAGATTCTATTCGGTTTTTCTCCTACTAGTTTTATTCCACTGCGAGGGAGTCGCAGGTCTATCTTTTGCAAGCGGGGAAATTAAAGACAAATTATCTGGCTGTAATAATGAATACCGTTTCTCTTTTGAGTTTTATAACAAATCTAACGTTCCCGTAAAAATCATAGACATTGTATCCTCATGCGATTGTGTAGAGATTGAATCAAACAAGAAAATATATTTGCCAAACGAGAAAGGGAAAATAAACGGCGTTTTCAATATTGGCGACAGGGTAGGGGAACAAAAAAAAGAGTTTATTGTTATCACAGATGAAAGCAAAGATTCAAAATATAGGTTAACGCTTTCTCTTGATATTGCTCCGCCTGCAGTGCTTTTCCCCAAGCTGTTAATGTGGAAGCGTGGAGATGATTCTGTAAGAGAGCTATCCGTAGAAACCTCAGATGATTTTAAATTTTCTAGAATTGAATACGATAATAATTTTTTTCTGGTAAAAACATTTATAAAAGAACAAAATAAAGTCGTAATAAAACCGATTGGAACTCCGCCCAAGGGAAAATATATCGTAAAATTATATTTTATTAACAGCGCAACCGATGTAGAGTTTTCAACTGCTGCATACTTAATTTTCAACTGATCGCATATATGCCTGAATTTTAGTCTAATGACTTTGCCCTTTAATATCGGAATATTTGTAAGCGCAACGCAGGGTGCGCTTAATAGGTTAGATTGGTTTGAACTCGGCGCTGGGAGCATAAGCAAAACAGCCGCTTTTATCGTTATGCTGATGGTTGCGTCGTGGGGATTAATTGCGTTGAGAAAACGTTTTATATTTTGGATTGTACTTTCGGTAAATTGCATATTGGGATATTTTTTGATTCTAACATATTCAAGGGGGGCGTTTGTTGCATTAGTAATTGCTTTTTTCTCTTTCATAATTTTATCACCTATGCGCATTTCAATGACAAAGTCTATTGTTGTTGTTATCGCCGTCATTTGTGGAGTTTTATTTTCTAACGTAGTAGGATTTACGGATAGGATGGGGAAAATGATTTGCCTGGAAAGTTCTTCTGCGAATGTGCGCTATGATCTTTATTCAGCGGGATTGAAAATGTTGACTGACGCTCCTGCCGGATTCTGCGAACCTAATACTCCGGCAAAGGCATATATGCGTTGGTATCAAAGAATGTATGAAAATGAAGAATATAATACTTTGGTAAATTCACATCTCGAGTTTCTAAATAGGCACGGAATAATTTATAAGTTTTCGTATATCTTATTTTGGAGTTTCATTTTTTCTATTACATTTTCCTATAAGAAAAGCATTTTATCTTCCGTCGCATTTTCCATTTGGATAGCATTTTTCTTAAATTCAATTTTCAGTAATATTGCAACATTCTGGATTATGTGGATTTTGCCAATACTTTACTTGCTTCTCGTGATATTTGTAAATAGAGGAAAATTTTTAGATAAAAGGTTTTATTATACTATCCTTTCTATATTTATTATTTCGATTTTGGCCTTGTTTACGACTTCTCTTGCACTAAATAGAGACGTAAACCTTCGCTTTCAAAAGGACAATGTTAAGCTTGGAACTTCTCTACCTTCCGAAGTATTTATATATTTGCAAAATGATTCGGTATTAGGACGAAAATACGGCCTTGAACTAATAGATTGGATAAAAGGAAAGAATCTAACTGTGACAATAGGAACCCAACCTAACAACTCAATCTTATATAGAACAATGGTTGTGGCGGGTAAATTTAATACTAAGGATATTCTAAAATCAAATTCTGAACGCTACGTTTTTCTTAATCCGACTTTTGAAAATGAAAAAGACTTATCTCATTTCTTCAAACAAAGAAAGGCTACTGTAATTATAGGAGAGGTTACAGATTTTAGAAATATTCAATTATGGAAGGAATTCTTCTTCAAATATAAAAATACCAACACAAGATTATTCCTATTGAATTCTGTTGGAACATATATTCCAGATTGGACATCCTATATTGAAGATGAATTGTATGAACAGTAATTTACCTTAGAACTTTTCGTTTTTAGTGAAATGGGAAATTTTCTAGAATAGGGTGAAAATAGTAATAATATGAGTACTCGATATTGCCTCTATATGCGCTTGGAAGCTTATCCAAATATTGCGAAGACAGAATTTCTGGAAGGCTATAATCGCGCTATAATTCCCAACGCGTATATTTGTATGGCATTTCGGGTTAACGCAATTAGTTGTAAAAAGCGTTAAACAATCTTCCATTTGGAAATTTGTCCCAAAAATTTTCGCAAGATAGACGCTTTTATATTCTATCCTAAAACAGCCCAATTAAATTCAAAAAAGTCACCTTGAATAAGCGGTGTTAAAAATTTTTCAAAGTCCACCATTTGGCGAATGGGCGAACCGCGTTAAACAGGGCGGTTCGCTTTTTTGCATTTTAAAGGCGATAAATTATCTGAATGTAAAACCTGTTTAACGCCGGTTCGCGTTATCGCCTTGAGTCCCTCCAGAAAATTGACCTAATTCACTCTAAAAATCCGCGTTTTTTTCATTGGGGCGTTAAACGCATTTTTTATTGTTTTATACTTTAATAAATATTGGTTATAGTTTATTATAGGGCCAACTCCAAAGCCAGTGAAAGTTAGAGAAAAATACCGCATTGTACGAGGACTCTCAATCTATAATTTTCAAAGTTTTTATAGCTGTAAGCCAGGCGTTGATTTAGCTTCATTTTTCTGTGGAAGCTCTCAGTAATTCCGTTATTTTTTGTAAATCCCTATATTCTTACTAATGCCACAAACAATTCGCTTATCGTTTACGCGATTTCCACAAATTCTGTCGGTACATCGTATTTCATTGTCTTCATCATATCATTTTGCTTATGCACTTACTGCATTGCTTGCTGCTCGACCCTTCATGTTTAGCAATTCTTATAAACTTTCTTTAAATTCGTGTGATAGCTCAACTGCCCAGTTCCCCTTGAATCCCTTGTGACGCTTCTACCATGCGGCTTTGGCTTTATGCTTTAGGGCCGCTATTGGGGCTAGAAACTTCCAGCCTTTGTATATTGTGTGCTCGCTTCTCTAATACAGCTGACTTTGAGAAACCGTATAAAAGTAAATAGTGTTTTTTTAGGTAAGTTTTGTACTCAAATCTTATAAAATTACACACGCAATAATACGGAACTTTCAATGTTTATGTTTTTTGTATAGAGTGGGGATAGAACAATGCCAAAGCTAGTTGATAAAAAAGTAAAAATTGTTGTAATGGGGAATTTTTTGGCAAAGCATAAACGTTATAAAATGTGGAAAATTTGAAGATAATGAAGGTATAGGAAATAGATTTATATAGAGGTTAATTTTGTGCATATAGCATCTATATGGTTCTTAGGGAAAAGGTTTAGCGAAAATACAAAGAGAGTATTGATAAGATGTTTCTCAAAAAATGGATTTAAACAAAAGGGCCGAATAAATTTGCCACAATAGTAATTGAGTTAAATGTAAAAGTAGGAAAAGTTCAAAACTGAAAAAGTCTCAATTGATTGCTTCCATAATCTGAGTTTTTGATGTTTACACGTCTTGAAGGGGGAGGGGATAACTAATTACATTTTTAATATTTACATTCTCAAACTATCAAGTTATAAAATAAATTAGCTTTTAGATTTTGGCGCTTGCAATATACAGAAATGTATTAAAACCCTAAAATAGTATAAAAGTGTAGTACAAGGAGCTAATGACTATGAATAAATACATAATTATACATTTTCTTACAATTATGCTTTTTATGATACGCATATCGGCTCATGACATAAATGATTATAATTCGGCATTCTCAGAAGAACTCTATAAATTGAAATTTCTGAAATTAGAATATGAGGTAATTGCTGAGAATTATAGCGATGGTGACATGCAGGTGGAGGAAGCAATTCTTAACAATATTATCACTCCTAAATATGTTTATTTAAAGAAAACAAAAAAAAGAAATAACGTTGTCGATTTTGAGTATATTAGCAATGGAAAAACTGAATTTATTTATTTCCCAAATATGAAGAGCTCTGTAGTTCAAAATAATGGGGAATTTAACTTAATTGATAAATTTTATTATGACTATATGATTTTCATACCGGTTGCATTCACTAAGCGTAGTTCATTACAAAAATTAAATTCGCTTTTTGAGATTACAAAAGAAATCAACCATAAAATAGAATTTCAGGATAACGATAGTTGCACTATTACTATAAAGAAATTAGTAAGACCATATGCGGCAAAAATGTACAATATATACACTCTAAAACTAAAGAAAGAGGGAGTATATTGGTTGCCCGAGGAAATTTTCGATGAGTACCTTATCGAAAGTGAAGACAAGCCTATTAAGTTAGATGGTAATTTCAAAATAAAATATAATGACTATGAAAAAGTCGCAGGTATATTCTTGCCTAAGAAAGTGGAGTTGTGGAACTATATAATGGGGGGCTGGATTGGAAATAACGAAGACGGTACGCCGCAAATAAGAAAAAAGAAATTAATATATCATGAAAAGGTTATTTTAAAAAGCACGTCGATTTCAGAAAATGACATGCCTAAAAATATAATGAAGATACCGTCTGACGTATATATATGACAGAAACGCCAATAAACGCTATAAGTCTACAGATTTATAGGTACTATAAAATAATAACAATTCTAATTCTGTTCTTATTTGCTGTACTCGTAGTATATCAAATAAGAGATCTTCTTAGCCATATAGATTTTCAAATGCGAGAAAATCTATATTGTTTTGCCTGGTAATTGCGTAAAAAGGTCTATTTATTTTTCATGTAGGAAAACTTGGCGTTAGAAAATATTTTTTTGAGGATATAAAGGATTCTTCAAGGGAAAACCATGCGTCCCAGCGTATTTTTTATATACTTTAGAATCCTTCCTTATTAAGTCAGTGTATAAGACAATACACGTTAAATAAAATCCGGGAAAGGTTATATCTCCATTAAAAGAATATTATTTCATTCTTTATATACCACCAGATAAATACAGAAAAATTTGGCGATTCCGATGAAGGAGATAGTAGTATTCAATCATATGGGCGATATATATAAATAAGTATGTCAATCCAAAGAAAATACTTGGAAAATTTGTTGTATAACAACAATATTATGTTAGCCTAATTCTATTCTGCCAATTGAGAACAGTCGATAACGTTAAAGGGTAAAAGTAGTCTCACCTACTTCTGATTATGATTGCCGCCATACATATCAAGGATATGCAGAATCTTTTCGCTCATCGTCAAAGGTAGTGGGATGAGGAAGAAAGAGGGGATAAGAGAAGAAGGAAAACGATTAGAAAAAG
>ERZ773181.586-NODE-586-length-38533-cov-8.023052_pt1 | contig 38533 bp, 43 predicted proteins | sample MGYA00581001_ERZ773181 | MGnify/ENA primary metagenome ERZ773181 (study PRJEB29015, sample SAMEA2737780) | human gut metagenome | biome: human gut; feature: human-associated habitat; material: faeces | place: China | collected 2012 ...
GAACAATTAAGAAAGATACGCGAATTAAATCTGCCGTGTTCTGCCCTTGTCGATTTTGGAGGAAAGTCGATTCATGCCATAGTAAAAATCGACGCGGGAAAAGACGAAAAGCTCTATCGGGAACGGGTCTCCAAACTTCACGAGTTTCTTGCAAAAAACGGCTTCCCCGTAGATAGGGCCTGCAAGAATGCAAGCCGCCTATCGCGAATTGCCGCCGTCACCAGAGATGGAAAGCGGCAAAGGCTAATTGCCGTAAATATTGGTATGCCATCTTATCAGCAATGGCAGGATAATTGGGAACTTTTAGATATACGTTCAAATACGATTGATGACTTTTTGAACGCAAATGCAGAAGATATGTCTGATTGCCTCTTGGGATACAGATTCTTGTGCACGGAGTGTCCTTGGCTAATTATAGCTGCTTCTGGTATTGGAAAGTCGGTATTAGCAATGCAGATGGCAATTCTATTCGCCACTGGGAGAGATTTGTGGAAATTAAAACCGCACAAGGCAAGAAAGGTTGTTTTAATTCAAGCTGAAAATAACTTCTTAGACCTTGTAGAGCCTGCTCAATCTATCACTCGTATATTGGGACTTTCAGAAACTGAAAAAGCAGACTTGCGAAAGAATTTTAGAGTTATCTCCGACGACACACATTCGGGAGAAGGCTTTGTAAGATTACTTTCAAGTATATGCGACAGATATAAACCTGAAATAGTCATAGTTGACCCATTGATGGCCTATATTGGAGGAGAAATTTCCAAGCAAGAAGTATGCACAAAATTCTTCCGCAATGGAATAAATCCCGTAATCCACAGGCATAATATAGGCTTAATTGTACTTCACCATACAGGTAAGCCAAGGAGTAAAGATTTAAAGAATTTTGAGCAAAATACTGACTTGGAATATCTCGGGATAGGTTCGTCCGACATAACAAATTGGGCGCGTGCAGTGTCGATAATTATGCCGTCACAACACGATAAAAACATTTATGAGTTCAAGCACGTTAAACGTGGAAAGCGCACTGGCTCCGAGCCTGTTATTTACCTTAAACAAGGACGGAACCACAAGGATATTTTCTGGTATCTCTCCGAGAAGCCTGAAAAAGTCGTGAAGACTCAAAAAGGCGACGGCAAGCGTTCTCCAAATGCAAATCCCATATACGAGTTTTTGAAGCTTGAAACGCTTGCACCTATCTCGAAGGCCGACCTTGTGAAATATGTGAAAGAAAAACTTGCTTCACAGGGTGAACCGTGCGCCGACTCCGACGTCAAAAAGGTGCTCAATAGTGTGCGGAAAACCTATATGGTGTACGACCCAATTTCACAGCTCTGGACGGGCAGGCTTTATATCCCAGAGTCCGCTGAAAATAAGGATTCCCAAGGAGGTGTCCAATGAGTAGTGAGATTGTGAAATTAACCCAGTTTTGCTTCACTGGTGAAATTAAAAGCTGTGAATTTACCGCTAACTTCACCAGTGAAATTAGGGCTGTGAAATTGGGTGTATTTTCCTTTTCACCCATCGCACACGTCTGTGAAGCTGTGAAATTAGGGGGAGTATATATACCCATGGTATATACCCCCAAGTTCACAACTTCACAAGGTGCGACGGGCGCGATTGGGAGGCTTCTTTCTTCTCTCCTCGATTCACCGCTTCACAGAGGAGGTGTCCTATGAGCCGTTATGAGGACGAGTACCGCAAATGGGTGGAGAGTCTGCCACCTAAGCAGAGGGCTAAACTGGCGGCTAAGGGCATTGACAAACCTCTCGCAGACGACCACAGAGTTTTCAAGACAGACCCAAGCGTGGCTTTCGATAAGGCTTCATACGACTTTAGCTACGATTTTCTCGATAGCCAAGAAAAGCCCACAGAGACCTTAGAAGGCGTTGAAATCGCTTATGGGTGTCAGATGTTGCGTTGGGTGTTTGAACGCCTGCAAGGGGCAAAAAACGAGGGAATACGTCGCCTTGAGATAGACACCTTGATGATGACGCTTGGCATGGAGCAAATGCTCGGCGTAAAGAGCCAGACAGAACTTGCCAAGAAGTATGGCGTAACAAGGGCGGCTATATCGGCTCGCGTTAAGTCTTGGCAGAAGTTTCTTGGGCTACGCACAACATCAACGATGAAGTCACCGTCGGCATGCCAATCATACCGCAAGTCGAGATTGCGCAATTTGACAAGCGGGTGATTGGTATGGAAAACGAAAACACAATCTCCACTACCGAAAAATCTTCAACTGAACTCGACATAGCTTCGAGAATTAACGCACTCCACGAGAAGGCCGAAGCACTCTCGAAGCTTGCCAAAGATAAGGCGCAGGAAGCAATCAAGGTTGCCATTGAGTGTGGCAGGCTTTTGGTGGAACAGAAAAAGTCAGTACCCTATGGCGATTGGATTTCTTGGGTGGAATCTAATTGCTCGTTTACAAGAATGACGGCACACCGATACATAAAACTTTATTCGGCAATACAAAATGCCCCAGAAACAAAGCCAGTTGTAACACCAGTGTTACAAGTAAACGAGAATACTGAAAGTGTGATAAGCGATGAAACGCAAACTAACAACTTCATAGAGAAGCTACCTGTCAAAACTCTCAAAGACGCCTATATCGCTACTGGAATTCTTCCCCCACGCAAAGAGCCTGAACTCAAGGAGGAAAAAGCTCCAGAAAGCTATACCATAGAACACGTCAAGTACATAGACGGTTTCGTGAAATGGTATCAGGGCTTTAAGGAAAAGTTCCCGCTTGAAGATATGAGTGCAACTACCGTCGATATGCTGCTCTTGGACTTATCTGCGATAGTCAGAATCTATCAAGAGCTTTCGCAACTCAAGAGGGATAAGTTCAGCGAGAACTGATGCTTTTGCAGGGTGGTCTAACGGTAAGACACAAGGTTGACTCGCCTTTGCATACGCAAAGCGTCTCGCCCTTCGGGTCTTTTGCCTTTGGCAAAATCTCATTCGCGCTTTGCTTGAATTCATAACCTTGAGATTGGCGGTTCGATTCCGCCCCCTACTCGCAAAGTCTACTATTCAATTTTATGTACTGGCCATAAGCGTTCTACATTCCTATAGTTTTCCATTAGAATAAACTTTTCTCGGCCAATACTATCTTTTAAGTTTTTCGGGAATTTTGCCATATCTTCGTATGCATTTAAAATTACAAAAGAAATTTTCTCATATTCAAATTCCAAATCATGGGGAACCCTCCATTCTCGCTCGTGGGAATAATCACATAAAGGAAAATCTTTTTTTTCTTTAGGCGCATAGTAGGGCCAAAATGGTGTAACAAACGGTTTTAAATGCTTATGCCATTTTTGTTTTTCATATTGATCTGCTCTTACATAATAAACAGGTGCTCCATTTCTAGAAAAAATAAAATTCTTTTCAAAACCTAATCCATACGAAGAATAACGTTGTGCATGAGCAAGAAGACTTCCCCATGGACATTCTGTAAAACAAACAGCACGTACGTTTGTCCAAGGCATTTTAGATGCACATAACTTACGTTCTTTTAATATTTTTATGAGTATATCCAATGCAGTGTTTTCATCGGATATATCTTTTGTAAAATGTGCCAGATAATTCGAAAAATCAGGTCGAAACATGGTGAACAGTAAATATTAAGCTACTAAAAGATCAATCTAATTCCATGCCACCCAATAAGGAATCTATTAACATCCCAAGTATGGCAGGGACGTTCGGCAGACCCGTTTCTTCTTGCGAATGGATTTTTTGAAATGTCCCATTTTAGTTTAGCCTATCGCCTTGAATCCGCTTAAGTTATCGGGATTTACAGGCAGAAAACGAAGTGCGACATTATTGGGACATTTGACAGATGTCCCTTTTTTTGTGAACGAAAACATAGGACAGAAAATATTAAGCAAAGACCTTGAAAACATAGTAAAAAAGGTGGCTTCTGGCAAAACCCTTACAAGTGCGGAGAGAAGCTTGGTTGAGAAAGCCTATGGCACAAGTGGAGATGTTAAATTCGCAAAAACTATCGTAGAGCTTTCCGAGATTTTAGGCGTTAGCCGCAAAACAATAGACCGCTGGCGAAAGTTAAAAGGCTCTCCCAAACCCTGTTCAGACGGCAGGCACAATGTGGCAAAGTGGCGGGATTTTGTAAGGAAGCACGAGTTAAAAGAGCCAGACTCTCCCGAAGATGAGGAGTTAAAAACCCGCAAGCTATTGGCGGAGGTAAAGCAAGCGGAAATTAAGCTGAAAGTAATGGAAGGAACGTATGTTGCCATTGAGAAGGTTCGCGAAGTATGGACTGCCCATATAGGACAAGTACGGCAAATCTTGGAAAGCAGATTTTTAAACGAGCTTCCGCCAATTCTTACAACCCTCGATGCCGTACAAATTCGGGAGAAATTACAGGAGGTACTCGACGAGACTTACAAGGCAATCTCTATCGCCGCAGACTCGATAAAGGAACCTGTGGGATTAGACTATTTCTTTTCGTATCCTTCGTAATAGTAGGATTGTTCAATACCCTTAAAAATTACTTCTCTGTTATCAACATCGCTCGTCAAGTTTTCCTTTAGCAAAAATCTTAGTTCCAAGTCGTTTACAGGGCTACGCTCCATTGCCTGCAAATATAGATCTTTATCTACATTTTGCCAATTTACGACCTTGCCTAAATTCTTTTTGAGAATCATGTCTAACCAAATTCTGGTTGAACGTCCATTGCCTTCCATAAAAGGGTGCGCAACGTTCATTTCTACATACTTTGCAATGATTTCTTCGTATGTAGATTCTGGCATTTTTTCGATTTTAGCAAGTGCTTCAGGAAGATATATGAAATTTGCAAATCGAAAGTTTCCCTTTGATATATTCTTTGTGCGAATTTCTCCTGCGAAATCGTAAAGCCCGTCGAAAATGTATTTATGGATTTGTTGCAAGCCCTTTAATGTGCCAATTTCGCATTTGGCAATATCTCCTGACTCAAACAAGTTATGTGCTTTTACCAAGCTTATGTCATCAATCTTGCTCATTTTAATTTAATGATGTCTTATAGTAAGAGTATGGTGATTATTTTCAAGACTATTAGTAGTCCTCTGGAAAAAGCAAAGTGGTTGCACTTCTGTCCCACTCGGTTATTATCCAAATTCTTCTATCATCTGGGAGTTTATATTCAGATAGCAGCCTTTCGCCGTTTTTGAGAGCCTCATCATTGCTCTTCCAGTCTTCCTTACATACATCGCCCCAATCTCCATTTGCGTGGCGGATAAGATAAGGAAGCATTGAAAATCCCTTCTTTTCGCAGTAGTTTGCAAGTGTCGTGGTTGCAACTACCCGCCCGAAGTCGAATTTGCTTTCTATTATTGTTTCCATATTATGCCTTTATTGCTTGGTTAATTTGAAGTGTTGCGCCTTTCTCTCTCCCTGCGCGGTAAGATGTTGCGTCCATTCTCTTACCCTGCCTTCTCCGTGATTCTCCTATCACTCTGAAAGTGTTTTTGATATAAACCTCCAGCTCATGTTCATTGTTTGATAAGGCCAGTTCATAGTTTTGGCGGGATTCTTCCCCCTCTCCAGAAAGCGTATCTTTTTCAGCTTGCTCCATTCGCTCGTATATTCCGCACCTAAGCCCGAAGTAGTAATCTGCCTTGTTTGGCCTTAAGCATGTATTTTTAAATTGACTCGCGTGCTTCGCACCGTCTCGCCCTTCGGGTCTTTCGGCTCGCGCCGAAATCTCATTCGCACTTCGTTTGAATTCATTCCAACATTTGAAGAATACGTTTCTTAGATAGCCGTGGACGTATTTTGCGATTTCAATATTTTCGGGAGTCCCAATAACCACCATTCCAGAATTTCCGTTATATAAGATTTTTACCTTGTAAAACCTGCAAAGAATTGCGGTTATTTCCGTGTCGGCAGGATTGAGAACCACCCTCGAGAAGAAGTATTCGTGTTTTATCTTTGATGCGGGAGTATCGTCTTCGATATTCGCCATAGTGATATTGTATTTTGTCATAAGCCGTTGAGCCATTTCCATTGCTCTTTCGGCTTCCGCCTTACTTGCTCCCTTATCCTTGGAGAGAGTTAGAAGCTTTTGTATTCGTTTTAGGATTGATTTTTCAGTGTCCATATTCTGCTATTTATAATTCCCAAGTGGCTATTATTACGTTTCCGCATTCATCTATGCGGGGAGAAGTTTTAAAAAATTCTTCGGTTATGTTGTTTAAAGTCATCTGGAGGTTTTGGTCTCGCTCGGTATTGGAGTCGAAGTACGAAATATCCAAATTTAGATTTGTATTTAATGTCCAAGCCTTGCCATAGAGCACGTCGTTGTGAACATTCTCCAATCCGTAATGTTCCAAAACTTGTATCGCCATAGCGTGTTCAGCTTTCCAGAATTGTATTTTTAGTTTCTTATTCATATTTTGTCCTTTAGGTGTTTATCGTTCTTCTATGTCATTGATATTAACACACTTGGATAATATTTGCAATGTTTTTCTTTGGTTTTTTTATGAAAAAAAGATAAAAAATAATCTTGAAATTTCTCTACGAAACACCTCCGAAAACTGACATTATCCAACTTATTGTAGGAAGCCGTATGTGGCTATGGCGGCGAGGTGTTAGCACAAAAAAATGCAAGAAAAATCGTAATATTTTTGAATAATAAAAACGAAAAAAACCTAATATAAATGTTGCAAATTCTATCGAACTATGGTAATATCAATAATATAGAAAACAAACAACAAGCTAACACGATGAAAACAATAAGAATAACACTAAAAGATGCTAAGAAGCTAAACCTGACGTGGAAACTGATAGGTCTTTGGGAAATATGCGACGAATCCGAAAGTGAGAAGGTGCTCATACGCAGGATTGAAGAACCTATGGTCGAGTACATTTCAAGAAATCTAAACCAATATGAATTATCAAAAGGAACAATAAAAAAACTCGAAAGGTAAAAGCATGAAAACTATAACAATAACAGAAGAACAGGTTAAACAATACAAATTACCCGCCAAAGCTGTGGGGGATTGGTCAATCGTTGAAAAAGGCGATGGATACAGTCTCCTACACCGTTTAAAAAAGGACGGGACTTTGGGGAGTGATAGACCTAATAATAAAATCAAAATAGACTCGGAAGTTTTAAACAAGCTCTCCGCTTCGGATACAAAAGCAATAACAGGAAAGACTGAAAACGGAGATACTGTTGTAATAGCCAAGACCAAACATATTGATAACGAGCCTAAGGTCGATAAGCCAACCGAGAGCAATGTTGCAATGGGTGATGAAGAAATGGCCATAGGCACCCGAAAATCGAGATGGATAGCGCAACTTGTGGAGCAAATGAAGACGGAACCGTTTACCGCAGGATTGCTTGAGAAAATGGGAGATTCTGAATTTGTGAAGCAGGTTCTTGAGGATACAAATCCAGAACGCCAAGGCGGAAAAGCTTATAGCTCGATAAGTTCGGCTATGAGAGTATGGAATAAGCGCATAAGGAGGGGTGAATATGCCTACTAATAAATTCTACCACATACTCTGTACAAGCGGCGACAAGGTAGTTTACGAAGGTAGATTTCAATGCGTTTCGCGTTCGGCGGCAATGAAACTTCTAAGGGAGAAGGTAGGCCGCCAGAACCTCTATGGCTTAATTTACACAGTGACGGAAATCCCGATAGAGGTTTTAAGGGAGATAGTTGATGCGCTAATAAAAAAGAAACCGATAACCGAAGGCGATATATGTTCCTATAAGGAGACGCCGACTATAAGCCATACATATGCAAAGATAAACTCCTATAAGCATAATCCAAATAAGCCCCAAGGAGTAAACGGAGTGAAACGCAGACTGGGAGATTTCTGATGATATACCTGCTTGACCTAAATTATACGCTCGTGGACAAGGAAAAGGACGCACCAAGAATTCGTCCTATGGAACTTCAAATAGAGCTTGAGACCTACCGCCAATGGCTGATTGATATGTTAAAAGGTAAATATGTGATTCTCACTACGGCACGAATGCAAAAATACGAGATATTTACCCTAAATCGAATATACACTAAGACGAATTGGCTGCCCAATGAGAGCTTTTTTTCTATCTTTAGGCATTTGCCTCACATAAAAAAGGAGTGGATACTGAAATGGCGAATATTTCCAAAACACGGAAATAATCCCGAACAATTCTTCGCAATAGAAAGCAATCCCCAAACCAGAACTATGTACGCCAAGTATGGGATAAAATCGGCTCCCGCGATAGACGATTTCGGCAACAGAATTTCAATATAGGATTTTGACAAAATAGTCTGTCTATATGGCAGACGAAAATAAGGCACGAATTTTAGCGGACGGAATTGAAGTATGGTGCGCATACGATAAGCTCGTAAAAGTTGAAGAACTTATCCCGCACCCGAAAAATCCCAATACACACCCGCAGAGCCAGATAAAAATTCTGGCGCAAAATATACGCTACCACGGCTGGCGGCACCCGATTGTTGTATCAAAACTATCGGGATATATTGTTGCGGGGCATGGACGCCTTGAAGCCGCCAAAGAGCTTGGCGTTTCAATCGTTCCCGTGGAATACCAGAATTTCGCTTCCGAGGACAACGAGCTTGCCGTTCTTGTGGGAGACAACAGATTGGCTGAGCTTTCATCGCTCGATTTAAACGGATTGCAGGACATTATTGACGGCTTTAAGGCAAGCGATTTCGACACAATTCTTGCGGGCTTTGAGCCGACAGACCTTGACGCCCTTTTGGGCGAACAAAAGCCCGATTTTGGGGACGAAAAAGAAAAGGAGCTGTCGCAGTCGGAAGTAACGATTCAGGCGGGAAACTACCGCTTCAGAATGTCGCAGGAAGACTTCGGCATTTGGATAGACAAGCTCAAGCAGGAAGTAGGCTTCGACAAGGAAGCGGTAATCGCTGAAATCCGCAGGAGACTTGCAATATGATAAAGATTGAACCAATTTCCGCCGTAAATCCCTCAACCTACAATCCGAGAACCGCAGACCCGAAGCGTCTCAATTTGATAGAACTTTCACTCCGCAAGCTCGGCTTTATCGCTCCGATTTATGCCGACGCCAACGGCGAAATCCTCTCTGGGCACCAAAGGCACTTTGTCGCAACCCGCATGGGTGTTAAGAACGTGCCTGTGTTCAGAATCCCGCCAATGGAATTGGACAAGCGCAAGGCGTTGAACATTGTGTTTAACCGCGCCACCAACGACGGAGACATCTGCCAGACACCCGAAAAGGCTAAGCGCGAACTGGAAACTCTAAACCTCTCGGAACTCGCCAAAAATATTCAGGAAAAGGAATTGGAGAGCAAAGAGTTTTTCCGTTGCGCTTATCCGAGTAAGGTGTCGGTAGCCAAACTTTGCAAAATAAATTCTGGGAGGTGGATTCAATATGCAAAGAGCATTGCAAGGACTCTCCGCAAGGCGGGCATTATTATGCCGATAGTCTGTACTCCTGACGGCAAAGTTATAAACGGCATTGGGCGTTTGGAAATGCTCGCCGAACTCAAGGCGGATACTTGCGATGTTGTATATATTTCCGAGGAAGAGGCGAAATTCGCGGACGCTATGATGAACCTGCTGACAATGGATTTTAATATCCACGAGAGATATGAAGACTTGCTAAGGTATAACTCGTTTCGACGAGCCCGCAGAGTCCGCGAGGAATTGGGACACGGATTTGTATTCGCCGTTCACGGAAAGAATCCTTGCCACACCTTTGATATATTTAACCCCGCGCAACAGGCTAAATGGCGCAAGGAACACGGCAATACCATACTTGATTTCGGCGCGGGACACCTCACGGAGACGAATATTCTAAAAGCCGCAGGATTTGATTGTGTGCCGTTCGAGCCGTATCACATCGGGCTATCGGAAATCGACAAAGACAAGTCTTTGGCAATTTCGAGGGATTTTTTGAAAGCTGTTTCCGACGGAAAGGAATTCACGAGCATATTTATTTCAAGCGTGTTAAACTCTGTCCCCTTTGCAAAGGATAGAGAACACATAGCCTGCATTTGCGCCGCGTTGTGCCGACCGTTTACAAAGCTTTATGCCTGCGCTTCGTCAACGGCGGAAACTGGTTATCGGCAGGTAAACGGCAAGGCTTTTCATAATGAGTCCAACGCAGGGAATATCGCCTTTCGATTGGAATATGAAGCGGGAGTACGAATTGGCGATTTTCAGGACAAGCCAAAAGTCCAAAAATACCATACGAAAAAGGAATTTTTCGATTTGTTTTCGCCTTTCTTCCGAAAAGTCGAAATTTCCGAAATGACAGGCAACGTCAACGCCAAGTGCGAAAACGTAAGGCGCATTCCGTGGGAACGCCTCGAAGAAGCGTTAAAATTTGAGTTTAATTTGCCGTATCCCGACGGTAGCCGTATGGGATTGGTCGATGAAGCAATTTCTGCTTTCAGGCACCGTTATGAAATATTTAGTTGATTTGAACTATACGCTTGTGGGCAATTCTCCTAAATGGGGAGAGTCGCGCATTACGCCGTTTTCAAGGCAAATTGAACAGGAAACTTACCGCCAATGGCTTGTGGACTTCCTGCGGGACAAGTACGCTATCCTTATAACTGCAAGGCCCGAAAGATACAGGAAACAAACGCTTGAAAGAATATTCTTGAAAACAAGTTGGCAACCGCAGGAAGCTTATTTTGCCGAAATTTCCTCCACACCGCCAGAAATCAAGGAAGATTTGCTCTTGCGCTACATTTTACCGAAACACGGCAGAAATGGATCGGATTTCTTCGGAATAGAAAGTAATCCTAAGACTCGAGAAATGTATAGGCAATATGGAATCGATTCTTTAAAAGTAAAAGATTTTTTTGACTTCAAATTTCCTCGACACTCCGCCTCTAAATAAAGTAGCTTATAGATATATGGAAAAAATCTCTGTAAACGTTGATTCGTACTTTTTCCCTCATGTAAGATTGTTAAAAATGGCAGAGAATCTGCTGGATCATGCTAATGCTCTAAAACAGGAGCAAGATAGATTGCAAGAGCAAGATAAAAAAGGTCTTTTACCTCCACAGATTGGAACATTTGTTGATGATGTTATCAGATGTCCAGTTGATGAATTTCTTGTTCCAAGTTTCTTAGTCTTGGTATTTTCATTTGAAGCTTTCATAAATACAATCGGCGAATTTGTAATTGATGATTTCACCGAAGAGTTTGATAATAAGTCTAACAAGCAAAAACGAAAAAGTATTAAAGATAAAACAAAAGCAATATATGAAAAATTAGGAATATATTGTGATTGTGGAAAGCCTCCTTTTCAGACGATATTAGAATCTTTTAATTATAGAGATGCATGGGTTCACGCAAAAGCTTGTGAAAACAAGAAGGAATGTGAATATACTGATGAAACAGAAGCCTCAAGAGCGTTTTGGGAAGGGCATAAGGTTAATTGTGAGGAGAATATAACGATTAAATACGTTGAAGAACTTTATGGATATGTAAAATCGGTAATAAAACAAATTAAGAATAATATTACTTCAGAAAAACTTTCAGAAAAACATAAAAATGATATAAACTATCTTCTACTCGACGGAAAAAAATCTGCGCAAATGAGATAATTTTTGACACCAGCTGTCTTGTATGGAACTTCATACGGACGACAAAATTATTTCGAGACAAAGTAACTGGGTATTTGACGAGCACGTCGCGCCTGAATTCGACAAGCACGTCAGAAAGAGCGTTCCTAATTATGTGCACGTTCAGGAACTGGCAGAAACGTTTTCCGACTGGTTCACATACCCCAATTCAACAGTCATTGACTTTGGAGCGTCCACGGGAGAGACTCTGCGCCGAATAAAACGTCGCCATACAAAGGAGTTGACGCTAATCGGCTACGACAATTCGCAAGCAATGATTGAACAGGCAAAACACAAGGGAATAGACATTACATTTGCCGACTTGGAAAAGCCTTTTGAACTTCCAGAACTCTCCTATGGCGTTGCACTCTATACCTTACAATTCTTGCGCCCCAATTCCAGATATGACTTGCTAAAGCGGATATACCGCAAGCTTTCAAATTCGGGCGCCTTATTTATCGTGGAAAAGGTATTAGGTTCAACAGCCCAAATGCAGGATATTCTTCAACAGCTTTATTGGGAAATGAAAGCTAAAAACGGCTTTAGTTCCGAGCAAATCATAAATAAAGCAAAAGCATTGCGCGGTTGTATGTATCCAAAAACTATCTCCGACAATGAGGCGGAATTTACCGCTTTGGGCTTTAATTTTGAAATCGTTTTCAAGGAATCGCAATTCTGCGGTTGGCTTCTCACTAAATAAGCGGAAGTTCCGCTTCCATTGAAGGGCTATGCCCTTACGCGATTGCTTTGCAATACGCTATCCCGATAATGTCTTACAATACGCTTTCATCAATCCTCAAAGACGCTTGGACGCCCGCCGACCGTCGAGAGCCGTGGCGTTGGTGTGAAGAACATATAAAGAGTATTCCATATTCACCTATGCCGGGCCCTTTTCGTTCAGATAATTCGCCTTGGATTAGGGAAGTTATGGAAGCGATAGTTGACCCGAAAATTCGCCTTGTATCCATTATAGCCGCAGTTCAAAGCTCCAAGACTACAAGCCCAGAACTCACACTTTGCTACATTATTGCCAATCTGCCCGGCCCTTGCTTGTGGCTTGACCAAACTGACGAAGACGCCAAGGACGAAAGCGAAAGCCGTTTGCAAAAGCTTTTTGAATCGTGCGAACCCGTAAAAAAGCTTTTCCCGAAGAACAAGAATAAGAAAAGAAACTGCACTATCCACTTTTCAAATGGCATGACGCTATGGCTACTTGGCGCATACAATAAGACCAACCTGCAAAGGCGTTCAATTCGTTGGCTCTTTGGAGATGAAACTTGGCGTTGGCCCATTGGTCATATGGCTGAAGCGGAGGCGAGAACAACAGCGTTCGGTTGGCTTGGTAAATGCGTTTTTATGAGTCAAGGCGGAGAAGAAGCTGACGACACCCATCGCAAATTTGAGACTACCGATATGCGGGAATGGCATTATAAATGTCCAAAATGTGGCAAATACGTTCCTTTTAGGTGGGAAAATATAGAGTGGGACGACAATTATAAGGACGAAAACGGCGAATACGACTTTGCCAAGATAAATCAAAATACCGCCTTAAAATGCGCTGAATGTGGGGAATACTTTGAAGACACAGACAGAATGAGGCGGATTCTCAACAAAGATGGAAAGTTTATTCCCTTAAATCCGAATGCCGCTAAGGAGAATGTAGGCTTTCATTGGAACGCCTTGGCGAGTATGTCTTGGGGGAAACTTGCGGAACTGTATCTTAGGGCAAAAATCGCCGCCAGAAAGGGAGACAGTTCTTTGCTTCAACAGTTTTACCAGAAGCGTCTTGCATTGCCTTGGAAGGAATTTGCCGAAGACTACCGACTGGAAATTGCGTCATCAGGATACAATCAAGGGGAATTTTGGAACGAGGAAGGAGGCTTCAATTCCAAAGGCGAAATTATATCCCAGCCATTCTCCGAGGGAGAATGTGTCGCGCCATTGCGGATAATGTCGGTTGACGTACAAATGGACCATTTCTACTTGGTTGTGCGCTCGTGGAGTCCGCAAGGTTCTAGTAGATTATTGTGGCACGAAAAGGTTTTAACTTGGGAAGACATAGAGGATATTCAAAAGAGGTTTTCAATACTGCCAAATCTCGTTTTTATCGACGCAGGATATAATTCCTACGAAGTTTATAAGCAATGCGGCAAGCACCGTTGGATAGCCCTAATGGGAGACAATAGAGCTAATTTTGTTCATAGGCTACCGCAAGGTAAAAGCGTTTTTAGGTTTTATTCTCCAGTCAAAAACATCTTTATATCTCGAGACGTTAGGTGCCGTATGCACTTTTGGAGCAATTTGAATGTAAAAGATACCTTAGCCCGTATCCGAAGGAATCAAAATCCTGAAAATGGAGCGACTTGGGAAGTGCCTACGGATATTTCCGAGGATTACCTAAAACAGATGGAATCCGAACACCGAATTAAGAAAGGAAATTCGTGGATATGGGAACAAATTGGCAACCGTCCAAACCACTACCTTGATTGCGAGGCGATGAATTGCGCAGGTGCGCTGATGTTAAAGATTATCGGCAACGACGCAAAAGGAACTGAATGATTTGACATTCGCCGTGTTTTTTATGGCGAATTACAATTACACACGAGGATATACCGTAGCGGAGCTTGAAGCCCTGCTTGTACAGGTTAAAACCGAGCGCGAAAAGTATCTTCAGTCGGCTTCCGACAGCGGAAGTTCCTATTCCCGCATAGCAGCTGCTGAAATCGAAAAGAAATTTAACGGCATAATGGACGCCTTGGAGCTTCTCGCACCCGAAAAGTACCAAAAGACAAACCGCAAGATTTCCCTTAGCGGCGTATTCGGAGGGGTTATACAATGAATTTCCGCCGAAAAATCGCCAATTTGTTTTATGGGATTGGGCACGCCTTTGAAGCGGCAAAAATCTCTCCGTCCCGTGGCAATCCCAACACCACAAATCCGACAGACGCAAAATACGAGCTTACTTCATACACGAGAAGCGAACTTGTCCGAAAAGCCCGCTATCTTGAGAAAAATTCTGGGCAGATTCGGGGAATTTTGCGCGACCTGAAAGTTTACGGAATTGGCAAAGGGATTTACCCGAACGCCAAAAGCGGCAACCACGCTTGGGATAAGCAAGCGGAAGACTTCTTTTTCAGGTGGAGTCGGCATTGCGACATCACAAACCGCTTTTCTTGGAGAGAGTGTCAGGCGATGATACTCCGCGCCCTGATTATCGACGGAGAGGTTTTCGTGATAAAGACGTTCAATGCGTTCAATGTCCCGAAAATCCAGATAATCGAAAGCCACCGCCTTATGTCTCCCGAAACTGAAAGCAGTCCTTTCATATCGGACGGAATTGAATTTGACCGCTACGGCAGACCCAAAGCCTACTACTTTATCATTGGCGAAAACAGAGAGACAACGAGAGTTCCCGCTTCTGCGGTAATTCATATTTTCGACCCAGAGCGTGTCTCGCAAGCAAGAGCATATCCGCACATTCAGCACTCTATAAATGACGTCATCGACCGTAAGGAAATTCTCGCCTTGGAGAAAAAGAAGGTAAAGGCAATTTCCGACATCGTCCACATTCTGAAAGGCGGTCAGGGAATGAGTCTCGACGGCGATTACAGAGTGGACGTCGGCAATCGACCTGAGGGAACGTCAACGGCGGCTTTAAACCAAATTCTGGGCGGAAAGAATATCCGCATAGACCCCGACGAAAGCATAGACGTTCACGAAAGCAATATTCCCTCTCCGACATTTTCTGGATTTTTGACGGAACTCGACCGTTCGGGAAGTCTCGGCATTTTGCCTTACGAATTTCTCATAGACCCGTCGAAAATCGGCGGAGCGTCTGTAAGGCTTATCGCCTCAAAGACGCAACGCTACATTGACGATATGACACAGCTAATCGACGACCGTTTTAACGACGCCGTATGGTTCTTCGTAATCGGTTGGGCAATAGACAGCGGGATATTGCCGCTTCAGAACTGGTGGTGGTACGCCACTTGGACACACCCCAGAAAGCTGACAGTTGACGCAGGGCGCGAGGAACAGCAAAACCGAGCAAACGTTGAAATGGGCTTAAAAACGCTCGAAGAAAGCTATTCCGAATGCGGCTTGGATTTCGAGGACGAAATGAGAACCCGTGCCTCAAACGCCCGCTTTATTATGCAATTAGCAGGAATACCTGATACCGAGCCAATTCCGCTTTATATGCTCTACAAGGTTAACGGAACTCAGGTTATAGAAAATAGGCAAATAGGAGAAAAAGGTAATGATGACGAATAACATTTTTTTAAACGGAATTTGCAGACCGTGGAATATACACGCAGGGACATTTCTTGCGTTGTCGCTAAGGGTATTGGCTGACGCAAAAGGCGCGGACTCGCTTTCTGGGTGGCGCGAGAAGTTTTCGCAGTTCGTGCCACAACGCCAAAGTATGGCAATAGACCCTAACGGGATTGCCCATATCTCCATTCATGGAACGCTTTTCAACAAGGAAGCCCCTTATTTTGTGGCGGGCTATGGCGGCACGGATTATGAGGAAGTCCTGCAAGACATAGCGGTGGCATCAAAGGGAGCCAAAGGGATATTCCTAACGGTTGATTCTGGCGGTGGGCACGCTTGCGGGAATGACAAGGTGGCAAAAGCAATATCGCAATGCCCAAAGCCTGTGTTTGCCTATACGGACGGAATGTGCTGCTCGGCGGCATACGCAATAGCAAGCGGAGCGTCGTATATCTGCGCTTCCGCAGACGCCACAGTCGGGAGCATAGGAACTATTTTGCCGTTAATGGACGTTTCGGGACTGTGGCAAGCATTGGGCGTAAAGCCTGACTACATTACAAACAAGGAAGGCACGCTCAAAACCGCAGGATACCCGCCGAGCCAAAACGACGACGAAAGAGCCGCTTTACAGGCGGAGACTCAATCGTACTTCGAGCTGTTTAAATCACACGTTCTGGCGCACAGAAACATCGAAAAAGAGGATATGCGAGGTCAGGCTTTCGTGGGCGCAGAGGCGTTTAGACGGGGGCTTGTTGACGATATTTGCGACAAAAATTCCGCCTACGACAAATTGAGAATTTTGACACGGGGATAAAAAGTATATGGACGAAACCAATAAAGAAAAAACTCTTGCCGAAGCCATTTCGCAAATCGAAACGCTCACGGCGGACAAAACAAAGCTCGATTCCGATTTGGCAACCGCTTCTTCGCGCATTGCCGAACTCGAAACCGAACTTAACGAGACTCGGGAGAAATTGACGGCTCTTGAACAAAAACACAGAGACATCGACAGCGAAGTTTCTGCCAAAGTCGCCGAAGTTGCGGCTCAAAGCGGCGTTGCACCGATTGCGGACGTACCGAACAGCGGCGACGAAAGCATAGAAGACCTTGCTAAACGCATTGACGAAGCTCAGGGCGTTGAAAAGGCAAAACTCATCGAAGCAAATTATGACCGAATTATCTCGGCGTTGAAAGGAGTCTGCTAAGTGAATACTATACCCGCCGCATTAAGGCGTTCGCTAATCCTCAAGTCCGCGATGGAGGCATTCAAACATAAGCTTATTTCGTTGGGTTTGTTCTCCACTGTGTTGCGCAATGTGCCGCTTGAAGGAAACAACGAAATAGACATTCCGTATATTCCGCTTGCGACGAGTGCTTCAAAGGACTTTGACGGAACATACAAGTTCGACAAGGGCGATATGGAGTCCCGCAAAATCACGGTTAATAGGCGCAAATATCAGTCTCTGACCTACACTTCAGAGGAGAAGGCGCGCCAGCCCTATTTCGACCCAATTACTTTGGGGAGACTAAAGGGAGCCAAGCTTGCCGAGGACGTTCTCTTGGACATTTTAAGTGTCATCACTAAGGAGAATTTCGGAGACGCAATTCTTACACGAAACGCCGCCGATTTCGACACAGACGACATAATAGACCTTGAGACGAAGATTGACGAACTCGAATGGCCAGACAGTCCCCGAGGAATGCTTCTAAAATCGTCCTATATGGCGAATGTTAAGAAGGACATAAAGACTTCAGGAGGGCTTTCGACATTTGGATTCTCGCCTTTGGGAGAACTCCCCAATCTTATGGGCTTTTCGTTCTCCAAGTTTAACCGCTTGCCCGACAATGGCGAAAAGTTGCAGGGGTTCATTGTCTATCCGTCAGCAATAATGGTAGCGCTTGCTCCGATTGCGCCGACGGCAAATGTGATGAAGCAACTGTCAACCTATACGACCTACACTGACCCTCAGACTGGGCTCACTTTTGAATATCGAGCTTGGGGCGACGCAGACACCGACGCTTCAAAGGAGATTATCGAGTGCAACTATGGGTTCGGCGTTGGCGAAAAGGCGGCACTCAAACGTATCGTATCTGAATAAGATGAACGCATTTATTACGATAGGGTACAAGAAAAACGGCAAGTCGGAGATTCTTTTGAGTCCCGACGAGCCTTACGCCAAGCATAGGCAACTGTTTAAAACCCTAACAGGAGACTATACAGACGTCGAAGTTTGGTCTCGCGCTATGGGTAAAATCAAACAGCGCAAAGTCAAAACTTCAAAAGTTGCCAAAGTTTCAAAAACTTCAAAAGAATCAAAGGAGTAAAAAATGGGAAAAAACGACATTTACCGTATCAGACCTGAACATACGCACGGGGGCGGTTTGCAGATTTGCGACGACGGCTCCGGCGGAACCGTACAAAAGCTCGGCTTCTTCGGAGTTGCGCCCACTGTACAGCGGGCAAATGCAAATCAGGCTAAGCTTGAAGACTCGGCGCAACTTGCGCAAGTGATTGTGCTTGTCAACGAGCTTAGAGAAGCCCTCGTCGAAAAAGGACTGATAAAGGGTTCGGCTTAGGATTGGGTTGTTTCGTATTCACTGGGAGCTTTCGGGAGACTGGAAGCTCCCTTTTTTTGACAAGTCAATATTTGTATGGGCTTTTTTAGTGAAATAAAATCTGCATTAAATGAAATCTTTGCCGAATTTTCGCAGGACGTTCAATTTAGGGGCAAGATATACAAGTGCATAATTGGCGAAAATGGACAGCAGGAAGTAGAACTCGAATCGGGTGGGTTTGTTCCCAATGAAACTTTTACCGTAAAGTTCAAAGAAGCGGATTTAGGAGATGAGGCATATCCTTCCATAGGAGAATTGCTCCAATATTCAGGACGTACTTTTCGCATACATTGGATAAGTACACGCTCTAAACGTGGACAAATAGAAGTATGGGTAAGGAGTGTTGACAAGTGAGTGTAAAGTTTGAAGTTATCACCAAGAATTTCGAGGACGCCCTTGTACGATACAAAGTAGCTTGCCGGAAGGATTGGCAATTTGTCGTAAAGCAGCAATCTCGCATTGTTGGAGAAAGGCTAATAAAATTTACGCCGCCAAAGACAGCTTCAATCGGAAAGCGAAATGTAGCCCGAGACATAGGCAAGGTATTTGCGGATTTAAGCGGCACAACTTGGGAAGATAAATCACTCAATAAAATGTGGAGAGCGGGTAATTTTGAGGGAGTAAAAAAGGCGCTTGAAAGCCACCCGAACAAATCCGAAATGCCCATATTTAGGTATAAGCGAATATTCAAATCTCCCGTAAGAAACATTCATAAGGCGGCAATAAATAAGAGCGGAAGAGTTCCGAAAAATTGGACTACTCAATATGCTGTTGCGGGAAAAGGAGAGCTTAAAAAGTACACGAGAAAGGTACAACTTCAGGTGGGAGTTGCAAAATCTGGCTGGCTTGCGGCTCTTACAAAGTTGGGAGGAAAGACTCAGAGCTTCGTGACTCGCCACGGCACTAAGTATGGCGGATTCGTAGATGGAAATAGAGGAGATAATCCATTCTTTACTCTCATAAATCGGGTGACGACATTCCCGCAAGGAGGAACACCCATGAGAATTTTAAAGCGGGCCTTTCGGGTACAAGCAAAGGCAATGGAAAACAATATTAAGCGAATTTTGAGCAAGAGAGGGAGAAACTTTTAGCATGAGAAAAGAAATTGAAAATATACTATTTGAATACCTACTAAGTGCATTGCCGGAAGCAATGAAGCCGATGCTTGTAAAGGGACACAGCACGGAAGACAGGCATATACCGTACATTTCACTCGATGTTGGAGATGTAAAGCCGTTTTCAGATATGTTGGAATCCGACGGGATATTTGAGTCTGAAGTAAATGTGGCAATAGCGGATTCAGCCCACGTTATAAACTATGACGCCCAATTTTTGCGCATAGCACAGGTACGCAGTATTCTTGGAAATTTTACATTGGATAACGAGAAGTATCGTTGTGAAGGATTGTGGTTTGAGGCGGAGAACGACGCCAGAGACGATAATAATTTGGGTATAGTCCTAACGTATAAGCTCGTATTTCAAACCTTATGAATTGACTCGCCTTTGCATACGCAAAGCGTCTCGCCCTTCGGGTCTTTTGCCTTCGCAAAATCTCATTCGCGCTTCGCTTGAATTTGACACGCCTATATTTTGTATGGCAAACGAAGCATACAAATTAAGGGGTACAAAGCAACCGATAGCCTTTGGGGTTGAAAAGCTTGAGGGCTACATAGTTGACGCTACGGAAGACACCGTAGAGGGACAGGAGCTTGAGGTGGAAAACGAGGACGGCAATGTTGTCGCCCACTTTTCAGGTTTTGGGATAAAGTATAACAGGACGGCGAGCGTCATTCCTTTGTCAGACGCAAGCGCACCGAGTCCGGGAGATTCTTTCAAAATTGGCGAGAAGTTTGAGTTCATCGTAAAAAGTGTTAAGAAATCTCGAGCAAGAAAAGACGTAGAAAAGTGGGATTTGTCTGGGACGTACTACCCAGAGGTTCCGATGGAACCGATTAGCTAATGGAATCCTTCTACGAGGCGTTTATAAATTGCGAACACAAGGTTTTAGGCAGGAGACTAAAGCCTTTTTGTTTGCGCCATTGCCTTTATCTTGAAGCGATAGGCTCTCCCATAATGCGCATTGTAAATGGAGAAGAAGTCTCAATATCAAGAAAAGACTTGGAACTTGCCGTAATTATTTGCTCTGCCGACAGAGATATAATAGCGGCAATGAAACGTCCGAACTTCGGCTTGAGATTCCATAGATTTAATCGCGGTTTAACGGCGTTTTTAGGGTATTTGACGGACTTTCTATCGCTTCCAGACATGTGGGATAGTTCTGAGGGGGAAAGAGCCATTAACGCGCCTTGGATACTCTCAAGGGCTACGCTGCTACTTTCTAAGACAAATCTAACGCTTGGGGAGATTTGGGATATGCCGCTTGGCGAGCTTTTATGGTACTGTGCAAGTTTCGCGGAACAAGAGGGGCTTGGGCAAATACAGTCGGACGAAGAAAAGAAAATGATACTTGAAGCGGAGAGGGTAAAGAATGGCCTCAAGTGAAATATTAGCTAAAATCGGCTTAAATTCTGCTGGATTTAAAACAGGGCTTGCGCAATGCAAGCTTGCGGCTAACTCCTTCAAAAGTTCGATTGGGGGAATGTTTAAGAACTTGGGCGGTCAAGTGCTTGGAATGCTTGGGGTATCAGCTGGAATAGCGGGCTTAGGCGCGTTGGCGAAACAGACAATAGACCTTGGTGGGCACGTCGAGGATATGGCGAGAAATTTGCGTATGGGCAAAAGCGAATTTCAGACGCTTGCTTACGCCGCAAAACTTGCAGGCATGGAAGAAAGCCGCCTCGTAATGACGATGAACAACCTGAACTTGCGGACTATAGAAGCTTGCGACGGCAATAAAAGTTATCAGGAGTCTTTTAAGCGTCTTGGAATATCACTACAAGAATTTGCAACGCTTTCCCCTGATAAAAAGATTGAAGCATTAGGGAACGCTTACAAAAAGTCGGGAGAAAGTCTTACGGCATTAAATGATATTTCGACAATATTGGGTCAAAAGACTGGAGCGCAAATGCTCGAAGTACTCGATAAAGTGTCCACTGAGGGAATGGGAAAGCTTACCCAAGCTTCAATAGAAGCCGGGCACGTTATGGACGAGGAAACTCTTGCCGCCCTTGCGAGGGCCGGAGATGAAATAGACAAGTGGCAAAATCGCATAATTGTAGCCTTTGGTGGATTTTTGGCGGATATGGGAAGTGCTATTGGAAGGCAAAAGTGGGGTTTAATTATCGGACAGAAGCTTGCCCAAATGGGAGAATTTATAGAAACGGCGTTTCGGGACATATCCAACTATATTTTAGGCACATTTAACACCGTAGGACGGTACATAAATGGTCAATTCGGCAATTTTATTACTCCGATTAGAAACGCAATCACCGACTTTATAAGCTATCTCGGCAATGCGCTTGCTAAGATTGTCGGATATTTTGACTCAGATTGGGAGAGAGCAATAAACAAGGCTGTTAACGCCTTGGATAAGTTGAGGGAGGAATCAAATAAACTCTCCCAGAAAGATAAGGGAAAGAGCTTTTCGGAAATATTCACAGAAGAGATGGCTACTGCCAAACTTCAGAATGATAATCGCAAGCGTTCGGATTTGTGGACCTCTGGCAGTGTAGATTGGTACAAGACGCAAATAGCCGAAGCTGAAAGACTGCGCGATATCGAAAAACAAGCACACATAGAGGCGGAAAATGCCCGCAAAGCAAAATACGCCGCCGCTGATGCCACACCCGAAATAAAGGAGGCAGAGAAAGGCTCGAAGTCAAAATCTAAATCCCAGTATAACGATAGCTCTCTTGCTAAAATCGGGGGCGGAGGTCTTACGGCAACCAGATACGATGTAGCAGAAAAGCAGCTCAATGAATCGAAAAAGCAGTCGAAGCTCTTAACGAAAATTGCTGAAAATACCGAAAAGCAAAATTCGCAAAACGAGCTTCTTATGCGTTAATTTTTGACAATGCGACTTTCTATAATGAAAGTACGCTTACAAAACGGAGAAGTTTGTTTTCTCAGGGATTCGGGGGAGAGAACAGTATCGGAGGATTCTGTTGCGACGTGTTCTGCTACTTGGTTTTGCTATCCATATTCGGCGGCAAGCGCAAATTCACCTATAATAAACAAGTCCGTTCACCCGATATGGAACGGTTTGTATTGCAAATCGGTTTCCATAAAAAAGTACGGCGATGGGGCTTTAATAACTGCGCAATACGAAGGTGCCGAGTCGTGGAGTTCAACAAGCGACCAGTATGAAAACACGGTGGAAGTCTCTTGCACAATGCGCGAGGAACCTATTGAAAGCCACCCCGATTTCGAGAGATGGGCGGGAAGCCCAGACAAGCCCAACTGCGGAATATTCGACGAGGATGGGAAGTTCACAGGGTGGAATTCCAAGACAGAAGGCGGCAAAATAATGGCGGGTGTTAAAAGCTACCTTGTGCCGTCGTATTCGGCGGCGATAGGCTACATTTCAAGGGGAATGCCGAGCCTCGGCGGGATCGGCTCAATCGGCGGCGGCAGCGGTCTGCCCGCAGTCGGCGGAAACCGCCAGTGGATGTGCACGGGAATTTCCTACAACAAAATGGCAGACGGCAAATACAAAGTGTCCATCACCTACCTTTTGAGCGGCCCGAATGGCTGGAATAGGTATGTTTACAAATAATGCTTTAATCGGAAAGCAAAGGGCATTTTGCCGTTAGGCAAAGCTCGCCACTTACGGAAGAATAAAATATGTTGAATGACATCGGAAACCAGAAACTGCCGCGATTCCGTGCGGGACTACCGCTCTTGGAACAGGTAACGGCGGAGAGGCTAAACGACATCTGCGCAATGATTGAAGCCTCGCGCCTGCAAAACGGCGTGGGATACACAATGAACAGAAGCGCAGGAGGAACTACGCTTACGATTCTGGACACGCTTATAACGAAAAATTCCAAGGCGTGGCGAATTTCCTTCGGCGACGAATTCTCCGAAATGGAAAAGTCGATGCTCGCAGTCTACATTGCAAAAGACACCGAGGAATTGCCCGACATCAAATTCCCAGATTCGGCGACAATCCGCTCCAATATCGAAACCGCATTCAAAACTTTCCAGAAAACGCCCAAAAGCGGAGATGTCATCTGGAACGAAACTGACGGATTGCGCTATCTTGTCTTTTCAGAAAAGATTTTGAAAGACTGCGGAGGCGCGGTCGAAAAGGATTTTTACAGCATAAAGTTTTCGGTAGGCGAAAAGGAAAACGCGAAAACTTTCTACGCGCTTTACGTCGGCGAACACCCGCAACAGCCTGCGGGCAGAACGCCGAGCCAGCCCATTGCAGGCCCTGCGGGTAGAGACGGGAAAGACGGCAAGGACGGCGAAAAGGGTGAAAAAGGCGACAAGGGTGATAAGGGCGATAAGGGGGACAAAGGAGACCGCGGCGAAAAAGGCGAAAAAGGCGAGAAAGGTGAAACTGGGGATAAAATCGTCGAAAAGATTGTCGATAGCGGTGCGTATGACGACACCGAAATCCGCAACCAACTTGCAAACCTAAAAACTCTTTGGGACGAGCACAACGCGCTAATCGCCGAACTCAATACCCTTACAAACGACGAACTCTACAAACGCCAGCAACTCGAAAAACGCGTCGACGAAATCGAATCGCAAATAAAGGCTATTGTGGAATCATTGAAAGCCCTCGCCGATGCCGACGAAAATATAAAGGCGCAGATTTCGCAGCTGTGGGCGGCTATCAACAATCTTCCCAAGGGCGAGAAAGGAGACCAAGGCCCGATTGGTCCGCAAGGTCCTCAGGGAATTCAGGGGGTGCGCGGAGAGAAAGGCGAAAAAGGCGATACCGGACCTATGGGGCCGCAAGGTCCTGCAGGAGGAGGCGGCGGAACGCAAGGTCCACAGGGTCCGAAAGGCGACAAGGGAGATTCCGCCGATACTTCCGCGCTTGCTTCGGCGGTCGCCTCTCTCGAATCGCGAATGGGCAACATCGAAGGCAGAATGTCCTCCGCAGAGTCGATTATGGCGAGTATGCGCCAGAACGTCGACTATGTGAAGCGCACGATTGATTCCGCCGTGAACGTCGCCGTGATGGACGCAAACGGCAATCTCGCAACACTCAAAGTTTTGCAACACATCGACGGCGGAAACATTATGACAGACATTTACTACTTCGATCCGTCCACGAATATGATGAGCAAAACTCAGGTGTTTTCGACGGGGTCAAGGCAGGTCGATACGGGTTGGAAACCGACAAATATCCAGTTTGTTCTGCCCAACGGCGAAAGCGCGGAAATCACGATTCTTGCCGACCAGAACACGCTCAACAATCTGGGCACGGCGTTCTATTCCGAACCCTGCGAAGTCTGCGACGGCGGCACTTCGACCGTAAAATACTTCCTTGTGAAGTCGGGGGAAGGCGGCGAATGATTCGGCTAAAATCAAAATGCGGCGACGACTGCTCGCAATGCGAACCGAGCGTTATAGCGAGCTACACCACAAACGGCGACAACCCGACGTGGGATTTGACGCCGTATCAGGGCAACGGCGTCGGCAAGCCCAACGCGCTTTGGCGTTTATATGAGCTAAGCGGCGGTGTTGAATACAATCGCGGGCGCATCGACGAAAACGGCAAGCTCGAAGGATTGCCGAGCCAATTTAAATCCAACTACACCTACGACGGCTATATGGAGCTTCAACAGGGCTGCCCCGATGTTTGTTTCGACGACATATGGAGCGTCGGCATCAAATGGCCCAAAAGTTAATTTATGTTTGAATTCGAAAAAGGGATAAATTCGCATATGCCGTTTTTGGCGAACGGTGCGCCGCCAGACTATGCGTCGAAGGCTTTTTGCTGTCTTAAAGTAGGCGGCAAATGGAAGCTTCACCATTGTGAAAACGGGCAATGGAAGCGCGTTTACACAGGGCTTCCCGAAGACGCTACGGAATGTTCGCCTACCGCCGAACTTGTGAACGGTAGATGGAGAATTTCGTTCATCGCGGGCGGGCACGAAAGCGACAGGCGTTTTTATCTCTACAAGATTGACGGAATCGGCAACGTTCCCGAAAAAGTTGTTTCCGCCGATGTCGGGTTTGTTTTCAAGAACCGCATTGTCTACGGCGGGCGTTCGGGCGGGCTTTACATTGTAAGCGGCGGGAATATACAAAAACTGACGTTCCCCGACGCCGAATATCTCTACCGTGTTTCATACAATCCCGACAACCCGAGCGAGTGGCTGATTTCGGGGCAGACGAAATCGGGCGGGATTTTTTCGCGCGTTTGCAATGTCTTTGCGGGGACGTTGCAAAGCCTTTGCGTAAACGGCAAACCCGCCTATAAAGCGGCGTTGTTTAACGGCAAATGCTTTTACGCAGAGCGAGGCGGAAACGGCTTTGAAGACAGGCGCATTGCGGAGACGACGAATTTTACCAGGACCGATTTGGAGTTTGAAAAATCGGCAATTTTGGAAACTTTGGATACTTTGCCTACAACATTTCAAATGGTGGGGAAGTTTACAAAGGCAACCTACAACTGGGCAAAATCGGGCTTCAAACTTGCCGGCGAAGCCGAACTTGCCAGAAGAAAATCGATCTGCAACAAGTGCAACTCCTGGTATCCCACCGCCCGAATGGGACTCGGCAAATGCCTAAAATGCGGCTGCTCCTCCGCAAAACTAAAACTCGCTTCCGAAGAATGCCCTATCGGGAAGTGGTAAAAAAGAGCCTTTCGGGATTCCGAAAGGCTCTTCTTGTATTTGGTTGTTATGAAATTCTACTTTCTTCTGCGATACGCCGCGAAAGCCAGTGCCAAGGCACCGAAAATCGCCGCATACGTGGCGGGTTCGGGCACGTTGATGGAAATGGACAAATCGTTCCCTTTAATAGCATAGTCCCACGCGCCGTTGAACTTTTCTCCATTTACAGTTAGGGACAGAGTTTCGTCTTTAACGAAATTGTTTAATCCTGCAATACAAGAATCATCTTCGAACGAAATTACCGCAAAAGTGTAGGCATCGCTTGTCATAATATCGTCTACGATATTTACAGTGAGCATCGCGCCGTCTTCAAAAACAAGGCCCGAATTGCTGTTTACATTGAAAATCGTAGAACCGCTCAAATCGGTATCAATTTGAATCAACCCGTCGGAAGCAACCGTCAAAGTTTTTCCGTTTACAACTTCCAAAAACGCGCCTTGTTCAAGCGTAAGTTTTGCTTTACCTTTTATAATACCATCTGATTCAGAAATCTTTGCCGAAATTATTGCTTCTCCTTCATTCAACGGTTCATATCTGCGTATAGCAAAGTCACCTTTAGGCGATACCATAGCAAATTTTTTAATTGTACCATCCTCCGCAATGGTATTCATGTAGCGCATAAAACGATCCTCATATCGGAACATACCCGTGGTCGTTGCCCCTCTCATATCAGTTCGAGTTAAATCTGCATTGCCCAGTTTGACATTTGTCATATCCGCATTCATAAGATTTGCATCGGTAAGATCAGCCGTATCCAAATTTAAACTCGTTAGATTTGCACCAAATAAATTTGAATTTGAGAAATTTATATTACCACTATACGAACCTGAGAGGTTTGCGTTTCTTAAATTGGAATTTGACAGATTAGCATATTCAATGTCGGCGTTTCTAATGTCAGCATTCAAAAGTATTGTATTTGAAAGATCAGCAGAATGAAGAACGGCAGAATAGAATACCGCATTCGTTAAATTAGAGCCTGTAAATGACGATTCTTTCAAATCCTGATTTCCGAAATTCCAACCATTTAAGTTATTATTAGAAAGATCAATATTCATTAAATCTTTTTCTTTGTAGCTTGCGGTTGAATATAGCTGTTCTGCTGTAAAACCGTTAGATGTAGCCCCGTTAAACAAAACGGCACCTATGTCGGCATCGGTAAAATCAGTACCTTTTAATATTGCGCCGCGAAAATCAGCTCCAATCAAAGATGCGCTTGAAAGCCTTGCGTTTGAAAGGTCTGCATTATTGAAATTTGTTGAAAAGCATATCGCCTCCGCGAGATTCGCGTTAGTCAAATTTGCGTTTGTAAAATTTGCGCTATCTAATCTATCTCCCAACCCCGCACTTGTAAGATTTGCATTTGTAAAATTCGCCTTTTTCATCGACTCTGCTAAAACTGCATTTGTCAAATTTTGCCCTTCGAAATTCCAATTATCCATGATGCAAGAAAAATTGACGCCAACTAAATCGCCTTCTTTATAACTTGCAGTTGAATATAGTTGATCTGCACTAAATGAAATAGAATCGATATGTATTCCTTTTATTTTTGCATTAGTGAAATTCGCATTATCTGTATGTCCAGATAAATATGCATTGGTCATATCTTGATCTTCAAAATTCCAACCACTTACATCAATCAAGGAAACCCCTTTCAAATTATGGTTTTTATAACTCGCAGTTGAATATAACTGATCCGCAGTAAATGTACCAGAAAGATTCGCCCCTGTAATCTCTGCATCACTAAATACCGCTTCGTCCAAACTCGCAGCTAGTATTGCATTTGTCAAATTTGCGCGAGTAAAGTTTGCTTTTATCAGCGAAGTACCTTTAAACGAAACATTAGTTAAGTTGCTATCTGAAAATGTTGCCCCATAAGCATCTGTATCAGAAAAGGAGGCACCCGTCAAGTTAGCCTCGGCAAAACTGGCGTTGCTTACGTTTGCATTTGAAAAATCTGCCGATGACAAATTTGACTTTCGAAAACTCGCTTGTTTCAGATTTTGACCTGTAAAAATCCATCCAGTCAAATCATTTTTTCCCAAACTAATTCCGAATAGATATTTATTTTTATAACTTGCGGTTGAATACAACTGCTCCTTTGTAAAACCCTTTGATACGGTATTTTCAAACTTAGCAGATTCAAGATTAGCAGAACACACAATTGCATCGGTAATATCTACATCAAGCAATTTTTTCCCGCTGAAATCCCATCCACTAATATCATTGCCGCAAAATTTAACTCCTGTTAAATCGCCCATTTTATAACTATTTGTTGAATACAGCTGAGCTGATGTAAACGATGTATTATTCGAAAAATCAGCCCCAAGAATTTTTGCATATGTAAGATTTACATCGCTAAGATTTGCTTCTTTAAAATCCGCATTTATTAAAGTTGTACTCGAAAGATCCAACCCTGTTAGATTAGCCTTTTCAAATTTTGCATTAGTTAGATTTTTACCCTTTAACTCCCATTTAGACAAAGTCATGGCTCCCAGATCAATCCCGCTTAAATCTCCCTTTTTATAACTTCCGGTTGAATACAGTTGTTCTTTTGTAAAAGTTGATCCATAAAAGCTCGTGTTATTTACCATAGCGTCCGTAAAGTTTGAATCGGTAAGCTTTTGCTCTTTGAAACTCCAACCGTCAAAATTGTTTCCGCTAAAATTTATCCCCTTCAAATTTTTCTCTTGATAATTCTTCGTCGAATAAAGCTGTTCTGCTGAAAAACCATTGGCTGTAGTCGAGGACAAATTTACATTATCAAGCGAAGCATCTGTAAATATGGCGTTTGCTAATGTAGATTTCGAGAGATTCGCATTAACGAATTTTGCCTTTGTAAAGTCCGCCTCCGAGAGGTTTTTCCCTGTAAAATTGTAGCCATCCAATTCGTTGTTGATAAATTTTATACCGCTTAAATCGCCATTCTTATAGCTTGCGGTCGAATACAATTGTGCCGCCGAAATACTGCCGCTATATTCATACTTGCTGCTGCTGTAATTATAGGTATAAGTAGCCTCGAAATTCGCACCTTTGATTATTGCATTTGTAAAATCTACGTTCTGCAACGAAGCTTCTTCAAAGCCGGCATTTGTCAAATTTGCATTACGAAAAATACTCTCGTTTAGTTTTGCTTTTTTCATTGCGGCACCTTCCAAATTCGCATTCGTAAAATTTACCGAAGCAAAATCCACGCCTTTAAGATTGGCATTCGTAAGAGTTGCATTCCTAAATGAAGTTGAAGACGCATTGGCATTCGTGAAATTTGCATTTGTCAAATCCGCACCGATAAAACTTGTCGTTTCAGAAAGATAAGTATCATCCAACCGAGCGTTTGACAAATTCTTTTCGGTAAAATTCCAATCATTCAAATTATTGGAACTTAAATCAACACCACTAATGTCACCATTTTTATAACTCGCAGTTGAATAAAATTGTTCTTTTGTGAACCCTTTGTCGACAGTTGAATGAAAGTCCGCTCCATTTATTATTGCATCTACAAAATTGGTATCCTTTAAGATAGTAGCATAAATCGAAGCGTTTGTTAAATTTTTAGAGGAAAAATCCCACCCACTTAAGTCGTTTTGCGATAATTTAATACCAGTTAAATCCCCGCTTTTGTAACTTGCAGTTGAATATAGTTGCTCTCTGGTAAAACCTTTTGCAACCGCACCATATAAAGAAGCATTTTTTATTATTGCATCTGTAAAATCGGTATTTTTTAAAGTTCCACAGAGTATTGTTCCAGTTAAATCGGAGCCAGACAAATTTGCATTTGTCAAATTTGAATAATACAAGTCTTTGCCTTTAAGATCAATACCACGTAAATCATTGTTGCTAAAATTAATATTACGCAAACTCCCTTCTTTATAGCTGTTGGTGGAGTATAATTGTTCTTTCGTAAAGCCATGAGAAAAGGCATCTGATAAATTTACACCTTTTATATTTGCATCGGTAAAGTCAGCGTTGGTAAGCGTTGCGAGGTAAAAGTTTGTTCCTTCCAAAAGTGCCAAACTGAAATTAACATTCGTAAGGTTTTTCCCTTTAAAATCAAAATTTATTTCGTTTTCCGCAAAATTAATCCCGCTCAAATCTCCGTTTTTATAGGTTGCAGTTGAATATAACTGCGAGGCGCTGATTGCATTATACTGCGACCCCGAAAAATCCGCACCTTTTATCTCTGCGTCTGTAAAGTCTACACTGTTCAATTTCGATTTGGAAAAGTTAGCTCCCGTCAAATTCTTTCCATTAAAATTCCATCCATACAGGTTGTTGCCGCTAAAATTTATCCCGCTCAAATCTCCATTTTGGTAACTCGCAGTTGAATACAGCTGTTCACTGGTAAGTGAAGCACCTGAAAAATTTGCGCCTCGGATTTCCGCATTTTCAAAATATGCATCCCCAAGCGTTGCCCCAAAAAATGAAGCGCCGGTTAACGTTGCGCCGTAGAAATTTGAAGATGTTAATATTGCGCCAGAAAAATCCGCGCCCTTTATCCTCGCAGAATTAAAATTGGCTTTTTTATAATTTGTTTTTTTGTCGATTGTCGAAAAAATAACTTTTTCGTTATCCAGAGAATAGGTATTCTCCCAGACGGATTCTACATGGCTTTCGCCAGAGTAATCTCCGCTAATTTGCCCCGTATGGATATCGTCATCGGCTATCAGTTGAGACATTATTGTTATTACCAAGGTGTATACAATGCTCTTTTTCATATACGTCTCTTCCTTTTTTCTTATTTATTTAAATTCAATGCCTTTTTTATCTTCGATTCGAGAGCATACCGCACTGCCTCTTGTAGCCCTTTTTTATCCGAATATTCCCTGTTTATATATTTTATCTTTGTGCCTTTCGGGCACTCCTCCTTCGGCTTAAAAGAAGTTTTATAAGTAGTAAAAAGATACCCGCGCAAATCCGACGGCACTTTGCTTAAAAGCGATTCGGGGCACAAAATAATTGGCTTTTTGCCTTTGCCTACGGCAACGCCTGCCTCGTAAAGCACATTGCTGTTAAAAACCGAATAGATTATGTTTTGGTCGGCATTGGCAATTGCAATGTTGGGGTCGTTTAACGGAGGGTTTTGCGCCAAATCGAAAACAAGAAGCGCCGAATCGTCTATGCGCCGTAAAATTTCGTCGTGTACAAAACATGCGTGCGATGCCCTTAGCCGTTTTACACTAATTGTTATTTGGTTTTTATACTGTTTCTCGAGGTCTTCGGCAATTTTCCTTAAATATTCGCGAATACTTATCCAATAGGGATCTTGGTAGACGCTTAAATCTTTAGCCCAAGAATAACCCACAAACACACTTAAAACCATTCCTAGCGTTTCCGACGCTGTGTCAGATACAGGAGGAATGTCGGCTACAATTTTTTTTAACCACGCATCAAATAGCTCTCGTTGTGGCTCAAACCAGTGGTTTGTTATATAGTATTTGCCGCCAAAAATATCTTTCCAATATCGCAACTTGCCTTTGTCGTCGTATAACTTGCTTTCGCTTTCCTCTAGCATGGGAAAGTCTAGCCCAAAAGTATCCTTGCAGAACTTCTTGTCTTTAAGGTCATTTACAACTTCGGGGGATAAAATCTCTTGATAAAAAAGTTCGCGCATTGCGCCCCTTATATATTCTCCGATTTTTTCGTCCGACTGTTTTTCTTCTTTCATTTTATGTGCAAACTGTGAGTATCGTATTACAAATACGATACCCACGGAGTGTTATTCAACTACTTAAAATTCAATACGATAGAGAAACCGCGCAGGGTTTAGCATCTGACTGATTGCAAAAAATTTATTCTGCCTGATACCCCGCCGAGCATTTTGGAATGGGCAGTTGAGAAAATTTAGTTTGACATTCGTATTTGTAATACGATGGACACTATAGTAAATTCAGCTCAGGAAGTTTTGGGGAAGGCGAAGGTTTCGGTTCTCGATTCGGCAAGGTTTGTTCGGAATATTCTGGACGCAAAGCCAAGCGATAGCAAATTGACCGACGCGCAATTTATTTTGAAGGTTATTGAAGTAGGACTACGCAATATCCGCACAAAGGAAATGTCCCTCTCCGACGGGTTCGCTCTATATTTAAAGATCAAGCAACACTTGCGCCCCGACTCCATCCGCGACATTCGCTGTATTGGGAACCGCCTTTTGCGCACAAACCCCGAACTTAGCGAGCGCAATTTTTCCGAACTTAGCGTTTCGGAATGCGAGGAATGGCTGAATGCCGCGTTTCATACCAACCCGCAATTTAACAAAGCGCGGACTATGTTGCACGGATTGTTTGAATTCGCGCTCCGCCGCGAGTGGTGCGACAAAAACCCGATAAAGCGAATCGAACGAAAGAAAGTCGTCGAAAAGGAGATCCAGCCTTTGAAACTTGCCGAAACAAAACGGCTAATCAAAACCGCCCAGCGCGAAAGCCCCGTATACGCTATTGTCGCCGCGTTATTGGTTTACACGGGAATCCGCCCGCGCGAAGTCCGCCGCCTCACTTGGCGCGACATCGACACCGAAGAAAAAACAATCACCGTCCGCTCGCAATGCTCAAAGACAGGCGGCGTCCGCCAAGTGGAAATTCCTCCAGTTCTCAATAGGCTCTTAATTACCCACAAATCCGAAAACTCTTCCCATATATGCCCGACAGACTGGCAACGCCGCTGGCGGAAAATCCGCGATACATCGGGCTTTCGCGGTCGCTGGGTTCAGGACGTGCTTCGCCACACATACGCAAGCTTCCACGCCAAAAACTACGCAGACCTACCGCGCCTTCAACTAAATATGGGACACCGCGACTTGTCGCTTTTGCGCAGCCGCTACGTCAATATGCACGGCATTTCCCGCGCGGAGGCAAAAAGTTTTTTCAACTAATAATTTGACAAGTCCGCTTCTTGTATGACTCTTTTTATAGATGTTGAGAACAAGAAGCTTGTCCAGAGTTTGACTTCCGACAGAAGCGTGCCCGCGCCCATATTTATGCAGGGCGACAACGAGCCGCTCGAAATCTTCCTTTTGCAAAAGGGCGGAGAATCGCTCTACGAAATAAAGCCGCTTGTAGTCGGTACGGATTTTCTGCGGGTTGCGATTGCGCGTTTCAAAGGCTATCCAAAATCACTCACCTATGCGGCTGGCTACGCGTTGAATCCGAACGGCGCTGCGGAAGTGGTGTTGCCGCTGAACACCACGGCAATCGAAAACGCCGTTCAGGAGAGCGAATACATCACCGCATTCTTGGAGGTGGAATATTCCGACACGGCGGGCAGAATCGTTACGATTTTGCAAACCGCCTGCCGTCTAAAAAACGACCTCATCGAAAACGCGCCAGCAGTCGAACTTCAGGAGCAGTTCTACGACAAAGTTTATACCGACACTGTTTTCTCGAAGAAATCCGCCAACCTTTCTGACTTGGCGGACAAGTCGGCTTCGCGCACAAACCTCAGCGTATATTCAAAGTCCGAAACCGATGCTAATGACGCATTGGCGTTAAAAAAAGCGTCCAATCTTTCGGACCTTGCTAATAAAGAGACCGCAAGAAGCAATCTTAGCGTGTATTCAAAATCTGAAGTCGATTCAAAGCACGAGCTCGACCTAAAAAAGGCTGAAAACCTTTCCGACTTGGCTGATACAGGACAGGCAAGAGCCAATCTCGACGTCCCGCAAAAGCGCGACTTGTTCAAGTATATGAAGTGCGGAATATGGTCTGACACCTCATTGTCAGTTCCCTCGGAATACGGCACAACACTCGGCGATGACTTCGTGGCGGGAAATTGCTCGACATTCCTTACGGTCTACCTGCCCGAACCTACAAGCTATTATACACAACTCTACGCCATTTCATACGCAGACAGCGGAATGTTCACGCCCGAAATTTCCGCAGACGGCAATACGCTGAAGCTCGGTTACATCTATCAGGAAAGCGAAAGCGGCGGTTCGGAAATAGTCGAGCGGACGGTGGCAATTTCAAAGACAATCGAATACGGCGACAGAATCGCGCTAACCGTCGACGGCAGGAATTTCAAGCTATACAAGGGCATCGAGCTTGTCTCCTCGGGCGTAATTCCCGACGAACTTTCCGTAACTGGCGCGTCTTCGTTCTTGGGTTGGAAGGGCTTGAAGCAGGTTATGGCGTATTCGAATTCGCTCCTCTTGCCGCTTACCGCAAGCGAGGGCAAGACCGCGAAAATCAACTACTCGATTGAGGATTTCGCAAACGGCAATTTCCCACCGAAAGGCATTCTGAACTCGCGCTATAATTATTTCAGAAGCACGTTCGCAAGCTCGTTTACGCGCAACAGTTCGCATTCGAAAGGTTTCGGCGGCGCGGAAATCGGAGGCAAAAAGAATGTGCTGAAAATTTCGCTCGTGCCCGACACCTACAGCGCGTCGCACGAATACGAACTGCCCACAAAGTATTTTAGCGGCAACGGAATGTTGCACAAAATCAGGTTCTCGATTTACCTGCCGACAACGAACCCGAACATCACGAAAGTCCAGTTGAGGCTCGGCAGCGTTGCGCCCTCAAGCGCGGGGACGATAGTTTCAAAGACCGACAACATCGACAAGGCGGGCGTAATTCTGCCCAAGGACGAGTGGCAGACCGTGGAAATGATACTAACGCTCAAATGGTCGGGCGCGTTCAAGCTCTATTTGTATAAGGGGAGCAACTCCTATTTCAAGCTCGAAGAGGAATCGACCGACGCGGTTTACCTGTACTCGATTACCTGCTCGTGTTTGCAGGGCTTTGAAGGCTTTTTCTACGGCGCGGGGAATTCGGGATTTTGGAAGAACTACGGCGCGTCGAGCAGGGACTTGGCATATTACGGATGGTCGCTGCCGTTCGAGGGGAACGGAAGCTATACGAAGCACATTGCGGTTTCGTCGTTTTCGAGCACAACGTATCTTTACGCGGAGGGCTTCCCGTCAGGCTTGGAACTTTCGCAGATTGTCCTGCGCTTCGATTCGGAACTGCCCGACACTTCGAGTGCCGAAGACGAAATCCTGAAGAACGTCTTCCGCCTCAGGACAAACGATGACACGGTTTGCGAGGAACAGCTTCCCGCAATTCCCGCAAACAGGCCTTATTACATATACCCCAAGCGCGGACTTCCCGAACTCTACTATTCGCTGGAAATTGCGCCGATGTATGCGTGCAACTGCGGCGGCTCGGTCGATTTAATTTTCACAAAGGTAAGTTAATATGGGTAAATACATCACAAAAATCACTCTCGGAGAGGACGCAAACGACTTCGCGCAAATTGTAGGCGTTTTGGGCTTTTGCGGCAACCGCTACATCTGCCAAGCGTTAGATTCGGACGGGAACATTATGCACTCGCAGACGTTTTCGCTTCCGAAAAACATCGACGGGCTTCCCCCCAACGATTCCGCATTGAAAGCCGATGTCCTGAAATCCTGGAAGTCGGAGGAACTCAAACGCCGCAAGGTTCGGGGGGAGGCGTAGAAATGGGAACAATATCTACATTATGGGACAGCGGAGTTCTGGGCGCGATGGCGACAATGGCTGTCACGACACTCGGGCAGCTTTCCGCATTGAACAATCAGAAGTTTACGACGGTTCTGGAAACTTTGCAAAAACAGCAGTCTTCGGACTCGGCAGTTCACGATTCGGCGTTTGCAAGAAGCAGCGACAAGGGCGTTGTCGTCAGACGCATTATGCTTTTTATGGCGTTCTTTGTGCTGGCGGTCTGTCCGTTTATCTTCGCATTTTTCGGAGACATTCCGATAGCCGTCGAAACTGTCCAACAATCGGGAGGTTGGCTTTGGGGGCTTGTTCCTGAAAAAGAGTCGTTCACCGTCGCCTACATAAACGGGTTCTACTTGGCTGATGTTTGGAAAGAACTTATGGCAAACTTGATTTCCGCTTACATAGGCGCGGGCATAACGAGAAAGGCGTTTACACTCGGCAAATGAACGAAGTATTTGAAAAGGAAATCGAGCACATTACAAAACGCTTAGAAACCCTCGAACACACAGTCTACGGCAACGGACATAAGGGACTGAAAGCGGAACTAATCGAACTCAAAACCGAAATCGAAACCTTCAAAAAAATCGCCGTCTGGCAAGTGGGCATCCTCATCGCCATCCTCTGCGCCGTTTTGAAGATTTTGATTTAGGGCTTGAATATATCACATATGTTAATAGCATTTCTATGAACTTTGATAATTTATTATGGGTATAGATTTGTTAGAACTCAATAATCCACTTTGCGAACAATGTAAGAACAAAGAAACGAGACATACGGATTCATATGGTATATGTTCAAAAGTAAAATCAGTTGTAGACGAAAAATCAGTTCGATGCATTGGCGATTGGGGAAAATCAAAGATTTATTACCTGACGCAATATTTTGGAATATTCTCGCAAGGTATGAAAAATAAATTTGCGGGAAAACTTAACTACATTGAAATTTGCAGTGGTCCAGGTCGCTGTATATGTAGGGAAGATGGAAATGAAATAGACGGAACTCCTTTGGCTATTATAAAACATCAATATTTCGCAAATATTTCCGCGGCGTATTTTGTTGATTATTCTGCTTCTGTTGTTGCAACACTAAATGAAAGAATATCAACAATTGATTCCTCGGGGAAAGCTAAAGCTTATATTGGAGATTATAAAAAAACAGATACACTCGATCCTATTGTTAAATCCATAAATAAAAATGGACTAAATCTTGTTTTTATAGATCCTACAGATTGTAGTGTTCCGTTCTTTACTGTAAAATATCTCGCAGAAAATCTTGGGCGGGTAGATTTTCTTATAAACGTTGCAATATACACAGATGCAGCGAGAAATTTTTCCAATATAGTCAATCGGAATTATGATCAAGACAAGTATAATTCTTTTTTAGGATCTAACTTCTTTTCACGTCAAGACGTAATAAAAGCCGTGAAGGAACACAATAATGTAGAAATACGTAATAAATTTAAGGAAGCATACAAAGAGAGTCTCACGAAAATTGGATATGAATTTTTTGATTTGAAAAAAATTGGGAATTACTATGATCTTCTGTATGCATCTAAGAATGAAAAAGGATTAGATTTTTGGAAAAAGGCGACCAAATACGATCCATACAATCAAAAAGAACTTGATTTAGGATTATAAAATGAAACTGTCAAAAATAGAGTGGACGGAAGAAACATGGAATCCAGTCATAGGATGTAATGAGGTTTCTGAAGGTTGTAGGCATTGCTATGCAAAAGTTATGGCTCGTAGATTGCAAGCAATGGGTGTTTCTGCTTATAAAGACGGATTCAAAGTAAAAATGCTTCCAGATAGGTTGCCTCAACCATTGAAAAATAATAAGCCAACAAAATACTTTGTAAATTCAATGAGCGACTTATTTCACCGTGAAGTTACTTTTGAATTTATAGACAAAGTCTTTGATATAATTCGGGCGACTCCGTATCACACATATCAGATTTTGACGAAAAGAGAAAAAAGGTTGGCTGAATATTTTTCAACGAGGTCATGTCCTTCCAATGTATGGCTCGGCGTAACAGTAGAAGATAAAAAGAGAGGAGTCCCTCGAATGGACTATTTGCGCAATATTGATGCAACGATTCGATTTATATCAGCAGAACCTCTGTTAGAAGATTTAGGTGAAATAGATTTAACTGGTATTCATTGGGTTATAGTCGGAGGCGAATCCGGGAATCAAGCGCGTCCTATGAGCGAGAGTTGGGCAATAAATATAAGGAAGCAATGTGAAATTGCAAATGTTGCATTTTTCTTCAAACAATGGGGAACATGGGGTGCAGATGGAAAGAAACGCAATAAGACCTTAAATGGGAAAAAGTTAGAAGGGAAGATTCATCAAGCTTATCCCGAATTTTGTTTAAAAATCTAAGCAGAAACTCTGTAACAATAACAAAAACCGTAACTAAAATGCAACTCTGCGATAATCCCATTGCTAATTTATGCTGATTTGCAAATAGTTGCGATTGTGTCAGCTTCCCCCCTCTCCGCGTTTAATGGAGCGGATTCCCGCTAAAATAAAGTGTATCGCATCGCGGGGTTTGAGGAAATAAATCGAACGTTTGAGGAATTTCACTAAAAAGAATCTGCATTATCAATGCAAGTGGTTTGCAAAGAGTTTGCACTCGACGTGCATTTACATAGCAATTATTTGGGTCAACACCAAAGTCAGTGGATTTTAATGGAAGACGCCGCATTGGACAAGGTTCTCAATCTACAATTTTTTAAGTTTTTATAGCCGTAGGCAGGGTATTGTATTAGCTTAATCTTGCGGTGGAAGCCTTCTGTAATTCCGTTATTCTTCGTAAATCTCCACATTC